>ERZ1673730.151-NODE-151-length-111317-cov-46.485638_pt1:0-110000 | contig 111317 bp, 91 predicted proteins | sample MGYA00580200_ERZ1673730 | MGnify/ENA primary metagenome ERZ1673730 (study PRJEB41218, sample SAMN15661761) | gut metagenome | host: Homo sapiens | place: Canada: London | collected 2015-08-20/2019-03-30 | study: EMG produced TPA metagenomics assembly...
CGCAAAAGTGAGCGGCAAGGAAGTGCGCAAAAGCGCACATTACTATAGCGATATAGCAAGATGCCCACCGCCGTGCTTGCACGAGCGTGTGGGCATAAAAAAGAACGATAACCGCGACAAGCGGTGTTCGCGTTGAGCGCAAAAGTGAGCGGCAAGGAAGTGCGCAAAAGCGCACATTACTATAGCGATATAACAAGATGCCCACCGCCGTGCTTGCACGGGTGCGTGGGCATAAAAAAAGAACGATAACCGCGACAAGCGGTGTTCGCGTTGAGCGCAAAAGTGAGTGGCAAGGAAGTGCGCAAAAGCGCACATTACTATACAAATCAAACGAGCGTTTTATAAACGATATATCAATAAAAAGCACCGCTACATAGGCAGTGCTTTTGGTTTTATCGGTCGCTTCAATCACCAAATGAAGTTGGATTTCGCCATTTCGCCGTTGTCGATGAGAATGTCTTGCGCAGTCATAGACTTGTTTACAACTGTGACAAAATATGCCCAGTCTGCGATTTCTTCGACCGTTGCCCATTTGGGCATAAGAGTTTCGTTCATAACGGCGTCCCAAAGCTCGGGATTGTCGATGATGTGCGCGTTGAGCGTCGTGAGAACTCCGCCCGGCGACAGACTGTTGCTCGTTGCGCCGTATTTTGCTATGCGAAGCGCGACATTTTTCATATACGCAATCATACCGCCCTTGGATGCGGAATATTCGGGAAACTCCGCTCCCGAATGTGCAGACGCCGACGCAATGAACAACACGCTTTTTATTCCGTCGTGAAACGCATACTTTTCGGTGACCCTTATCGTGCCTTTGAGATTAACGTCGATGTCGTTTGCGTTCTGCACACCGGCATTGTTGACGAGAATATCGCAATTCGCAATTTCGGGCAACTCGCCTTTGAATATATCTGCGACAAAATGCGTGTAGTTTTCGTCTTCTATGCTTTGTGGCAAAACGTCTATGCCGACGACATGATGCCCTTGCTGCAAAAACTTTTGCGCAATGCCTTTTCCGATGCCGCTAGAAGAGCCTGTGACTATAACTTTCATACCGTTTGCTCCTTTTGTGCGCGGAGTGCGAAATACGCTTCTCCGACGTTGTCTTTCTTCCACTTTTTGCAAATGAGATATCCTAGATGCGAGAACACGACTTCAAAAAGCAGTTCCGCAACCATACCCGTAAGCGCACAAGTGACGCATTGCAAGGGTGACCAACCGAAGAAGTTGAGAGATACGATAAACGCAAAGATGAGATTGTCCACAAATTGTCCGACCGCAGTCGAAACGTAGGTGCGCAGCGCAAAAGCAAAGAAGTTATCCTTCTTGTCTTTGAGAGCTTTTCCTATGCTCCAATTGATAAAGTTGTTGACAAAAGCCGACGCAACAAACGCAACCGTACTGCCCAAAAGCACGTACCAAGTGCCGCCGAACGTGTTGTCGAGAGCAGAATTGATGACGCCTTGGCTGCCTTCCACGTATGACTCGCCCCACGTGCCCGGGATCACGGACCCCACAAAAAGTATCAGCGCAACGGCAAGGTTGACAAGCACCGCAAACACGGAGATTTGGTTGGCGGCTTTCGGCCCGAAGTGCTTTGCGATGACGTCCATGGACAAGAACGTTGCCCACGACACGATGAAACCTGCGTCAAGCGCAAGCCAATCCACTTTGAGATCGATGCTTTTGTTGGCAAGAAGATTCATGATGACAACCGTCACCACAAATATGCTCACGACGGGGGCGGGAACGCTGCGCAAAAGCGTCTTGAACTCTTGAAATTCACTCTTGATTTTCTCTTTCATAGGTCTCCTTTTGCAAAAAAAATCGGACGCCTGTTGAGAAACAAAAGACGTCCGTTTGAAGACCGAGTGTTTGTTCCTAGTTTTGTTTATAGACAGGATGGTAACGGCGAACTGTCTTTTCGCATTCGATTTTTGCAAGCGTATTGTAGCACTAAAAAATAGGCGTGTCAACGCTTTACGCACGCGCGAACAATATAATATATTTTTGCATTTCGGCTGTGAAAGCATTGATAGTTTTTCTCGGCGGTGCTATAATTTTGTCAACACACAAACAAGGAGTTTTCCTATGGATATTGAAAAATATTTGCCGCAAATCGTGGAAACAATTCAGAACGCGGTGAGAATAAAGACCGTTCTCGACGCGCCCGTTGACGGCGGTCCTTTCGGAAAAGGCAACAAAGAATGCCTTGAATACGTGCTTTCGGTTGCCGACAAACTCGGTTTCAAAACGAAAAATCTCGACGGATATTGCGGATATGCCGAAGTCGGCGAAGGCGACGAAATCGTGGGCATAATCGGGCATCTCGACGTAGTACCCGAAGGCGACGGCTGGATTCACCCTGCATATTCCGGTGAACTCGTTGACGGCGAAATCTGGGGACGCGGCACGATTGACGATAAAGGCCCTGCTATAATCTCGCTTTTTGCAGTGAAAGCACTCATGGACGACGGCATGAAATTTTCAAAGCGTGTTCGCGTGATTTTCGGTTGCAACGAAGAGACGGGCTCGAAATGTGTGGAACACTATCTCGAAGTAGACGAACCCATTTCGTACGGCGTATCTCCCGACTCCGAATTTCCCGTGATTTTTGCGGAAAAGACAATAAACGGCATCGAGCTGAAAGGCAAATCCGATTGCGGCAATGACGTCAAACTCGTGCGACTTGACGGCGGCATCGTGATCAACGCAGTGCCCGACATCTGCACTTTCACGCTTGAAACAAGCAAGGAAAACGCACTGAAAATCGCCGATGAAATCGAAGGCAAACTGCTCAAAAACAGCGTCGCGAGCAGCCACACCATTCGTGGCGGAGAGATAGACTTCAAGGTGTTTGGCAAGGCGGCTCACGGCTCTATTCCGCAATGCGGCGTCAACGCAATCTCATATTCTCTCGACGCACTCAAAGACGTCGTGGATTGCGATTTCGTCAGAATTTACAACACTTATATCTCAACTTGCGTACACGGCGAAAAACTCGGTTGCTATGCAAGCGACGAATACGGAAACATTGCCGTCAACGTTGGTCTTTGCACGTTTGAAAACGGCGAGTATTCAATCAAAATCAACTCTCGCCTTCCCTTCTCAACCGACACAAACACTATGTTTAACAGCATAAAAGAGACGTTAAAGTGCGAAAACGGTGTTAAACTCTTGCTTCTGTCAGATTCCAAAGGCTTCAAAATCGATCCGAATTCCAAGATGATTCAAGTGCTTACGAACGCATATCGCAAAGTCACGGGAGACGTGAAGAGCGAGCCTATTTGCACCCCCGGCGGCACGTATGCGAGAGAATTTTCAAACTGCGTCGCGTTCGGGCCTGAAATGAACGGCTACGGTGAAATGATAATTCATCAACCCAACGAGCGCATTTCTCTTGAAGCGATAAAAGCAATATTCGAAATATATCACACCGCGTACAAAGACCTTATAAACGAAGTATCGTTTAAAAAATAATCGCTGCCGTTTAATGCGACTTCCCCGACATAAAAACAAAAGATGCACAAAAACAAAACGACAAAAAAGTCCGCTGAACTTGCGGACTTTTTTTGTTTTTCAGACAATATTCGTTGCCGTTTCATAAAAGACGACGTTGTCTTGTCGGATGTTTTGGAACTTATTGAGTTTTCTCCTTATGCGGTTAAAATCTTCTGCTTGCGAAAGCCTTTTTCACCGCTTTCAAAAATAGCGTTTGCTCGTGCTTTCCTTGCTTTTTAAAGACGAAAGAAGTTTGTCGTAATAAATGCCGAGATAATACTTCATATTCGGAGACGCTTTGAGTGCATCGACGGCAACGTCGGGAGAAAGCGCACTGTAAAAATCGTATGCGATTTGGTATCGTTTGGAATAGTTGTCTAGTTTATCTCCGGAGTAACCATTTTCCTTTTCGTATGCTTGTTGAGTCTTCTCTTTTTCGGCTTTTTCTTTCTCCTTTTGAGCAAGGTAGTCCGAGATTTTGTTTTCTCTTTCAAGTGCGTACTTGTCGTTTTTTTCTCTCACGTCGTTGTTGCATTTCTCGTATTCCTTGACTGTCTTGTCTCTCTCGTCTTTGAGTTTTTGAATGCGTTCCTGAAGGTCGCTCGCACTCTTTATATCGAGTTCGGAAAGCGCAGTGTCCATTTCCTTTTCCAGTGCGGATATATCCGATTCGATTTTCGCAACCGTTTCACCGTACCCCCTTTCGATTTCGCCTGCCGCACCTACGTGCGCCGTGTCGAGCGCGGACATTTTATCGCTTGCGACGCTCGAACGAGCCATACCGCGCTTTATCGAATCGTTGAGCGAATTTTCACGGAGTTGAGAATAGAGTTTTTCAAGATTTGCATAACTTTCGGCAAGATTTTCTTTTGCGGATTTTTTGTCTCCCTCGAGCGCACTCACCGCTTTTGCATACTTGTCTTCGATTTGGTTTTTCTTGACGCTCGTGTCATATGAGTTTTCTTTCTTTGCCGCCGCAATTATATCGTCGTCGCTTCTAGGGGTATACTCGATTTCTTTAAGCCCCGAATCCTTCGGAAAAAGAGAATCGAGATCAGGCCCTTCGTCCTTGGGCAAAGAGTCGTTGTACTGCTTTTCGAGGTCTTTGAGTTTGTCAACGACGGAATTTTCCGCATCGAGCGCGTCGTTTATCTTGCGTTGTCTCTCTTCTTCAAGTTGCTTGTCCGTCTTGAACAAGTCCTTGATTTCGTCCCATATAGATGTTGTCATACACTCTCCTTTTTCGTTTCTGCGGTCTGCTCGCTTGCTCCGCCGTTTTGTGATTGCGTTTTGAGATTTTCAACTTCCGCGCTCAGGTTTTTCGTTTTCTTTTCAAGAACGGCCACCCTGATTGAAATCTCTTCTACGTCTGCCAGTATTTCGTTTATATTCATTCCTGCCCCCTTATCACGTCAAGCGAAACAAACAAAGGAGAAACGTATGCGTTCTGCTCTTCCGTTTCCAGTTCTAATCCGATGACGCTTCCGCTTTTTTCTATGGCGATAGTCTGCATTTCATCGCTGCCCTTCACCTTAAATTCGTATTTTTTGCCGTCCGCAACAAGCCTTAAAGTCAATGGATATTTGCTCACGAGAGACACGCATCTCACCGCCTTGACATACGGAGTGGCAAGGATGTTCTCGGGGCTTTTGTACGACTTCTTAGTGGCTTGCGAAAACACTTTTCCGTTCGTTGCGGCTTGTCCGAGTCTGTTTGCATAGTCTCCGTCGAACGAGAAAACGACGCACGAGCCGTTGTGAACTTTGACAGGGCAAACACAATTTATTTTGACGTTTGAAAGAAGCGAAATCGACTTTGTTTGCACGTCGTATCTGACAAGAGAATCAACGGCGTTTCCGTTGTCGCCTTTAATCGCACAAGCAAGAAAATACTCTCCGTCAAGGTATCCCGCACACGCTCCGTTCTTGTTGAAAAGTTGCGGAAGTTCTTTTCCGATTTTCACCGCGTCGTAGCCGTTGAAAGCGTAAAGTCCGTCTTCGGCAAGAAAGATTATAGAGTCTCCGCACAACGCAATCGTATCTTTATATATACGTCCGGTATCTGTAAACATCTTTTTCAGCACAAAATCGCTTTGGTCGCCGTATGCGGTGAGTCGCATGATTCCATACTCTCTGAACACAAAAAGATAACCTGCAAACGACACGACTTTGAGTGCCTGTCCCAAATCGTCGCAGAAGTTTATATAACCTGCTTCCGTCAGCGACACGTTCCAGTTGGCAGGGTCGAAATCGTCTGAAAACCACACCTGATTGTTGACTCCGTTTACGGTGCCGAACACTCTCTCGTTGTGCACCGCAATCGACGTAAATTTAGGAGCGTTGCTGCACACGAGAGCGGTGTCGTCTTTTACAAGATACAGTCCGTCGAAAGAAGACGACAACAGCAAAACGTCATTGCCTTTGTAGTTGTAATTCACCGCGTCCACGTCGCCTGCCATGACGAGAGACGGCACCTGATGCCACGAATCTTCTCCGTACACGTTCGTGTAAAAAAACGTGCCGTCGGACAATCTTGCGACGATTCTGTCGCCGTTGTTGCCGTTTGAAGTTATGCGGCGGTATAAAAACACTTTTTTCACTTTCTTTTCTGCCGCAAACGTCGGGTAGTCATGTCTGTCAATGCTCGGAAAAGCGTAAAAACCGCTTGCGTTTTCAATGCCGATACCGCTTGTGAGCGCGCCTTTGTCAAAAGCAAAATTCGCGCAACTTTTGGCATATTCGGGATTAAGCACGCTCTCGTCGAGAGAATTTGCCAAGCCCTTGAACCCGACCTGCACTTTCATTTTTCTCACGGGAACTTTTTTCAAGCGTGCCACCCCCTTCTTTTTATAATCACGCTTCTGCCTTTGTATCTGATAATTCCCGTTTCCGCTCTGAAATCCGAATCGAAACTCTTTGCAAGGTCGAAAACTTTGTTCTGAAAATAGTATTCTGCGAGCGTTCCGTTCACGAGCATAGAACGCGTGACTCTCACGTCGTCTATATCGTCGGTGATTGCGAAATCCTTTTCGGGCATATACGCATACGTCAGCGTTGCGTCACCGGAATAAGAACAAATCACCGAATCCGCACTTGTTTTAAACGCTTTTATTTCGTCGCCTACCTGCACGCGAACGGGATAAACAATCTTTTTCGACAGTGATTTTGCCGAACATTTGCCGCCTTGAAAAACCACGTTTTCGGTGTGGATAAGCGGAAGATATTTCGAGACGATTTCTCTGTATACGATGTTGAGACACGCAAGAAGCCTGTTTTGCGTTTCCTGCTGTTCTTCCGTAAGCGTCGCGCTTTGCGAAAAATCGTCCTTGCCCGCTCTTATCAGGCACTCTCCTATCACCTTTTTCACTTTCATAAATTCATACCCCCTGCGACTTGTTCTATCAACTCGTCTTGTTTTTGTTTTTCCGCTCTCGCATTGTCGGCTTCTATCTCTCGCATGAGTTTTTCGAGATTTTCCACTCTCGTTTTTCTCACGTACTCTACGCTTCTCTCGTCAAGGCGATCAAAGGGCAACGCAATTTGCATTGCCCCTTGCGCGTGTATCTCGAAACGCTTGCATTTCCTATTGAAATACACTCTGTATCGAGAATCGATTTGTCTCAACCTTTTCGCGATACGGAAAAGGTCGTCTTTGACCAAAACGAGTTCCATATCACAACCAAGCCGCTTTGAGAGTGATGTTTTTCGTCACCGGCGTAGAGAACGAATAGGTCTTTCCGTCAAGAGTCCATTCGTCGAATGATTTGCCGGCTTTTGTGGGAGTTGCCGGTTTCACCGCACAACCGCCCGGGAGCACGATTTGGCTTGCCACGGCGTTGCCGCCGTCGGTGTCGAAATTGACGGTGAAATACTCGCCCGCCGCCGAACTGCCCGTAAAGGTGAGTTTTGCCTGTCCCATCGGGCGTTCGCAAAGAAGGTCTGCGTATTTGACGAGAGTTGCGCTGTAGCACGCTTTGCCTGCAACCTGATGGAGCACCGTTCCGCCTTCGCCTTCGAGCCAACGCCAGTCGCAAAGCTGATGGAGTTTGAAGTCCGCGCTGTTGAGAAGGTACATGTCGTTGTCCTTGACAAATCTGTCCGCAACGAAAGGTATTCCCGAATAGGAAAGAGCCTTGTAGCCGCCGTCGAGAGTGAGATAGTCGATATTCGTACGATTTTTGCAAAGCGCGTCGACGTATTGTTTTCTCATCTTATAGGAAGTGACGATAAAGTCGATTGCACCGCCCGAAGTCTCTTCCACGACGTCGATTGCGTCCTGAATCGCGCTCACGCTGACTGCCGTATTGACGGTTTTGGTGTAGGGTTTAAGGAAGGAAAAATCGCTTCGTTTTAGACCGTAGATATACTCGCTGTTGCCGAAAATCGCTTCGAGTCCCGTGATTTCGTTGTTCTTCGAGCCTTGAACGTAAATCTTGTAGCCTGCGCCGTATTGAGTGGATGCGGTTGCGCTCAAAGTGACCACCTTGTTTGCTCTGTCGATCGACGTGACTCTTGCGCCCGAGAAGACGGTGTCTTTTGCGCCTTGTGCAGAATACATATCGATTGTCATACCCTCGATGATGCCCTTGATAGAGTCAACGGTGATTTGATTTTTGTTTGCAGTGGTTGCCGCAACCGTGGTTGCGATAAGTCCCGTGCCGTCGCCGTAGAGCATACGTCCGAAGTTGAATTTGCTTGCTTTGAGCAAACCTTCCATTTCGGCGTTGAGCAAGTTGACAAATGCGCCTGCACTGTTTTGAGACGCTCTGATAGCCTTGTCCGAAAGCTCGATTTTTCCGAAAAGGTTTTTGAGTGTGAGTGTGAATTGCGCATAGTTATTGCCGCCGCTTTGGGGAAGATTGTCGTTTTCTTCACCGCTTCCGACACCGCCGTTTATGCCGTACGGCGCAAGTTTTTTCACTTCTTTGCCCCATACGTCGCTTGACGTCTGAGCAATCTTCGCAAAGAGCGGATTTACGCCGACGTTGAGTTGGTCGGCAAGCACGCCGAGATAAAAAGTCTTAAGGGCTTTATCCGCGTTTGAAATTGTAACCATAATGTTTTCTCCTTTTATTCGTTATTTTTAAGAAACATAATCCCTGCTTCTTCCACGGTTTTGGGCTTTCTCGCAAGAGACACGCACGCAAGACCGTCGTCAGCCAAAGTTTTTGGCGGCTGGCCTGCTCGAAGAGTGCGAAGATATTCTTCTATCACCGCACTTTTGACCTTGTCGCTTGAAAGCACGTAGTCGTTCAAAAATTGTCCGTCCTGCATAAGTTGCTCGGGCGTTCTGAATTTGTCCAGCAAAACTTTGGTGAGCGCAACGTTGAAACAATCTTTGTCCTTTTTCAAAGACGGCTCTTCCATGATTTTGCTTGCGATTTCACGAGCAAACGGTTTTGCGCTCGGGGTTTTTTCAAAAAACTTGTCCGCCGCTTCTTTCCATTTTTCTTCGCTCAACTCGCAATTTTCGCTCGCTCCGCTCTCCAACTCTTTGAGTCTTTGAGACTTGCGAGTGAACTCTTTTTCCAGTTCGCCGTAAGCACGCAACAGTTCTTGCGGGTTTTTGAACTTGCCGAGATTTTGTTCTTTTTGTTCTTCTTTTTCTTTCTTTCCACGACCGCTTTCGCTTGCGTTGCGTTCGTCGTCTGAAATTTCATTTATCTGCGCATTATGCACTTTATCTATGCTTTTTTCTGATATAAACTCTTCGTTTTGCAATTCATTGCTCATTATCGCATTTGCGATTTCTTCGGATATTACCGCCGCGGCGGCGTTTTCGACGCCGTCCTTTATTGCCTTTTCAAAGTCTTTTTCGTTCATACTCTCTCCTTATCCGCATTCTCGTCGAATTGCCTTTGCATATTTTCAACGCCCTTTGCAAGACTTGCAAGTTCGGTGTGTTTTGCAATATGATTTGCCACTCTGTCTCGCACCGCTTTGTCGCTCACGCACTTTGTGGATACACACATTCTCACGTGCTCTGCGATATGCAAAGCATGGTCGTCGTACACGTCGACGGGGACGTCTTTCTTTTCGAGTTCCATATTTTCTTTGAGTGCTTTCTTTCTATGGATCTCGTCGTTGCTTCTGCCGTCTTCCCAGTTGCCGAAGCCGAGAATTTCAAACAGTCTTGCTTTCGTGCTTGCATTGAGTTTTCCGTTTTCGTCAGCAAAAAGACCTAGTTTGAGCAAGTCGTACACCATGGCTCGTCTTGCCGAAAGCGTGTCTTCTATGTCGCTTATCGTGTCGAATACTATGTCTTCGCTGTCGATGTTGCCGGCGCAGAAAGATGCGATTTCCACATCGCCGTTGTCGCCTGTGATACGCTTGACTCTCGGCACTTTTGCAAACTGACGATACAGGCGCAACACTTGCTTGCTTATGCGTTTTATGCTCTCTCTAAGGCTGTCCGCCGTGAGTGCGATACGTGTGTCGTCCTGTTCGAGAAGAAGAGATATTGCCGTTCCCGACGCGACGTTGGCAGGCACTTGAGAATAGGTGGTCACCTCGCTCACGCCGCTTATCATCACAAATTCGTTGAGCAGCTTTTCTTCTTCTCTTGAAAATTCGCTCGGGACTTGCGTGGGAGAAAGCATAATCGGCGGCGTGCTCCCCTGCCTGTATACCACCACTTTTCCGGGCGGAAGCCCTTCTTCTTCGAGACTGTCGGTGTCCACCGAGCCGTCTTCAACCGCCATAACGCCCACCGCCATTCTGTTCATAAACTCGTGTTTTCTGTTCTTGACGGTGTTGTAGGCTCTCTGAACGGGGATGATGCGCTCCACCACGCTCGTACCGAAAAAGTTGGTGAGATTGTCTATGCACACCTGTTTTGCAAACGGATATCCGCGCGTGCCGTCTTCTCCGTTGAGATAAGGCATATCGCCTTGATACAACAGCGTGTCGCCCGCAACGATGATCAATCTGCCGTTGGGATACTCGTGAGTCGGCGCTTCGTACTTTTCGATGACGGTGACGCTGTCTTCTCTCTTTTCGCTGACGATTTTCGGCACGGACGCGGTGTATCCGAATCCGCCGCCCACCTGCGCGTTGTCAAACGAAAACACGTTCACTTCTCCGCCTTTCACGTCCTTGCCCCATATTCTCTTGACTTCCTTTGTCGTGAGCACCTTTGCGTGCATAACGGACGATTGTTTGTCGATGTCGGTGATTGCGATGTCTTCGGGAAAAATCTCAAACGGCGGGCAAAGCGTAATCGTGACGTCCCCTTCCTTTATTTCTCCGCTCGCATCGAGTGCGTGACCTTTTTCCGCATCCCACGTCACCTTGAAAAACGCACTGCCCGTAATTTCGCTCCAAGAATTCGCAAGCGCAAGTTGCGACGAAAAATCGTTCTCTTTGCACACCGCGTCTATGAGTTTTGTCGCAAGCGACGCACTCGCCACGTCTTCATCGTCGCTCGTTGCAGGGCGAACCTGCGCTTTTGCCTTGACTCTGCCGAGTTTTGCAAGTCGCGTTTCGAGTATGGGCGCGATATGGTTGTACACTTCCCTTTCTTGCCAGAAATACTCCTTTCCGCTCTCTTCGATGTCGCCCTTTGACGAAATCTGCGCAAACTGATTGCCCACGACAAAATTCATATTGAGTCGCCAGTTCAGTTCGACGGGACGTCTTGCTTCTTGTCGTTTTTTGAAATCGGCGGTGATTTCCGCAACGATTTTCTCTTCGATTTTGGACATTTGTCATCTCCTGTTTATTTTGTTTTTGAAGTTTGTTTGTTCTTATGTTCGCGATTTGCCGCTTGTTTGCTTCGGGATTCGCGATTTGTCGCTTGATTGTCTTTTTCGTTTCCACTACAGCCACAATCGAGCGCAAGCTGCGTTTCTTTCTCTTTTTGCGCCTTTTCTTCTTCATAGAGTTTGACAAGCAAGCGGTGTTTCTCACTTTCGAGTTCTTCGTCGCTCATCTCGGATATTTCTCCGTCTTTGCAAATTTCCATATACGTTTTGAGTGCCGCGGCGTCGGGCGGACAATACTTTTCTGACACCTTGCGTTTGGTAAGCGCAATCTCTCCGCTGTCCGTCACCGAGTACTCTTCCTGCACTTCGCTGAAACTGTAACCCTTTGCTCTTTTTATGAGCGCGTTTATCAATTCTTCATCCATATTCTCTCCCTTCTTGCGTCTCTCATCATTCTTTCCTTGTCTATCTGAATTTGCGATTTTGGCGGCGCGATAGGCTTTGTGGGGCGCGGCTGAGTCATCACAAAATATCTCAATTCGTCAAGGGCATGATCGTCCGCTTTCTTTGGTCTGTCGTTGTCGCCCCACCAATAACTTTTGAGTTCTCTTATTAGATTCACGCAGTTGCGAAAAATGTAGATTCTTGGCGGTCTTTGCTCAAACAAGGACTTTATACGCTGTATTCCGCTGTATAAATCCTTGTTTACGTTGGTGTTGACCAATATGCCTTTTTCGCAAAACAATTCTGCAACGCTCTTTTGGCTTGCGAGCGTACGCTGATTTGCCGCGCTGTCTATGAGCGCACACAGCCTGCCTTTGCCGTCTCTTTTCCAACCGAGCGCATCGGCGATTTCAAAGATTTTCTTCACGTGATAGTCAACGCTCTGACCTGCCTTGAAGTGCTCGGCAACAACGTATATGTTGCCGTCAAAATCCACCGCATAGAAGTGGCAACTCGTTGGGTTTGTAAGTCCCGGATCTATGGATATTTCCGCCTGCCACTCCTTTGGCACGTCAAAAGGATCTATCACGTGCACGTTTTGGTCGAACTCGGGATAGACTAGACCTTCGCCGACGGTAAATTTTCCGTATCGGCGCGAGAGTTGGTCCTGCTCGCTCACCGACGAAGTCATCGCTTTTATCTCTTCTTTGTCGAGATACGGATTGTCGCTCCACTCCATATATTCGCACCACACCTGCGGGTCGTTCTTTTCGTTGAGTTCTATCTCGTCATACACCCACGTCAAGCCTTTTAGCGGCGTCATAGTGCCGAAAATGTCGCCGCACTTGTCGAACACGCGCATACGACACTCGTCATATATGTCCTTTGGCGGTTCTTCGTCAAACCACACGAAATCTAACGAAGTTCCCTGAAAGCGTTCTCGCCCTTGATCGCAGGATTTGAAACCGATTTTACTTATTCCGCCAAAGACGTTTTTTACGAGAATGTAATCGATGACGCCATATTCCGCCGCTCCCTTTTTGCCTTCTCGCATGACAACGTCCGAGATGTATCTTTCGGGAAGATATTTGAGAATTTTTGCCTGCGCCACGTCGCGTTGCACCTGTTGAGTGAGACTCACCACCCAACCGAACACATCTTTTCTGTTTTCTCTGAAAGGATGAGTTCCGCGCGCCATCCACACGCTTTCCACCGCTCCGCACTCCGTTTTTCCCGTGCGGTTTCCGCCGAAAACCCAACGATTGCGCTTTTGACATTTGTGGAAAAGCATTTGCTTTTGATGCACTCTGTCTTTGTTGTAGCAAGAAAGAGCGTCGGTTTGTCTGTCATTTATTTCACGTTCGATTTTGAGAAGTCTGAGCAAAGTGGAATTGTCTTTCATACGCGAATAATAAGACCGCTATCCGCGAAAAACCAAAAATTTATGACACGCAAATCTTCCGTTTGGCAAAAAATTCCTTGAAAATGCATATAAAGACTTTTATTTTGGAAAGGATTATAGTATTATAAAGTTATGAAAAATTGTCATGCAAAAAACATATTTTCAATTCTCGGAACGATTGCGATCTGCGTATGTCTCGCACTCTGCGTGCTTGCGTGCGTGCTTTTGCCCTTGTCCGTAGCACATGCCGACTCGTCGATGAACGTCATTGTCGCGCCCGTGTCGAATCTCGAAGGCAACGCCACCGCAGGAGCGTCGTCAATCAAGCTCATCGCAAGCAACTATGAGTTCTACATCCCGGAAAGCTATTATCTCACCAATTTGAAAAGTGCGGTGAAACAATACTACACCGTCACCTACTGTGGCTTTGAGTTCTTTTTTGAATCGGAGACCGCTCCGCAAACGTCCACCGTCACTTTTCAAGACGGCATATCCCCCTATCCAGACATTTTGCTCACCGCCAAGGAAGGCGCAACTCTCTCCACAAGCGGTGTGACAAGCGAGCATACAATCAAATTTTTGGGCTTTGCCACCGACGAATCGGGCAAAATCTTCATTGCCGCGACCAAGGACGGCAACACCGTTTTCGGCTTTGAAGACAAAGCGTCTTTCAACGAATTTACTGTGGCATATCACCCGATAGCACAAGCCGAAAGAGACAGAATTCTCGACAGCAAAAAGCCCGTTGAACCGAGCGGCGGAGATATAGTTCCCAACACGTCGCTTGCACTTCGCATTGTGCTCATCATAGGCATTTGCGTGCCTGCGGTCATCATTGCGGTGCTTCTTTTCAAACCGTCCAAAAACGACCGTTCGCAAGGAAAGAGCGTCATGCGCCGTCACCGCGGAAAGAACGATTTCGACTACGACTCCACTCGTTCGTACAATCCGGACGGCTACGATGACCGTCCCCGCTACGACGAACAAGGCAGACCGATATACGACGGAAGAAACGGCTATGACAGGAATTATCGCGACAACCGAAACGATTATCCGAACCAAAACGGAAACCCGAACGACAGAAACGACGATTACAGAAGATAAACGAAAATTCCATTGCCGAGCGTGTGAAAGCGTATCGGCAATTTTTTTGAGAGAAATTTCAAGGTGAAAAATGAAAAGAAAAATCATAAACATTGACAAGGCAAGATGCAACGGTTGCGGTGCGTGCGCAAAAGCGTGCCATGAAGGCGCAATCGGCATGATTGACGGAAAAGCGACGCTTCTTCGCGACGATTATTGCGACGGTTTCGGAGATTGTTTGCCCAAATGCCCGACGGGTGCGATAACTTTCATAGAAAAGGACACTCTCCCCTACGACGAACAAGCGGTGCTCGATAATAAGAAAAGAGCAAGTGCGCAAGCCGCAAACACACACGTTTGCCCGGGTATGCTCACGCGCACGATACGGCAAAACACCGTGCAAAAAAGCGATTTACCGACAACCTGGTTGCCGTCTATGCTTGCGCAATGGCCTTGCCAAATAAAACTTGCGCCTATATCCGCGCCATATTTTCAAGACGCGAATATTCTTATTGCGGCAGATTGCACGGCATACGCATACGCAAACGTGCACGCCGATTTTATGAAAGGCAAAGTTACTCTCATAGGCTGTCCCAAACTCGACGCCGTCGATTATTCCGAAAAACTCTCTCAAATCTTTGAGACGAACGACATAAAAAGCGTGACGGTTCTTCGCATGGAAGTGCCTTGTTGCGGCGGACTTGAAAACGCAGTCAAGCGCGCGTTGCAAGCGAGCAAAAAACAAACGCCGCTTTCAGTAATCACAATTTCCGTAAACGGAAACGTGCTTGAAAGAAAATCAATGCAATAATTCAAAAAAACATTTCACGGACGACAAACTACTCTTAAATAACAAAGCGATATGAAAAAACGGACGAAATCGTCCGTTTTATATTGCTATGAATTTTATTGTTCGTTTATTGAATCGAAACGCAACGTTCCGTTGTCACGGACGTTTTACGCGTTTTCGCCGTCCTTGTTCTTTTTGCCTATTCCGACCACGTTGTCAACGGGGAGCGTAAATGCGATTCCGTGCGCGGGCGTATGCGTGCCCACTGCCTTATAAAGAGCGTGAAGGACGTCTTGCTTGATGTCGTCGCTTACGAGAATCATAATCATCTCCTTTTCGGGCTGAATTTGAATCTGAAATGCCTTTTCCGCTTCGAGATTTGCCGTTCCGCGCGCAGAAAGCACCGTTCCGCCCTTAACTCCGGCGTCGCGAGCGGCGTCCATTGCCGCATCTGCAAAACCGTTGTTGACTATGCAAATAACCACTTGATGTTCAAATTCGCTCATTGTTTGTTCTCCCTGATGGTTTTATTGTTGCTCAAAAATCCGTACGTCGCAACGCCGATTACGCTTGAAAACGGCACCGTAAAGGCAATACCTTTGCCCTTTTTTATCGTCGCGAATTTTTTGTCGAGCATAGCGAGTGCTTCTTGCACTCTTTCTTGTTTTATCACGCTGAATATCACGGTTTTGGACTGGTCGGAAAAGTCGCTTATCGACCACATATCCGCATTTGCCGTGCCGTGAGCGCGTGACGTGAACTGAAAATTGACTTCGTATGACGAAAGCAAATCGGTATAGAATTCCGCTTTCGGCGAAGGCACTATGGTGACGAGCAATTCGAGTTTGTTTGAATTGACCTTGGAAGCCGTCGGATTTTTTGCCGCCGCGATTTTCTCTTTGGCTTCTTGCACGCGCGCTTCGGCTTTTTTTGCCGTCTTTTTGACGGCTTTGACGATTTTGTCTGCCATAATACCCCCTTTTACATAAATTCGATGACTTGTTCGTCGTCGGCGTCAAGAATACGTTTCATGACGATTTTTTCTTTCACTCTAGATGCGGTGACTGCTCTGAAACCGAGAAGTTGAATGGTGATGAGCGGCGTCATTGCGACCATAGCCACGATGCCGAACGCAAGATTCATTATTTCCGACTCCGCCGCAAGCACGCTGCACGCGCCTATCGAAAGCGGAAGAATAAAACTCGAAGTCAACGGACCGCTGGCAACTCCGCCCGAGTCGAACGCTATTGCCGTGTAAATCTTCGGCACGAAGAAGGAAAGTCCGAGCGACAGGATATAACCGGGGATAAGATAATAAAGAAGCGAGAACCCGTATATTATTCTTATCACGCTGAGACCTATCGATATGCCGACGCCTATTGAAAGCGCAAGGAGCATCGAACGCTTGGACACCGCACCGTTCGTTATCGTCTCGACCTGCTTATTGAGAACGTGTACGGCAGGCTCTGCAAGAACGACGACGAAACCTATCACAAACGCAAACACTATAAGAAGCGGTTTGCTGAAAGACGCGATTTCCACGCCCAGTTTGAAGCCTATCGGCATAAATCCGACCTTGACAGACGTAAGGAATATCACGAGACCGACGTAAGTATACACGATGCCTATGCCGATTTGGGTTATTTTCTGTTTGGGAAGTTTGAGAATCGTGAATTGCAATATCACGAAGAAAAGCACGATTAAGCCGAGCGCGATAAGCACTTCGAGTGCCACCGAGCCGAGTGCAGACGCAAAATTCGAGCCGAGATTTGCGTCTATCGAATAGTCGGGAAGCGTGTAGGACAAATCGCCTTTCGAAGCAATCGACAACGCCATAACCGCAAGCATCGGGCCTATCGAGCAAAGAGCGACGAGTCCGAAACTGTTTTCTTTTGCGTTGCGACCGCCCGTGTTGAGCGCGACGCCAACGCCGAGTGCCATTATAAACGGCACGGTTATAGGCCCTGTCGTGACTCCGCCCGAGTCAAACGCCAGCGGCACGAAAATGCTTTTGCCATTTTCCATCATAATCGCACACAGTGCGAAAAGCACCATATAGAAGAATATAAGCAACGACGACAGGTCTTTTCTGAAAACGATTTTTGCAATCGCTATCACGAGAAACAAGCCTACGCCCGCCCCCACCGTGACGATAAGAACGACGTTGTTCATCACCGCTTTCACCTGTTCGGCAAGCACCGACAAGTCAGGCTCTGCAACCGTGATAAGCACGCCCATAACGAACCCCACGCCGAGCAACAGCGGAAGTTTTTTGGACTTTGTGAGACCTGCGCCGACGTGTTCGCCCATAGGCGTCATTGCCATATCCGCGCCGACGTTGAACAGCGCAATGCCCAAAATCAAGCCGATTGACGACACGACGAACGCAACTATTTCTTTCGTTGAAAAATCCGTTACGGGGGTTAGCGCAAAAATAAGCACGATAACGACGACGGGAAGCACCGAAAACAGCGATTCTTTGAGTTTTGCAAGCGTACCTATGCCGACGCTCTTTGCAAGCGACTTTTGTTGCATAAGGTCGTGCGCGATTTTCTGTCTCGCCTCTTCTTTCTCGCTCTGCGTCCTGTCTTTCCAACGCTTCTTCGGTTTTGTGTCGCACTTCGTTTCTTCAACCGCATTGCACACGGAATCCGCGTTCTCGACACGCTCCGCCGCTTCGACTTGAATATCGCTCGTGGCACGCTCTAAAACCGCACCGTCTTGAACGTCGTTTATCGTTTCCTTGACATCGGTGCGGGCGGAAGAATCGCACTGAACGGTTTCGTTCGTATTAAGGTCGGTTCTTTCGTCTTTTGACATATCTCTTGCTCCCGTTAACTTATCGTTATTATCGCATAAAAACGCAATTCTGTCAATTTGGCTTATTATATATATAAATATATATTTATATAGTTAAACCATTATTAAAAATCTATTAAATATTATACAAGTGTGTAAAAATTTTCAAAGGTGGTTCCCATTTTCCCCACATTGTGCAAAACGCTTGCTTTTTTGCTTCGAAATTCTTATGATTGTGGTATGCGTCAAGGGCGCTTTTAGGAAGGTATATGGGAAAACTCGAAATCAACAAAAACAATGCCGTATTTGCGACGAAGTATTCAATTATGCTCGTCGTTCTTGCATTTATAAGGGCTTTTTCGACGTACGTTTTCGTCAATCCCAACGGCTTTGCTCCGGGCGGACTCGGCGGACTTGCGTCGATCATTCACTTTGCAATCACAAAGTCGAGCGACCCGAAACTTCTTGCACTTGCGTCTTCCCTTTTTGATCCCGGCATTCTGACGATTTTGATGAATATTCCCTTCCTTATCGTCTCGTTTTTCGTGCTCAACAAACGCTTTGCGTTCAACACGACTTGCGTCGTTTTGGTGTATTCGGGCTTTATGTATCTTCTCGGCAGAGTCGGTTGTCCGCAATACGACACCGAAGGCGAATACGGCCTTATGCTCATCGCGGCTCTTGCAGGCGGCGTGCTTTCGGGCGCGGGTTGCGGGCTTATGTTCCGCTACAACATGAGCATGGGCGGCACGGACATCATCGGAAAAATCATATACAAGCACAATCCCGCGGCGCATGCGCAATACTGGATTTTGCTTTGCGACTGCATAGTCGCTACGTCTTCGGGCTTTATAGGTCTTATAGGTCTCGATATGTCGGCAGGCGCAACCGCAGTGATGACGAGCATGCTCTCGCCTATCTTCTATTCCTTCATCTCCCTTTTCGTGACTTCAAAAGTCTCCGAGTTTTTGGAATACGGCACTCTCGCGTCGCTTGTTTTCACCATCATCACGGACAAACCCGACGCAATCGCAAAAGAACTCTCCGTCAAGCTTCATCGCGGCGTAACGATAACGAAGGCAATCGGCTACTATACGGGCAAAGAACACAATGTGCTTGTGTGCGTGACAAGCAAAAAGCAAATCAACAGCGTCAAGGCGATTGTCGCCGCTTGCGACCCCAACGCATTTATGTATATCACAAAAGCGGGCGAAGTGTCCGGCAAAGGTTTCGGTGGCAACAAACTCGTCAAAGAAGAACATCCTGCCGAGCAGACCGAGCAAGCTCCCCAAACCGAAAACGAGTATTCGCAGGACACTCAGGCAAACGATTGATTTTTCTCGATTATTCAAAACACCGCGTATATCGCACGCGAATAATCCGTTATATAAACTCATACGATACAACTTAATAAACACAACAAAAAAAGCGAGAACGGCATTCTCGCTTTTTTACAGTCTTTCGTTTTTCAATATTGCAAAATCTCGATAGGTTTTGAAATGATTTTCGTTGCTCCGCTTCTTTTAAGCAACTCTCTGTCTCTAAATCCCCACGCCACGCTCAGACAATCCATATCCGCGTTTTTTGCGGTGGCGATGTCCACTTCGCTGTCTCCGATATACAACGCGTCTTCTTTTCGCACTCCGAACGTATCGAGCACAAGCAACACCGTGTCCGGATAGGGTTTCTTTCTCACGCCGTCTTTCTGTCCTGCCACGAAATCAAACAATCCGTCGAAATAGTCCTTTGCAAGTTCCTGCACCGCACTGTCCATTTTGTTAGATACGACTGCGCATTTTGCACCTTGTTTTCTTATCTCGCATATCACGTCTTTTATGCCATCGTAAGGTCTCGTATGGTCGGCGCAATGGTAAAAATAATGCTGCTTGAAAACGTCGAGCACCGCAAACGTAGTTTTCGTATCAGTGCCGCTCGGTACACTCAACTCAACGAGCCGTTGCACTCCGTTGCCTGTTCTGTCGGCAACTTCCTTGTCCGAAAGCGGCGGAAAATCAAACACCGCAAGCGCATAATTCACACTTATAGCGAGATCTTTGAGCGTATCGAGAATCGTGCCGTCAAGGTCGAATATGTATAGTTTCTTCTTCATTTTTCAAAAGGCATAACAGCTCGGCTCACTTTTGGAAGAGCTTGTCTTTCATCATATATTGATTCATTTCATCAAGGCTTTTTCCGTCAAATTTGCGTGCGCGTTGCACTCTTGCCGGAACGCCCGACACCAGCATAAAATCGTCAACGCTCTTCGTGACGATAGCCCCCGTTGCAACCACTGCTCCCGTGCCGAGTTTCACGCCGGGCAAAATCGTTGCGTTGGTGTACACTTTTGCGTAATTTCCTATTTCCACTCCGTTGTATTCTCTTTGCATATGGTCGTGTTCGCTGTGCGAGTGCGTAAAAATTTTGACGTATTCGGTAAGCATCGCAAAATCGCCCATTTTCACGCCCCCCTTCGAGTCGATGAAACAGCCCGAGTTCCAACTCACGTTTTCGCCCACTTCTATGCGATGTCCGTAGTTGAATCTGCATCCTTCGTTTGCCACGAATCCGTCTCCGCATTTCTTGAAGAGTTTTTTTGCGATAATTGCTCTGAAAGGCACTGAAAAGGCGCAGTTGACTCCAAGCGGCACGCGGTCTATGCTGTCCCACAAGATATGCAAGTTGCGTTGTTCTTCGGTGTAGGGATCTTCATCGCCCATCGGCATAAAATCGCCCCAAAGTTTGAAAGTCTTTACAAGCTCTTCGTCGTATCCGTTTATGCCGATAAGTTCAAACGCTTTCACGGTGTTTTTTGAGCTCATACCATCGTCGACAAGTTCTTGAAATGCTTTCAGTTTTTCGTCTATAACGCTCATAATTCCGTTTTATCTCCGTTTTTCGTATATATAAAGTCCGTTTTGTTGCAAAACACGAATTTAATTGATTTTCTCAATCGTTTCGATTTTGCAAGACTTTTTCAAACGACTCTTATTTTTCCACACTGAATTTATATTCGGTTTTCGCCTGATATTTTTTGCCTTTTTCAAGCGTCATGCTTTCAAAAGAAGGCACGTTGCACGCATTCGGATAGCCTTGCGTCTCCATGCAAAAAGCAGATTGATAATCGTACACTTTCTTTCCGACGATTCCTTCAAGGAAGTTGCCCGTATAGAATTGCATGCACGCTCTGTCCGTGAACACATCCATTTTCACGCCGCTCTTTTCGCTGCGTGCGCTTGCGACTTTTCTGAATCCTTTTCCGTTGAGAACGTAATTGAAATCGTATCCGCGCGCGATTTTCAGCATGTGTTCGTCTGCCTTTATATCCTTGCCGATTTTCTTTTCTTTCGTAAAATCGAACGCCGTCTCGCGCACGTCTTTAAGCTCTCCGTGCGGAATAAGTTCGTCGTCAACGGCAGTGAGATAATTTGCGTCTATAATCACTTTGTGTTCGAGCACGCTTTCAAAATCTCCGTCGAGATTGAAATACGCATGGTTCGTAAGCGAGCAAATCGTGTCTTTATCACACATCGCTTCGTATTCGAGAACGAGCGAATTTTCGTTTGTGAGAGTATATGTCACGCTCACTTTCAAATTGCCCGGATACCCTTCTTCTCCGTCTTGCGAAACTCTTTCGAGTTTAAGACTTGCACCGTCGAGAATAGTTGCATTCCATATGCGCGAATCGAAACCGCACTTTCCGCCGTGAAGATGGTTGTTGCCATCGTTCTTGAAAAGGTCGTACTTCTTTCCGCCAAGCGTAAACGTCGCTCCGCCTATGCGGTTTCCCACTCTTCCGATAACCGCGTTGAAATACGGGTTTTCGCCAAGAAATCCGTCCGGCGTGTCAAATCCTGCCACAACGTCAATCATCTCTCCGTTTTTATTCGGAACGAGAAGTTTTGCAATGCGTGCGCCGTAGGTGATTATCTGTGCCTTAACGCCGTTGTCGTTTTCGAGTTCGTAAAGCTCTATGCCTTTGGGTGATTTTGAAACGTAAGTAGTTTTCATAATTTTGCCTATATGTGATTTGTTATTTCGAGTTTTTCGTTTTTACTCTTCGTCCCGATCCGTTTTTTTTATTTTCTTTATCTTCGGCATCGTCAAAGAGTAACTCATATCGACGAGCATCTTTATTTCTTCTTCGTCCGCAAGAGACAAAACGACGCTTATCCAGTTTGCCTTGTTCATGTGGTAGGCGCGATACACGCCTTTATCGAGACAAAACGAATCGATAAGAGAGGGGACGCATTTTAGATTTACTACGTCCGCGTTCTCGTTTTTGTCTCCGCCGAATTTGTCCATTGTCAAATCCATAACGAGAGCAAACCATTTTCTGCCTATCACGTGACGGAACACTCCAAAATTCGACTTGTCAAGCCACGGATAGTCCGCTTTTACGCCGTATGCACCATATATGAATTTTTCAAATTCTTCTCTTGTCATAATTATTCACTCACCGTAAGGCGAACTTCACTTTCTTTTCAGCGTTGCAAGCGTTTCGACGTTGCTCGTTTGCGGAAACATATCAAATGGGGTTACGCTTTCGACGGCGTACTTTTCGGACAGTATTCTCAAATCTCTCGCAAGCGTTTGCGGATTGCAACTTATATATGCGATACGCTCGAAATTTGCGTCGTTCACCGCGTCGAGCACCCTCTTGTCACAGCCTTTTCGTGGCGGATCGAGCACGAGCGCAAGCGTTTTTGTCTCGTTTTTCTTCTTTTCGGATACTTCTCCGAGATAAAACGGCGAGTTTACAATCTCGTCGGGCAAATCGACTCCAACGTTTTCTTCATCCGTATTTTCGTTCATATCGGCAAGTCTTGCGACGTATTCGACGGCGTCGGCGCACACGTTGGTCACTCTGTCTGCGATATGCAAAGACTGCATGAGCGCATTTGCGTTTTTGGTTGCGTCGGGCACGATTTCAACCGCAGTTATTTTTGCGTTTTCAAGTCGTTTTGCAATCTGCGCCGTCAAAAGTCCGACGCCCGAATACAACTCGACTATATCGCCGTCAAAGTCAGACAAAAACGCGCAAACTTTGTCGTATATCGCATCACGCACTTCGTCGTTGACTTGCAAAAAACTGAGCGGCGAAACCACCGCATCGAAAGTGCCGAGATTTTGTTTTTGCTCTCTGCCCCACACGAGTTTTGCGCCGTCTCCGAAAATAACGTTTGTGTTTTTCACGTTCTCGCTTATGAAAATCGTCACCGTTCCAAAGTCTTCTTCGAGTTTTCTTGCAAGCACTTCGAGTTTCGGCACACGCGAGCCGTTGACTACGAGCGTAACCGTAAGCGTATCGAGTTTTCTTGCCACGACGTGTCGCAAAAGTCCCTTGCCCGACGTCTCTTCGTATACGGATATTTTTTCGTTGTTAGCCCACTCTGTAACGTCCTGTATGAGAGTTGCCGCCCACTCTCCGTGAAGCGGACACCATTTCATCGGCACGACCGTATGCGTTTTTTTCTCGTAAAAGCCGAGCGAAACTCTTCCCGATTTGCTCTTGTACGCAAAGGGCAATGCGATTTTGTTGCGATATTCCCAGTCGTTGAGACGAACGACGTCGTCCACTTTCACGTCAAGTCCGCCGATTTTTCTCAATGCGTTCTCAACGGACGATTTTTTGATTTCGAGTTGAAGTTCTCTAGTTACGTGTTGCAAGTCGCAACCGCCGCAACGTCCGAAATACGTGCATCTCGGCTTCACTCTGTCGGGTGACGGCTCGACCACTTCGACGAGTTCGGCAAAAGCGTAGTCCTTTTTTGCAAAACGAATGCGTGCGCGCACCGTCTCTCCCTTTATGGCAAACGGCACGAACACCGCGTACGAACCGATTTTGACGATTCCTTCGCCTTCGCTTGCAAAGTCCGCAACTTTGCCTTCTATCACGTCTCCGACTGCAACGTTCAGCACTGCACTTTTCCTTTCAACGATTTTTTGTAGTTTTTCATAAACTTTTCCACTCTCGCAAAGCCTTTGCTCAAATCCACGCCTTTTTCGGCTTGCTTTTTGCCGTACCAGGCGTACAATGCGAGCGCGTCTTTTCTTGCGGAAGCAAACGGAAATCTCAACACGTAGCAATGCGCCGAATTGAACAAACTCTTGCCCACGCAATACTCGTTTTGCACGCCTGCTTTGTCGAGAGCCTTTGCCATGCGCTTGGCTTCACCGAAACACAACGGATCGGTTGCGCCGCCGTTGTTGTAACTTTCGGGAAAATCCGCATTGAGATAATTGTAGGGATCGCTCTCCTTGTAAAACTCCCAGTTTCTGAACGCCTTTCTCGATTTCGTTCCCGAGAAATAGCGCACGATGAAAAGGTGCGTGCAAGGTATGCGATACATAACTTCAAAACTGAATGCGCCGCTGACCGTAATGATATTTGCCACCTTTGTTTTCAGCTTTGGGAGAGCGAGTTTTTGTCTATATTCTTCACTTGACGACAGACAGCCCATGCAAGCGGCAAGATGTCCGCCCGACGAGTCGCCCGTCAAAGTGATATTGTTCTTGTCTATTTTGTATTCTTCTTCGTGGTCGCAAAGGAAGTTGTATGCGTCCACGCAATCTTCAAGGTCTTTCGGGAAGAACACTTCGGGGCAAAGCCTATGATCGATGACGGCAACCACCGCGCCCATAGCGGCAAAACATCTTGCGTAGCCGTCGCGACGTCTACGGTTGTGTATCATCCATCCGCCACCCGGTATATCCATGACGACGGGCGATTTTTCGCTGACGGTATGCGACGGAAAATAGATGTCCATGCAAAGATTTTTGCCGTCAACCGTCTTGTACACAACGTCCTTTTCAACCTTGATCTCGTCATTGAACGGCGTGCGTCCGTTCGGCACGGCTCTTGCCTCTTCCACGACGTCAAAGACTCCCGCCATAAACGGTCGTCTCATCATACAGTACTCTTTTCTAAATCCCTTTTCAAGCCTTTTGCTCTCCTGTTTGAGAGCCTTTTTGTCTTGCTTGTATTGCGCCTTTATAGAGCGCACTCTCATGCGAAGTTCTATGGGATTTATATCTTCTCTCTCGATCTCGGTCACGATTTTATTCACAAACTCTTTTTTCAGAGCAGTCTTATCGCGCCCGTACACGACCTTGAAATAGTCTTGCTGATTCATATCTTTCCCCCTGATACAATTTTGTTTTTGCACGCAAAGTTGCTTATATCGGCGGTTTATCGCATCTTTTTGAGAGAATAAACCGCCGATTAAGTGTTTTATATGGTTTTACAAGCCGTTAAAGGCAAGCGTGATTATTTGCCTGCATAGACTTTTTTGAGTCTTGCAAATCTGGGAAGCCCGTTTTCAAGCGGTGCTTTTGCGTCGCCCTGAATGAGCGGAAGCGCGTATTTGACGAATTCGTCGCTGACATAAGTTCCGTCGTTGGTTATCCACTCTGCCGGCACTTTCTTTTCGGTGTTTGCGGCAAGTTCGAGCGGCATAAGCACGTTTTCGCAATGATAGTTTCCGTTCTCGTCTATTACGCGTTTGAAGATGACCATCTTGTCGGTTTCGCCTTTACATGCGCTCTTGACCGCAAACGCACCTGCGTTGAACGCTTCTTCAACGTCCGTTTCGCTTGCAAGGTGCGCACCGCATCTTTGCATAAGGCTGAGTTCGATGCCGCGAGTCTTGAAGCCCGTTTTTTGTTTGACGAGATTTGCAAGGATAGATGCGACGCCGCCGAGTTGAGCGTGACCGAAACTGTCTCTTGCCGCTTGTGCGCCAAGGCTTTCGCAGATGAGCGTGCCGTTCTTGTCGTGAATACCTTCGGACACGACCGCTATGCACTTGTTGCCGTTCTTTGCACATACCGCTTTGACGTCTTCGACAAATTTGTCAACGTCAAAATCGCTTTCGGGAAGATAAATAAGATCTGCGCCGAGTCCGTTGACTCCGGCAAGAGCCGCCGCCGCAGTGAGCCATCCTGCGTGTCTTCCCATCGCTTCTATGACACACACCATAGGCGTGTCGTACACTTTTGCGTCAAGGTTGACTTCCATAACGGTGGTTGCGATATACTTTGCCGCGCTTGCATAGCCGGGGCAATGGTCTGTGCCGTAAAGGTCGTTGTCGATGGTCTTGGGCACGCCGATGACGTTGCACTCATAGCCGACAGATTGCAGATATTTGCTTATCTTGTTGCAGGTGTCCATGCTGTCGTTGCCGCCGTTGTAGAAGAAATAACGCACGTCGTATTTCTTGAACACTTCGAGAATACGCTTATAATCGGTGTCGTCCACGTCTGCGTCTTTAAGTTTGTATCTGACAGAGCCGAGCGCGGAAGACGGCGTATATTTGAGAAGTTCGAGTTCCTTGGAATCTTCCTTGCTCATATCGAAAAACTTTTCGTTGAGAAGTCCAACGATGCCGTGTTCGAGACCGTAAACCGCCGTGATGTTGCCTTGTTTGAGTGCTTCGGTGAAAACGCCTGCCGCACTGCTGTTGATGACTGACGTAGGTCCGCCACTTTGACCGAACATGCATGCGCCTTTCAAATTTTTCATAGTATCTCCTTTTGTCTATATTGACAATTTAAGTTCGTATTTTCTTGTGCGGAATATCCGCCGATTTGTTCACGTTTTATTTGACGATTATTTGCTGATAATCTGCGCGAGTTCATAGAGTTTTTGGTCAAAACCTTTCTTGCACGCAAGTGCTTCAAGAACGGTCGTATCGAAGATTTCGCCGCCCTTTATGCCGATAACTCTGCCACTTTGACCGCATTCGACGAGTTCAACCGCGCGGCAAGCCATTTTTGCGGCAAGCACTCTGTCTTCAACCGTCGGAATACCGCCGCGTTGCATCCATTTTAAAGCCATATGATTGACACGTCTTCCCGTTGCGTCGCTTATTTTCTGAGTAAGTTCGTCGGTGAGTTCGGTTTTGCCTTCCGCAAGCACGATGATTGACGAAGATTTGCCCTTGTCAAAGCCGCGTTTGATGCTTGCCGCCACTTCGTCCACATTGGTGTCCACTTCGGGAACAATGACGTATTCCGCACCGCCTGCGACCGCGCTGTTGAGAGCGATGTTTCCGCACTCTCTGCCCATGACTTCGAGAATCATGATTCTGTCGTGAGAAGTTATCGTGTCGCGAAGTTTAAGGATTGCGTCCACAACAGTGTTGCATGCCGTGTCGAAACCGATCGTGCTGTCGGTGTATCCCATATCGTTGTCGATAGTTCCCGGGATGCCGATGACGTTGAGTTTCGTTCCTTCGTGCATCGCTTCGACGCCGCGGAAAGAGCCGTCGCCGCCGATGACGATAAGATTTTCTATGCCGCGTTTCAAAAGATTTTCAACCGCCGCATTCATAACTTCGGGTTCTTTAAATTCGGGGCATCTGGACGAGCGAAGAATAGTGCCGCCCGCATGTACGCAGTTGGAAACGCTGGAATATTCCATCTTAAAAATTTCGTCGTTCACCATGCCTTTGTATCCGTGCTTCACGCCGTACACTTCATAGCCTTGATCGAGAGCGTATCTCACGCATGCACGCACGCATGCGTTCATACCGCTTGCGTCGCCGCCGCTGGTAAGCACCGCCACTTTTTTGACCTTGCTGGTGTTCTTTGCCATAAACTACTCCTTTTTGTATGTATAAAAATTTTATTTATTCTTGACGACGTATTTGACTCTGCTTGCGCCGAGAACGTCCTGCAATCTTGCAAGAAGGTCTTCGCATACGTCGACTTTTTGTGCGAATTCGAGAAGTTTCGATTGTCCGTCTCTCTTGACTTGCGCCTGACACGGCGTGTTCCCCGGATGAAGTGCCAGGATGTCGGACACCATATCCTTTTCCACTCCGCTCTGAATGAGAACGTAAAGAATTCCGTTGCTCTTCGGCGCGTTCCGAACGGATGCGGAAGTCTTTTCCATAGCACCGTCCTGTTGCCATATTTCAACTTTTTCTATGCTGATTTTCGCTTCGCTTTCGTCTCTAAGGTCGATTTTTCCGACAATCTTCAACGGACAGTCCGCACTGAGCAAATCGCCGTATTTCTCGTATGCGCGCGGATACATAGAGAAGGATATAGATCCCATTCTGTCTTCCACTCTACCCACCGCAAATTTTTGCTGTTTCGCAGTCGCCTTTTTCTCAAAGGACGAAACCACGCACCCGAATTTGACCGTCTTGCCTGCAAGCGACTGGTCTATGACGGTCTCGGTGTTTCCGTCTTCATCGGCAGATTCCACAAACAACATGCTCGTGTCGAAATCGAACTCGTGTCTTGTGTCGCTGTAATCGTCGAGCGGATGTCCCGAAAGATACATTCCCAACACTTCTTTTTCATATTTGAGAATGTCCGCTTTTGAATATTCGGGCGTTTCAGTGTATTTTATCTCTTCGTCTTCGATAAGTTCGTCAAAGAGTGAAAGTTGTCCCGAAATTTTGCTCTTTTTATCCGAAAGCACGGTGTCGAGAATGCGCTCGTAAGACGCCATAAGCGTTGCTCTCGTCTTGCCGAAGCAATCGAGCGCGCCGCCTTTTATCAGGCTTTCAACCATACGCTTGTTCACCTGTCCCGCGCATCTGTCAAGGAAGTCCCTTATGTCCTTAAACGCACCGTTTTCCGCTCTTTCGCTCAGCACGAATTCCATAGCCTGCTCGCCCACGTTCTTTATACCCATAAGCCCGTAACGCACGTTTTCGCCTTCTATGGAGAAGTTCTTTTGCGAGCGATTTATATCGGGAGAGAGGGTCTTCACGCCCGTGCGTTTGAGATAGTTCATATAGTGCTTCACTTCGTCGGCGTTGGTGATACGGTTGTTGACGACAGCCACGATGAAGTGAGTGGGATAGTAGCATTTGAGATACGCCGTCTGGTAGGTCAAGAACGTATAAGCCGCCGCGTGCGACTTGTTGAACGCATAGCTTGCAAATTTCAATATCTGGTCAAACAAGTGGTTTGCAATCTCTTCGCTGACGCCGTTTGCCACTGCTCCGGGGACGTATTTGCCCGTCTTGTCGCCGTCGAGTTTACCGCCGTGCAAGAAGATATCGCGTTGCTGTTCGAGAACGGAAAGTTTCTTCTTTGCGATAGCACGTCTCATGATGTCCGCGCCGCCGAAACTGAATCCCGCGATCTTTTGCGCGATTTGCATAACCTGCTCCTGATACACGATACAGCCGTAGGTGTTTTCAAGGATGTCTTTAAGAAGCGGATGCGCGTATTGCACTTGATCGGGATGACGTTTACCTTCCAAAAACAAGTCGATAAACTGCATAGGACCGGGACGGTACATCGAAATACCTGCAACAACGTCTTCCAAGCAGTCTGGCTGCAACTGCGCCATAAAGCGTTTCATACCGCCGCTTTCAAGTTGGAACACTGCTTCGCAATCTCCCGAAGCGATGAGTTCGTACACTTTGTGGTCTTCGTATCCGAGTTTGTGGAAGTCAAGGTCTATGCCCTTATCCGCTTTTATGAGTTTCAACGCTTCGTCGATGTCGGTGAGCGTTTTAAGCCCCAAAAAGTCCATTTTGAGAAGACCGAGTTCTTCGACGATGACTTTGTCGAATTGAGTCGTGACGATAGGGCCGTTTCTCGACAAAGCGCAATGTTCGACGATAGGATCGGCGCAAATAACGACGCCTGCAGCGTGCATGGACGTCTGTCTTGGCATACCTTCGAGTCTCATTGCAACGTCTATAACCGATCTTGCCGTCGGATTGTTGTCGTATATCTTTTTGAAGTCTTCGCTGTAAAATTCGCTGCCTTCGGTGAGCACCTGCGGAAGAAGCGGTTTACCCATTGCAGGGATTTCTTTCACCCAGTTTGCAGACTCTCCGTACGGCACGTCGAACACGCGAGCGACGTCCTTTACGACAGCCTTTGCCGTCATCGTGGAATACGCGATAATTTGCGAAACGTTGTCTTTACCGTACTTTTTGATGCAATAATCTATGATTTCCTGTCGTCTGACAAAGCAGAAGTCCACGTCGAAGTCCGGCATCGAAACACGCTCTTCGCTCAAAAATCTTTCAAAGAGCAGGTTGTATTTCAGCGGATCGATGTCCGTGATACCTATGCCGTACGCAACGATAGAGCCGCAGCCGCTTCCGCGTCCCGGGCCCACCGGAATTCCCATCTGTTGCGCCGCATGCACGTAGTCCCACACGATAAGGAAGTATCCGTCAAATCCGCACTTGTGAATGACGCCGAGTTCGTATTCGAGACGCTTTGTAATTTCGTCGTTGATATATCCGTATTTTCTCTTCACGCCCTCGTATGCAAGATCGCGAAGATATTGCGCTTCGTCTCTGTCCCCCATCTCTTCGTTGGTGTATTTAGGGATGATCGACGAGTGTTTTGTAATGAAATAGTCGCCGTCCACTTTGTCCGCAATTTCGCGGGTTGTCGCGATTGCTTCGGGGCACCAACTGAAAAGTTCCGCCATTTCGTCGCCCGATTTGAGATAAAACTCGTCCGTGTCGAAACGCGCGCCGTTTATTTCGCTCTTCTTGCAGCCGAGCGTTATGCACATCATGGTGTCTTGGATGTCGGCGTCTTCCTTTTCGATGTAGTGAACGTCGTTTGTGGCAACCACTTTCACGCCTATCTCTCTTGCGATTTGCACGAGCGGATTCATCACGATTCTGTCTTCGGGCAGATGATGGTCTTGAAGTTCGATATAAAAATCCCCGGGCGCAAACGTGTCTCTCATCTCGATTGCAACCGCCTTTGCTTCTTCGTATTTTCCTTCAAGCAAAAGACGCGGAATTTGCCCCGCAAGACACGCAGAAAGACAAATCAAACCTTCGCTGTGTTCCTTTATATGCTTGAAGTCTATACGTGGCTTGACGTAAAAACCGTCAACGAAAGCCATTGACGATAGTTTCATCAGATTTTTGTATCCCGTCATATTTTTTGCAAGCAAAATCAGGTGATAACGCTTTTTCATGACGTCCGCAGTCTTCTGATACATATCGTCGGCGACATAGAATTCCTGTCCTATAATCGGCTTGATTCCGTCCGCTCGGAGCACCGAGACGAACGTATGCGCACCGTACATATTTCCGTGGTCGGTGATTGCCACCGCATTCATTCCGCGCGCTTTCAGAGCGTCGCAGAGCGGGTGCGTCTTTATCGTCTTTTTGGGGTCGTTGGGATCGGGCACGACTTGCAAAAGTCGCACCGCACCGTCAAGAAGACTGTATTCGGTATGTAGATGAAGGTGTACGAAATCTGTCATTATTTTCCTTTCGTATTGTTTTTGTATAGCTGTTTTTCCGCAATTATTAATTGTTAATTGATTCCCGAGAGTTCCACAAGTTTTCTGAGTCTGTGATTAAGGCAACTCTTGCTCACTCCGAGTATCTCGGCAAGTTCGCTCATAGACGCTTCGGGATGTTCTGCTCTTGCGTCGGCAGTTTCTTTCAGCGCAGGCGCAAGGTCGTCGAATTCGTCCCTGTTTTTCAACTCTCCTATCGCAAGGAGATGTTTGCTTGCCGCCGTAAACGTCTTATCGAGGTTTGCCGTTTCGCAGATTATCACGCGGTTAAGGCTGTTTGACGTCTCTCTTTCGTCGATTATGGCTTGCAGTTTCAACGTGCAGTCAACAAGGTCGAGAGTTGCAAGTATCTTCACGATTTCGTCTTTGTCCTTGACGTAAACGAGCTTGTGTTCTCCGCGTTCGCTCATGCGCGTGTTTATGCGAAGGTCGCTCAAAAGTTCCATGACGTCCTGAGCAAAAAGGTCGTCGTCGAGTTGCAATTCAAAGTGGTATCCGTCGCGCTTTTCGCTCTGGTCGAGAGTTGACGGCACGTATACGCTTCCCGCTCCGAGAAACAATCCTTTGAAATATGCGATTTTGCATTTTTCGCTTCCGGTCAAATCGCGCGGCAGTTCTTCGATAAATCCGAGATACTCGTCGGCGTTCACGCTCATAAGGCCGAAATCGACGAGTGCTTGTTTCGTAAAGCCCGACGGCACTTGAAGCGTGCACGCTTCCCCGCCAGTTTTGGATTTTTCAAGAGACAATTCAAATTCGGCAGGATAAACCGCTTTGAACAAATCCACCACTTTTACGCCTTCGTCATAGGTGTCGAGCGAAAGGCACAGGTTCAGTCTTTTTTTCACTATCTCTATGCTTCCGCACGTCTTTGAGAGCGCGCTCAAAAACGCGATTATTTCATCTTTATTTGTCGGCAAAACTCCCAAAAGTTCCGCCCGTGCCATATCTTTGAAACTAATTTTTAAATCCATTTTCACACCACTCTTTTTTGTCCTTGAATTTCGGCGCGTTCCCGTTTATGCCGAACACCCTTTTTTCGTCTATCCCGTGTCTTTGAATGAAATCTTTTATTTTTTCGATATTTCCCGTTTTTCTTGTGTCATGAGCGTCTGTTCCGACAATAAAACTCACTCCGCTTTCATTCAGGTCGTCCGCAAACTCTTCGAGCGCGTCAATATGCTTTTCATTGAGTTCCACATATGCGCCGACTTCTTTTGCCTTTTGCGCCACCTTTTTGACGTCTATGAGCGCGCGGTGATTGAGATGCGCCAGCGTGTCTATAGGAAATTTGTCAAGAGCCTTTATATACGCCGCCGTGTTGATTTCTTTGAGCTTTTGCCTTGTATTTATGCCGCAAAATCCGTTTTCAAACAGCCATTTTCTGTCATATCCGCCACGCTTTTCGCCCTTGAAACCGATGTAGCGATGAAAGCCCACAATCAGAACGTCGCACCGCCTTACGATGTCGGCAGGTATATCGATGTCGCCGAGCGTGTTGACAAGATTGCCTTCCACGCCGTGCAAAACGCACACTTTGCAGTTCAGTGCGGAAATCTCTCGCTCCTGCTTTTCAAACTTCTTTTCCGTCATATGAAAAATCGTGCTTGCAAAGCCGTGGTCGGTGATTGCAATTTCTTCAAGTCCCATCTCGTCCGCTTTTTTTGCGTGCGCTTTTATAGAGCAACGCCCGTCGCTCGCCGTGGTATGAAGATGAAAATCGCCGCTTACTCTCATTTTCGTCCTTTTGCGTTTTTTCTCTCGGAATTTACAGAACGCATATATGCGTATACGCGCGTACGCCTATGCGCAATCAAAATTATTGTATATTAAAAATAAGTTTTAATCAACAACTTATTTACACTTTCTTTTGCTTTTTTCAATCTCGCACAAACCGTAAGTTTTCTCTCAATACGTTACGAATTCTTCTTCAAGCGTTATGCCAAACGTCTCAAACACTCGTCTTTTGCACTCGTTTGCAAGTTTAAGATAATCGCTTGCGTTTCCGTTTCCGGTGTTTACGATAAAATTCGCGTGCATTTCGCTTATCTGCGCTCCACCCGCTTTCACGCCTTTAAGGCGGCAATCTTCAATCAGTTTTCCGCTCGGTATTTTCCCGTTTTTGAACGTACTCCCAAGCGACGGCAACGACGGTTGTTTCGCTCGCCGTTTTTCAAAATATACCTTTGCCGCTCTTTCGCTTTCGCCTAAAATACAGCACTTAAGTTTCATCTTTGCGCCTAGTATGATTCCGCCTTCGCCGCACCTATATCCCCAACCGATTTCATCGCTTTTTTTGACGCAAATAACACCCTTCTCAACAAGACTCCCTATGCCCGTTTCTTCAAAAAAATCGTCGTTTGTCTCACTTATAAAGTCTTGCCTTTTGCTCATCGTTTTTCTATTATTCATTTTACCGCATTTTGCAATATCGGCATTTAATATATAAATTTCATCGATATAATCTTTCGTTTGTGTCAAAAACGCGCTTGCATTCATCTTTATTGCACCGCCGACGGAACACGGCACTCCGCTCAAAAATTCAAGTCCGCAAAGTCCTTTGCTTCTGCCTTCCATCATAACTTTTCTCACGCTTGCGCCGCTCAAAGCATACGCGCGGTCTTTCTTTATTTCCACCTTGTCGAGACTTCTCGTGTCAATAAAAATCCTATCGCACAAGCCGTCGGGAATAAGTGTATTCGAGCCTTTTGCAAGCATTGCAAACTCTATCTTTTCTCTTTTGAAAACTTCAACCGTTTCGCACAATTTTTCAACGCTTTCGGGACGCACGACGATTGCGTCTCCACCGCCTTTATACGTCGATAATTCTCTTGCGTTTTTCACGTTGAAATCTATTTGCAAATCCCTAAGCAACGACATCTTTTCGCTCATACGAAATAATATGAGTTTGACTTGCAATATGTGTAGAACTATAAAAGAGCAAACAAAAAATGCTTGCTCTTTCATAAATATAACTGTCCTTATTTATTTTTATTCTTCTTCGTTCTCCGCTTCGTTTTGGGTTGTATCGTTGCCGTTTTCCTGCTTTTTCGCGGCATCGAGTGAAGACAAAATTCTTTCCGCCAATGCGTGCGACACACCGTCTACGCTTGCGATTTCTTCTGCCGTTTTCAGTTTTATCTCTTCAACCGAGCCGAACTCTTTTATCAGCCTTGCGCACAACACTTTGCCAACGCCGTCGATGTCTCTCAATGCGCTTTCGCTAAGGTGCTTGCTTCTCAGATTTCTGTGAAAAGTGATTGCAAATCTATGCGCTTCGTCTCTTATTCTCTGCAAAAGTTGCAGCGCAACGCTGTCTTTGGGAAGGACAACGGACGTTGTCGGCGCACTGCCGAGAAACACTTCTTCTTCACGCTTTGCAAGCGACAAAATTTCTATATCTTCTCTTCCCGTTTCTCTTTGCGCTTCCATAGCGTAGGCAAGTTGCCCTTTTCCGCCGTCTATAACGAGAAGGTCGGGCGCTGTTGACAAGCTCTCGTCTTCGCTTACACCGATTTCGTTCAGTCTTCGCGTCAACACTTCTTTCATACACGCAAAGTCGTTGTTCCCCGCAACCGTCTTTATTCTGAATTTTCTATAATGCGATTTTTTCGGTTCTCCGCCAACGAACACGACCATGCTCGCGACTTTATCCGTGCCCGATATGTGCGATATGTCGTAACATTCCATGCGGTTAGGCAAAGTGTGCAAATTGAGAATTTCGCCCAGTTGTTTCACTGCGCCTTGCGTTCGCAAAGTTTTTCTCTCTTCCTGCGTGCCGTGTTTTGTCATAGCGTCATAAGCGTTTGAATGTGCAAGTTCGAGAAGTTGTTTTCTCACGCCCTGTTTCGGCTCGACCACGCGCACGGTATGGTGACAAAGTGCGTTTATCGCACTTTCGAGACTTTCCGTATCTTCAACGCAATCGGTGACGATTTCGTCGCAAAGCGGAGCGTTGTTTTGATAATACTGCAAAAGATAACTCGCAATGTCTTCGTCCGCGCTTTCCGCAATGATGTTTTCGCCACCTACGAGTTTTCCGCCGCGAACGACGAGCATATTGATTGCCGACACTATGCCGTTCGTCTCGAAAGCGAATATATCGAGATTGAAGTCTTTTGGGAGCGAACTCACCTGTTTTCTGACGAGTTTGTCGAGAAGTTGCAATTTGTTGCGATAATTCAGTGCGACTTCAAAATTCTCTTCTTCGGCAAACTTTTTCATTTTATCGGTGAGCACTCTTTCGACTTCTCGGTCGTTGCCTTTCAAAAAATCAATCACTTTTTGCATCTCCGCCTTATATTCTTCTTCGCTCACCTTTCCCGAGCACGGCGCGATACACCTTCCGAGATGTGCGTTGAGACAAGGTCTGGACGGTTTGGACAAATCGCGATTGCAGTCTCTCACGGGAAAAGCCGTGTGTATAAGGTCGAAAATATCTCTGATGTTCACCGATTGCATATATGGTCCGAAATATTTCGCACCGTCGTTTTGCAATTTTCGTACGAGTTTGATTGTCGGATACGGCTCTTTCATGTCGATACGCAAAAACGGATACGCTTTGTCGTCTTTAAGAAGAATGTTGTATCTCGGCGTATGCTTTTTTATAAGGTTGTTTTCGGTGAGCAATGCGTCAACTTCGCTTGCGCAGATTATATAGCGAAAATCGGCGACGTGTTGGAGCATCGCCATAACCTTTGCCGTACGATTTGAAAGGTTGAAGAAATAAGAACGAAGTCTGTTTTTCAGATTCTTCGCTTTGCCGACGTAAATAATCTCGCCGTTTTCGTCGAGCATCATATACACGCCCGGATCGTTAGGCACGTCTTTAATTTTCGCTTTGAAATCAACCATATCTATCTTTGCGTTTTGAAAACGCCTTGTCCGACTGTTACTTATTTTTATTGCAACACCTATCGTGTTTTACATATATTGCCATTTTACCACTAAATATACTTTTCGTGTTTTTAATTTTACATTTTATGCCATTTTTAGCCTATTGTGCAGAATTCAAAGCACAATACGTGTATTATGGCATATATTCGTTTTAAGCACATTTGTTTGCAAATTCATCACACTTAGACGATTTGACAGTTCCTTTGTATTCGTTTAGCGCGATTATCTCTTTGCATTTTTCTGCGCCGATATAATCTCTCATGACGATATTCACGACGTCGAAATATTCCTTGTCTTTGAGAGACTTTACGAATGAAGACGCATTTTTATTGTGCGTGCCTTCATAGAACTTCGGACCGATTATCGCAATCGGATCTGTGAGTTGCATTTGCATAACAAAGAATCCGCCGTCCGATTGTCTGAATTGCTCGACGTATTCGGGAATAGCTTTTTTGAGATACGTCTTTGACGCAAGACGATTGAGTGCGCCTTTGTAGAAAGAATGAAGCGTGCAACCCGTTCTCGTTCCCGCATCGTTGTTTCTTGCAAACAGATAGTTGCGTCCGTTTATATATTCGCACTCGCTCGTATTTTTGAAATAATTGCCCCAAAACACCATTGCTTTTCCGCGAGCCGCTCCGACCGTCAATTCTTTTGCAAATTGCAAATCGGATTTATCCGTGTCGTTGACAACGAGTTTTCCTTTCAGTTTTTCATTGAACAACGAATCCACGCCTTCCATCGAGCCGTCATTCTTAAAATGTTGAAAGTCGAGAAGCAACGTCTCGCTCGGATGATTTGTCAAAAACTCTGAGATCGCATCGATTATAGGCAAAAAACTCATGCCTTTTATCGGACCGTGAAATACAACGAGATTTCCGCCGTCGTTTTCAACTCTCAAATCGAAATATCTTGCTCCGCACGCAAGCATTTCGGCAACCGTTCTGTTCTGCGTTTCGGCAGCCCACATCATACCGACAGTACCCGCGTCGTGCGCTCCCGGGATAACCGTCTCGCACAAAAGCGCGTCGTCGGAGAGATATTCCATCCACTCCGAAAGAAACGCAGTCTCTTCCGTGTTGTCGTATGCACGCGTCGTCGAGCCTGCCATTGCGCCGGCAACGATACCGATTGCAACCACTATGACAATCGGAATAATAATCGCAAGTTTTGCTTTCTTTGACATAACCGCTCCGTATAATCTTGTTATTACTTATTTTAACAGTTATAACATTCAAAAGCAATAGCAATCGTGCACCTGAAAGCAATTTGCGCCATATTCGCAATGTTTTACAATCGTTATTATTGCCAAACGGCAATGGAAAATCACTCCTTGCAAATCTTATTTGTTGCAGAAACAATTTCTCGTGTCGTCGTCCGAAGTCGAAGACAAATTGTTTGTCATCGACAATGCGGTGAGAATTGCGAGCATAACGAAGATTTCACGCTGACTCAAATCGCCGTCCTGCAAAAACACAAGCATTATTATCAGCACAAACAAAAACCAGTTGTCGTCAAACATAAAAAGCCCCCTTTGACTTTTTACCACAATATGCGAGCAAATCTTTCAAAGTTACAAATTTTTCGCAGTCGAATACGACTTATTATATAGGCATGGAACAAATAGATTTCGACACCGAACAAACAGTTTTAGATTATATTCCGCGCAATGCGACTTTGCACTCGCTTGCAGAATTTTTCTCGGCATGCTCTGACGCAACGAGAGCAAAAATCATATGTGCGCTTTGTATAAGCGAAATGTGCGTGAGCGACCTTGCAAGGATTTTGTCTCTCAATCAAACGACTTGTTCGCATCAACTTAGGCTTTTAAGAGCGGCGGACATCGTCAAACAAAGACGAGACGGGAAAATCATCTATTATTCGCTGAAAAACCGCAAGATAGAAAACGTGTTGCTCGCAGGCGTAGACTTTCTCGATCTGTAAAACGCACGATCGTTTTCAAACGTCTAATACGTCTTGATCATCGCCGTTCATTCGTCAAAACAAAACTTTGATTTTCAAAAATGACAAAATCGCATGTTTATCAATCGGTTTTAAATTGATAAAACATCTTTTATGCAAATTATGATTGAATTGCATAATAAAAAAACACAAGACTTCCCCATACTGCCATGAGCAGACCTTCCTTAAAAAAGCGGCGGTGCATATATTGCGCTGCCGCTTTTATCTCGTTTTATTTCAACAGAAAATACTTTTACTCTCGTTCGCTCTTGCCGTTTTCGTCGTCTTGGTTTACGGTTTGGCTTTCATTGTTTTCAGTCGCGTTTTCGCTTTTCGTCATTCCGCCTTTCTCTCGTTTGCTTTCATAAAATTCGTTGCGCGATTCGCTCGTTTTTGAAAACTCGTCAAACGGATTGTCTATTGTACGGTCAATCTCGTCTTCGTCTTTGTTTACGATAACGACGTCTTTCGAATCTTTCTTTTCGATTTTACGAAGTGCTTTCCCGACAAGGACGGCAATGCGTTTGTATATAAATTGAAGAGCAAAGTCTATTGCGACAAGCAACACCGTGCCGATAATTGCAATCGCCCAGTACGGAAATTTGTCAGCTATCGACTCGTCAATCACAATGTTGTGACACACGAAATACAAAAGCGCGAGCGCACCGTTGATATAAATCACTTTGATTATAAGCGCAAGCCACCATTTAATCTTGTTTCGATTGTCATACAAAATTCCCGTAAGCACAGCCATCGGTCCGAAATACACGACGTATCCCATAACCGAAAATATATCGGACGCAACCAAAAACGACAACCCTGCCGACACGAGATACGCAAGCACCGACGAAAGATAGTATTTTTGCGACGTCGGAATCATAAGCGCAATGCCGGCAGCAATGAAAAATGCGACTGTGCTGTATCTTATCACAACGCCTAGCCAAACGCAAAGCAAAGCCACAGCGGCAGAAATCCCCGCCAACGCGACTTTGTATATTCTGACTTGTCTTGTAGATTTTTTCATTGACCGCGCTTGTTTGATTGGTTTGAGATATTGACCGCCCAACACTCTTTTTACTGCACTGAAAACGCAATATTGAGATGAAGAGCAAGGAAGAGTGTGCCGGCGAAATATCCAGCGTACTTGTTGTACGTGATGTTGAGCCGACACGCTCTGACGCAGCTATTCGCTCTCTCACGTTTTATTTTATGAAAACTCGATGTTGCGATAAAGAGCGCGGAAGGCGCGATTTGAACAAAACCAAGCGTACTGAGCGTACGCGATTTTGGGCAAATCGCGGCTGACAAAGCTATTTGTTCTATACTCTATTTATGAAAACGTAATATTGAGATGAAGAGCAAGGAAGATGCCCCACAAACGGCACCCCTAATTTACTGAGCGTAAATGAGTTGACGGAGGTGGGCATCTGACGCAGCTATTCGCTCAATAGTGCGTTTTCAGCAGCAACGGATGAGATCGCCGCCCATACACTCACAACAACAATCCGCGCACCAAAGTGCCTGACACGCCGAGCAAATGCCGTCCGCAACGGCGCCGTCGCGCTGAGTGTAGGTGCGGTCGGTTTGAGTCGAATCGGCGTTGTAAACGCCTTGCGAGCCTTCTTTGTCATAGGGGCGCGAGCCATCGATTTTCTTTTTCAAGTTGTCAAGAGCACGTTGATATTTCTCGTTTTGCGGGTCCATTTGAAGAGCTATTTCAAGTTGTTTTTTGGTGTCGTTGAGCCAGTTTTTCTCATAGAACACGACGGACTGATAATAGTGCCATTCTGCACCGCGATAGGACATATCGTCGAGAAGTTTTTGCGCGGTTTCTATGTCTTTTGAACGTATCGCTTGCTTGACTTGCTCGTAGGCGGACTCGCCTTCGCCCGTAACGGTTGCCGACTCGACAGCCATTTCCATTGCCTGCTGATATGCGTCGTCGAGTTGATTGAGCATGCTTGCCGCCTGCGCGCCGCTTTCTCCTTCGTCGAAAACGTGAGCCTGATAATAGGCTCGTTTCTGTTTGTACGCTTCAAGGATTTCGCTTTGCGTAGCGTTTTTATCCACGCCGAGAATCACAAACGGGTTAGTTGGCATTTTTCTTCTCCTTTGAGCAAACGCTCCATCTGCATTTTTATGCCGAGATAGACGGTGTTGCTGAGCACGCCTTCGTACTTGACGATGTTCATGGCGTTGTAACTGCCCACCATCTTGTTATACGTCGATTTCAACAAAAACGACAGTTCATCTGCGTTTTTGACAAGATAATCTTGCTTATTTGTACATTCGCCGTAATTTAGCAACAGCGGATTGTACCTGTTTTTCTTCTGATCTTTCTCAACGTCGTCCACCGCGTCGAGCAAATATACGAGCCGTCCGAGATTGTATGTGAACGTGTCGATGACGTCGTCGGTCTTTATGAGAGAGCGAGTTATATCTCTCATAAGAGTGGCGAAAGTGTCTGCAACTCTGTCTATGCTGTCGCACTTTTGTTTTTCAAGCGCATTGAGCGATGAAAAACTTTTCTTCATCATCTCGTCGATTTCAGGCAAGCGTTTTGCCGCTTTTCTCTTGCGAAGAGCAAGTCTCCACTTGATGAGTATACGCGATTTCTTGCCGTCGGTGACATCGTCTTCTGCGTTGTAATAAACAAGCATAACGGCAATATCCGCCATCTTTTTTGACAAATCGTCGGTTGAAACGACGACTTTTTTCTTGCCGTTGTACACGCACAACTTTCGCTCGAATTTCACGTCGAGATTTGCAAGCGAATGGATAAGCACGTTGTAAAACGTCACGTCGTAGTTGGTGCAAAGTCTGGTGATTTGCGACCCCGTCTCGCCGAGCGTTTTGCACAGTCCGCAATAAAACGCCTGAAACACGTTGAAATCCTTTATATACATATTCTGTTTGTCGGGTATCACGTATCCAAACATTCTTTGCTCCTGTTTTACATATTAAAGTATGTCAATTAAACGCACATTAAAATCAGACTTGCACGAATCCGACTTTTCTGTACACTTTCGCAAGCGTCTTGTTTGCGATGCGCATTGCCTGTTGCGCGCCGTTTCTCATCACGTCTTCGAGATAGTCCTTATGAGACATGAGATACGCATGTTTTTCTTGAATGGGACGGAGATATTCCACCACCGCTTCACCGACTTTGGTCTTGAAATCGGCGTATGATGCCCCTGCAAACTCTTTTTCTACGCTTGCGACAGGCGTATCGGTGATGACCGAATATATCGTGATAAGGTTGCTTATTCCCGGCTTGTCTTCGGCAAAGACGATGCTGTCTCCGCAGTCCGTCACCGCACGCTTAAACTTGCGCATAATATCGTCGGGCTTGTCGAGAAGGTGGATAACTCCGTTGGTGTTGTCGTCCGTCTTACCCATCTTCGTGGTCGGGTCGAGAAGATTGAAAATCTTTGCGCCTTGTTTGGGGAAAATTCCGTCGGGCACGACGAACGTCGGCGAATATTTGGAATTGAAACGGCAAGCAATGTCGCGAGCAAGTTCCAGATGTTGTTTTTGGTCTTTCCCGATAGGCACGAGATCCGCCTGATAAAGCAAAATATCCGCCGCCATAAGCGTAGGATACGTGAAAAGTCCGAGATTGACGTTTTCGGGGGCTTTTTGGCTCTTTTCTTTGAATTGAGTCATGCGGCTCGCTTCACCGAATTGCGTATTGCAATCGAGCACCCATGCAAGTTCGGCGTGTTGCGGCACTTGCGATTGCACAAAAAGAATGCTCTTTTCGGGGTCGAGTCCGATTGCAAGGAAGAGTGCCATAAAATCGTAAGTGCGACGGCGAAGGTCCGCCGGCACGTTGTCCACGGTTATTGCATGCATATCCGCTATGGTGTAGATGCAGTTGTAATCGTCTTGCAGCTTGACCATATTTTTGAGAGCGCCGATATAGTTGCCGAGTTGCAAATCGCCCGTCGGCTTCAGTGCGCTGTATACCACTTTTTGTTTTTCGTTTTCCATAAATATACCTTCAGTATGCTATGAGTACGTTTTGTATGCTTTTATTCTCTGCTCATTTCGTCCGCAACTTCGAGAACGACTTTTTTCGTCTCCGAGCGGTCGATAACTCTCGTGTGAATTTCCTTTGCTCCCTGCAACTCGTATATACTTTCGGGGCAGTCGAGCGCGGTGAGACTGAATAGTTTCATAATTGCTTTATACGGATCTTTCTCTCTTCCGCCGATTGCACAAAGAACGTCAACGGGAAATTTGTACGGGTTTGCCGTGGACACGATAATCGCCGTCGTTTCGTCGTCGGTCTCGCAAGAATAGTCGTTGTATACGCTTGCGGCAACGGCGGTGTGCGTGTCCATAATGTAGTCGTCAAGATCGAAGAATGTAGCTATTGCGTTTTTCGTATCTTCTTCGTCCGCCCAACCCGCTTCGAACTTTGATATATCCACTTCGTTGAGATTTATCTCGAATTTTCCTTTGATCTTCAAGTCGGAATACAACTTGCGCACTTTTTCGTCGTCTCTGTCAAACAACTCGTATATCAATCTTTCAAGATTGCTCGATACGAGAATGTCCATAGACGGCGACATCGTTTTGTAAAAATCGCGCTTTGCGTTGTACACTCCCGTATTGAAAAAATCGGTGAGAACGTTGTTTGCGTTTGACGCGATTATGAACTTTTTCACGGGAAGCCCCATGCGATAAGCGTAATAGCCCGCAAGCACGTCCCCGAAATTGCCTGTCGGCACGACGAATTCCACTTCGTCTCCAAGCGATATTTCTTCCGCATCCACAAGGTCGCAGTATGCAGAAACGTAATATGCGATTTGCGGCGCAAGTCTTCCCCAGTTTATGGAGTTTGCGCTTGACATCTCGATGCCTTTGCATTTCAGCGTATTTATGACGTCTTCGTCCGTGAAAATACGCTTGACGGCGGTTTGCGCGTCGTCAAAATTGCCTTTTATCCCGAAAACGTGCAAATTTTTGCCCTTTTGCGTGACCATTTGCATGCGTTGCATTTCACTCACGCCTTCGCTTGGATAAAACACGACGACTTGAGTTCCGTCAACGTCTTTGAAACCTTCGAGAGCCGCTTTCCCCGTGTCTCCGCTCGTTGCGGTGAGAATCAACGTTTTGTCGGTTATGCCGAGTTTTTGCTTGCTTGCAAGCAAAAGATAAGGCAACAGCGTAAGTGCCATATCCTTGAACGCACAAGTCGGACCGTGCCAGAGTTCGAGCATAAAAAGCCCGTCTTCCACTTTCGCGACGGGACAAGCGTCTCCGTCAAAGCGCGAATATGCCTTTGATGCGTACACCAAAAGCTCGTCAAAAGAAAACTCGTCCATATATAAGGACAAGATTTTTGCGACGCGGGCGGGATAGTCGAGCGCGATAAGGTCTTCAAAGTCTTTTTCGCTTAAAATCGGAAACGACGACGGAACGAAAAGTCCGCCGTCATCCGAAATACCTTTTACAATCGCTTGGCTCGCAGAAATCTCAACTTTGGAATTTCTGGTGCTGGTGTATTTCATAACCGATCCTTACTTGCGAAGAAACTCCGGAAAATTCTCTTCGTTTTCGCTGACGGTGATCACGAATTGCGTATTCGTGTTCTTTGCCACTTCGCGAATGTCGTTGAAGAAGTCTTCCATTTCAAAAACGGTCTTGCCGAGCATTCTGTGTGCGCCGTCGATGTAGAGAGTTTCTATATCGTGGTTGCCTGCGAGCAGACCTTTGATGAAACCGATGAGTGCTTCTTCACTGATAGGTGCGTCGCCCTTCTTGAGTTGTTTGGCGTTGACCACGCGAACTTGATAACGAAGAGAATACATATATCTGTCCGTATCCGTCACAAAGACGATATCGCCCTTTGCGGTTTCGACGTTGTCGTTTGCCATATCGATGATAATTTTGGTTTTGCCTGTACCTTTTGCGCCTGTGATGAATTTAATCATGTAGCACCTCCGTACTTATATTATATATAATATATCCGTCAATTTCAACCCGCAATTTTCAAAAATCGACACTTTTTCAAAAGTGGTGTTTTTCTTGCGTTTTTACGGTTTAAAATTACAAATTTTTCTGTTTTTATCATACGAGAGTATGATATTTCCTTATTCTTCCACGTTTTCGAGCATCTTGTTCTGAAGAGCAATCTGCAATGCGGAAATCATCTCGTCCATATCTCCCAACAAAAACTTGTCGAGGTTGTAAAGCGTGAGTCCGATTCTATGGTCCGTCACACGCCCTTGCGGGAAATTGTAGGTGCGAATACGCTCGCTTCTATCCCCCGTTCCGACCTGTGCGCGTCGATTTTCCGCGTATTCCTTCTGCGCCTGCGACTGATAAAAATCGTACACTCGGGATTTAAGCACTTTTAGAGCCTTTTCTCTGTTTTTAATCTGACTTCTCTCGTCTTGGCACTCCACCACAATGCCCGTCGGAATATGCGTCATGCGTATTGCGCTTTCCGTCTTGTTGACGTGCTGACCGCCTGCGCCGCCACTTCTGTAGGTATCCACTTTGATGTCGTTTTCGTTGAGATTCACTTCAACGTCCTGCGCTTCGGGAAGCACCGCAACGGTGACCGTCGACGTATGCACTCTGCCTTGCGATTCGGTTTCGGGAACGCGTTGCACTCTGTGCACGCCGCTTTCGAATTTAAGTTTGCCCCATGCGCCTTTACCCGCTATCATGAAAACGAGTTCCTTTGCGCCGCCGAGTTCGGTGAAATTCATATTGACTTCTTCCACTTTCCAGCGATTGTTTTCGGCATAATGACGATACATTTTCATGAGTTCAGTGCCGAAAAGTGCAGCTTCGTCTCCGCCCGCGCCCGCGCGTATTTCCATAATAACGTTGTTGTCTTCGTTCGGGTCTTTCGGAAGAAGCGCGATTTTCAAATCCGCGCCGTCCTTTTCCATATCTTCGCGCAAATCGTCAAGTTCTTGCTTTTCGAGTGCTTTCATGTCCTGATCGCTCTCGATGGCAATCATCTCTTCGAGATCGTCAAAGTCGCTCTTATGTTTCAAATACCTGTCGAATATCTCCACGATAGGTTCGAGATCGCTGTGTTCTTTTGACAGTGCGCGGAATTTCTCCTGATCGGAAATGATTTCGCTCTTTGACAAAAGTTCGCCCACTTCGACGTAGCGCGCTTTTATTTTATCGAGTTTTGCAAGCATACCGTCGGATATTTTCATTTTATCTTCACCACGGCGATACGATCGTTTCCTTCTATGTCTTTGAGTATCTCGACGTCGTAATTTGCAAAAATCTCCGCAATCTTATCTGCTTGATCGTATCCGAATTCAAGGAGCAACACACCGTTTTCTTTGAGATGTTCATCAAGTTTGTCTGCGATTATGCGGTAAAACTTGAGACCGTCCACATCTCCGTCGAGAGCGAGTTTCGGCTCGAAATCTTTCACTTTAGCGTCAAGTTTCGACACTTCTTCGGTGGGGATATACGGCGGATTCGACACGATTACGTCAAATTGTTTCTTTGCAACCGCACTCCACATATCGCCCTTTGAAAAGTCCACGCGCACTCCCGTGTTGAGAGAGTTGGCAAGCGCGACGTCAATCGCGCCCACGCTGACATCGCATGCGGACACGTTGGCTTTGGTGTTCTTTGCGATTGCCACCGCAATCGCACCGCTTCCCGTGCAAAGATCGAGAACTTCGCACTTCTTGTCGCCGTCCATAGCGGAGTTTTTCTCGTCGATGACTTTGATTGCCTTTTCAACGAGTTCTTCCGTTTCGGGTCTCGGAATAAGCACGTTCTGATTTACGGAGATTTTGATTCCGTAAAAATACGCATATCCGAGCGCATATTGAAGCGGCGTTCCGTCCGCCATCTTCTTTGCGATGCTCTCTGCGCTTTCAAACTCCGCTTTCGTGAGAGTTTTCATCTCTTTCAGTTCACTGCGTTTTTTGCCGGTAACTTCGACCAAAAGCCAGTCTATATCCGCTTCGTCCGCGCCTTTTGCGATGTTTTCGAGTTTGTTTCTCGCAACGCCGTACGGCACGCGGATATCGAATTTTCTCTCTTCGAGATTCGGATTCGCGTCCATCTCCTGCACCGTTTTGAATGCGGTTATGGACACTTCGAGCATATCGTCGGTAGGCTCTTTGGTGGTGAGTTTTTGAAGAGCCATGCCCGGTGCGCGAAGAATACGCACAAACAAGCAATCGCTCTTTGCAAGGAGTTTCAGAAGTTCGTAACTAATACCTGCAACGACGGGCAGGAACAAAAGTTTGAATCCGATTTTTATAAGTCCGTTGATGAATTTCGCACCCACTTCGCTCACTTGGTCTGCGGTGACGAAAAGTCCGCACTTTTCAATCATTACGTTGATAAGCACAAACACCATAATACTGACCGCCACGACGAAGAAAAGGAACGTCGTTCCGCAACGGGAATGTTCTCTTCTCATCTTTTTTGCGTTTTCGACGGTAAGGTCGAGCCCATGCTCATAGCAAGTGATGACTTTGTGTTCCGCACCGTGATACATAAACACTCTGCGCACGTCTTTCATCAGCGTGACGAGAAGAATGTAAGTTATGAATATGCAAAGCATAATCACGCCTTCGATAAGACTGTACCAAAGGCTGTACAAATCCGAGTTTGCAATCGCATTTATATTGTCGCAAATCGCGGTTGCAATGACGTTCGGAAGCACCATAAACAGCGCAACCGCAAGCAACACGCCGAGAACGACGGAAAATCCCATAAGCAAATTCATGGGTTTGATTTTCAATTTGTCCGCCATCCACTTTTCCGCTTTGCTCGGCTCGGCATAATCGCCGTACACTTCCGCAGAGCGCATCATAATGCCCGTGCCCTGAAAAAGTTGCGTGAAAAGATTCACCACGCCGCGAATGAACGGCAAGCGCAAAAACCAATTGCGTTCTTTGGGACTTTTGATATATTTGCTTTCAACCGTAATGTCACCGCTTGGCGTACGAACGGCGGTCGCAATGGAATGCTCGCCTTTCATCATAACGCCTTCGAGAACGGCTTGACCGCCGATGCTCGTGCGGCGCACCGCCTTAGACTTTTTGTCGATGACGTTTTTCGGTCTCGGCTCTTTGACTTTTTTGGTTTTTTCTTTCATATTTTGTTTTATGCGGATAAGGCTTCGCCTTCCACAATTATTAATTATTAATTTCTCGCTGACGACGCTATTCGCCAAACATCGCACTCTCTTTTGAGTTGGATATTGAGATGAATAGCAAGAAAGGTGCGGCTTGAACCAAAACCCAACGTACTCAAACGCACGTGATTTTGGGGCAAGCCGTGCCTGACGTAGCTAGTCGCTCAATAGCACAATCAAATTTGGTCGTGATATTTGTGCGTCAGACAAGGAAGAGCATTTTTGCGAGAAACCCAACGTACAGGCGGTACGTGATTTCGAGCAAAAGTGGTCTGACGCAGTATCACGCACAAAAAGCGCGACCAAAAAAAGAAAAATGCAGACACGGCGTAATTCCCCGCAGTCTGCATCTTCTTTTCCTGTTAGTCGAGATTGTATCTCTTCTTGAATTTGTCGACGCGTCCGCCTGTGTCAACAAGTTTTTGTTTGCCCGTGAAGTACGGATGGCACTTGGAGCAAATTTCAACACGAAGTTCGTTGACGTTCTTGGTGGTACCGGTCTGGAATGTGTTTCCGCATGCACACACGACTGTTACGTCATGGTATTGGGGATGGATTCCTTCTTTCATTTTGATTCTCCTGACTCGTTTTTCTATACCCACACGCGCCAGTATGTTACGCGAATATGATATAAAGTTTCTTTATTATATCTTCGTTGAGCGTAAATGTCAAGCGTCTAAGAAGACTGAAAAAATGAAATTTGTTTTAATAATTTCCCATTTTCCGACTATGCGTTGCGTGTGAGCACGTCAAGAAGTTTGTTGCGCTCGACTTCAAGGTCTCTGTCGGTTAGCGTACGAGCCTTTTTATCGCTTGCGATTCTGCCTTCGAGCGCAATACGAACGGGGTTGTCTTCAAAGACGAAATACTCGTCTGCGCAAAGAAGGCATTCGTCTATTGCGTGAGTTACGAAAACTACGGTTCTTGGTTCGATTAAATTGAGTTCGACGAGTTTTTTGATAAGTCTCGATTTGAGAGCGGTGTCCAACGCTTTGAACGGTTCGTCGAGAAGAAGGACTTTGCTCGGATAAAGGAACGCACGAGCCATAGCTACACGTTGAGCCTGTCCGCCGCTTATCTCGTTTGGAAGAGAATGAAGAACATCTTCTATTTCAACCAAAGAAGCCATTTCTTCAATCATTTTTTTGCGATTGTTTTTGTCTTTGTAAATCGAGCGTAATATCAAATCAAGGTTTTTATACACCGAAATCGTGGGGATTAACCTGTCTTTTTGAAAAATATAACTCACTTCACCGTCAACGCCGCTTATTTCTCCGTCGTACGTTTTCACCCCTGCAAGCACGTTCAAAAGAGTGGTCTTTCCAACACCGCTTCCGCCGAGAACGACGTTTATTTCGTTCTCTTTGAAGGTGACGTCAAAGCCGTCGAATATAACTTTGTCGCCGTATCCGCAATTAAGATTTTTCACGACTATATCACTCATCTTGCCACCTTCCAAATTTTCTTGAAAATAAGTACGACGCCTTCGAGCGCAAAACTGAACGCAATCGCAACCAGCGTCCACGCAAGCAAATACGCAATCTCAAACGTGGCATTTGCCACCGAGATTTTGCCGCCTATACTTTTGCTCACTCCTGCCAAAATTTCAGCCGCCACCACGACTTTGAGAGTGAGCGAAAGCGTAGATTTGCTCGTGTCGAAAAGGCACTCCGCAACCGACGGAAGATATATGCCGACAATCTTGTTCCAAGGCGAAACTTTGTATACTTTTGCCATTTCGAGAAGGTCCTTATCAACTCCCGAAATCGCACCGTAAAACGCCGAGTACATAATAGGAAACGCCACCAGAAAACCGACAGTCACCGCCATAACGTTGCTTGTTGCAAACGCATACAGAATGAGTATCACCGCAACCGTCGGCGCGGATCTCAAAAACGTGACGATGGGAGATATGATTCTATGCACGGGGTTTGCAAGTCCGCCAAGCGCCGCAAGTGCAAGCGCGGCAACAAAGGATATAACAAAGCATATCAGCGTGCGCGCAAGGCTCATGCCCACCGCCGTCCAAAATCCCGATTCCTTGCATAGCGAGAAGAAACTTTCAATCACGACGTCGGGCATCGGCAAAACAAGCGAATTGTCTTTGACTTTCGCAACAATCGCCCATATCGCAATCACCAAGGCAAACGAAACGAGCGGATAGACGATATTGCTCGCCACCCGCCACGCTTGTTTTTTGTCGATTTTGATTTGTTTTTTCTCTTTCATAAAATCAGAATATCAAAGATTTTGCGCTTTGCCAATCGATATCGTTTCCTTTTGCGTCTTTTGGCATAACTTTTTCAAGGAAAGTTATCACTTGCGCCTTTTGCACGTCGTCAAGGCGAGTTGCGTTCAATGCGCATCTGTCAATGGCGATTGCGGGGAAATTTGCGCTCTCGTACAAGTTCGTTTGCGCAAAACTCGTAACGTCCGCTTTATGTCCGCTCACCCACGTTTTGCTTGCCGCAAGAGCGTCGAAGAGTTCGTTCATAAACTTTTCGTTTGAATAGAGTCTTTCGGACACGAAAAGACCTGCCTGCGGATAGTTGCTTGCGCCGCTCGCTTTTGCGTATTCGGATTGCAAATTCATCTCGGCATTGAGTTTAAGTCTCTTTGATTGAGCGGTTGCGGCAGGCTCGCCCACCACCATGAAATCCACTTGACCGCCTTGCAGAAGTTGCGCTGCTGCAACGCCGTCCGCGGCATATCTCACACTCACCTGATTTTCGCTCGGAGCGGTGTTTTCGTCAACGATTGCAATGCCGTTTGCGCTCAAAACGTATCTGAACACAAGCCCCGGCACACCCGTTTTACCGATGCACGCAATCTTCTTGCCCTTTATATCGTCAATGCTTATCTCGCCGCCCTTTTCGGTGTTGCCCACCATATAAAGACTGCCGTCCACCGCAATGCTGACAAGTTTGTATCCTGCTCCTTGTCTAATAAGGTTTGCGCCGCCGTTGACGGGCATGATGACGATATCGCTCGTTTTTGCGGACATCTCCGCCGCAATATTTGCAGGCTTGACCACCTTGTACGTGACGGATATATCGCCGATTTTGGCATTGTCGGTTGCAAGGCGCAACATCGCAAGCGCAGGCGTACCTTCGGGCGCGGAGAACGTGACGTTCTCGATTATATCCTTATCGCCGGGCTTTTCGCCGCACGCAACAAGCGCAAAGCACGCCACCGCAACCATTGCCAACATAGCAACAAAGGCAATTATTCTCTTTGTATTTTTCATATGTTTATCTCCTATTTATACTAAATTTCATCAAGTATTTATACGTTCGTTTTGTCAGATTTCAAAAGCCGTCAAAGCGGATTTCACGCTTAGGCTCTCAAATCGTCCCAGTTTTCCCGTCAGTGCTGATATACGCTCTTGCGTGCCTTCCACGATAAGCGCGATTGCGTTCGCTTCTTCCCTTGGAACGCCCATTCTGCCGATAATAATATCTGCAAATTCGCTCAAAACTTTCTGCATTTCGACAGCAATCGTTCTGTCACCTTTAAGGACGATTCCCACCACTCCGATACGTTTCATAAAATCACACACTCCTTTCTCTATTTATATTTTTCGTTGAGTTTCCCAATAAGTACGCTCCAAATATGTTTTCATTTCGGGCGCATAAAGTATCAATTTCTCCTTGTCATCCTGAGCGTAGTCGAAGGATCTAGCGTAGCGAAAAGAAAAAGCAATTGCACCCGATAAGTTTTGTTTTGTTCACATCTCTACAAGGGGTGAGCGTTTTAGACTTTAATGCAACATTACCCCTTCCCTTCGGGCTTTCCCCTACTTCTCGAACATAGTGCTTTCTCTTTTTAGCCACACATCGCTCTAAGAGGGGAAGTCGGCACTCGCATAGAAAAGTATCGTCCCCTTGTTATGCCACCACGCTTTGTGCGCCAGCTCCGCAACAACACGGCGCAGTCGCTCGTACAACCGTCAAGCTCGGCACTTATCTCGGCGTTCGCCTTGCGAACGCTCACTCCGAATAAGCAAATTCCGTTTATAAGTACGCTCCGAATATGTTTTCGTTTCGGGCGCAATACAAAAACTTTGTCATTGCGAACCGACTTGTTCGGCGTGGCAATCTCGTGGAAACGAACCGACAAACTTTTTTGCGCCCAAAAAGAAACGCTACCGTGCAAAACGGTAGCGTAAAAATACGTTATACTCGCTTCTTACACTCCGTCTTGCAGTCTGCCTGTTGCCATCGTTTCGGGCGCACCCTACACTCCGTCTTTGCAAACCGACATCGTTTTTGATTCGATATTTTTTTATCTATTTTGATTTTATACTATATTTTCGCTTTTGTCAACAAACAAAAGCAATGTTGTTTCCGCTTTTTAGAATAGGAACAAGAAGGTGAAACCAAGCATACAACTGCGCTTGAAAATCGGCATATACGTTCCGTTAATCTCTTCTTCGGTGAGATTTTGGCTCACGATGCTCATATCCGCAAGTTGCTTGATTGCGGCTTTCATATCCGAATTTTCGGCATAATAGTCTTCGACAAACGCTTTCAGGTCGTTTTCCACTTTTTCCATGCAAGACGCGACTTTTCTGTTGACGGCTTCAAGCCCCGTCGTGACGTAGTAGTTGTACCACTGCTCCGTTTGCGTGTTGACGTTGTAGTTGTTGCTCTGCCCTTCCGAAAGGAAAGAATCGAATCCGCAAATGCTTGCTTGCATTGCAAGTTGGCTCGTCGTCGCTTCTCCTTTGGTGTATTTTCTATACGTTTCCTTGAACGTGTCGAACCCTTTGTTGAAGAAAAGCACCGTGGACGCAACCGTCGCAAGCGTATCTTCGTCCATAACGTCCTTGTGAGATACGTTCCATTTGCCTGCGTCGTCGCCTTCTATCGATTCTATGAGCGACGAGAAATTCAGTGCTAAGTCGAGCGCGAAAATCGGCGTGGCTTTTTGATATTCCTGTATGCCTTGCGCGCCCATTTTCTCTATGACGGCAACGAGCTGCTCTTTTGTGAACGAATCACCCCCAAGCACGCCGTTTGCCGCGCGAGCCGCCAATATTGCTTTGTTGACGGTGCAAGTTTTCTCATCCAAAGTGGCGGACGATTTTGCAACGGCTATGAAGTCTTCAAGGAAACTCTCGTTTGCAAGCACGTCTCCGCCTGCGATAAGCACGTCGCAAACGCTCGGGATGACGTCAACGACCATATATGCGTATTTCGCGTATTTGACGATTTGCGCGTACACGCTGGAAGAAATCGCATTTGAGTCGAATTTGTCAATGACGAGTCCGAGCGCAACGTTGAGTTTTGCAACGCTTTGCTCGTCAAGCGAATTAGAAAGCGAAGTTACGTTTGAAAGAAGAGAGTTGACGAGAGTTTGCAACTCGCTTTCGCTTATAGAGCCGAGCGCACCGCTTCCGTCAAACAATTTTGAATACAAGTCGTCCGTGATTGCGTTGATTGACATGTTGTATGCAAACGAAATAAGCATGTTCATGGGTTGTTTTGCCTGTTCGAATGCGGAAATCATATCCTGCTTTTCCTGCTCTGTCGGCGCAAAGTTTTGTATTGCAACGTCGGTGGACACGATTGCGTCCGCAACGTTTTTAAGTGCGGAATCCGTCGTCGTCAGGTCTTTTCTCATCTCTTCGCGCACCGACACAAGCCTGTCTCGCATATCCGAAAGAGTTTTCGCTCCGTCGGACACGAGTGCGCAAAGAAGGTCGTATGTGAGATTTGCAACGTCGTTCGGCGTAAATCCGACTTGTTTGAGAAGCGGAATAAGCAATTCGGCATTTGCAGTGAAATCCGCAAGCAACGCTTTGCCATCCTTTGATTGCAGAGCGTTTGCCAAAGCGGTGATTTTGCCTGTTTGCAAGGACGATTTTTCAAGCACTTGGCAAATAAGAGCCGTCCAACTTCTCGTCATCACGTAATCTCCGGGATTTTGAACACCTGCCGCCGCTTCGTCAGACATATCCCACGCCCACGAAGAATTGACTCCCGTCGTAAAAGCCGCTCCGACGTCGTTTGCCGCCTGCTGTCTTTTAGCCTTCTCGTCGATGCCTTTTTTGTGACATGCGCAAAGAGAAATCGTCAAACAAACGACTAGCAAACACGCAATCAAAATTGTCAGTTTTTCTTTCTTCATTTTCTCACCGTATACGAGCGTTCTCACGCCTTTTTAACATTATATCCTTTTTTGAAATTCAGCGCAAGCGGCACGAGCGTATACGCTCCGCACATCGCAATGCCTGTCACGAACACCACCCACGTTCTGTACATAAAATCGAAGTACAGTCCAAACAGTCGCAACGCATGGATAAGACTTGCCGTCAACACCGCCGACGATACGACCGAAAGCGCAAGCGCAACGGCGGCAATCACGGCGTACTCGCAAACTTCCGTTCCGAGCAACATATTCTTTGACATACCTGCATTAAGGAGTGCGGTGCGTGCTTTCTTTGCTCCGCCCCTACCTATGAGTGCGCTCGCCGCAGTCACCGCAAATATGAATATCGCAACGACGACCGCAAGCGTGCCTATAAGATCGAACACGGACTGCATGCTTTCCATATCCCACCTGAACGCGTCGAGTGCAGATATGACGTAATAGTTTTTGTCCGCCCACTTTTCGCGAAGCGCTCCGACGGTTCTTTGCATATCCGTTCCGTCGGACACGATAAGCACCGTGTCTATTTGCTTTGAAAACGCTCTTTCAAGTACGTCGCTCGACGTCACGATATAGTTGCCGCTGAACAACTCGTGTTTGAGTATTCCGCCGACGACAACCGTTCTCGTCACGTCACCGACGGTCATTTCAATCGAATCTCCTTCGTCTATTCCGTACAACGTTTTCAATGCATAATCCACAAAAACGTAGTCTTTATCCGACGAAATGCGCTCATAAACCGTCTCTTTGGGCGTTATGAATTCAAAATCGACCATATTTATTATATCTGCAGAGCCAAGCACGTTCATAGTCTTGTCGTTGTCCCAGGCTTTCACGGTGCATTGTCCCCACACCATTTTCGTCGCGTCTTTGACGCCTTGAGAAGTCTTGAAATCCTCCGCGTTCACGTCGTAGCGCACGTTGGATACAAACGCCATGTTTTCAAATTCTTTAACGTACGAAGAGAATATGCTCGTTGTCAGCGACCACGCCATAAACAGCATTACGCTCACGGTTACGCCAACGGTAAGCATTGACACCGAGCGAGTGAAACGCTTTTCTCTTTGCACGTCGAGGCCTGCGATTTTCATTGACGGAGACGACGTTTTTGCAAGCACTTTTCCTGCAAGTCTAACGAGTGGCACACATCCCGTCGCAACCGTACAAAGTGCAAATATCATGCTAAGCACAGCGGCGTACGCCGTTGCCGCCGGCACGCAAAATTCTATTATAAGACACACGATCGTCAGTGCAAAAAACACAGGCGCAACCCATTTCGTCCACACTGCATTTTTCTTCAAATCGAGTTGATTTTCTCTGATCGTTGCTTTGAATGCGCGCGCCACGGGGATAAGCGAACTTGCCATTGCGCTCACAAATCCTATCGCACCAGAAAGGAAAAGATACGGCACGTTCACGTCGAAAGTTACGCTTGACGAAAGTGTTATCTTCAAAAGTCCCACGAAAACTCCGACCGCAAGAGCCGAACCTATGAGCGCGCCGAGCACGGATATTATGAAACTTTCAATGGCAAACAGCCCGAAAATTTGTCTTTTGGTTGCGCCTATCACGGTGAGTTTCGAGATAAGAGTTTTCTTTTCACTCTCGCTCATAAGGAACAAAATCACGATTACCGCAACACCGAGAAGCAAGACCGCTCCGCCTGCAAGCACCACGGGCGCGGTGAGCGACGATGTCTTTTCTTCAACGTATGCGCCGTCTTTCGACGCCTTAACGAGCATCGCCGAATATCTTTCTATGCCCTTGATTTTTTCTATAACCGTATTGACGTCCACGCCGTCTTTCAGTGACAAATATATCTCGTTGCAGAACTCGTTTGCGCTGACCGGCAACACGAGTTTTGACGCATTGCTCGTGACGCATACGAAACGATAAGGTGAATCGTCAAGGAAATATCCGCTTTGCTCGGCAATCGCTCCGACGTAAAAACTCACTTCGTTCGTCCCGAGTTTAAGACGCACGTTGTCTCCGACTCTCAATCCGAAATGTTCCGCCGCCGCTTTTGACACGACGATATTATCTTCGTTTGCGCCGCTTTCCATTCCCGACAAATCACCGTAGGCAACGTCGATTTTTTGAAGAGTCTGCAACTGACTTGAAACGAACGCGCGCACCGAAACGTACTCGTTTTTGTACAATGCGTAAAGATTGAGCGACGGCACTATGTCCTTCACTTCTTCTATATTTTTGAGCGGCTCGGCAACCGTCGTTATTCGGTCGCTGTTGCTGTTTGTGGAAATGACTATATCGCTGTTTCCCGCCGCCGACGTTTCGGTCTCGTAAATATAATCAAAAACCGCGCCCTTAAACGAAATCATGCAAAAAATCATCGCGACCGCAACAGCCACGGCAAGTATCGTGGCAATCGTTCGCAACGGTTTTGCGTTTAAGTTTTTTAATGCGAGTTTCAACATATCCTTCGTTTTATGCTTTCCGTTTTCGGTTTTCCGTATCTTTCACCGAAATTATATCGTCACTCCATATATCGAGCGAAGCGACGTTCCTTTTTTATATACGGTCTTTTGCGTATTATGCAAGCACTCCGTCTTCCATTCTCACGATTCTCGACGCATACTCTGCGTGAGCCTGCGAGTGCGTGACCATGACAAGCGCGACTTTTCTCGTTTGATTTATGTCTTTGAGAAGTTCCATAACCTGTCTTCCGCGTTCTTTGTCGAGACTGCCCGTCGGTTCGTCAAGGAATATCACTTTCGGATCGGTGACCAACGCTCTTGCGATTGCCACACGCTGCTGCTCGCCGCCCGACAACTGTCTCGGATATGCTTTTGCACGTTCTTTTATGCCGAGATATTCAAGTATTTCTTCAACCTTGTCTTTGTATTCATTCTCTTTTTTCTTATCCAGCACGAGCGGAAGCGTGACGTTTTCCCACACGGTGAGATTCGGCACGAGATTGTCAAATTGATACACAAAAGAAAAATCTTCTCTGCGCATACGGGCAAGTTCGTCGTCCGAAACATCGGCAAGGTCGCGTCCGAGAAGTTCAACCTTTCCTTCCGTCGCCTTGTCTATCCCTGCGAGAATATACAAAAACGTAGATTTACCCGAGCCGGACTCGCCCACTATCGCTACGAATTCGCCTTCCGATAGCGTAAGGTCAACGCCTTTGAGCACCTGCGTCTCGACTTCTCCCGTGACAAATGTCTTTTTTACGTTTTGCGCCTTTATAACTTCTTGCATAATTCACTCCTGTGCGTATACGCGCACGTGCGCCCATACATACTTGAATTATATCATAATATAGACTATAAGACAATCACGAATTTTATTGTCGGCTTTATTTTAACTTCTCTTACGGTTTTCGCAAAATACTTTGTTTTTTCAAACAACGAACGGAAGATAAAAAACGGCGTATAAAACGCATATGCTTGAAAAATCACTCAATTCGGGATATAATGTGTTCATGAAAAAATTTGAACAAGGCACGATTGAATACGCAATACAAAATCTATGCGGAGAGAGAAAACCCCGCCTGCTTTTGCATGCGTGTTGCGGGCCGTGCTCCACGAGCGTTCTTGAATATCTGACACCGTATTTTGACGTGACGGTTTTCTATTATAATCCAAACATTATGCCGAAAGAAGAGTTTATCAGACGTGAAAACGCACTTAAAGATGTGATTTCGCATTTTGACAACGTAACGCTCATATCCCCCAACCAAGACGTTGACGAATATCTTTCGGTGGTAAAAGGACGGGAACAAGACTCGGAAGGCGGCGCAAGATGTTCTCTTTGTTTTGTGTTGCGCCTTTCAAAAACTGCAGAATACTTTGCCGCGCACAGATCGGATTTTGACTATTTTGCGACGACTCTCACCGTATCTCCACACAAAAACGCACAGCGCATCAACTCGATAGGCAACAACGTCGCACAAAAATACGACGTTTCATATCTCTCATCCGATTTCAAAAAACGTAACGGTTATCTACGCTCAATTCAACTTTGCAAGGAATGGGGAATATATAGACAAAATTATTGTGGATGCAGATTAAATGCATCACTGTGATGACGCGACAAGCAAAAAATTGCTTATCGCGTATATCACGTTCGCATTTAATCTCTCTACCGCACCACAATTATTCATTGTTAATTATTCATTATTAATTCAAAAGCCGTCATATCAATGACGGCTTTTGTGTTCTTTGCAATCAGTTGTGAGATATATCGGACAAAGTAGCAAGCCCGGTTTTTGCATTTACGTGCATTTCGACTTCGTATATAAGCCCTACCTGCACTTTGACTTCGTAGACGTAAACGGAATGTTTAAGGTCTGAAGAATATTCGATTTCGCGCTTGCATTCACTCACAACGGGGACGCCCGACGTGCCGTAAGTGTTTGCTACAAATTCAAGCGCAATACTTTTTGCTTGCTCGGGAGTGTAATTGAGATTCTTGTTCGCCGAAGACAATGCCGTGCCAAAAACGGATGCCAGTACGATTGCAGATGCGAGGACGAGCACTGCAAGTGTAATGCACAAGGCTCGGATTGCGTTCTTTTTTGCGAATCTCTTTTGCGCTTTCTTTATGGTTTGAACGTCGCACTCGGACTCTATGGGACGAGACGATTCGTATGAGTCGATGATTTCGGTCATTTTTTTTGCTTTTTCCAGTTCCTGCTCGACGAACAAAACTTCTTGGTCGGTTGCAGTGCCGTCTTTATACTTTTTGTATGCGCTTTCAAAATCCATATTATTTCTCCAAGATTTGTTTTATCTGTTCTCTGCCCCTATACAGCATCACTTTCACGTTGTTTTCGCTCTTACCGAGCATATCCGCGATTTCGTTTATCTTCAATTCTTCAAAATAGAAGAGCAATATCACTTCTTTGAGATTTTCCGGGAGCAAATCTATTGCGCGGTACAACGAGCGATAGTTTTCGTCCTTGACTATTTTCCCGAGCACTCGATCTCTTTCGTCGGTTATATTTTCGTCAAGTGCCGTGAGCCTTTTCCGCTTTCGCCTTGAATTGAGAAACATATTTCGGCATACGGTCAGAAGCCACGCTTTGAAGTTTTGAATATCTCCGTCCGCGGTTTTCAACGCTTTATAAAACGCGTCCTGTGCGATGTCTTCCGCTTCGTAAGCGTTTTTTGTGAGAGACATGGCGTACAGGAGCGCGTCGTTATAATATCTTGAAAACAGTTGTTCAACCAAATCCGTATTCATTTCGTTTGCTCAAATTTGCTTATCAGTCCGCAAGTTCCTTTTCTTGTTTGATAATTTTACCCGTAGTGGCGTTGATTTCGTATTCGTACTCGTATCCGCCGCTTGTGAATTCCACTTCGTAAACAACCACGCCGTGTTCGACTTCGAGTTCCGCCTTTTCAAAGACTGCTTCGGTCACTCCCGCATGAGCGGTTGCTATGCGCTTTGCTTCTTCGGCCGAGATATACTGTCCGACGGGAATATCGTCGTCATCGTCGTCTTTTTCGACTTCGACATTAATAACCGCTCCCGTCACGGCATTGATTTCGTATTCATAAGAGTCAGTGCCTTTTTTGAATTCGATTTCATAGACGTACGCGCCCTTTTCAAAGTCGAGTTTTGCTTTTGTAATAGTGACTTCGTCCAAAGTTACGTTTGCGTTTTCAAGCACGATTCTTTTCGCTTCTTCAATGCCTATAAAGTTCACTCCGTCGGGTGCTTTTTCAATGACGGTGTTGTCGTTCACTTCTTTCTTGTGAATTTCGCCCGTAATTGCTTCGATGTCGTATTCGTATTTCGAAAGACCGGACTTGAACTCAACTTCATAGAGATATTTGCCGTCGTCGAAGTCAAATTCCACATCAAGTGCCGTGACTTGATTTGCGGTTACGCCTGCGTCTGCAAATGCGATATTCTTAGCCGCTTCTTTGCCGATATAAGTCGTTTCGTTTTCGAACGGGGCTTCGGGCAATTCGTCTTTTGAGACATTATGGTCGTTGATTTTCACGCTCTTGACGGTTTTATCCGCACTTATCGTCACGTCGTAAGTTATGCCGTCGATGACGATTTTCACCGTAAAACTTCCGTTTTCTTCGGTTACGTTTGCGTATTGCACGTTTTGATTTTCGATTCCTACCGTCGCAAACGCAATGTTTTTATACTCTCCGTATTTTGCATCGTTCTTATCTCCGCACGCCGTAAAAATTACCGCCGCGCACAGAAGTGCGACTATAGTCAGTGTTAAAAATAGTTTCTTTTTCATAAAGGTGTCTCCTTTTTTTGAGTTTTTTCACATATATGACACTCGGTTTTACAAAAGGTTACAACTTTTATGAAAAAAAATTTTTCTTTCGTTTTACGTTTGCAAATTCGCGCTTGATCGTATTTTCCGAATTTTCTTGTAGTTTTCGTATATTTCAAGCAAAAATGCCGCCGCAATCATCAATCGAAACGGCGACATATTGTTGAAATCTTTTATCTGCCGACGATTATTTTCCCCTTTGCCGTGTCGTCGTCAAGAATAATCTCTCCCACGGACGGCAGTTTGACAAATCCGTCTTTTACGTTTTTCACGCTGATGACGGGCGTTGTTATCGTTGCTTCGACGTCGCTCTTTTCAAACGCGAAATCGCAATCTATCATCTCGCAGTTTATAAGTTTCAGATTTTTACAATAGCAAAGCGGTTGCGTGCCGATGATTTTGCAATTCTCAAAAGTTACGCCGTCGCAATACCAGGCAAGATACTCGCCTTTCACGACGCAATTTCTCACCACGACGTTTTCTGCATGCCAGAAGGCGTCTTTCGTGTCGAAATTACAGTCTTCGAAGATTGCGTCTTTGATATATTGAAAACTATATTTACCTTTGAAATCAACGTTTTTGAAACGGATCGACGACGAACGCATCATAAAATATTCGCTTTCCGCGTGCGAATTGATCATACTTATTCCGCTCACCGACCAACCGAACTCGGGCGAAACGATGTCGCAACCGTCGATTTTGACGTTTCGGCACTCTCTCAACGCCTTGATGCCGTGCATTTTCGTGCCTTTTATCTCGATATTTTCGCTATACCAAAGTGCCGCGCGACACAATTCCGTCATTTCGCTCGACTCGATTTTGAGATTGTGGTCGTGCCAGAACGGATAGCGCAGATTGAAAAAGCAATCGACACATTCGACGTTTCTACATTCCTTAAACGCGCTTTCGCCGTCTTCTTTTCCGTCGATAGCCACGCGTTCGCATCTTATATCTCTTTCACCGTACAACGCTCTTTCCTGTCCGAAAGATTGATTTTGAATGAGTTTCTTCTCCATAGCTTCTCAACTCTTTGTCTTTAAAGATAAAATCGCGCCCGACAAGCGAGCGCAATCACACGATTTATTTGTTTTGTTCTTCAATCATAGACTTGACTTTCATAAGTCTCGTCGTTGCTCCGCGCTCGTTCTCGTCGAGTTTCATCACGATATACTTTATCGTCTCTTCGAGTTGCGGAATCATGACGTATTCGAGCGCATTGACGCGTCTTCTGTTCTTCTCTATCTCGTCGGCGAGCATATTGCACGTCTTTTCCACTTCGGCAAGTTTGAGAAGTTTGGGAAGGAGCGTTGTAAGCGAAGCGATTGAAGAGTCAAGTTCGCTCGTTATGCTTGCAAACGAATAAGGATAAAGTCCGCTCGTTTCGCTTTCGGTGACGTTAAAAACGGGCACGTTTACGCTCATCACGTTTTTTGACGACGTTTCGAGCGACACCTTTGCCGTCGGCATCGAGATTGCTTCTTCAATCTCGGCGTCACTTGATACCGCGCGCGCAAGCATAAACGATTTGAGCGAAGTGGCAAGTTCTTCTTCCACTTCTTCTCTCAAACGCTTGTTTTCGCGCACGTAAAGCATAAACTGACGAATCATTTCGTCGGATTTATCCTTCAATAGTTTGTGTCCGCGAGTGGCGGTTTTGAGACGATTTTTTAGACGTCTCAATTCCATTCTCGTCGGATTTACGTTCAATTTGCTCATAGTCAGTCTTTATTCTCGTCCTTGTCGAGATACTTTTCTATATACTCGTCGCGTATACGTTTGAGTTCGCTCTTTGGCAAAATTTTGAGCAATTTCCAGCCCAAATCGAGCGTTTCTTCAATCGAGCGGTTGACGTCGAAACCTTGCGAAACGTATTGTTTTTCAAATTCGTCCGCAAATTGTGCGTACTTTTTGTCAACTTCGGTGAGAGCCGCGTCGCCGAGAATGGAACTCAATTCCTTTGCTTCCTTGCCTTGCGCGTATGCGCTGAACAACTGGTTCATCGTGTCGGCGTGGTCTTCTCTCGTCTTGCCCTTGCCTATGCCCTTGTCTTTAAGACGGGACAGCGACGGCAAAACGTCGATAGGCGGAGTGACGCCTTTCTTGTAAAGTTCGCGCGAAATGATGATTTGTCCTTCCGTGATATAACCCGTAAGGTCGGGAATGGGGTGCGTTTTGTCGTCTTCGGGCATGGTCAAAATCGGGATTTGAGTGATAGAACCTTTCTTTCCTACGATTCTGCCTGCGCGTTCGTACATGCTTGCAAGGTCGGTGTACATATATCCGGGGTATCCGCGACGTCCCGGCACTTCCTTTCTTGCCGCAGACACTTCACGCAAAGCCTCGGCGTAGTTTGTGATGTCGGTGGTGATGACAAGCACGTGCATGTCTTTCTCAAATGCGAGATATTCCGCCGCCGTCAACGCCATACGCGGAGTGGATATACGCTCGACCGCCGGGTCGTTTGCAAGGTTGATGAACATGACCGCGCGCTCGATTGCCCCCGTTTTTCTGAAATCGCTGATAAAGAAGTCCGCTTCTTCAAACGTGATGCCGACTGCCGCGAACACGACTGCGAATTTTGCGTCGCTGCCGATAACTTTCGCCTGTCTTGCGATTTGTGCGGCAAGTTCTGCATGCGGCATACCCGACATGGAGAACACGGGCAATTTTTGACCGCGCACGAGAGTGTTCAAGCCGTCGATTGCGCTGATACCCGTCTGAATAAACTCGTTGGGATAGTCACGAGCAACGGGATTTATCGGCTGACCGTTGATGTCCAGTTTCATCTCCGGGATAATGGGTGCGCCGCCGTCGCGCGGTCTGCCCATACCGTCGAAAACTCTGCCAAGCATATCTTCGCTCACTCCGAGTTCTATGCCGTGCCCAAGGAATCTGGCTTTCGAGGTTGCCATCTTTATGCCCTGAGACGCTTCAAACAACTGAACTAGTGCCTTATCTCTGTTGATTTCGAGCACTTTACCGCTTCTTATTTCGCCGTTTTCCTGTCTTATTTCGACAAGTTCGTTGTATTTGACGCCTTCAACGCCTTCAACGAGCATAAGCGGTCCGACAATTTCTCTAATGGTGTTGTATTCTTTAAGCATCAGATTTCTCCTTCGTCGGTAAGATTGCGCATATCGCTTTTGATTTGCGCAAGAATATCGTCAAATTTGTGCATATCGCTTTCGGGGATATACTTCGCTCTGCCTATCTGCTCTCTCACGTCAAGTGCGAGAATATCTTCTATGTCCACTCTCTTGTCGAGCGCGTCTTTTGCGAGTTCGTCGAAAGTGAGAATGAGACGGAGCATATACTCCTGCTTTTCAAGCGACGTGAACGTGTCGACTTCGTGGAATGCGTTTTGGTGCAAATAGTCTTCTCTTATGGACTTTGCCGTTTCCATCGTGAGTCTGTTCTGCGGAGACAGCGCGTCCATACCGACGAGTCTAACGATTTCGTCGAGTTGAGCTTCTTCTTGCAAAATACGCATACACTTTGCACGAAGGCTCAACCATTCGTCGCCGATGTTGTCGCTGTACCAGTCCGCCATTCTGTCGGCATAGAGAGAATAACTCTGAATCCAGTCGATTGCGGGGAAATGTCTCTTGTATGCAAGTGAAGCAGAAAGTCCCCAGAACACTTTGACTATACGCAAAGTCGCTTGCGACACCGGCTCGGACAAGTCGCCGCCCGGAGGTGAAACGGCACCGATTGCCGTGATCGAGCCGACGGTGTTTTCCTGTCCCAAGACTTTGACCATACCTGCTCTTTCATAGAACTCGGCAAGACGTGAACTCAAATATGCGGGATATCCTTCTTCGCCCGGCATTTCTTCTAGACGTCCGCTCATTTCACGCAGAGCTTCTGCCCAACGCGACGTGGAGTCCGCCATGATTGCCACCGAATATCCCATATCTCTGAAATATTCCGCAATGGTGATACCCGTATATATCGACGCTTCACGCGCCGCAACCGGCATATCCGAAGTGTTTGCGATAAGCACGGTGCGCTTCATAAGCGGTTGACCGCTCTTGGGGTCGATAAGAGTCGGGAACTCGTTGAGAACGTCAGTCATCTCGTTTCCGCGTTCACCGCAGCCGACGTACACGATAATATCGGCGTCTGCCCATTTTGCAAGTTGGTGTTGCACGACGGTTTTGCCGCTTCCGAACGGACCGGGGACTGCCGCAACGCCGCCCTTTGCAATCGGGAAAAGCGTGTCGATAACTCTTTGTCCCGTGACGAGCGGAGCTTTCGGTGAAAGTTTCTCCTTGTACGGTCTGCCTTTACGGACGGGCCATTTTTGGAGCATGGTGACGTTTACGTCGCCTTTTTTCGTCTCGACGACCGCAACCGTTTCGTCAACGGTAAATTCACCCGAATATATCTCTTTCACGACGCCTTTCACGCCGAAAGGCACCATGATTTTGTGCGTAATGAGAACGTTTTCCTGAACGACGCCTATCACCGTTCCGCTTTCTACGCTTGCACCGACTGCCACGACAGGCTCGAATTTCCACTTCTTGTCGTGGTCTACCGCAGGAACGTAAACGCCCCTTTCGATACGGTCGCCGGCAACTTCTCTGAGTTTTGCAAGCGGTCGTTGAATTCCGTCGTATATGCCTTCGATAAGACCGGGCGCAAGTTCGACGGAAAGCGGAGCGCCCGTGGAATACACGTTTTCGCCTGGGCCCAAGCCGCTCGTTTCTTCATAAACCTGTATGGAAGCGCGGTCGCCGCGCAATTCGATGATTTCACCGATGAGTTGTTTGTCGCTCACGTGCACGACGTCGTACATTTTGCTGTCCGCCATGCCTTCTGCCACTATCAACGGGCCGGATACTTTTACGATTTTTCCAGTTTCCATCATTTACCTTCTTTGTCGAATAAAATATCTGCTCCGATAGCCTTTTCGACGTTTGATTTTATGCCTTGCATACCGAGTCCCTTGTTCCCTTCCGCCGACGGAATGGGAACGACAACGGGATACGGACGCGATTTGTATCTTTCAATAAGTTGGCTTGCCTGCTCCGCAACCTGCTCGGTGACGAATATCACGGAATATTTTCTTGCAAGAGCGTGCAATTTTTCTCTCGCCTGCATCTCGTTTTCAACGGGAAAAACGTCAAGACCTATTGCCTTGAACGCAAGCACGGAATCTTTGTCGCCAAGCACCGCTATCGAGCCGTCATGCATACAGTTCACGCATCCTTTCTTTTATTGTTTTTTCGGGCACTTTGTTTTTGATGCCCGCAACGATGAGTTTCACGTTTTTAAGTTCCGTCTTTTTCGTCAGATAGTAACTGACTATCGGCGCGACGGAAAACATATCCGACGCTTCGTCTTTCCAAATTTTGAAAAGCGCGTCGTCGGCGTCCTTTTCAAACGCAACCAAATCGCCGCTTTCAACGAGCGAAAACGCGATTTTTTCGGCGTGCGTCCCCTTTTCGAGTTCGCAAAGCGCGTCGAGCGGAAGTTCGTATATCTTCTCAAAACGTTGGACGTCCGTCTTTCCGCCGCCTATGAATCCTTCTTTGAAGAATTCTATCGGCAAATGCAACTTTCTGCATCTGAAAAACGTTCCGATATTTGCAAAATCTATCTTCCTTTCAAAATACTCTTTTGCAGTCTTGCCGCACTTTTTTGTCGCTTTCAACTTGAACTCGTACGCTTTTTTGTCAACGACGCAATCTATTTTGCGCGGGTCAACTCCCTTTTCGTCCGAAAGAAGCGTTTTGCACTTTTCGATTGCACTTTTCATTTCTTCGCAAAGCAAAGAACAATCGTCCGTTTCGACGGCAAGAATAATATCTTCGATTTTGAAAAGTCCGCTCGGCAAATACACGCCTTTCGTTCCCGTCGCATAGGCTTTCAATGCGGTTTTGAGATTTAGAAAATCATTGTCCGCATAAAATGCGTCAAGCGCGCCCCCAACGTTCATTTCGTTGAGCAGTGCAACGAGATTTTCTTCTTCCTTGTCGAGAACCGCGTCTATGCCGTCTTCTATATTCGCACCGTTTCCGTAGCCGAGTTCGACGAGAATTTTCAATGCGTCCTGCACGTTTTGAGCATCGAAAAGTCTCTGCTCTCCCGCAAGGGTGAGCAGTTTCGTTTCTCTGCTTTTTATCTGTGCGTTTTGGTAGACGAATTTGTTTGACATATCAGCCGAAGATTTCCTTTGCTATTTTGGTTTCCGTTTGCTCTCTCAAAAGCGCGACTTCCACTTCGAGAGTGAAATTGTTGTCAACGCCGTTTTCGCTTATTATGACGCCGCCGTCAAAATCGCCGAATTTGTCCGCAAGTGTGAGTGAAATGCCCTTCTTTTTTGCAAAATCGGCAAGCGATTCTTTCGTGACTATATCCTTTTCTCTTTCGGATACGGTCACGACGTCGCCGTCCTTTGCGTTTTCGAGCATTGAAAAAATCAGCGCGCTATACTGCTCTTTGTCGAGATTTCTCAACTTTTCGAGCGTTTTTGCGTACACCGAATCGAGCACTTGCGCTTTTGCGTCAAGCAACAGTTTTCTTGCGTCGAGCTCGGCAACCGAGCGAGAGCGTTCGTCGATTTCAAGCGTGAGTCTGTCGATTTCCGTCTTGCTTTTGTACAAATAGTCTTTGCACTGATTTGCGGCAAGAGAAATGATTTCGTTCGCTTTCTCGTTCGCCTCGCCGATTATCGCGTCGCCTTTGAGATTTGCGTCCGACAAAATTTTGTCGATTATTGCTTCTTTAGACATAGTTTATCAGCCAATCGGCACTGCGCTCGTAGCAACTTCGAGAAGACTTTCGGTTGCAGGCATCATGACGCCGAGCAAAGAAACGAGAAGCGCCAAAACCGCATAGGTTTCAACCATAACGGTGAGAATGATTGCTTTACCGCTTTCTTCGGGGCGTTTTGCAACGAGTGCGATGCCGCTGCAAGCCACTTTGGATTGATAAAGCGCGCTGATGAGACCGACGATTGCCATGGGAAGGCAAGCCGCAAAGATGCCGAGACCGCCGCTTACGGAAAGTCTTGCGACAGAGCCGAAAAGATCGATCTTTACGAACACCAAAAACGCAACGAGCAAGCCGTAGATACCTTGCGTACCGGGCAAAAGTTGCAAAACAAGGCACTTTGAAAATTTATCGGGATCTTCGCTCGTCACGCCTGCCGCCGCTTTGCCCGCGACGCCGACGCCGATTGCAGAACCTATACCCGCCATTGCCGCTGCAAGAACCGCACCGACGAGAGCGATAAACGTTCCTGTTGTTAAGTTGCCCATATTGTTACCTCCTACTTTTCCAAGTATGTGTATTTTGTATTGTTTCCGAAAGGCATGAACACGTGTCCGCCGCCTTCGTAGAATTTGCCGTAAAACTCGATGTATTGCAGTCTGCAATTATGCACGTATGCGCCGAGTGTGGATATTGCGATGTTGAAAAGGTGTCCGACAAGGAAAATCGGCACGCAAAGGATATATCCGATTGCAATCACGCCCGAGCCTTGCGGGAAGAATCCGAGTACAACCTGACATATCTGATTGACGACGAGCGCAACGACGCTGCCCGAAAGTCCGAGACCGAACAAACGCGCGTAAGAAAGAATATCCGAGAGAATATTCACGCCGTCGTACAGTTTTGCAAATCCGCTGAAAAATCCGAGGATTTTCTTTGCGCCTTTCTTGCCGCGGATATTTGAAAGCACAAGCAAGAACGCGCCGGCCGCCGCAAGAGCGATTCCTACGTATTTGAGCACTTCATTGCCCTTGAAGAACAAAAGCGCGAGCGCAAGCACTATTATACCTGCAAAAATCATATACCACGTGCCAACTTCGCAAAGCGCGTCGAGCACTCTCTTTTTGCGGATAAGGTTGATTGCGTTCATGAGCATACCCACGAGAATATGGATAAATCCGAGCGCAAAAGATATGCCGAGCAAATACAACGGACCTTTTCCTTCGAGCGGTTGAATGAGTTGCAGTTTTGCAAGGAACGTCCCCGATATGTCAAGACCGAACCAACCGCCGAATATCGCGCCCCACACTATCGTGGAAATGCCGCCCATGCCTATGATGAGAAGAAGTCTTCCCTTGCCGGGGACGGGCTTTTTCACAGCGTATGCGATAAACGCGCCGAGCGCAAGCAGAATTCCGTACGCCGCGTCCGCTATCATCATGCCGAAAAGCAGGAAATAGAACACCGACATGACGGGGTTTGGGTCAATATCGGAGAAATAGTTCGGTGCACTGTACATGTTGGTGATATCCTGATAGGGTTCGACCACCTTGTTGTTTCTCACGTACGTAGGCACGACTTCGCTTTCTTCGGGTTCTCTGAACTCGTACACCATAGCGTCGCTGACGGAGTCGAGAATCTTTTTCAGTTCTTCTTCGTATTCCTTGGGATACCAGGCTTCCATCACGAAACTGCCTTTCGTGGTCGCAAAACCGTCGAGAGCGGCGTTTTGTTGAAGCCTTACGAGATAATAGTCGTAAAGTGCCTTGAAATCGGCTGTATAAATTTCCTTGACGAGTGCGCGAGTGGTAAGTTCGGCAGACTCTTCTTCAAGGGCTCTTATCTGCTTTTTGATATTCTTGATGTTCTCAAGCGGAGTTGAGTCGTTTTGGAGATTGACTCTCACGAAATCGAGCGATTGCAACGCCGCAGTGAACTCGTCAATCACGCTCTTATGCACGATTGCAACGAAAGACTGCACTTTTTCGGATTTTAGTAACTCGACGTAGGCAAGTTCGCTCTCGTTTGCGAGTTTTTCAAGTGCGGGCGTGTTTTGAGACGGTACGTATCCGACGATAACGGCGGTTTTCTCGCCGTCTTTGAAATACGAATACGGTTTGCGCAACGACGAATACGTCTTGTGCATGGTTATTTCGTCTCTGAGTTTTTGCTGAGCGGAAGTTATCTCTTTTTGTCTTGCGTTTATCTCTTCCAGGTCTGTCACGTTTGCCATAAGTTCGACTTCTTTCGTCCCGATAAGGTCAAAATCGTCAAAACTCATTCTTGCGATAGAATTGACGGCAGGCGTTTTTATAGGAGTGTAAATGTAGGGATATTCGCTTTTTTCGGTTGCTTTTGCAAGTTTTTCCGCAACTTTTTTCTGTTCTTTGAGATACTTGAAAGCAAATTCTATGCGAGAGAGTTGAACTTTGATGTTTTCCGAAGATGCACTATTGTCAAGTCGCACGGTGTTTTCAATATCGTGCGTACGCGCAATCTCAACGTTTTTTGAACGTTGCAACGCCTTGAACAATTTGTGTCTGTCTTGTCGGTGCGCAATAAGCACCAACTTTTTCATTTCAACAATCATACTTCTCGCGTGCGTGTGTACGCACGTACAATAGATACGTCATTTGCGGCGCAGAAAACTTCAAAACGCCGTTTAAACTCAATCGAGAGCGGGGCAATACTTGCCGAGCAACTCTTTTACAAGTTCGTCAGAAGCCTTTTCGACATCCGCTTTCTTTTGCTCTACTACGTCGTCCGCCGCCGCTTTGCCTTTTTTGAGAATCTCTTCTCTCTTCAAAAGCGCGTTTGAAGTCGCTTTATCGGTTGCGTTTTTGCGGTCTTCCTTGCACTCTTTGAGCGTCGCGCGCTTTTGCGCTCCTGCGTCACTCTCGGCTTTTGCAACGATATCCTTGCCTTTTTGGTTTGCGTCTCTGATTATTTCGTCCGCCTTGTCTTCGGCGTCCCTTATATCTTTCAAAATATCGTCTATCATACTCTTATTTTTGTTCGTTTTCTATTTGCGTAATCATATCTATGCGTTTTTGATGCCTTCCGCCTTCAAATTCCGCCGTATACCACGCCTTGACAAGCGATTTTGCTTTTTCGGGAGTTATGACTCTTCCGCCAAGCGCAATGATATTCGCATTGTTGTGCCGTCTCGTCATCTCCGCCATAAACTCGTCGGTGACAACTGCAGCGCGAATCCCCTTGACCTTATTTGCGGCAATCGAAATGCCAATACCCGTGCCGCACATAACGACGCCGAGATCGCACTCACCGTTCGCCACCGCATCGGCAACTTTTTTGCCGTATACGGGATAATCAACGGACTCCGTTGAATACGTGCCCATATCCACGACTTGCGCTCCGAGCTCTTCAAGCGTGCTTATCACCGCGTCTTTAAGAACAAATCCGCCGTGATCGCAACCAACCGCAACTTTCATAAGCAATCTCCTTGCCAATAAGTAAATATATTATACACCACCATTATTTTTTTTTCAAGGATAAAAATTGTCGGTTGCGTATATTAAATTGATTTTATTGTTTCACCAATACGATGAGAGAGTTAAATTAATAATTAATAATGAATAATTAATAATTGTGGCACGGGCGCAAAAAAAGTTTGTCGTTTCGTTTCCACGAGATCCTTCGACATGCTCAGGATGACAAAACTTTCGGTTGCGCCCGAAACGAAAGCTTATTCGTAGCGTACTTATAAACGAAATGTGCATATTCGGAGTGAGCGTTCGCAAGGCGAACGCCGAGATAAGCGCCGAGCAAGACGGTTGTACAAGTGAGCAAGTGCGTGTTATTCTTTGCACTTGCGAACGAGTGACATAACAGGGGGACGGCACTTATCTATGCGAGTGCCGCCTGTCTTCCCCGCGAGCGACGGATAATTAAGTAGAGAAAGCACTCTATACGAGTGGTGGAAGAAATACCGGCGCGGACCGGAAAGATGGGGCAATTCTATTTAGAGTTTCAAACGCCCAACTTTTGTAGAGCTGTGAACAAAACAAAACTAAATTGGATTCTGACGCAATTATCTCATAAAACTATATAAAAAACTCGTGATTTAGATGAAGAGCGCGAAAAAGCCCCTTGAACAGCAACCCTAATGTGCTGACGCACATGAGTTGTTGAGCAAGGGGCTTTGACAAAGCTATTCGCTAAATCACGAGTTTTTGAGTTGGCGTTTGCGGATTATAGTTCCTACTACGCATACCGTCACAATTATCACAACTGCCAACACGACACATACGATGGTGGCAACCTTCCAAGGCTCGATGGATTGCGGGTTGACGTCGACGAAGACGATGCCGCTGACATAATCTGCGGTGTAGGTTAACTTGCCGTTTTCAATGGCGTAATCGGTGAGTTTCTTGAGCCCGCCCTGCTCGGTGACGGTGTAAATTGCGATGCCCTTCATGTTCTTGACATGAGACGGGAGCGCAACCGACACGGTGGTCGGAGTGCCGAGCACGTTGACGAGTTGATCGTCGAGATAGAATCCGATACGAAGCACTGCCGCGACTTGTGCGTCATCTTTGAAGCCGGCTTGTCTTGACAAGATAGAAACGTATTGTTCGATTGCTTCAAGATAAGACATATCGCTTGCAAGCACACTGTCCGTCTTGATTTCCTTGACGACGAGTCTGTTTGCAACGATGCCGCCGTCTACGAATTTGACTTGGTTGTCGCCTGCGTCGAGTGACGTTGCGGTGAGTTCGAGAATTCCGCTTGCGCCGACGAAATTGTAGTTGGAAGCGAGTTTGTCTTCATCGTCGAGCACGATTGAGAACGCATATCTGCCGGGGCTTGCGATCGTCTTGTTCCACACGAGTTTCGTGCTGTCTACGTCGAGTGCGATTGACGGATCGTCGCTTCTCTGATCCATTTCAACGCTGTACGAAACGTCGTAAGTTCTTTCTTTGTCATACGGCGCGGAAATCTTGGTTACTTTCGTTCCGTTTTGCAATTCGCTCGTGGATTCATAACCTTGCGAATCTATCGTGACGTTGACGATCGCACGGATAACGGTGAGAGTCGTCTGCACCGTTTCGGGCTTGTAGTTGGGGTTGAGTTTCAAGAACTCGTCAGAGAGAGACAGCGTCACACGGTATGTGCCTGCGTTGACAACGGAGTTGACGGAAGTATATCCTTCTCCGTCGTAAAGCTCGTAAGACACTTTGACGTCCTTGTCTCCGAGTGCAACGGCACTGGTTATCTTGTTGTTGATACCGCTCGTTGCATAAACGTGAGACTTGCCGTTGTAGTATTCGCTCATCTTGTTTGCTTTGAGCGACACGCTTGCCTTTTCGATGGTGATTTTTACTTTGGTTTCACCGCTCGTCCACACAACATAGTAGCCGTTCGGGTCGGAATCGTTGACTTTAACGAAACGTTTGACTCTGATGACGCCTTCGTGTACGCCTGCGTCGATTGCTTTCGATTCGACTTCTTGTCCGTCAACCAAAGTGACGTATGTCACTACGTCTTCGGCCGTTTCGCCCTGCAACACGTCGTACACTCTGTTGATGCCGTCGCCGTTCTTATCCACGGTGTAAACAAAGGTGTTTTCTGTCGAAGCGACGCTTATACCCGTAAGTGTCGGGAGCGTGATTTCAAGCGTGGACGCTTTTGACGTTACGACAACGCTTGCGAAGTCGTAAACGAAACTCATCACGACTTTTCCGTCTTCGTCGGTCGTCGGATTTCCTTCCGTATCGAGCACTGCGTTGCCCTTGATGTCGCTCTTTGCGCCGAGAATCACGTTGTAGTTTTCAACGATTGCGGAATAATTCACTCCGTCCGGTGCTGCGAGATAGTATACGTAATATTCGTTTGCGCCGAGCATTCTGCTGGTCGTATCGCCTGCAGGTCTGCGCGAAATAAGTGCGTATTCGTCGGCGTCGGTGAGTTCACCCGTTGCGCTGTTGTAGATTGCAAGTTTCACGATCGGGCGATAGTCAACGGAACCGTTTCTAAAAATCGACATCCAGGTTTCACCGGAGACTATACCGTTTTGACCGTCCGCTCCGAGATAGCGAAGTTCGACGACGGGATTGGAAGAGCCGTAAATCTTGGAATACGCGATACCGACCGTCACGACGTACAAATCTTTCTTGACAACGGTAAGTCTGCTGGAATTTCCGTCGGGTGCGTTGCCCGTGTATTCGCTTTCAAACGCAAAGTTCTTTGCATTGGAACTTGCAAGCGTATAAGAGAGCGCAACCGTGCCGTTTGTCGGTTTCGTCGTCGAGAAGACCGCTTTCGGCTTGGGAAGAGTGGTTATCGCATCGTCTTGAGTTCCGCCGAGACGAATGTATTCGCCCACTTCGCCGTCGCCTGCTTTGACAAATTGACCGTCAAGCAAATTGTAAGTGTTGCCGTAGAGTTGTTTTACGAACGCTTCATCATCCGCCGAGACGGTTGCGGTTTCGTCCGCAAGGAATCCGACCGCGACGAGATACTTCTTGAAGTTCATATAGAACGAATTGCCTTCGAGCGTGAGCGGATAGCCTGCAAGAGAGTATTCTATCTTGCCGCCGACGTTTGAAAGGCTCGTTCCGTAAACCGTTTCGCCGTCCGCAAGAGACGCTTTGATAGTGCGTTTGGTTATCTTTGCTGACAAATTGACGGTGACAGTCTTGTCGCCCTTTATCGTGTAGTTGTAAGCGTCTTTGCCCTGAATACCCGACACCGAGAAGACGACGTAAAGCGCGTCGGTGTTTGCTTTGTCGAATTGAGCGGAAATGTTCTTTATCGTGACTTGGTCGTCACCGATAAGGTTTGCAACGCTACTTGCGTCGTAATAGAAAGCGTCGGTTTCGCTCGGATCGGAGCCTTGAAGCGTGCCGTAGAACTTGGTCGTGCCGTCATATTCTTTCTCGAATGCTTTCGTACCGTCCACTTTCTTGATTCCGTTTGCCGCGATATAAACGCTTCTTTGTTCGATTCTGCCCTTGCCGTTGATGTACGGGACGGGTGCTGCCGTCGTGCCGCTTATCGTGCCGTCGTAATCGTTTGCGACGAAGTATGCCGCTTGTTGACCGTTGACAAGATAGTAGCCGATAAGAGCGTTTGCGCTCTTTGCGCTTTCGTAATTGGCGGCGTCGGAAACGAGCACGTATTTTTGTGCGGTTTCGAGTGCGTAGTAATAGGTGGAAACCTTTTCACCGCTTGCGGGTGCGCCGAAGTGTCTTTCACCGTTTGCGTCGTCGTACGCAAGGCAGGTCTTGCCGCTTATTATATTGTTTACACCATATACTAATACATAATTTATATATCTTTCTTTCTTGTTGGTGAGAACGGGATTGTACGCGATACCGTCTTTGTCGAGCACGGTTGCGTTGCCGTTTGCGTCGTAATTCACTTCGCCTTCCGCATTGCGTTCGACGTTGACGTTCTTATCAAAGAAGTACGCACCGTCTCTCGTCTGGATTGCGTAGTTGTCGATTTCACCGGGTATAATTCCGTCAAACGTGTAGGTGATGTTGCCTTTTGACACGTTGGGCGAGCCGTTGTACACTCTGCTTCCCAAATCCGCGCTGACAACGACGGGCCTTTCGACGATGTTTGCACTCGTAGAACCCGTGTACTGTTTGAGCGTATAGTTGCCGATGACGTTTTCACCGTTTGCGTCGAGTGCTTTGAGTTTGACTTCGTTGATGATGACTTTGATGTTGTTGCCCACTTGCTTTCTTGCGAAAGTACCGCTTGCAACGACTTCGAGATGTCCTTCGTGTCCGAGCACCACTCTGCCTTCTTGCAGTTTGATTGTGATGTCTGCGCTCGTCGTGCCGTCATATACCTTGTCTTTGATGTCAAAGTCGTTTTCGACGAGAGAGATGACTTTCTTGGTGACTTTCACCGCATCGATGATTTCGTAGTCTTCGATGACGCCGCTTGTGACAGAACCGACGGTGTTGTAACCTTCTGAAGCGTTGTATCTCGAGCCGTAAATCTGATAGTTTGCAAGCAAGGATTCGTATCCGCTTTCAACCACCACTTCGAGACCGCCGACGAGCACGTTGTGCATTTCGTTTTCGGTGACGTTAGCGTCGGGTTTGCCGTTTCTTGAAAGTTCGTAACTCACCATGCCCGTGCCGAGAGAGAAGTGTTGCAATTCGCTTGCGAGATTGACGGCATATTGAGCCGTCGTGAAATCGTTGCCCGAATTCTTCGTGACGGTGACGGAAGTCGTATCGTCGTATTCTTTCTGAACGAACGTGACGTTGGGCATGAGTTGCGCTCTTGCAATCGTGACTTTCACGTTTCTCGTGCCGCAGTATGCGTTGATAGACTCCACGTCAACGGTATAGTTGGTGTCCGAAACAAAAGTGTTCACGCTATTGTTGACGTTTGCAAGTGCGGACACCGTGACGTTGTGATTGCCTGCGTTCTTGCTTGCGCTCAAGCCCATAAGTTTAAGGCCGACGGATGCCGACGTGTCGCCTGCAACGAGTGCACCTTCTTTGAAGGTGTAGTTCATTTGCACGATGTCGGTTGCATTGTAGTCTCTGTCAACTGCAGAGATAGTCTCGAAACTGTCCGCACCGAGAATACGTTTCACGATAGAAGCGGACATGTTGGAGAGTTTGACCCTGATACCCTTCACTCCGTCGATGACGTCTCTCGTGACTTGAACGTCGGGTTGATCGTAAATGCCGCTCGTGACGATGTCGATATTGTCGGTGTCGTCTCCGAATTCAAAGAACAAAGTCACGTTGACGACGTAGTTTGCGCTGACGTTGACGTCGGAGAACTTGCCGCTTTCCATTTCGATAAGTCTTGCTTTTGCGCCTGCGAGCATCTTCGTACCTATACCCTGCTCGTTCTGCGTTTCTGCGACTTTAACGTTTTCGACGGAAAGGTCGGTGGTCTTGTCGTATTGTTTTGAAATCGTGAAGTCGTTCTTGAGAACGCCGACGATTCCGTTGACGATATAAATGAGTTCGCTCATGCCGTTCACGCTGACGATTTCGATTTCCGTAACGTCTGCATAGGCATAATTCGAGCCCGAAGATTCGCCGTTGACGAGTGCGCCGACCGCGTCGTTGACGACGAGCGTAATGACATAGTTGTGAGCCTTATCGCCTGCAAGATACACGGAATCGAAGATAATGTTCGCGCTTTCTTTCTTGCTGGGCGAGCCGACCTTGTTGTAGCGTGCGCTGACTGCAAGATACACGTCGTCGCTTGCGATTGCGAGCATACTGCTCAAATCGTAAACTTTCGTCGTGCCGTAATTGACTGCCGTCGTGCCGTCGTAAATTTTGTTTACGCCAACGAAATCTTTGGTGTGCAATTCGATTGCTTTTGCGTTGATGACGAAGCGTGCGTCTTTGTCGAATTGAGCCACGACGGCGAAGTTCTTGTCGGAAGAGGCAAACGCCGAGTTGACCGCGTATCCGTAATAATCTCCGTCCGCAGAAGCGAGTGCGATGACGCCGTTTTTGTCCGTTACGTCGTCATAGCGACTGCCGAGCCAACGCAAATCGCCGTTCTTTGCATATCTTGCTCTTGCGAAAGTACCGCTGAGAATTTGTTTGATTTCTTCAAACGTCTTGCCTGCGTAAGTTCCGCTCGTATCTCCGTTGACGCTCACGACGCCGAACTCGATTCCGAAGACGCTTTCAGGCTCGCCGTAGGTCTTTTGGGTTGCGGTGCTTGTTGGATTGACGACGATTTGTGCGGGATTGACGACTGCCGTCGTGCTTTCGACAAACACTTTGTCGGCAAGTTCCACGCCGTCTTTTACGAGTTTCGCATTTTCAAACTTGACGACGTAACTGCCCGCATTGACAAGCGTTTCGCCGGCGGAAATGGTTGCCGTCCACGTGATATTGTCGAATTCGCCTTCATTCTTGCCCGTCACGTCAAACTTGGTTGCGTCAAATGTGATTGTCGTTGCATTGTTCCATTGGATGCCGTAGACAAACTCGAATTTCACGCCGTCTTTGACCTTGACGACAACGGCGTTTTGCTTAGTGACGTAGATGAAGTATTCCGCGTTTTCTCCGAGCACGACTTTTATGTTCGCATTCTGAGCGGCGGCAAGAAGCACTGCGTATTTGATAGCCTTGGAATAGCCTTCAACAGTCACTTCCGTTCCGTTTGCGTCGAGAGAAAGTTTGCCGTCAACGAGCGCGGCGATTTGCTCTGCAAGGTGCATATCCACCGCACCGATCGTGTAGGTGGGAAGAATTGCGGTCGGGTCGGGCGTAGAACCGAACGGCAAGACAGAGGATTGACCGCTTGCGTCGATGACGACCGTTCTTTGCGTGATGTTGAAGTGTTGATTGTTCTGTATTGTGATTGCGTAGTTGCTGTTTACGTCGAAGAGCGCGGAGTCTGCGTTAAACTCATATTCGCCGACGCTTTCGCCGCTTTTTCTCGAAATGCGGTCTCCTGCTTTGTAGAGATAGAAGTTTTCTCCGTCAAGCGTTTCGACGCCCGTTTGCTCGTATCCCGCGCCGAAGATTTCCGCAAGCACGTCGCCAACGCTTATCGTGGTGTACGCAAATTGATTTTCGCCGACGCCGAACGCGAATTCGGGATCTGAATCGCCGTACACTTTGGAATTTTTCCAGGTGTAAACGGTGATTTGACGAGCAGTGATGACGTGAACGTTGCTTTCGTACGTCACGGTGTAGTTTTCAACTTCGTCGTAACTTACGTTGTTGACGACGGTGTAGGATCCGATAGAATAAACCGCACTCGGATCGAATCCGCTGATTGCAAGTGCGAGCGCGACGGAAATGCCTTCGCTTTCCATATCTTCTCTCGCGATGCCTTCCACGTCATATTCGAGAACGATTTTCGCACCGTATGCGCTTGTGGTCGCTTTTGCGGAGATGACCGCTCTGCCCTTGATGATGCTGTAATCGATTGGGCTGAACGTCTGATTGCCGCTCTCGTCCATAGCGAAATCGTCGGTGACGTAAGTGTCGTTGTCTTTGGGAATATAAATGTTGACTTTGTAGTTGCCGGGCTTGACCGGAACGAAATACACGGGTTTGCCGTCCGCACCGAGCTTGGCTTCTTCTGCCAAAGCGGTGGTTGTGCCGTCTTCTTTGAGATAGAGCACGTTGCCTTCGTTATCGACGAAACGATAGACGAAGGAACCCTTTGATTTTTCGTCGGTGAACGAAGTCGGGACGACGGTTTCTTTTGCGCTGTAAGCAACGCTTGTGTTGGTCACCGTGTAGGAAACGACCTTTCTGTGCGAAAGTTCAAAAGCGGTGGTTGAAAGATCGCCGAGCGACGACGGGTCGTCCATAACGTATTGAACGCTCGAAACGTCCGTTGCACTGAATCTGATATAGTCCGCAAAATCTTCGTTTGCGAGAGCGAAACGCTTGTTTTGCAAGTAGTTTTCAAGCAACACGGTTGAAGTTGCGTCGTTCTTGACGAATCTGAACGGAACATATCCGTTGTCGATTGCAATGTTGAAACACACGGTTTCACCGCGCTTGAATTGCGTTGCGAGATTGCCGTCCGCATCCGCTTGTGTTATCGTTGCGGTGTTGCCGAGAGCGGAATTGTTCTTCACCGCCGACGAAACGGTGTAGTTGTTTGCGTCCGCAAGCACGTAGTACACGCTAAGACCGGACACGTTGCCCGCTTGGTCAACAGCCCACGTGTACACAACGCGCATACCTGCGGTCTTTGCGTCGATAAGGTCAAGCGTAAGCGCGGTCTGGTCTCCGTCGAGTTGAGTGCCCTGAATTGTGACGACTCTGTCGAAGTACGCACGCAAATCGCTTGCCGCCGTAAAGTCTATGTATTTGCTTTCAATGTCAAGTGCGCCGAGTGCTTGAAGCTCAGCAAGAGTCTTGACCACTTTCATGCCGTAGAAGACGTTGATTCCGCTTGCGTAATCGCTGTTGACGATGTCATCGCTGAATGCGAGATCCACCGTATAGCCCCTGTATGCGCCGGTGTACCAAGTTCTTCTCGAAGGAAGATTTTCGTAATTACCGCCGAGTGCGTTGAGATATGCGTCAAGTGCGTCCACGCTGTCGCTCAGAAGCGGATTTTGCGGAGCGGACGCGTCGATAAGCACCTTGACGCCACCCTTCCAGTCCGTTCTGAAATAACTCACCGCCACGTCTTGTTGTTCGACGACTTCCGCACTGTCGTATTGACCTGCGTACGTCGTGAACGTTGAAATCCACGCCACGTTTGCGGTGGTGTCGATGACGAAAGTGAACACGCCTTTGCCGTCAACCACTTCGTACGTGACGGTCGCGGTGGTCTTTTGCAAGTTGGACTCGATGGGGATGACAATGCTGTTGCCGTCCGCCTGAGCCGCCGCCAAGTTGGTGGAGTGATATTTGACAAGTTTGCCGACGTAGTTTGCACCTTCAAACTCGCCTGCGCCGTCCACAACGAGCGTATGCACCGCACTCGCGTCTTCAAACACGAGAGTGTAGCCCGAGAAACCGCCGCCCGTGAGCGTAAGTTTCAACGTGGTTTTGCCCGTTGCCCACGCGCCGTTCTGATCGGCGGAAATGGTGACGTTTTCGTTCTTTTTATTGATGTAGGACAAATCCAAGTTGTAGGTGGGAGTGTCGTAGTCAACCTTAGCATAGAAAGTCTGCTCACCGCCTTTGTTTCCCGCAAGGTCGAATATGTAGAACGTAAATCTGTAATATCCGTGACCGGTCACGTCTCCTTCCATATACGACGGATTGCCCTGGTCGTAGCTTGACGAGCCGTAACTCTTTGCCATACCCGTTGAGAAGTCGAAATTGAACGAACTTATTTCGCCGAGTGCGATAGGCTTGATTCCCGCCGCCTTTATATCCGCAAACGAAGCGAATTGTTCGATTTGCGTGAGATTGAGCATTTCAAGGCTGTTTGCTCTGTTGACGGTGTAGAACCAAAGATACGGAGACACGCCTGCGCCGTCTTCGTTGATTTTAATGCTTGCGTCTGCGCTCAACTTGCTTTGTCTGAGCCACGCAAGAGCGTCTGCGCTAGATTTAAGGAAATCGCTTCCGTCAATGGAAGTGCCCGAGTTTACGCTGTTGTCGGGAGCGGTATAGTCGATACCGCTGACTTGCAAACGAGTCTTGACGTTGTCGCCGCCAAAGTCCGTGACGGTTGTTTGCACCGTGCCGTTTGCAACGAAATACAACTTGACAACCACTCTGTCGCGATTGGTCTTGACCACTTGAGCATAGCCGATCGTCACCACGTTGCCTTGTTCGTCTTCGTCCGTGATAGCCTTTGTTTTGCCGATATCCGCGTCGTCATACATATTGAACACGGTTTCGTTGATTTGAACGGTTTTGATACCCGATGCGTATTTAAGATGAGTGTCGCTTGTTGTATTTGTCCAAGAAAGTGCGCCCGTCTCGGTGTTCACACCCGACAAAATTCTGTCGCCTGCGCCGATATACTTCGCCGCGTTCGCGCCCAAAGTGGTCACCGCCTCGGCAAGCGACATGCCGGAGTAGTTGTACAAATCCACGAATTCGGTCTGTGCGTATTTATAATAGTTTGCGCTGTTGATTTGACCGATAACCTTGTTGGTGTAAGAAGCAAGTTTGCCTGCGCCGTCTGCAACTTCGTCAATTTGAAGAGATTTTTTGATAGAATCGAAATACACGGGGAAATCCGCCGTGTTGTCAAAACTTGGAATGTACGGAGCATAACCCGAACCGCTCGCACCTTCCACGTAATCGTTGTTCAGTCCATAAGAAGATGATGCAACAGGAGCAGCGTTGTCAAGAAGTTTGAGATTTGTGCCGTCCGTGATGTTTCCGTTGAACGCAATGGTATAAGTAACCCTAATGTTCGACATGTAGACATGGTGGTCTTTTGCGCTCCATTGTTGTCCCCAACCGCAACCGAGAGCAAACGCAAGTCCCGGAGTGTCTTTTGTGAGCGTAATCTCGTTGGATATGCGGTCTTGCGCACCCTTTTTGCTACTATTTTGATAGTCCGAAACAAAACCGGTTTTATCTTCTCCGGTATCGCTCGAATTGTTTCTCAAATCAAAAGAAAGACCGCCGGTCATTGTTTTTCCCGCCGGAACACCTATTGCAGAAAAGAACAAGTTATTAACATAGTTTGCACCTCCGGAAGAACCCTCTCTTGCACCTATATTGGCTGTGACTTTTGCTTTGACAGTCACGTTGTCGTTTTGTATCATTTGTGCAACGAATCCGCTAAGATCAAAAGATATTACGCCGTGGACTTCTGCCGCTGCCATACCGTTTTCAACGCCCCAATACCAATGGTTTGCTTCACCTGTATGAGTATACATAACGGTGTCGCCTTTCTTTTTGTAAATCTGCATATTTGCAGTCGAAGGCACGACCGTGTTGTATGTTTCGGTAAAACTCCAAGTCGTTGTGTCGGGTGTATTGCCGGGATATCCGAAGTTGACGCCCGTCATCTCGCCACTGTCGCCTTTCATTGGGTTTGCATATCCGAGCGTTGCGTCATCGGCTTTATCCTGTCTTGTGACGTCGTACGCACTCGCGATTCCGCTGACCGTTTCACTCGTCAGAGCAAACGCCAACACCATCGTGAAACACAACGCCAATACGAAAAATTTCGTCGCGTTGAGCAAAACACCTTTCTTACTGTTGCACTTTCTCATAAATTCCACCTCGGGTTTTGGTGTTTGTGCGCTTATACGCATACGCGCGTATATGCGCAGTGTTATACATTTACAATATTACACGAAGAACAAATCAATGTCAATACCAAATCACAATTTCGCAAATTGTCCCATATTCTTCCTTTTTCGTTGTGTATCGCGGCGAAGAAAAGCACCATAACTTGTATTTCGACATTTATTTCGCTTTTGTGCTTGAAAATCCTTTGTTTTCGTTGTAATATTTGAAGACGCAGCCGTGTACGGTAAATTGCGAACAAAATCGCAAATCACGGCGGCAATTTTTTTACGGGTAAAACTATGGATCACGTTCAAGATCAGTTCGGTGCCAATCAATCTCTCGACAGCAAGGTGCAAAAACTTGTCATTCTTTTCGTATTCGACAAAATGGCTATTCCGCTTGCGGAAACGACGCTCCTTGACATCTGCTCCGCCGACAACGACTGGCTCACCTATATGGAGTGCAAGCAGTATCTTGCCGAACTTCTCGACACCAATCTCGTCTACCGCTTGCCCAAAAGCGATATGCTCAACATCACTCAGGACGGCGTAAGTTGTCTGTCGTTGTTCTTCACACGCATTCCGTCTTCCATACGCGACGAAATCGTGCAGTACGCTCGCGACAACCGCATGCGTTTCAAAAAACGTCAATCCTATTTCTGCGACTATTCAAAGAACGCCGACGGGACATACACCGTGATTATGCGCATCAACAACGACATCACCACCCTTATGGAACTCAAACTCGTCGTCGCAAACCGCCAACTCGCAAAATATCTCTACAAGAGTTGGGTTGACAAGGCTTCCACCACGTATTCGATAATTTACGACAATTTGCTCGAATAAAATCACAATAAAAGCAACCGTCTGCGCAAGAGCCACGCTCTGACGTCTCTTGCAATCTGCGACAACCTTTTAGAAAAAACAAATTAAGCATAAAAAAGACACGCTTCTTGCGTGCCTTTTTCGTTGATGACAAATATCTACGTTTTTTGCTTTCCTTTTATTTATTGCTCGTCTTGTTCTTTTTTCTCTTCCGTTTCGACTTCTTCCGCTTCGGTTTGAGTATTTTCGGTTTCGGTCTCAACGGGGCTTGCGTCTTCTGCCGCTTCGGCGTTCGCTTGCTTTTGAGCCTTCAAAACGAGTTGAGTTTTCGGACGCACTTTTTCAAGGCGCGCGGCGTAAAGAACGAGCATTGCGATAAGCGTTGAAACAAGTGCCTGGACGATGTTTTTCGGAAGCGACGTAAGCGCGGATTCCATCGTACCGTACATAAACGCTTTGCAGATGAAATATCCGCCTGCCATAAACGCCGTGCAGCACACGCACGTGATTGTCGCAAAGACGATTTTGAGAGCGACGTCTTTTTTCGTCGGATTCTCGATTTTGTCGAAACGCTTGTAAATGAACGTAAACGCAATACCTGCCACAAGACCTTCGATTGCTTTTATCACGAGCGTATACAGCATTGTTGCCGGATACGTCGTAAGGTCGGCAAGAAACGCGCCCAAGCCGCCTGCTATCATTGCCGTGAGCGGATTGAACATCGCCGCCGTTATAAGAATTGCACTGTCGCCTATGTTGAAGTTTGCAACCGGCGTTGACACACCGATGAGCGTACAAACGTAAACAATTGCGGTCATAAGACCCGTGTAGGCGACAAATTTGATTGAAAGTTTGCCTTTTTGCTTGTTGTTTTGCATAAAAAAATCTCCGTTTTTGTTCGGAGAAGGAAAACAAGCGCACGCAAAAGCGAACGCATACTACTCCTTCCCAGTCTGACTTTACAGGCGGTTGCGGAATCTCACCGCATCGGCTGTTGGGGCTGTTGGACTTGTCCGCTTGAAAACGGCATCACCACCGGTTGGGATAACCCACCCAAAGAATAGATATTTGCTACGTTGCTATTGTAGTACGCCAAAAATTTACTGTCAAGGGAAATACGCAAATGCACTTAAGTACACTCCGAATAAGTTTTCATTTCGGGTGTGGGTGTCCCCACCCAATCGTCATCCTGAGCGTAGCCGAAGGATCTAGCGTAGCGAAAAATCAAACAATTGCACCCGATAAGCTTTGTTTTGTTCACGGCTCTACAAGGGGTGAGCGTTTGAAACTCTAAATAGAATTGCCCCATCTTTCCGGTCCGCGCCGGTATTTCTTCCACCACTCGTATAGAGTGCTTTCTCTACAAAAGTGTACATCGCTCGCGGGGAAGACAGGCGGCACTCGCATAGATAGGTATCGTTCAATCATTATGCCACTCGTTCGCAAGTGCAAAGAACAACACGCACTTGCTCACTTGTACAAACCGTCTTGCTCGGCGCTTATCTCGGCGTTCGCCTTGCGAACGCTCACTTCGAACAAGCACATTCCGTGAATAAGCACACCTTGAATAAGTGCTCGGCATAAGACCGCTCATCAATCTCGCGGTCGGCGGCTCGTGTTCCGTCTTCGAAGTCGCACATTCCGTTTATAAGTACGCTCCGAATAAGTTTTCATTTCGGGCGCAACCGAAAAACTTTGTCATTCTGAGCGTAGTCGAAGAATCTCGTGGAAACGAAACGACAAACTTTTTCTGCGCCCGTGCCAAAATTATTAATTATTCATTATTAATTATTCATTAAAACCGCCGCTTTATCTATTCATTTTGGCAAGATAAAGCGGCGTTTATGTTATTTTTCACTTTTTATAAACACTGTTCCCTTTTGCGTCTATTGCCACTATGCAAGGAAAATTCTTCACTTCGAAAGCGCATATCGCTTCCGTTCCCAAGTCTTCGTAGGCAAGCACTTTTGCGCTTTCAATAGCCTTTGCGCACAGCGCACCTGCACCGCCTATTGCCGCAAAATACACTGCTCCGTTTTTTGCGATTGCATCGTAAACCTGCTCGTTTCTGTCGCCTTTTCCTATCGTTGCAAGGACGCCTTCGTCATACAAAATCGGCGCAAATTTGTCCATTCTCATAGACGTCGTGGGGCCTGCCGAAATCACTTTTCCGTCCTTTTTGCACGGACCGACGTAATACACGATTTGTCCTTTCAAATCGACAGGGAGCGGCTCTCCCTTTGCTATTGCGTCACAAAGTCTTTTATGCGCCGCGTCTCTCGCCGTGAGTATCGTTCCCGAAAGGTACACTCTGTCGCCTGCTTCGAGTTTTGCCGCGTCTTCTTTCGACACGGGAGTTTCTAGATTCACCGTTTTCATCAAAGCACCGCCTTTGCGATTCTGTTCGCATTGCACTGTATATTCACTGCGACAGGCAACGCCGCAATATGCGTCGGGCATTTGCCTACATGCACCGCAAGCGCGGTGTTTTCGCCGCCGAAGCCTTGTGCGCCTATGCCAAGCGCGTTGATGCTCTCAAGCAATTCGCTCTCCATATTTGCAAGAGTTTCGTCATTGCTATGCTCCCCGACTTCTCTAAGCAACTGCTCTTTTGCAAGTTCCATTGCCTTTTCGGCAGTGCCGCCGATGCCAACGCCCACCACGATCGGCGGACAAGGATTTGCGCCTGCGTCCTTGACGGCTTTCACCACGGCATTCTTCACGCCTTCAACACCGTCCGACGGTTTGAGCATGAAAAGCCTTGACATATTCTCGCTGCCGAAGCCTTTTGGCAAAAACGTTATTTCAAGCGAATCGCCGAGCACGAGCGAAATATGCACGATTGCAGGCGTATTGTCTTTGGTGTTTACTCTCGTTATCGGATCTAGCACGCTCGCGCGATAGCCGTGTTCTTTGTAGCCTTTGCGCACGCCGTCGTCGATAGCGTCCGTCAAAAGTCCGCCTTCTATGTGCACGTCCTGTCCGAGTTTTACGAAAAACACGGACATTCCTGTATCCTGACAAACGGGCAAGTCCTGCTCGCGTGCCGTTTTTGCGTTTTCAATCAGCGTTTCGAGAGCAAAACGCGCGTTTGGATTTTTCTCGTTTTCAAGCGCGCGTTGCAAAGCCTTTTCGCAGGATGGTGCGATTTGAGAACATGCGCTCGTAAGGTCTGCAACGGTGTTGACGATTTGTGCATAATTTACAGTTTTCATAATTTCATTCTACCTTAACTTTTTTGCGCGCGCAACCTTTTCATCAAAACTCGCTTTTTTCTTGCGTGGCACGGCGAATTGTTGTACACTGTCCGTATAAGAAATCACAAAAAGGCTGGTTTTTATGGATTACAAAAAAGCGTCGCTCGAAAAACACTTCGAGTGGAAAGGAAAACTCGAAGTCATATCCCGCGCAAAAGTGGAAAACAAACAGGACTTGTCTCTTGCATACACCCCGGGCGTTGCCGCTCCCTGCCTTGCGATACAGGCCGACGAAAGTTTGTCTTACGAACTCACTCGCAAGTGGAACACCGTGGCAGTCGTCACCGATGGTTCCGCGGTTTTGGGACTGGGCAACATAGGTCACAAAGCAGGTATGCCCGTCATGGAAGGCAAGTGCGTTCTTTTCCGCGAATTTGCAGGCATAGACGCAATTCCTATCTGCATAAAGTCGCAAAACGTGGACGACATAGTATCAACAATCTACAATATCAGCGACAGTTTCGGCGGCATAAATCTCGAAGACATATCCGCTCCGAGATGTTTTGAAGTGGAACGCAAACTTAGACAAATATGCGACGTTCCCGTCTTTCACGACGACCAGCACGGCACGGCAATAGTTCTTGCCGCCGCGCTCAAAAACGCACTTAAGGTCGTCAAAAAGGATATATCAACTGCGCGTTTGGTTGTCAACGGCGCAGGCAGCGCAGGCATTGCCATAACCGAATTTTTGCTTTCTTCGGGCGCAAAAGACGTCGTTGTGTGCGACAGACTCGGCATCTTGCAAGACGACGAAAACTTCAATCAGGCGCAACGCTCTCTTGCTATTCGCACAAATCCGCGCGGCGTGGAAGGCACTCTCAAAGACGCAATAAAAGATGCCGACGCCTTCATCGGCGTAAGCGCAAAGAACGTGCTTTCTCAAGATATGGTTCGTTCTATGAGCGATGACGCAATCGTCTTTGCTATGGCAAACCCCGATCCCGAAATCCTTCCCGATCTCGCACTCGAAGCAGGCGCGCGCATCGTCGCAACCGGCAGAAGCGACTTTCAGAATCAAATCAACAACGTGCTTGCATTCCCCGGAATTTTCCGCGGCGCACTCGATTCCAGAGCAAGCGATATCAACGACAGTATGAAAATCGCGGCGTCCGACGCACTTGCAAATCTCGTCGAAAATCCCGACGAAACGCATATCATTCCCGAGCCGTTCGACAAAAGAGTCGTCCCTGCGGTTGCCACTGCGGTAAAGCAAGCGGCAATAGACAGCGGCGTTGCGAGAATCTGAAAACCGCATATATTTGCAACACTTGCAAAATGCTTGTCAAAAAACGGCAAGCATTTTTTCTTTTGCGTTTTAACCGTTTCTATTCAATTGTTTTCCTTACGTTCTAACATCTGGAATACGTTCATAAATTTTCCATGTGAAAAAAGCATTCAAAACGGCGGCTCTATATATAGGCACGGCAATCGGTGCAGGTTTTTCTTCGGGACGTGAAATCGCTTTATTCTTCGGCGACGCATCTCCATTCAACGTGGCAATATCGTCCGTTTTTATGTCACTTCTCTGCGCACTGTTTCTCATAGCGGGAAAACAAAAAATGATGCCGCAAGGCAAAATCGTGAAACTCGGCATTTTTCTTGCGGCAAGCATATCGCTTTGCTCAATGCTCGCAGGCGGCGATTTTATCATGCATTCCATGACGGGCATACCGCTTGCCTTCGGTCTTGCAATGACGCTGCTCGGCGGAATTATCGTCGTTTTAGGCATTGAAAAAATACGTCTTCTCAACGCCGTTCTCGTTCCGCTTATAGTGCTTTCGATAATTCTCGTTTTCGTCAAACTTCCAACGCCCGCACACTCTCTTCCTTTCATGCTTTCAAAGCCTATTTTGTATAGCGGACTCGACGTTTTGCTTGGCGGTGTAATAGTATCCAAAGAAGGCGAAAATCTCACCTACAAAGAAATATTTTTGTCCTGCATTATGATTTGCGCATTTATGTTCGGAATGTTGTTTATGCTCCAAACAGTAGTTTTATCTGACCAAAACGCAAGTTTAATGCCCGTTTTGGCAGTTTCAGACAAATTGCATATGAAGTGGGCGTGTGGCGTTTTGATTGCGGCGGCAATATTCACGACGCTCGTATCTTCGCTGAAAATCGTCAGTGACGGCGTGCGTGATTTCTCGTCGAATTTCAAGCGCATTTCCGCTCTTTCAAATGACGAAAATAAGGCAATCGTCGTCTTCGGTTGTCTGGTCGTGGCATATCCTTTGAGTTTCTTCGGCTTCGACAATATCGTTGACAATCTCTATCCGTTCAACAGCGTATGCGGCGTGATACTTACCTGTCTAATCGTTTTGAGATACTTTGTCAGAATTGTGTCTATCATCGTAAAAAAGGCAAAAGAAAAGCACGCCCTAAAGCGTGCCAAATCAACTTTGCAATCATCTCACAATTCATACGCTTCTCACCAAGAAAATCCCCACGGGCGCACTCGCAAAAAACCATGCCATTGTGAGCGAAAGCGTAACAATCTCGTGGAAACGAAACGAAAAGCCAATTGCGCCCGATAAGTTTTTATAAGTTCACGGCACTACAAACGGTGAGCGTTTAAAACCCTAAATAGAATTGCCCCATCTTTCCGGTCCGCGCCGGTATTTCTTCCGCCACTCTACAAAAGTTTTGCGTGTAAAACCCTAAATGCAACTTTCCCCTTTCCTCAGGTGTTTTCCCTATCGCCGTTCCCCCTTAAAAGGGAACCCACGGTGACCGCGTAGCGGGGGACAACACTCGGTCGAGACATAACTTACGCTAGTTCTCTTATTGTGTCACTTCGCTTTGTGCGCCGGCTACGCAACAACATGGCGCAGTCGCTTGTACTTTACGTCAAGTCCGACGCTCGATGCGGTCGCCGCCTTGCGGCTCCAATTTCGTCTTTTAAGTTGCACATACCGTTTATAAGTGCGCTCTGAATGGGCTTTCGGATAAGGCTCCGCCTTCCGTAATTATTAATTATTCATTATTAATTACTAATTTCTATGCCATTGCGGCTCGTGTTTCGTCTTCGAAACAGCTTAATGCTCGTGATGATGGCAATCGCAGTCATCGTCACAATCGCAGTCGTCATCGTCACAGTGGCAACCGCAATCTTCGTCGTCACAATCATCATCGCAGTCGTCGTGATTATGCTCGGGTGACGAGTTGAAATAGTCTTCAAAAGGCGATTTACGGCTTTCTTCGTCCACTTCGTCAAGTCCTTTCAAAAAGCGATAGAACGGGTCATCCGAAAAGTCTTGTTTCAAGGCGAAATCACCGCCGAGTTCTTCAACCGCATTGCGAAGTTCCATATATTCGTTGTAATTCGGCTCGTAATTCTCGCAGAATGTTTTCAGCACTTCAACACCCTGTTCGTCTCCGTATGCGCCGATAAGTCTTGCAAAAAGCGCAACGTCTTCGCCCTTGTAGAGATAACTCACGAGCCCCATGAAAATTGCCTTGTTGCCCTTGTATTCGGCAAGCACTTCCATGAGCATTTTGCCCGTTTCGCCGTCGAGAGAATAGATTTTGTCAATCATATCTTCAAGGATGGGCTCGCAGTCTTCCAAAAGATATTCGTATGCTTCCAATCTTTCCGGATACGGCTTATCTTCGTCAAGCATTGTGGAAAGCATTTCGAGCATTTCGTCCTTCGTTTTTTCGTGAATATCGTCTGCAAGTTCAACCGCAGTGTTTTCGTTTTTTATCGTTTCATTCTTGTCTGCCATCTTCAGCACCGTCCTTATCGTCGATTTCCAAGCCGTCGTCGTCTCCGAAAATGATTTTATAATATTTGTCGAACGTCTTTTCGTTAAGACCGTATCTATCTATCGTTACTTGTCTCATATCCGGTCCGTCTTCTTCGTATACTTTGCAAAGGAGCACACCGACAAGCGTCCGCATACTCTTCATCGTTGCGATTTTAAGGCCGCTCAAACGCGAATACTTCACTTTCCCGTTGTCGTCTAGCGTCACTAGCGAATTCACGATATTCGTAAGTTCGGCAAGATAGATATTAGGCTCTTCGTCCGTATAAACGATGTCCGAAACGCAATACCCCACCGCCGAATGCAAAACGTTCGGCAATTTGAAAAACGCTCTCGGCAAAGTAACGTTTATGCTCTTGAATCTGTCCTGCGCCACGACGTCGAAGGAAAAACGGAATCGATTTTCAGGCATAAGGCAGAATAAAAGTCTTGACGCAAGTTCAAACGACAAATCGGCGGATATGAGTTGCTCTCTGACGAAATCTTCCGCCCACGCGCACCTGACCATAGCCAAACGATCGACTATGAGCAATTTGAGTTTCTCGTTGTCGTCTACGAATGCCCATTTTATTATCTTTTTCAGTTCGAGCGCATCCTTGTCTTCACTGTCGAGAACAACCGCGATATCTGCAGGCGACATTTTGAGAAAAGCGTCAAGCAATTTGTATCTTGCGATTTTTTCAACGTACGGCAAACTCATCGAATACGCCACGCCGTTTGGCTCTGTGTCGTACAATTCGAGATAATAATCCGCAGGAGAAAACTCTCCGAAAACGGTACGCACTTTGTGCATAACTTTTTTTGCTTCGGCTTTCTGTCCGAGATTGTACAATGCCTGCGACAGCCAAACCATCATGTTTTGTTGCAAGTCGGTCTTCTCTATCATCTTTTTCGTGTATTTCACGACCTGCGCATGCACTTCGAGATTGACAAGCAACGGCAATATTATGAGAATATCTTCGACTTTGTCGTATTCTTTTTGGAGAATGTTGTCGAGAACCGCGTACGCTTCGGGCATTTTCTCTTCCATGAGGTAAGCCGTTGCGAGCGCGCATTTGACGGACAGATTGTCTTCGTCTTCTTCGAGCATCTTCTGCGCGTTGGCAATCACGCTGTCAACGTCGTTTTTCATCATCAACGCAACAAGCACGAGATGATTTGCCGCACCTTTGCATTTAGATTCTTTGGGTATTTCATCAACGACAGCAATTGCTTCGTCGAATTTTCTGTCTCTCACGAGTTCGTATGCCTGTTCTATGAGCGTCTCGTAATAGTCTTCTCCGCGCGGATATACCACCCTAAACGAGCCTTCTTCTTTGACGGGGTCGCCGTATCCTTCGGGAATCTGAATATCGTAGGCGTCTGCGATGTCTCTTAAATAATACTCGGCAACGTCGGGCAGATTAAGGTCTGCGAAATTCATCGCGAGTTGATAAAAAATGCGCCCATTGTCTTCTTCGTCCGGATGTTCGGACAAAGACTTAAAAAGGGTCGCATTTGAAATTTCCCACGCTCCCAAAGACGCATAAACGACGGAAAGTGCAAGCGACGCGTCGACATAGCGCGCGTCAAGTGACAACGCCTTGTCGAGATACGTGATGCTTTGTTCGGTTTCGCCCTTTGAAAACGCCGAATCGGCAAGGCTCAGATAATCTTCTTTTGAGAGATTAAATCCCAGTATCTTCGCCATTATTTTTTCTTTTTCTTCTTAGGATTTTGATAAGGTTTTTGTGCGGTGTTTTTCTTCTTTTGATTGCCTACGTTCTTAACTTGTCCGTTCGTTTGCGGATTTTGTTTTGCCGCTCTGCGTTTTTCTATTTGTTCGCTCTTGTCCTGTTCTGCTTTTCTGTTGTGGCATTTCACCATGCCGCGATCGACCATTGCAATCCAACAAAGAGCCATAAACGTGCAGCCGAGAAGTGCCATTGCCGCATAAATGACGAAGCCAAGGAAGTTGTTGACCGCGCAAAGTCCGAGCGGAAGCGCACTGACGATTGCAACCACGGGGACAATGACGAGATTGTTTGCGATGATGACGAGCGCGTTTTTGAAGCACTGCAAGAACGTAAGTTCATAGGATGTGAAAAGACCCATCATCGTGATAGGAACAAGCATAAGCGGTGCGCCGAAAACCCACGTGAATACGACTGCGCAATATGCGCCTGCACCTGCCGTGCCGAGCGTTTGTTGCTCGAGAAGGAAAAGCAAAGACTCTACCATGCCAAGTCCGATGACCACCATGCAAAGACCTGCGATGAAGAACTTCCACCAGTATTTTGCAAAGCCCATCCAGAACGTCTTTGCAAAGTTCTTGTAATAGTCTTGATAATAACTGCGTTTCGCGCAATAGAACAAGCCCGAAAAGCCGAGCGACGCAAAAAGAAGGCATGCGCCGTACATTGCCATAAGCGGCATTTTTACGTTGCGGTAAAGACTTGCGACGCTCACCGCAATGCTGTCTCCGCCGCCCGGGAAACCGACGCCGATGTTGCCCATAAAGTTGTACGTTCCGCCGACGACGAGATTCTGGAAATAACCGGAGAACCACGCGTATATCACGATAAACGGAATCGTAAACAAAAGGAAGAAAAGCGCAGACCTAAAAAGAAGTCCCATTTCGCCGCGCATAACCGCCGTCGCTCTTCCGAAGAAAGTGTCGGGATAATCTTTCTGCGGGTGTGCTTCAACGAGTCCCGCGACTATGGTTTTCTGTTTTTCTTCCGGCTCTTTGCGAACCTGTGCGTCCGTAAAGAGTTTTGCGAGCAACAGTTTTTTTGGTTTTTCGGGCAAGGAGTATGCCGAATTCGTATTGTTGTTTGCCATTGATGACTCCTATTTTGCCATAATTATATTTGATTATACATTATAAAAGAGCAAATATCAATTAAATAACTAAAATATTTCGTGCGCGCGTGAGAATGCACGCATGCTCGTTTTTGCGCATATCATATATAAAATGACAAATAAAACGCAATGAATTGACATTTTGCTCCGTCGATGTTAAATTTTTTACGTGCAAACTCGTACATACCAGACTTGGAGGCTATATGAAAAAATTTAACGTCGCCGTGGTCGGCGCAACCGGCATGGTCGGAAACAAATTTCTTGAAGTTCTCACCGAGAAGCAACTTCCCGTTGACAATTATTATCTTTTCGCGTCCGCAAAGAGCGCGGGCAAAAAAATTCAATTCATGGGCAAAGAGCACACGGTGATAGAACTCACCGAAGACAACGTTGCGGCTTTGGACGGAAAGGTCGATTTCGCACTCTTCTCCGCAGGCGGCGCGGTGTCCAAAGAGTTTGCTCCCCAGTTTGTAAAAATCGGAGCAACAGTCGTTGACAACTCTTCTCAATGGAGAATGTACGACGACGTACCGCTCGTAGTCCCGGAAGTCAATCCCGAAGACGTGGAGTGGAATCACGGCATAATCGCAAACCCGAATTGCTCCACCATTCAGGCAGTCGTCGCACTCAAACCGCTTTACGACGCTTTCGGCATAAAGCGCATCGTTTACTCCACCTATCAGGCAGTGTCGGGCGCAGGCGTTCAGGGATACAACGACCTTAAAGACGGCATAAACGGCGTCGCTCCCAAGAAATTTCCGCACCCGATTGCGTTCAATATGCTTCCGCATATCGACGTGTTCATGGACGACGGATACACCAAAGAAGAGTGGAAAATGATTGAAGAAACCAAGAAAATTCTGCACGATCAGACTTTGCGCGTAACCGCGACAACCGTGCGCGTTCCGGTGTTCTACGGTCATTCCGAGTCGATAAACGTCGAGTTCTGCAAAAACACGACTAGAGACGAAGTGAAAAAAGTGCTTGAAAACGGCAAAGGAATCATCGTCATGGACGAGCCTGAAAACAACTTCTACCCCACTCCGCTCGACTGCGAAAATCACGACGAAGTGTACGTCGGAAGAATCCGTATGGACGCAAGCGTCGAAAGCGGCGCGAACATTTGGGTAGTTGCGGACAACATAAGAAAAGGGGCGGCAACCAACGCCGTGCAAATCGTCGAACTGCTGATAAAGAAAGCGTCTGAAAATTAACGCAAATATCTCGGGGAGAGAAAAAACATGATCTTCAAAGGCACGGCGACGGCTCTCGTCACCCCCTTCACCGAAGACGACGGAGTGGACGTTTCCGCTCTTGAAAGAATAGTCGAATATCAGATTGAAAACGGAGTGGACGCGCTCGTTGCGCTCGGCACGACGGGCGAGCCTGCCACGATGTCGAAGCGAGAAAAAGAACTCGTGCTTAAAACGGTTGTCAAAAAGGCAAAAGGGACTTTGCCGATAATCGTCGGAGCAGGCTCGAACGACACGAAAACCGCAATCGAAAATTGCGCCTTTGCACAAGACAACGGTGCGGACGCTTTGCTTATCGTCACCCCGTATTACAATAAATGTACGCAAGAAGGACTCGTCGGACATTTCGGCAAAATTGCCGAGTCGACGAGTCTTCCTATATTGCTCTACAACGTGCCGTCCAGAACGGGTGTGAATATGCTTCCCCAAACTTTCGGCGAACTTCTGAAAATCCCGAATATCGTCGGAGTGAAAGAAGCAAGCGGCAATATGGAACAAATCGAAAAATGCATTGCGCTTTCAGGCGCAAAAGCGCAGGTTGTGAGCGGAGACGACGCTCTCACCGTCCCTACGATTGCAATGGGCGGCTCGGGCGTTATAAGCGTTGCAAGCAACGTATGCCCGGCATACGTCTCGAATATGACTCACTGTGCGCTTGACGGCGACTTTGACAAAGCAAGACAAATGCAACTTGCAATATTGCCGCTCATATCCGCATTGTTTTGCGAAGTCAATCCCATACCCGTGAAAACGGCAATGCACTCGCTCGGATTCTGCTTACCGCGCATGCGCCTGCCACTCACCGAGATGACCTCAAAAAACGCGAAACGATTGAACGACCTACTCCGCGATTTCGTATAGTTCGAACTAGCGACATTTGTCGTCGGATCGCTTTATACGAAAAGCACTCACCGCAACGGCAACGCAAATGACCAATCAATTACCGAATGGCGTGTCGTAAAAACTTATAAAATCTAAACTTATAAAACCGAATTTGAAAAGGCGAGAGCGTTTGCTCTCGCCTTTTTCATCTGAACTATAGTTTTTGTTTCAATTATCGTGTTGCAACGTTACACTTTACTAGGTGCGACGGTCAACGAGTCACATCCGTAGAAAGCGTCTTGGCCGACGGTGACAAGTCCGTTTGAATCGCTGAAAACGAATGACTCGAGTGCTTTGTCGTTCTTGAAGCAGTTTGCGCCGATTGTCTTCAATGAGGAACATACCGTGACGCTTACAAGTTGCGTGCAGCCTTCAAACGCGCTGTTGTTGAGTTCTGCAAGAGCGGTGTTTTTGCTCAAATCGATGCTTTCGAGACCGCTTCCTGCAAATGCGTTCACGCCGACGTAGGTCAAGCCCGTTGCGTGCGTCAAATCGATGGATTTAAGGCTTATGCAGTTTTCAAACGCACTTGCGCCGATATACGTAACGCTTTCGCTTACGTATTGTTCGGTCGAGAGCATTATGCCACGGTCGCTTGCATAGATGATCGGCTCGATTGCCGTGCCGTGCGCTTCGCCTTCAACTTCGCTCTTGTGATAAATCGTGAAGAGATTGTAAATCGTGTCGGGCAGGAACAATTCCACGTCGACGCTGTCAATCACGAGACCGTCTTTGATTTGAACGACGTCGTAAATGACTTTTCCGTTTTCGCCGTCGATGACGTATTGCGAACCGATTGCAAGCACTTTGCCGATTTCTATACCGTCGAGATTTGCGACCTTGACTTCGTGAATTACCACGCCATCGCCTTCTCTTGTGGAGAGAATTTCAAAGTTGGCTTCGGTGAGCTGAGCAACTGCCGTATCGTTTCTCTTAACCGTGTATACGTTTTCAAGAAGCGAGCAACCTGCAAACGTTCTTGCATTGATGTGTTCGATATTTGCGGACAAATACACCGCTTTGAGAGACGTGAAGTTTTCAAACACGCCGCTTGTTGCGGACATCTCGCCGACTTGCGTAATCTTGTACACTTCACCGTTTATTGTTGCGGTGGATGGAAGAACGATTGTGTCGGCCGTCTTTGCGGAGCATTTGACGATTCTTGCGGTCATTTCTCTCTCGTCGATGATTTCGTAATCGAAGATGTTTGCGTCCGCTTCGAGAATGACGGAGTACACGATTGTCTGAACGATGGGTTCGACCGCGTCCGCCTTGCTGTATCTGATGTGCAAAGTATGCATACCGAGTTTTGCGGTGTTGACAACCGTCGTGGATATGCCGTCAACCGCGATAATATCGAAGTTGCTCGTGCGCAAGACTTTTTCGACCTTTATGCCGTCCTGTCCGATAAGATTGACCGTGAAGTTTGCAAAATAGGTCGTGGGATTGCCGTTGAGCGGAATGGAAACCGCGCTCGTTTGCTCGATTGCCATAAACTTGGATTCTTGCACCGCGTATTTGATTTTGAATTTGTAAACACCGATGTCGTGGAAGTTGACCGTGAACGTCGCTTCGGCTTCTATCGTCGGCTTAAGCGTATTGAACTCTGCAATCTGGCTTTGCGAAACGTGAATTTTGTGCGTTTCGCCGTCAACGTCACGATAGCAGAAGTACACGTCGACACCTGCGTTGGACGTATAGAACGTGGGATACGGAGCGTCTGCAACCTGACCTTCGAAACCTTCGAACCAGAACGCCGAATTCTCTGAAGTCTTGCCCGTTGCACCGATAACGGTTTCGTTGGACGGATACTTGTCAACGTTTGACGTATAGAACGAATTCATTGACGAATCGTCGATTGCGTCTGTGACGGTGATGACGAACAGATGCTCGTCTCCGCCGTTGATTTCGCAACCTTTGGTCTTTCCGTCGTATGAGAACGTGACGACGTATTTTTCAACGCCTTCTTCGTAGAGATAACCGAATTGTTCGTCTCCTTGTTGCACGAGAACGAGTTGCACTTCGTTTTTGGCGTAATCGAGAGTTTCGTATCTCACGACGCCGGTATTGCCCAAAATCACGAGTGCGTTGTCAATGGTTTCGCCGTATGCGAGCGTAAGCGGATTGCCGCCTGCGACCGTGCGCAAGAGTTTGTCGGAAATGAGTTTCGTGTTTATCCACACGTTTGATATGTCTTCCGCAACGAAGTTTTCGACGTTGAGTTTGTAGAATATGTACCACTCGTTCGTAATTGCGTCTTCGGTGGTTATCGTGCCGTCGGTTATTCTTTGGAAGAATTGAATGACATCTTCCTTGAAATAGAACTTCACTCCGTCAATTAGTTTGCCGCTCTTATCGGCAAATGCATGTTTCGAGATTGCAGGCAAGCCCGTGACGAGATTGTTTGCACCGTCAACCGTCGCTTCCGTGAAGATAAGGCTCGTAAGCGACGTTGCGCCTGCAAATGCGTAATCGTAGATTCTGCCGACATTTGCCTTGATTTGTACCGTCTTGACGTATTGAGCGTAGGTGTTGAACGCCCATTCTCCGATCTTGGTGACGTCCGACGGAATGGTGAGATTGACTTTGGACGCGTCGTATTTGTCGATATAATATTCAGTGAAAATGCCGTTGACGACCGTAAATCCGTCGTTGACGCAGTCGCTGCCGTTTCTTTGAATCCACGTCGTGTTGTAGAAAGCGTTTTTGCCGACCGCAAGGATTTTGTCCTTGTGCATAATGCTCACGTTCTCGACATTGCCGCGATTTCTGAACGCTTCGGGCGCGATGTACGGAGTTCTGCTTCCGTCGATAGTCGCACTCGTTGCGGTTTCGTCAATGAAACGATAATACACGCTGCCGATGATGATAGCCTTCGTCGTGGCATCGTACGCCTTGCTTTCCGCGCTAAGGAAGTTGTCGCAACCGCTGAACGCGTCTTCGCCGATATTCTGAATCGTGCTCGTTGCGCCGACAATCAGATTGTCGAGTGCCGCAAGATTTTCAAACGCATAGTTGTGGATTGTTTTGATATTGTCGCCGAGCGTGATTGTTTCAAGTGCCGTGCAGTTTGCAAAAGCCCCCGTAGCAAAAGTGTTTGCGTTCTTTATCTGCAAATTGAATTTCGCAATATCTTCCGCACTTGCAGTGCAGTTTTCGGCGGTGTAATATTCGTCTTTTGAAAGGTCGATTTCGGTTTTGTTCGGATCTCCGACGTATTTGTACACGACTTTACCCACGACGATGAATTCTTTTCCGCCGTTGTTTTTGAAATAGTTGTTTTCAAAACTCGTTCTGTAAAACACGTTCTTGCCGACGGAAGAAATGTTTTCGTTCGTCGGCGGAATTATCGTGGAAAGATACGGGCAATGCGCAAACGCCCGCTCGCCGATTGTCACGAGATTCGTCGCGTCTTTGAGATTGAGCGTCGAGAGTGCTTTAAGGTTCATGCACGCCTTTGCTCCGATTTCACTGACGGGACGAGTCACGCCGTTTATCGTGAGAGTTGCGGGGATTATAAGTTCGTTGAGAGACTCGTCGGCAATCTTGTCGATACGCACGCTGCCGTCCGCATTCATGGAAAGTCCGTCCTTAAACACGACGTTTACGTAATATCTGCTGAGTCTGTCCGCTTTGAGTTCTTCGTCCTGCGTCTCGTTGAACACCCACTTGATGTACGCCACATCGTCGATTTTGCCTTGTGCGTCCGCAACTACGTTCGTCATATTTGCAGGCACGGTGCATTGATAATCTCTGTACGTTCCACCGTCCACGACGTAGTCCGTGCTTCCTTTGACGAGATTTGCTCTGACTTCGTCGAGTTTGAGATAAACGGTCTTTGCGGGCACGTTGTCGTTTTGTCTTGCGGTGACTTCGATTTTAGCCACGTATTCGTTAAAGTCGTGACCGTATGCAAGTCCCGAGAAAACTATTCTGTTGAGTTTTTTGTCTTCCGTGCCGTAGCGAGCCGTTGCGCCGACGACGGTAAGTCCCGCTTCTTTTGCTTTTTCGTCGCTGTCTATTTCGACTTGGTTTCCGTCAATCGTAACCACAGAGTTTTTGACGGTGGAGACGAACTCTCCGCCCATCGTGTAAAGCGTGTATGAATACGAGCGTTTCGTCCAGCGTGCAACGAGTTTTATGTCTTCACTGCCCACGATTTGAGAGAAACTCCAAAGCGTGTCGTTTTCGTTCCATTTGCCGTCGCCGTTGACATCCTTATACCAACCGGCGAAATAGTAGCCGTTGAAGACGTTGATTGCGTCAACGCTCGGCGCGACGATTCTGCCGAAGTTGCGAGTCACCGATTGATGTTCCGCAAAATTCGGACGCGGGTCTTCGAGACCTTGAATCACCGTTGCGTCGCTCGGAACGTCGAGCGTAAACTTGACGTCGATGACATTGTCCGTCCATACGGTTGCAAAAGTCTTGTTGTCATACGTTTCGTCTATCGTGAAGGGGAAACCTTGAGTGCGAGAAAGAGTTTTGTTGCCGACGGTCACTTGGTCGAGTGCTTTGCCGTCGAGAGACATCCTGAACGCGTTGGTGAATGCGTCCCAGTCTGCAAAAGTAAGTCCTTTGTCAACGGAAACGGAAACCTTCGAGCCGTCTTCGCTCGTTTTTCCGAAATAAGCCTGCGCTTTGTTTTCGCCGACTTGAAGATTGAAAGTCAACGACACGGTGGGAGTTGCGACATAGCGGTCTTTAAGGTGGAGAGCAAAAGAGCCGCTTGCGGTTTTGCCGTTGTCAAGGCTTGCCGTCGCGTGAACCATAAAGTGACCTGCCTTCCACGAGATAGGCGCGCCGCCCCAAACGGTGAGCAAGTTTCTCAACTCGCCGGTGTCGGCATTGACACTGCCGTCCGTTACCTTGGTGATCATTGCATCCGTCAGATGTCCGCCCGCAACTTCGGTCGTCAGCGATTCGTTGGTGTAAACTATCGAATATTTCACTTCGGACGCGTCGAACTCGTCTGCGTACATTCCGTTGAATATACTTGTGACTCCGTTCGGAAAATAAAATTTGAGATAGGTATCGAAATTCGCGTTGTTGTCGTTGTCAACGATTTTGTCGGGGTTGATGACGTCGGGCAACTTGCCTATATTCTGCGAGCCGTTGCACGCAACGAGTGTCGCCAACATGACGACGCCCAAAATCAAAACCAAAATCAAACTGACTTTCTTTCTCATCTTTTCCACCTTATGTATGCGCACGAGCGCACATAAATATAAGAATACAAATATAATACTACATTATTGCAACAAAATTGTCAACATCAAATCCTAACTGCGGGTCGCCATATAAGAAAAAACCGCGTTAGAATGCGGTTTTTCTCAAAAAATCAAGTCAGGAAATTTTTTCAATTTTTGCCGTTTTTGAACATTTGTTCTATCGCAAGCACGTATTTCGTGGATGCGGAACGCTCCGCAAACATAAAGCGGTAAACGTGCTTATCGTCGTACATATCTATTGCCGTACCCGGCAGATTTGCCACGGTGTCACATCGTTTGACGGGAAATTCGACGTGCCTGAATTCGTCTTCGACAGGTTCGAAACCTGCCTTTTCGTTCACTTCGTACGTCATGCAATTCACGCCGTATTTGCTCTTCACGTCTTTTGGTCTTTGCGTCCAGTCGGTGTCGAAAGAAAGCGAATTTTCATCTAGTTTCAGCACGCCTTCGGCAACGAAACGATAGCCGTTGTTCTTCTCGTTTTCGACGAAAAGATTAACCTTGTCGCTCATCGTAAAGCCGCCTTTTGCCACTTCGTCTTTCACGAGTTCGCGCTGTTTTGCGTACCACAAATCTATCCTTTCAAGGCTTACGCTGTCCCCTATCGGTTCGAGTTTTCCGTCGAAAGTATACTTGATTTCGTTTCCGCAATGCGAGCATACCATACGGTCTTCGTGAGTGCGATTTTCAAACTCCGCGCCGCATTTGGGGCAATAATAAAGCAACCTTTCAAGCCCTTCGGCATAGCGTTTTCCGACGAATTTTATGCCGTTTTCAACCTGCCATTTATGCTCGTTGTGCGCAAGCGCGGCGGTGATTTTTTCAAGAATCTCTTCTTTTTTCAGCGATTTCGTCTCTTCTGCACTAAGGAGCATATCGCAGTCGGTGTACACTTTTCCCCTTCGGATAAATCGTAGATTGTACGCCCACTTCGGACGAGCAAGACTTGCGCCTTTCATTTTCACCACTCCGACTGGATAGCCAAGCCACTGCACGAGTCTTGCAATGGACGGCACGATTGCGCCCGTAACTCCGTCCGCCGCCACTTTGCCTTCGGGACAAATAAGCACCGAAATGCCTGCATCAAGGTATTTTTTGATGTTCATTATGCAATGTATATCCGCAAAATATTGTTTTTTGGTTATCGCGTGATAGCCGGACAGCAATTTTGCGAAAATCGGCACGGAATACATCATATTCTCCGCCACGACGAAATTGAGCGGCGCACCGTACATAGCCGACGAAAAATGAATGAAATCGTACGCCGACAAGTGATTGCATATCACGAGCATCGCTCCTTTCTTCTTTTGCTTCTTAAATGCCGCCGACTGCGTGCATTTGCCGTGCAAGAACGGGCGTATAAATCTGCAAAGTCCCAAAAAGAAACGACTGTACGCTCTTGAAAAAGGCACTGCGTTTTTCTTTTTATTCTGTTGTTTTTCGTCTTTTGCGACGCTTTTTTCGCTCATACCTTACTTATACCAAATAGTCGCCCGCGTGTCAACCTTTATGCGCACATACGCCGAGTAAAATCGAAGGATTACGTCAAAACGTCGCGGGGCAAGCATATTCTTTTCTCTGCTCTTTTTTATTCAAACAGAAACGCCTTTATATCTTCGAGCGTTTTCTCGTTTCCGTCAAAATTCATTGCTTTCACGAAAATATCTTCAAGCCCCATATGCGACTCTCTTGCCCTGTTAAGCCTTTCAACGGCAAGTGCGGTCTGAATCACCGCGTTGTTTTTCTCGTCGAGAACGTCGGAGCGGTTGAAACTCTCGTATCTTTCAAGGTCTATTATTTCTCCGTCCGCGCCTCCTGCTCGTTCGAAATCCACGATTGCGACGTCTCCGCACACCGCGCCTTCAAACGCTTCGGGAGACAACGGCACTCGAAAAAACGTGCCTTTTGCAAGCCCGTATATCTCGTCAAAAAACACTCGCACGGCATACGCACCGCCCTTGACCTTATACACACATTTGTCTTTCAAATGGTCAAAAAACTCGTTTTCTCCCGACGGGCTTATAGCCCTTGAAAACAGCGTTCTCACCCTCGATTCTCCGCCGTCCGTCAAAAACAGTTTCTCACAATATTCGCTTGCAATCCGCCTTATTTTTTTCTCGTCAACGCCTTGTTTTTCAATCTCAATTTGATTGTTATAATGACACAATGCGGACTTTAAGTGTTGATATACACGCATAAAATGTGTCTTTTTGTATTTTATCAATTTTTCTATCTCATCTCGCATACCGTCTAGTTTGCTTTTGTCAAGGTTGTTTGCAACATCAAAAATTCTGTCTTTTACGACAGGAATATCCGCTCCGCTTGCGTGCGGCGCGGTGGCGTCCACAACCGCTCTGTTTATATCTTTTATATACACACCGTCGAGACTTTTCGGATCTCCCGAACAATGCCAGATTTCTATATCGTGTCCCTGCTTCTGCGCAAATGCGGCAATTTTTTTCATCATCGTCGATTTGCCCGTTCCGCTGCCGCCCTTTATCAATGCTACCTTGTCCGCTCTTTTAAGTTCGCCGTCGTATTCGTTCCAAAATCCATTGCCCGAATTGTTGCCCAAAAAGTATCTTTCCATATATCCCCCTTTTGTGCATACTATGAACGATTTTTCTTTTTGCGTGCATTAACTCATTTTCAAAAAAAAGCATAGCATACCGTATGGAAACTAAAAAAACGAGCGTAAAACAAAAATACGAATTCAAAGCCGTAGTACACGAAACGGACGAGAGAATGTTCTATCTCAAATCGATGCTCGACGGGACGCTTTTTCCTATGCCGACGCACGTTTTTGCACCGAACGTACTCGTTGAAGCCAAAACGCTCACCGACGTTGACGACGGCGCGACCGTGTATTGCGGGCGAATTCTCGAAGAAGCCAAAATGCTTGCAAACAGCCGAGATATAACACTCAAATCATATTCCGCCGACGAAAAATTTCAGGCAATAAACTCTCGGCTCACCGCCGAAGGTGCGCTTGCGATTCTCATAGAACGTCTCAAAAAATCCGTTGCGGAATCCTACGTTTTCGTGCTCGGTTTCGGACGCACGGGGGCGGCGGTGACGAAGATTTTATGCAAACTCGACGTGACGACCGACGTTGCCACAACTTCGTCACTCCGCCCCGCGCACGCGTTCGCAAAACGTATTCTTCCCATGCGCGACTTCGATTTTTCGCCGTACGACGCAGTGATAAACACAGTTCCGTCCGCTATCGTAAGCGACAAACAACTTATGAGCATGAAAAAGGATTGCGTCTATATCGACCTTGCGTCAACTCCTGCAATCAACCTTGAATACGCGCGCTATCTCGGCATCGACGCGCAAATATATCCCGCTCTGCCTGCCAAAGCTTGCCCCGTGAGCGCGGCAAAAGCGATGTATGACTATATTATGGAGAACAGACTATGAAAATCGGACTTTGTATAACAGGCTCTTTCTGCACGTTCGCAAATATACTGAAAGCCGTAGACCAACTCGTTGCCGCAGGATACGACCTAACACCGGTGTTTTCCTACAACGTATCTTCGCTCGATACGAGATTTTTCAAGCAAGCGGATTTTGAAAACGCAATAATCGAAAAAACGGGCAAACGCCCTTTAAAAACCATAGTCGAAGCCGAACCTATCGCTAAATCCGATCTCGAACTTATGCTCGTTGCCCCCTGCACCGGCAATACGCTCGCAAAAATCGCGCACGGCATAACCGATACTCCCGTAACGATGGCAGTAAAGGCAACGCTAAGAAACAACCGTCCCGTCGTGCTTTCGGTTTCATCAAACGACGCGCTCGGCGCAAACGCGCGCAATATCGGCACACTTCTGAACACTCGCCACGTCTTTTTCGTGCCGTTCGGACAAGACGCGCCGAAAAGCAAAGTGAACTCTCTCATTGCCGACACTTCGCTTATCATTCCGACAATCGAAAACGCAATGAAAGGCATCCAGATTCAACCTATATTCACATGAATATGAGCAATCGGTTTGCCGTAACGAATCGATTTTTAGATATGCCTATCCCAATCGGGCAATAAAAAAAGCGCTCTTGCGAGTGCTTCTTTTATTGATTGATTTCAATTACATAGCATCTTTGACGCCTTGTGTCGTGCCGGTGTAAACAACGTTGCCGACTCTCTTAACAGATTCAAATGCTTTCACTCCGAGAACGGTGGTGTTTGCTTTGCTTTCTGCTGCTTTTGCATCATCACTGTTTTTATACTTGGTAACGAGAACAGTGTCTGTTCCTTTTGCTGCGGAAACAGTCCATTCAACCTTGTCGCTGACATCGGTAGATTTGGCAAGAATGGTGTAACCTGCTTTTTCAAGTTTCTTTTCAACAGAGTCAGCATTACATGCAACGAGGCAAACGCCGAGAATTGCAACGAGAGCGATGACTGCTACGATTGCCATAACTTTTTTGTTCATTGTTTATCTCCTCCTAAGAGTTTTTGTATACGTATATTATATTAAACAAGACTTAAAAAGTCAACAATTTATATTTAACAATACAGTTGTACAACAATTTCATACATTTTGATTGATTTTTCGCACAAACGGTAAAATTTGTCACAAAAAATACTTTTGTAAGGCAACTTTGCTGTCACTCGTTTTGAGCATTCTCTTCCGTTTGCGACAAATTTTGCAAACGTTCATCGTAATAAGGCGCAACGTCGCCTTCGAGCGTTTGCTCTCTCTTCCACTCTTTAAGTTGTGCGATATACATTGCAAAACCTATTATCGTCGTAATCGTTTCTGCGACGGGAAAAGCTATCCAGGTGTAATCGAGTCCGATAAACGAAAACGCGTAAAACAGCGGCATAAGACCGCAGAATTGACGTATCACGGACAAAATTATGCTCTGCACCGATTTGCCTATGGCTTGGAAGAACACGGGGAACGTGAGCGAGAACACGGCAGGTATAAAACTCGAACCGATTATTCTGAACGCCGTCGCGCCTATTTCAAGCGTTTTTGCGTCTTTCGTGAATATGCCGATAAACGTTTTCGGGAAGAACTCGAAGCACAACACGCCCAAAAGCATGAAGACGGCGGAAATTATAAGCGTATCGTTCATTATGCGTATGTCACGGCTATAATTCTTGCGTGCGTAATTGAAACTTAGCACCGGCACGATACACGTCTGCAAGCCGAACAACGGAATGAAGAAAAACGTTTGCAGTTTGTAGTAAAGCCCAAGCACCTGCACCGCTTCGTCGCTGAATTTGGTGAGAATTCCGTTGAGTACCACTATGTACACCGTAAACATCAACTGCATGAATATGGACGGCAAGCCGAGTTTGTAGATTTGCTTCGAGCAATCCGCAAATTCTCTCGGTTTTTGCCATTTTTTGCTGCCCTTAATGCCAACGATGATTGCGGATATAAACTGTCCGATAATCGTCGCAATAGCCGCACCGAGAACCCCCATTGGCTTCAATGCGCCCATGCCGAAAATAAATATCCAATCAAGCAATATGTTCGTGCCTGCCCCCGCAAGCTGCGCAATCATCGGTACACGCATGTTTCCGTGCGATTGATGCACCTTTGACCATACGCCTTCAAGAAACGTGCCAAGCGAGCCTACACACACCACCATGCCGTATTGATATGCATATTCAATTGCTTCGGGAGCGTTTGCCATTGCGTTGATATACGGGCGCATAATGCCTGCGCTTATTGCCGCAAACACAGCCCACATAATCACTGCAAGCATCGTTCCAGTGCCCGCCGTGGCGTTTGCTTTCTTCACGTCGCCTTTTGCGTACATGCGTGACATATACGTGTTGACTCCGACACCCGTGCCCACAGCAAGTGCGGTTATTATGAGTTGAAGCGGATATATCACCGAAAGTGCGGTCAACCCCGCACCCGAATATTTGCCAACGAAAAGACTGTCCACGATATTATACATGGACATCACAAGTTGCGATATCATCACGGGCGGCGATATTTTGAGCAGTATTCTCCAAATGCTCTCCGTCCCGAAAAACTCCGCTTCGTTTTCACTTTTCGATTGCGCTTTCGACATGCGTATTCTCTCTTGCTTGCCACTCAAAAATCTCCGAATGGCAAAATCTTTGGTGATTTACAAATCGCCGCTCTTTCAAGCGACGTTGATAGAGATTATACGCTTAAACAACAACAAAAGCAAACGTTCCGTCCCACATTGTCATGATTAAAAAACAAAAAGTCCGTTTTCTCATCCCCGCTCGATTTTATCATATTTCACCGCTTTTCTCGCAGCAAGTCGCATAAAAGACATAAAGAAGTTGGTCATATTATTTACAAAAAAGAGCCGCCTATATGTCAGCTCTTTTTCAACCAAGTCATTGTTTTGGAATCATTACTTCGTCGTACTTGGGACTGTAAAAAATTTTTATATCTCGACCGATAAGCTTGCTGTATGGATTAAAATATCCGTTTAGCGTAAAAGAAGACGAGCGTAGATATCTAAATTTGCTCATTCGAGTTAAATGTTCGTTATCATGGACAAAAGCTATCAAAATTTTTTCTCCGCCATTGCCTAAAAAGTCCTGAACGCATTCGCACCGTGCGTTCAATAAAACTGCATCTTCAAGCCACAGTTTAATTTTCTTTCTGCGACTATACCCGCAAATTAGAAATGTTATTGGGACGATAAGCAAGGCAATAGGAATAAATGAAGCAATGAAATCGTCATAATTATTCTCAGTATGAGACACAACCATCATGGCGATAGAACCAATAATACAAATTGCAATGCAAATCCACGCAAGCACAAGTTTAAATGTGCTGTAATTTTCGCCAAAAGATAGTGTTGCCACAATATCGTTTTCTTTTATTGTTCCATTTTTCGCCATAGACAAAATCTCCCGATTGTACATTTAGCACACAATTTCCATTAATGAACAGCAAGTTTGACATTTAATTGCCGAGATATTCTTTTTATATCATTTATATCTAGATACCATATAAAATCACGGCAAAATTTATTGTTTGCATCTTGATATGTTATATAAAAAATCATTTTATATCTTCATTTTTATTCAATTCTTGTTCGTGCCGAGCAAGCAACCATTCATTCTGATGTTTAGCAAAACTATCAAAAAAGCATGAACATGTAACGCCATTCACCACTGTCATTGCCAATGCGACATCAGACGCAATTTCAATTTCTTTTCCGTCACCGCACAAACACCACACGACTATTTGTGCAACCACAAAACCGACAATTATTATTGCTGTAATCAGAGTAAGAATAAAAGTGACAAGAAACGTTTTCTTTTGCCCGATTCCATTTTTTATTTTTCTTCTATGAGTTTTCAACCGAATTTGTCGTTTTCCGCTAAAAACCAACATAGTATCCATTGGCTTTATAATTGAAATATAGCAAGCGACGTTAAAAATAATACATATTCAGCATCCGATGATCAAATGTATCATTTCCTTTTGCCCTCACATAAAACTATTTCATTTCATCTTTATATAATATTTTACACAAAACAATCCAACGTGTCAATATCGTTCGCAACTAGCTTTCAATTATAAGTCACTGCACATACAATTCAAGCACAATCGCACATTCCCCAAAATGCCGTAAAAAACCGAATATTTTCCAAACCTTTTCTGATGCCTTCGCTTTCGGTCGAGTGCTCCTTTTTGCAAAATGCCGACCAAAATTAAATTTGCCATTTCAAATCATTTTAGGCAAAAAAAATAAACGCACCGCCTTTCCCCTTGTCGCGCATATTCAACACGCACAAATCAAAGCAACGTTGCGCTTATCATTTTGTCGGCAATTTGCAAGTTCTTGTTGGCCGGACACGGCAATCTGACCGTGCAGACACCAAGTATCCGTTGTAGAAAAGAAAAAACACACTCAAACGAGTGTGTTTTTCTTTTGGAAACCGGCATCTACATATCCTCCCAGGCCGTGTCCGCGTCACACTTCGCCATTTTGCTTGTCATCAGAAAATCAAATACAATTCACCATGCAACTGCGCATTCCCCAAAATGCCGTATAACCACAAATATTTTCCAAAACCTTTTCCTGATGCCTTCGCTTTCGGTCGAGTGCTCCTTTTTGCAAAATGCCGACCAAAATTAAATTTGCCATTTCAAATCATTTTAGGCAAAAAAAATAAACGCACCGCCTTTCCCCTTGTCGCGCATATTCAACACGCACAAATCAAAGCAACGTTGCGCTTATCGTTTTGTCGGCAATTTGCAATTTCTTGTTGGCTGGACACTTATAAGGACGTAATATAAGTTTTCGGAATATAAAACAAAAGACATACACAAACGTGTATGTCTTTGTTTTGGAAACCGGCATCTACATATCCTCCCAGGCCGTGTCCAGCCAAGTACTTTCTGCACAACTGAGCTTAACTTCTGTGTTCGGTATGAGAACAGGTGGGACCTCAGCGTCATTGACACCGGTAATGGATGAAGGTCGTTGCGCTTTTGCGCTTCGTACATTCACAACTGCATAACATTGAGAGTTTTTGCTGATTAAATTAGGATTAGGCAAATTTTGTATTTTTTTGATTGAAGCCCTCGACCTATTAGTATCGGTCAGCTCAACGCATTACTGCGCTTACACACCCGACCTATCAACCTAGTGGTCTACTAGGGGTCTTACTTGATAAACAAAGGGATATCTTATCTCGAGGCTGGTTTCACGCTTAGATGCTTTCAGCGTTTATCCAATCCGCACATCGCTACCCTGCTATGCCACTGGCGTGACAACAGATGCACCATAGGTGCGTCCACTCCGGTCCTCTCGTACTAGGAGCAGAGCCTCTCAAATATCCTACGCCCACGATGGATAGGGACCGAACTGTCTCACGACGTTCTGAACCCAGCTCGCGTGCCACTTTAATCGGCGAACAGCCGAACCCTTGGGACCGACTACAGCCCCAGGATGTGACGAGCCGACATCGAGGTGCCAAACCTCCCCGTCGATGTGAACTCTTGGGGGAGATCAGCCTGTTATCCCCGAGGTAACTTTTATCCGTTAATCGACGGCAATTCCATACTCTACCGCCGGGTCACTAAGTCCTACTTTCGTATCTGCTCGACATGTCTGTCTCGCAGTTAAGCTCCCTTCTACCTTTACGCTCTTTGGATGATTTCCAACCATCCTGAGGGAACCTTAGAACGCCTCCGTTACATTTTGGGAGGCGACCGCCCCAGTCAAACTGCCCACCTGGCACTGTCCACCAGCCGGATTACGGTCTAGTGTTAGAGGTCCAATGATTCAAGGGTGGTATCCCAAGGGTGACTCCGCAGAAGCTGACGCCCCTGTTTCCAAGTCTCCCACCTATCCTGTACATAAATCACCGAACTTCAATACCAAGCTACAGTAAAGCTCTACGGGGTCTTTCCGTCCAGTCGCGGGTAATACGCATCTTCACGTATAATACAATTTCGCCGGGTCCCCTGTTGAGACAGCGCCCAAATCATTACGCCATTCGTGCGGGTCAGAACTTACCTGACAAGGAATTTCGCTACCTTAGGACCGTTATAGTTACGGCCGCCGTTCACTGGGGCTTAAGTTCCGTGCTTCGCTTGCGCTAACACATCCCCTTAACCTTCCAGCACTGGGCAGGCGTCAGCCCCTATACATCATCTTACGATTTTGCAGAGACCTGTGTTTTTGGTAAACAGTTGCTTGGGCCTCTTCACTGCGGCCTGCTTGCGCAGGCTCCCCTTCTTCCGAAGTTACGGGGTCATTTTGCAGAGTTCCTTAACAAGGGTTATCCCGTCCGTCTTAGGATTTTCTCCTCGCCCACCTGTGTCGGTATGCGGTACGGGCACCTTACAGCATATTTAGCAACTTTTCTCGCCAGTGTGAATTCATCAACTTCGCTACTAATTTTCGCTCCCCATCATCGCCCAGCCTTATAGCACGCGTACTTCACTACGTGCAAGCCTCACGATTTAGCCGCAGAAATCCAACTCCGCGGATTGACTATCCTACTGTGTCATTGCCTCATTTAAACGCTTTCGGTGGTGCAGGAATATCTACCTGCTGTCCATCACCTACGCCTTTCGGCCTCGGCTTAGGTCCCGACTTACCCTGGGGGGACAAACCTTCCCCAGGAAACCTTAGGCATTCGACGGGGAAGATTCTCACTTCCCTCGCGCTACTTATGCCGGCATTCTCTCTTCTATGCAGTCCACGGCCCCTTACGATACCGCTTCAGCCCGCATAGATTGCTCCTCTACCAATGTAATAAATTACATTCCTAAACTTCGGTGACAAGTTTTAGCCCCGGTAATTTTCGGCGCACCCTCTCTCGACCAGTGAGCTATTACGCACTCTTTAAATGAGTGGCTGCTTCTAAGCCAACATCCTGGTTGTTTTGGAATTGACACATCCTTTACCACTTAACTTGTACTTAGGGACCTTAGTTGTAGATCTGGGCTGTTTCCCTTTTGACAACGAAACTTATCTCACGCTGTCTGACTCCCTGAAAACAATTATCTGACATTCGAAGTTTGATAAGGTTCAGTAAGCTGTGAAGCCCCCTAGCCCATTCAGTGCTCTACCATCAGTAATCTATTCAGAGGCTAGCCCTAAAGCTATTTCGAGGAGAACCAGCTATATCTGGATTCGATTGGAATTTCTCCGCTAACCACAAGTCATCCCCGGTCTTTTCAACGAACGTGGGTTCGGTCCTCCACAGTGTCTTACCACTGCTTCAACCTGCTCATGGTTAGGTCATCCAGTTTCGGGTCTACGTCACGCAACTATGTCGCCAGTTTCAGACTCGCTTTCGCTACGGCTCCGTGACTTAATCACTTAACCTCGCTACGCAACGTAACTCGCCGGCCCGTTCTACAAAAAGTACGACACTACACATTAAGTTGTGCTGTGTCTGCTTGTAAGCATATGGTTTCAGGTTCTCTTTCACTCCCCTCCCGGGGTCCTTTTCACCTTTCCCTCACGGTACTGCTCCTCTATCGGTCATCAGGTAGTATTTAGGCTTGGAGGGTGGTCCCCCCGACTTCCCACAGGGTTCCTCGTGTCCTGCGGTACTCTGGATCCAGACTGTCAGTCTTCATTTTCGACTACGTGGCTCTCACACTGTCTCGCCGGCCTTCCCATGCCGTTCGTCTAATTACCTCTGATCATGATGTCTGTCCGTAACCCCGAGCATATTGCTACACTCGGTTTGGCCTCCTCCG
>ERZ1673730.153-NODE-153-length-110748-cov-45.935416_pt1 | contig 110748 bp, 110 predicted proteins | sample MGYA00580200_ERZ1673730 | MGnify/ENA primary metagenome ERZ1673730 (study PRJEB41218, sample SAMN15661761) | gut metagenome | host: Homo sapiens | place: Canada: London | collected 2015-08-20/2019-03-30 | study: EMG produced TPA metagenomics assembly of...
AAGCCGAGGGCTTGACCTACAATTTGTAGTGAATGCAGGCTCGATTGTCTTGCCAATCTCATGACTGCCTTTTACATGATGTTCGGTTTTCAAGGTGTATCACAATTTCATAGTTGGTGTTGATTGGAGTGAGGGTCCACCTGTTCCCATCCCGAACACAGAAGTTAAGCTCATTTCCGCCGACGATACTTGCCGGGTGACTGGCCGGGAAAATAGGTAATGCCAACACAGAAAACCGTCGTATCATTCGATACGATGGTTTTTTGCATCCCTGCACTCCTTAAAGAAAGCCGTTGGAGCAGACGCTCCAGCGCCTCTTTTTGCGCTTGGCTGTATCTGGTGCGTCACTTGTGAAGCGACTGCATCGAGCGCGGGCGGACGCCCTGCGGAATGGGGCAGACGTAGCCCTCCGGGCCGACCAGACGGCGGTGCTCCTGCTTTGCCTGTGCAAGAAGCCCGGCGTTGACCATCAGCTCCACCGCGTCGAGCGCGCTGCGGCCGAGATGCGGCTCTCCGCCTGCGTGGGCGGCCTTGCCGGTGAGCGTATAGAGCACCTGACAGTTTGCAAGCGAGGTCTGCACGCCCACGCCGGTGACCTCATCCGGATGCCAGCAGAGCGCGGCGTCCAGCTCGTCAAACACGCCGTCGCGCGCCATGAACGCCTTGCCGGAGCCGCCTTCCTCACCGGGGCAGCCGTAGAGAATGACGGTGCCGGGGCACTTATTTTCCTCCAGAAAGCGCTTGACCGCGATGGCCGCGCCGAGGCTGGCCATGCCGAGCAGATTGTGACCGCAGCCGTGGCCGCAGTCGCCGCCGGCGGAGCGCTGCTCGGTCAGGCCGCCCTCCTGACTCAGCCCGGAGAGTGCGTCAAACTCTGCGAGAATGCCGATGACGGGCCGGCCGGAGCCGAAACGCCTGGAAAAAGCGGTGGGGATGCCCGCCAGACCCTCGGTGACGGCAAAGCCCTCGCTGCGCAGCACGGCGCAGTAGCGCGCGGCGGCGTGGAACTCGGTAAACGCGGTTTCGGGGTGTGTCCAGATGTCGTCTGAAAAGCGGTAGAGAAATTCCGCCTTTTCGTCGAGCACGGATAAGAAGTTGAGATCGAGCATGCATGGACCTCCTCAGTCGGTGTTTGCTATCATTATAGCAGAGCGGCGGCAGAGGTCAATCGCGGCGCGCGGAAATTCTGATCTGCGGATAGAAAAAGCGCCATGCCCATCGGCATGGCGCTGAGCTTGTCAAAAAAGTCTTTTTGACAAGCTCTCAAACGCGAACCGCGGGGGCTTGGTTCGCGTTTGAAAAGGCTGCACCCGGCTGCGCGCATAATTTGTGCGCTGTTTGCGCACAAATTCCACACTTGCCGGGCGTTTTGTGTTTTGTCCGATGCCGCAGCGTTCAGAAAAAGTGCCAGTGGCACTTTTTTAGCGCAGGCCGAAGCGGCTATGCCGCGAGGGGGAACCACGTGGTGCGAATCGCCTGCGGGCGCGAACTCTACGAGGTTCTTTGACAAGCTCAGAGAAGGCAGCCGCAGCAATCCTTGACGCGCGTGGAGGTGCTGCTGAGCGTGAAGCGAAGACGCATCGTGTGGCCTGCGAGATCGGTCAGACGGTAGCGGCGGACGCTGCAAACGCTGTCGTCGAGCGCAAAGCCCGCGGCGGTCTCTGCGGGGGTCATCGGGTGCCAGATGCCGCCGTCCATGCTGCGCGCAAGCGCGGGCGGCTCGCCGGTGTAGTAGACCCAGAGGTCAAAAACGGAGCCGCTGCCGAACGCAAAGGCGCGCGTGGTGAACGAGCCGCTCGGGTATGTTGAGCCCGCCGTCGTGAATGCGCACGTGCCGGCCGGGAACGGCCAGTCGGAAATGCCCTCGATCGTGCTGCGGCGAAGCTGGAGCGCGTAGGTACAGCCGGCGATGATCTCGCATTGCAGCGGAACGGTCTTCTGGGTCTTTGCCGCAAAGTCCATGGGCGCACTTTCGTAGAGAACGCGCTCACCGCGCGTGATGCGCACGGTGACGGCCTTCATGCCGCTCTCGGGCGCAGGCAGCGTCACGGAGACGAGGCTTCCGTAGCCGCTGGGCGTGAAGTTACAGAGCGTTCCGGCCGCGCTGGCGAACACTGTCAGCGCCTGCGTCTGCTCGGTAAAGGCCGGCTGAATGGACGGGACGAGGATCGGCGTGCCATCGACGTTCTGAAGCTGCTCGAGGCTCTGCACCTCGCCCTCCTCCTTTGAAAGATCGACGCTCAGCAGATTCTTCCGGCGCAGGAGCGAGCGCCCCGCATGGTGCTGCGCCTGCGCATCGTGCGCGAGGTGGTGGCGGAGCGTTTCGGCGGCGGTGTTGTAGTTGCCGCCGACCGTCTCCAGCGCGTCAAAGTTTGCGTTGACCTGATCGAGGTTCACAAAATCCTCGGGGACCCATCGATACAGCTGTAAATGCTCGGTTCTTGTCATATTTTTCTCCTTTTTGCGCCGGAGATCGTCCGGCGCGGCGTATTTGGAGACTGCTCTCCTACCATTGGGAGAAAAAGAACGCGCGGTTGCACCTTTCGGTACAACCGCGCGGCTGTTTTTCAAAAACGCGGGACAGGCCGTGGGCGCGTCACGGCGCGATCTCGCGGTACATGCCGACGGCGTCGTCCTTGCGGACGTTGTCCGCCACCTGGAGCACCTCGACGGCGACGGTGCGCGCGCCGAACTGGATCTCGATCCGGTCGCCGACCTTCACATCGTAGGAGGCCTTGGCGGGACGGCCGTTGACGGACACCTTCGCGCCGTCGCAGGCGTCGTTTGCGACGGTGCGGCGCTTGATGAGGCGCGAGACCTTGAGATATTTGTCAAGACGCATGATTTCTTCTCCTTTGTGGATAAAAGCGCTGCGCCCGTCCGGCAGGCCGCGTGCGGCGGCTGACCTTCGGGCGCAGAGGCGGATTATTTTGCGACCTTGTCCTTGAGCTGCTTACCGGCCTTGAAAACGGGGACGGTGGTGGCGGGGATCTCAATGGACACCTTGGTCTTGGGGTTGCGGCCCATGCGCGCCTCGCGGGACTTCGTCTCGAAGCCGCCGAAGCCGACGAGCTGGACCTTGTCACCGTTGCAAAGCGCCTCGGTGATGGCATCAAACGTGGCGTTCACGGCCTTTTCGGCGTCCTTCTTGGGCAGGCTGCACTTTTTTGCGACTTCCGCGATCAGTTCGGTTTTATTCATGATGGTTCCTCTTTTCGTAAATAATCAGATTTCAGTTGGATTTGCGCTTTTCCGGTCGGCTGTTTCTTTTTGTGCGCTCCACAGCGCGAGCAGCGCCTCACGGGAAAGACGGGAAAGCCCCGTCCCGTTTTCCTGCGCGGCCTGCTCCATTGCGCCGAAGCGGCGGATGAATTTCTCACACGCGGCGTGCAGCGCCTCCTCCGGGTCGGCGCCGAGCTGAACGGCCACGCTGACGGCGGCAAACAGCACGTCGCCAAGCTCCTCCTCCGCGCCGGAGCCTGCACGGCAGGCATCGCGAAGCTCGGCGGACTCCTCGTCTAGTTTGTCCAGACTTGCCGCCAGAGATTCCCACACGAAGCCGCCCTTGGCAGCTTTTTTCTGGATCTTTTCCGCGCGCCAGAGAGAGGGAAGCGACCGCGCCACGCTGTCAAGCGTCTGGGTGACGCTCGACTGGCCCTTTTCCTGCTGCTTGAGCTCCTCCCAGCCGATGTTCTGCTCGTTGCTGAAGACGTGCGGGTGGCGGAAAATGAGCTTTTTGCAGATGCCGTCGCACACATCGTCGAGCGTGAAGCGGCCGGCCTCGCGCTCAATGTCGGCGTGGAACAGGACCTGCAAAAGCACGTCGCCCAGCTCTTCGCACATGAGCGCCGGGTCGTCGCGGTCAATGCCCTCGCACGCTTCGTAGGCCTCCTCCAGGAGGTTGCGGCGGATGGACTGATGCGTCTGCGCGCCGTCCCACGGACAGCCGCCGGGGCCGCGCAGCAGCGTGACGATCGCCGCCAGATCGTCCATGCCATAACGCTCTTTGCTAGTAAAATTTATCATAATTCGACCTCTTTCGCAAGTGGCATGTGGATTATTTTTGCCGGATCCGGAGAATTTTCGCGATTTTTTCACCCTTCGGCAGCAGCATGCAGTCTTCATATGTGATGCAGCGCAGTGCCACCGCCAGAACGAGATAAACGCACACCGCAAACACGAGCGCCGCAAGGCAGGCGAGCTTTACGGACGGCAGATAGTGCGCCAGCACGCGGTAGACCATGAACGTGGCCGCGCCCATGAGCGCCGAGGCCAGCAGCGGCCGGATGAGGTTGCGGACGATGGGAAGCCCGCCCCGGACGCTCTTTCGAAGCGACCGGATGTTCAGGATCGTGATGACGATGTAGCACACCAGCGTCCCGGCGGGCGCGCCGACGATGTTGATCGACGGAATGCCGACGAGGACGAAGTTCACGGCGATCTTCACAATGCCGCCGATGAGCATGTTGATGACCGGCGAGGTCACATCGCCGTGCGCCTGCATGAAGGCGTTGAGCAGCAGGACGAGGGAGTTAAAAATGACGGCAATGCCGAGGATCGAGAGCATCGGCACGGCAACGGCAAGCTCGTCTGCGCTGTAGCGGCAGAGCAGCCGGATGACCGGCTCTGCCATGCAGAACAGACCCGCCGCGCACGGCATCGAGATCAGCGCCATCGTGCGCAGCGCCGATTCCTCGGTCGCGCGGACGCCCTCATGGTCCTTGCGCGTCAGCGCCGCCGTGATGGCGGGGATGCAGGCGATCGTGATGGTGGGGATGAACGCGCACGGAAGGGCGAAGATGGTCTGCTGGTAGTTGTAGACGCCCTTGAGGCTCTCGGCCTGCGCCACGCTCCAGCCGAGCCCGTCCTCCAGACGGCGCATGTAGATCATGGTGTCGAACAGGTTGATGATCTGAAGACCCGCCGAGCCGAGCGTGATGGGGACGGCGATGGAGAGAAGCTCCTTCATCGTCGCCTTGCCGGTCTTGGGCGTTCCGGCGGCCGAGGCGGTCAGCGCGGCGCTTGCCCGGCGGAATTTCCCGTGCAGATACAGCACGGACACCAGACATCCGAGCGTCACACCGAGGATCGCGCCGCCCGCCGCCAGCGTCATGTCGCCGTATTGCAGGGCGGACTCGCCCGGCGCGAGCACAAGGCCGTTTTCGCGCACGCAGCGCTCGCCGGTCAGCTTCATGATGAGCCACGCCAGCGCCAGACCCACGACCAGACGGGTGATCGACTCAAAGACCTGACTGACCGAGGTGGGGGTCATGTTGCTCTGCCCCTGGAAGAAGCCGCGGTAGGCGGAGATCATGCAGATCAGCAGCACGCACGGCGCAAGCGCCGCAATGGCTGCCCACGAGTTTTCGCTGTTGGAGACAAGCACCGAAAGGGGCCTGCAAAACACCAGCATCACGAGGCTTCCCACGATGCCGATGGCGAGGAACACATAGATGGCGGTCTTGAAAATGCGGCGGATCTGCGCCTCATTTCCGAGCGCCTGCGCCTCGGAGATCATGCGGCTCATCGCCACGGGCAGACCCGTTGTGGAGATCATGAGCAGCACGTTGTAGACGTCGTAGGCGCTGTTGAAGTAGCCGAAGCCCGTCGAGCCGATGATGTTGTTGAGCGGGGTCTTGAACAGGAAGCCCATCAGCTTGACGAGGATCGTGCCGAGCGCCAGGATCGCCGTGCCCTGCAAAAAGGACTGCTTTTTGATCGGCTGGCTGCCGAGCGGTTCACTCATTGTGCATCCTCCTCTGTGTCGGGGCCATCGGCTTTCGCGTCGGAAAAGATGGTCGGGATGGCATGGTCGCGAAGCTCCTGCATCACGGCGTCCAGATCGATGGAGGCGTATTTGCCCGCCGCGTACAGGACCCTTCCGCGCACCATCGTCAGCGCCACATCCTGCCCGCAGACGGTGTAGACGAGGTCTGTGAGCATGTTGTGGCACGGGATGAGGTGCGGCTGATTGAAGTCCAGAAGAATGAGATCGGCGTCCATGCCGGTCTTGATCATGCCGCACTCGGCGGCGCGGCCCTGTGCGCGTGCGCCGCAGACCGTCGCCATCATCAGCGCGGCCTCGGGCGGCAGCGCGTCCACGCGGCCGGCGGCTGCCTTTGCCATCAGCGCGGCCGTCCGCATCTCGGAAAACACGTCGAGACTGCCGCTTGCGGCGGCGGACTCGGTGCCGAGACAGACGTTCATGCCCGCCTTCACCATGGCGAGCACGTCCGCGCGCCCCATGCCGAGGCGCAGCTCGCTGCGCGGGCAGTGGACGGCGGAGACGCCGCGCCGCGCGAGCAGGCGCATGTCCTCCTCACTCAGGTGGCAGCAGTGCGCTGCGGCGGCAGGCGCGGCAAACAGCCGGTGGCAGTCGAGAAGCTGCGCCTGCGTCAGACCCGTGCGGTCGAGGCAGTCCTCCTCCGCGGCGGCTGTCTCCGAGAGATGCAGCTGCATTCCAAGCCCGTTTTCCAGCGCGTAGCCGCTGACGGCCTCCCTCGCCGGATGGGTCGAGGTGTCATACGAGTGGATGGCGCAGTCGATCTTGATGCGGCCGTTGTCAAAGCCGTGCCAGCGCTCGTGAAGCGCCGCGGCCTCGAGACAGTCGGGATCGGCGTCAAAGTCAAAGCCGTCGGTCAGCTCCGTCGTGACGGGGTGGCAGAGATTTGCCTTGATGCCGCTTTCCGCGATGGCCTCCGCCTCGGCGTCGGAGAAAAAGTACATCTCACTGACCGAGGTGACGCCGAAGCGCAGGCACTGCGCGATGCCCAGAAGCGCCGCGGCCTTGACGCTCCGCGCGTCCATCCGCGCCTGACGCGGAAAAACGCTCCGGCGCAGCCACTCGTCCTGCGCAAGCTCGTCGCCATAGCCGCGCAGCAGCGACAGCGGCAGATGCGTGTGGCAGTTGACAAGACCCGGCATCAGAACCATGCCGGAGGCGTCAACGATGTGCTCCGGCTGCTCCTCCGGGGCTTTTTTTCCGAGATAGGCGATCTTTCCGTCCGTGACGCCGACAAAGGCGTCGAGCCAGACGGACATCCGTTCGTCCATGGTGAGGACGGAAACGTGCGAGAATAAAGTGTCCATGCAATGCTCCTTCGATGAGACGTTCAAAGTGCGGGGCGCGGGGCGCGGGTCTGCTCCAGAAGCGCAAAGATCTCGTCCTTCTGGCGCAGCACCGTGTCGATGCGCTGGATGTAATCCTGCGGATATTTCGGGTTGTGGAAGCGCTCCAGCGCACCGGCGGGCAGATTGATCTTGTTCATGCCGCCGCCGCCGAGCGAGAGGATGCTGTGCAGCTCCTCCATCATGTATATGTTGTAATATCCGGTATAGCCCGCGCGGCACCAGCCGACGTTTTCAAAGCTGCCGGACATATACTTCTGACGGTAGAGATAGTACGGCTCAAACGCCGCCGCGCGGAGCTGGCGGCCGGAGGCGTCGAGCATCTGCGCCACGTCCTCGCGCGTGGGGAGCGTGACGCGCCGCTGGAACAGGTCGGCGCCCTTTTTGAGCGCCAGCGTGTGAACGGTGACGTTGCTCGGCTCCAGCGCGAGCACCTGCCGCACCGTCTCGGAAAACGATGCCGGCGTGTCGCCGGGAAGCCCCGCGATGAGATCCATGTTGATGTCGTCAAAGCCCGCCTCGCGTGCCATCTGGAACGCCTCGACGGTCTCGGCGGCGGTGTGGCGGCGGCCGATGGCGCGCAGAACGCTGTCGGACATCGTCTGGGGGTTGATGGAGATGCGCGTCGCGCCGCCCGCGCGGATGGCGCGGAGCTTGGCAAGGTCGAGCGTGTCGGGCCTGCCGCCCTCCACGGTGAACTCCAGCGACCGCGAGAGGTCAAAATGTGTGCCGATCGCGTCCAGAAGCCGCGTCATCTGCGGCGTGGAGAGCGTGGTCGGCGTGCCGCCGCCGATGTACAGGCTGCGGATGTGCCAGCCGGAGCGCTTTAAAAGCGCGCCCGTGTACTCGATCTCGCGGATGAGGCAGTCGAGAAACGGCGGCAGAAATTCCCCGAAGCGCTCGACCGATTCGCTCACGAACGAGCAGTAGGCGCAGCGCGTGGGGCAGAACGGGATGCCGATGTAGAGCGAAAGATCGTCCGGAGCGAGCAGCTGCGCCGCCTCGAGCGTGTGCCGCGAGGCGTCCAGACACAGCCGCCGCCGTTCGGGCGTGACAAAATACACGTCGCGGAGCATCCGGTCGGCGTCCTGCTCGCGCCCGCCCTCCAGCAGCACCTTGGTGGCAAGCTTCGTGGGGCGCACGCCGGAAAGCGCGCCCCAGGGCGGCGCCTCGGGCAGAAGCTGCACCGCGGCGAGGTAGTAGCTCTGCTGCAAAATGCGGCGCGTCAGGCGCACATCGGCCTTCGTGAGCGGGATGCGGCGCGCGGCGGTGGCCGTTTTGCCATCCAGCGTGATCTTCGCCGTCGCGGTACGGTAAATTTTTCCGTCATGGAGCGAGGAAACGGCGCCGTCCTCGCCAGAGAACGGCGTCTCGACAAATTGCGTGGGCCGGTCGCCAAAGAGCTGCATTTGCAGCTGCTCCACAGGGTAGCGCTCCGTGTGACCCTTCAGATACAGCTTCATGTGCGCATCGCCTCTTGCATGTAGAAATTGCTGCTGCGCTCACGGTCGAGCGTGGAGGGCTCGCCGTGACCGGGGCAGACGGTCAGATTTTCGGGGATGCCGCCGAGCCGCCGGAGCGAGGCAAGCATCTGCCCGGCGCTGCCGCCCTCAAAATCGGTGCGGCCGCAGGAGCCTGCAAACAGCGTGTCGCCGGAAAACAGCGCGCTGCCGCAGCGCAGGCAGACCGAACCCGGCGTGTGGCCGGGCGTTTCGAGCACGGTGAATTCCAGCGCGCCCAGCTTCACGGTGTCGCCCTCCTGATAGGTGTCGGTGTAGACGAGGTTGCCGTGGCTCATGTTGCGGGCATTGTCGCTGTCCGCCGGGTGGACGTAGATCGGGACGGCGGGCAGCGCGCTGTGCAGCGCCTTCAGGGCGCCTGTGTGGTCAAAATGCGCGTGCGTCAGCAGGATCAGGCCGATTTTCCAGCCTGCCTCCTGCACGCGCCGCAGGATCTTCTGCGCGGACGCGCCGGGGTCGATCACGGCGCAAAGGCCGCTCTGCCCGTCGGAGACGAGATAGCAGTTCGTGCCGAGCGGCCCGAGCGGAAGCGTGAGAATGTTCATAAAAAGCTCCTTTTCAAAGCATGCCGCCGGCTTTGGCGGCGCAGGACGGGCGATCATACAGAGCCACGGCGGCGGAAACGCTCCGCCGCACTATTTTATACTAAAACCCGATTAAAATCTTCCATGCTTTCTGGTCTAAATTGCACCAGAATGCGTTATCTTCCTTGCTGGGCAACCGCCCAGCTGCGTCATCTGCCTTTTCTGGCACAATTTATCCTCAGAAATCTTTTAAAGATTTCAAACAGGTTTTAGTATTAGATCTTTCGTGTCAACGATCAAGGTAACCGGCCCGTCATTGACAGACTCCACCTGCATATACGCGCCGAACTCGCCGTGCTGCGGCGGGAAGCCCAGCCGCGTACACTCCGCGAGGAACTGCTCATACAGCGGGATGGCGGTCTCCGGCCGCGCCGCGCCGATGAAGCTCGGCCGGCGGCCGTGGCTGACATCGCCGTAGAGCGTGAACTGGCTCACGACCAGCACGCCGCCGCCCACGTCAGCCAGGGAGCGGTTCATTTTGTCATTTTCATCGCGGAAAACGCGCAGCCCGAGGCACTTTTCCGCGAGCTTGCGGCAGCTTTCCGGTGTATCCTCCGGGGAAATGCCGAGCAGGATCAAAAAGCCCTGCCCGATCGAGCCGTGCAGCTCGCCGTCGATGCAGACGGAGGCAGAGCGCACGCGCGTGACGACTGCTTTCATAGTCAGACCTTTCTGCCGCGCAGGCGGCGGGTTTTTTCGGGCAACGTCCGATGGAGAGACGTCTCAACCCCGCTTTCTTTCTCGCATGAGAAAGAAAGCGCCGTTGACGGTTGAAAGAAAGAATGGCAAAGGGGGATTTCGATTTCCCCCTTTGCAATCCCCTTAAAACGACCAAGAGGGGGCTGCGGCCCCCTCTCTTGGATTTTCCCCCGGGGGTCAGTTGGTGCGCAGGAAATTTGTCGTATTTGCAAACGTCGGGCGCACGCATGGAGGTTTCTTCTACATTGTAGGGGCGGACGACTCTGTCCGCCCTTCAAAATTCGTTGAATTTTCGTGGCCGTTTGTAGGGGCCGATGCCTACATCGGCCCATTGAAAATGTTGCGATTTCGCATCGGTTTTCCGTGAAAAAGGACGTTTCCTGCGGGCGGACAGGGTCGTCCGCCCCTACGGCGTAGAATAGAAAATCAACGCGGTTTCGCCGGAAAACCGCCATAAAACGGCCATTTCTTGCGGGTCGATGTAGGCATCGACCCCTACGGCGCAAAATGGGAAACGCGGCGGTTTTCGCATGACCTGTACGATTTTTAACGGTCATTTGTAGGGGCGGACGACTCTGTCCGCCCTCAAAATTCGTTGAATTTTCGTGGTCGGGTGTAGGGGCCGATGCCTACATCGGCCCATTGAAAATGTTGCGGATTCGCATCGGTTTTCCGTGAAAAAGGGCATTTTCCGGCGGGCGGACAGGGTCGTCCGCCCCTACGGCGTAGAATAGAAAATCAACGCGGTTTCGCCGGAAAACCGCCATAAAACGGTCGTTTCTTGCGGGTCGATGTGGGCATCGACCCCTACGACGTAGAATATAAATTTCACGAATGCGCCCGGCGTTTGCAAAACCGGACGATTTCTTGCGCCGGAAACACCGTGGTGGCGGCCAATATTCGACGTATGAAAATCGATGCGCCGCACGGTCTACCATATCCCGTTTGTAGGGGCGGACGACTCTGTCCGCCCTTCAAAATGTTTCGAATTCGCATAGGATTTCCGTAAAAACGGGCGTTTCCTGCGGGCGGACAGGGTCGTCCGCCCCTACGGCGTAGAATAGAAAATCAACGCGGTTTCGCCGGAAAACCGCCATAAAACGGCCATTTCTTGCGGGTCGATGTAGGCATCGACCCCTACGGCGCAAAATGGGAAACGCGGCGGTTTTCGCATGACCTGTACGATTTTTAACGGTCATTTGTAGGGGCGGACGACTCTGTCCGCCCTTCAAAATGTTTCGAATTCGCATAGGATTTCCGTAAAAACGGGCGTTTCCTGCGGGCGGACAGGGTCGTCCGCCCCTACGGCGCGAAATGAAAACCAACACGGATTTGCCGGAAAACCGCCATAAAACGGCCATTTCCTGCGGGTCGATGTGGGCATCGACCCCTACGGCGCGAAACGGGAAATGCGGCGGCTTTCGCATGACCCACACGGTCTATCCAACACCCCTACGGCGCTTTATGGCAAGCTGCCCGTAAGGAGGCTCCTCAATTTGCGCCGCGGCGCACCTCGGTCACGCCCGAAATGCCGCGCAGGCGCGCGCGGATGCTCTCCAGCTCCGTCAGGTTGTGCACCGGGAAGGAGAGGTTGATGAGACCGACGCTGCCGGGGAGGCTCCGCGCGGTCATCTCCGTGATGTGTACGCGCAGGCTCGTCAGAATGGTCGCGATGTCCAGCATCATGCCGTCGCGGTCGGTGGTCTCCAGCTCCAGAGACGTGGAGAAAAGCGCCTCGGGCTGCTCCGCCCAGGTGACGTGCACCCAGCGGCCGGACTGCGCCGGGTCGGCGGCCTGACGGGCGTTGGGGCAGTCCTTGCGGTGGATGGACACGCCGTAGCCCTTGGTGATAAAGCCGATGATGTCGTCGCCGGGGACGGGCGTGCAGCAGCGGCTGAATTTGATCATACACGAGCCGATGTCCTCGACGATCACGCCGGAATTGCTCGCCGGCGGCGTGTGCGGCGGCTTGACCTGAAGCTGCGGCTCCTTCTGGGCGCGGCTGGCCTTGGTCAGCTCGTCCTTGATGCGGTTGACCGCCTTCACGGCGGTGATGCCGCCGAAGCCGATGGCGGCGTAGAGATCGTCAAGCGATTCAAACGACACCCGCTTGAGCACCGCCGCGCGGACATCGTCGTTTTGCAGGATGTCGGGGTCGATGCTCAGCCTCCGCAGCTCCGACTCAAAGCTGGCCTTGCCGCGGATGATGTTCTCCTCGCGTTCTTCCTTCTTGAACCACTGCTTGATCTTGATGCGCGCCTGATTCGACCGGCAGATGTTCAGCCAGTCGCGGCTCGGGCCCTTGGCGGACTTCGAGGTCAGGATCTCGACGATGTCGCCGTTTCGCAGCGGCACGTCGTAGCTTGCGATGCGGTTGTTGACCTTCGCGCCGATCATGGAGTTTCCGACGGCGGAGTGGATGGCGTAGGCGAAGTCGATCACCGTCGAGCCGGACGGGAGCGAGATGACCTTGCCCTTGGGCGTAAAGACGAACACCTCGTCGTCGAACATATCGACCTTGAGCGAGTGGATATAATCGTCGGCGTCAACGTCCTGCTGGTTTTCAAGGAGCCTGCGCACCCACTCGAATTCCTTTTCCGAGCCGTCGCCGGTGTGCTGCTTGTATTTCCAGTGCGCCGCAACGCCGTATTCCGCGGTCTGGTGCATCTCCCACGTGCGGATCTGCACCTCGAACGGGATGCCCTGCGAGCCGATGACGGTCGTGTGGAGCGACTGATACATGTTCGGCTTCGGCGTGGAGATATAGTCCTTGAAGCGGCCGGGAATGGGACTGAACAGGTCGTGGATGTGACCGAGGACGTTGTAGCAGTCGGCGATGTTGTCCACGATCACACGGAAGGCATAGAGGTCGTACAGCTCGTCGATGGTCTTGTTCTGCGCGCGCATCTTGCGGTAGATGGAATAGGTATGCTTGACGCGCCCGTAGATCGAGCCGTGGATGCCGACCGAGGCCAGACGGTCTGTGATCTTCGACTGGATGGCGTTCATGAAGCTGGTGGCGCTCTTTTCGTTCTTTTCCAGATAATCGATGATCTGCTGATAGCCGTCGGGGTCGAGATACTGGAGAGACACGTCCTCCAGCTCCCACTTGATCTTCTGCATGCCGAGCCGGTGCGCCAGCGGCGCATAGATCTCCATCGTCTCCATGGACTTGGAGATCTGCTTGGCAGGCGTCTGGAACTGGAGCGTGCGCGTGTTGTGCAGGCGGTCTGCGATCTTGATGAGGATGACGCGGATGTCCTTGGACATGGCCATGAACATCTTGCGCAGATTTTCCATCTGCTGCTCCTCCATCGTGGAGTACTGCACGCGCGTCAGCTTGGTGACGCCCTCGACCAGCTCCGCGATGGTCTGGCTGAACATGCGCGAAAGCTCCTCAAAGCTCGCGTCGGTGTCCTCCAGACAGTCATGCAGCAGCGCCGCCGCGATGGCGTCGGTGTCCAGACCCATCTCGGCCACGATCTCCGCCACGGCGAGCGGGTGGATGATATACGGCTCGCCCGATTTGCGGAGCTGGCTCTTGTGCTTCTCGTCCGCGTAGCGGTACGCGCGCTCGACCAGATCCATATCGGCGTTCGGCGCGTAGCGCTGCACGGCGAGCATCATGGAATTGTAATGTTCTTCTTTTGTGGTCATTTATTTTCCCGCCTTTTGTTCTTTCAGGTGGATCAGGATCCCACTTTTCGTCAGATCGACCTTGCGGCCGCCCGCGCAGAGCGTGATATGTACAGATTTGGGGTGCAGCTCGAGCCGGATGAGCTGCTGCTCGGCCAGCACGTCGAGGCACACGCGCAGCCGCGCCGGCTCGCAGGGCCTGCCCGCGGCGCGGGTGATCTTGCGGCTCAGGCAGCCGAGCTCCTCCGAGAGGCCGTTTCCGGCGTTGTGCGCGCTGAGATAGCGCCACAGATCGACAAACTCCTGCCGCTCGGGCAGCAGCGCCGCCGCATCGTCCGGCAAAAGCGCCTCGCCGGCGGCGTGGCGCGCATAGAGCGCCGACTGCTCGCGCACGCGGTTTCGGAACGATGCATCGGGGCGGATATCGACCAGATTGAGCTGGACGGAGCGGATGCCGCGGAATTCGTTGATCTGCGGCGTGAAGGCGATCTCGACCAGATCTCCCACGCCGACCGCCGCGCGCTGCGCGGTGGAGGAGAAGAAGATGGCCTGAAAGCTCTCGCGTCCGCGTCCGAGACGCAGGCGCAGATGCTTGCCGCCGCCGACCTCGCTCAGCTCCAGAACGCTCAGCCCGCGCATGGCGAGCACCGGACGCGGGCAGCCCGCGCCGCACGGCTCCAGCTCGTCGAGCGCCTCGACGTTGCGGAGCGTCAGCAGCTCCGGTGCGATCTCGCAGTCCACCGCCAGTGCCGTGCTGCATGCGTCGGAGCGGAAAAATTCCTCGGCGCGTGCGCAGATCGCCTCACGGAAGGCGTCGATGCGGTCGCGGCGGATGGTAAAGCCGGCGGCCAGCTCATGCCCGCCGTAGCTTTCCAGCAGCGGCGAGAGCGCATGGAGCGCACCGAACAGATTGAAGCCCCCGTAGGAGCGGGAGGAGGCCTTTCCCTTGTCGCCGTCGAGGCAGATGAGGAAGGTCGGGCAGCTGTATTCCTCGGCAAGACGCGAGGCGACGATGCCCACAACGCCCTGATGCCACGATTCATCCGACAGGACGATGGCGCTGGGCGCGTTCGTGTGCGGCAGCATGGAGACGGCGTCCTGATAGATCTCCGACTCGATCTCCTGGCGCTTACGGTTGAGACGGCATAGCTGCTGGGCGAGATCCGCCGCGCGCGACGGGTCGCGCGTCAAAAACAGCTCGGTCGCAACGTCCACCGCGCCCATCCGGCCGGCGGCATTGATGCGCGGGGCGAGCGTATAGCCGATCGTGCCCGCGGTGACGGGCTGGCGGCCGGTGCAGCACTCTGCCATCAGCGCCGCAAGGCCGACGCGGCGGGGCTTTGCCAGCGCGGCAAGACCGCGCGCGACCATCGTGCGGTTTTCACCCGTGAGGGGCATGACGTCCGCCACGGTGCCGAGGCACAGAAGGTCAGAAAACCGGTCGAGCAGCGCCGCCTGATCGCCGCCGATGGCGCAGGCGAGCTTGAACGCCACGCCGACGCCCGCCAGCTCGTGCAGCGGCCCCGGCGTCTGGTCGGGGCGGTGCGGGTCAACGATGGCGGCTGCCTCCGGCAGCGCGGTTTTGCACTCATGATGGTCGGTGATGACCAGATCGATCCCAAGCTCCCGGCAGAGCGCCGCCTCGGCATTGGCGGTGATGCCGCAGTCAACGGTGACGATGAGCTGCACGCCCTGCTTTTTGAGCGTGTCGATGGCGAGCGGGTTCAGGCCGTAGCCCTCCTCCAGCCGCGCGGGAATATAGCTGGTCACATGTCCGCCGAGCCCGCGCAGAAACTCGGTCATCAGGCAGGTCGCCGTGATGCCGTCCACGTCATAGTCGCCGAACACGCAGATATGCTCCTTTTTGTCCAGCGCCCGCTGCACGCGCGCGCGGGCAGGCTCCATGTCGAGCAGCTCGAAGGGGTCGCTCAGGGGCCGGTCGCACGCGAGAAACTCCCGCGCCAGCTCCGGCGTGTCGTAGCCACGGCTGCACAGCACCGCGGCGGTGATGGGGGAATAGCCTGCACGGCGCAGGCGCTCTACGTCCGCCTTGTTTTTCGGGCCCGAAACGGCCCAGGTTCCGTACTTCACTTCAGATACACATCCAATAACTCGTCTATTTTATCATTTCCGCTTATTATAGCATCTTTACGGCCGTATCACAACCAAAAATCCAGAAATTCTGCCCGCAAAGGGTAAAGAGACCTGCAAGACGGGATTTTTGCCGCCGGAGACACGTTCCGGCTTCCTTTTCGGCGTCGGCTGTGATACAGTAGACGCAGATTTTTTACGAAAGGGGCGCGGATCGCGCTCAAACGGGAAACGCTTCGCTGGTTTCCCGTTTGAAAAGGCCGCACCCGCCTGCGCGCATAATTTGTGCGCTTGCTGCGCACAAATTCCACACTTGCCGGGCGTAGCGTGTTTTGTCCGAGGTTCACGCCCCCGGACAAAACCGATTTACATTTTATTTCGCCGTGCGCGGCGAAACTCTACGAGGTCTTTGAAAGCCTGCGTACACACGAATTTTTACGAAAGGGATGCGGATGTGATGGAGAAAAGAAGGCAGGGCGCGCGCCGCGGGCTCTGGGTGCTTCCGGCGCTGGCGGCACTGACGGCGGCGGGCTGGCTTGGAAACTGCACGCTTGTGACAACGCCGTACCGGCTGGAGAGCGCGCGCCTTCCGGCGGAATTCTCGGGGCTGCGCTTCGTGCAGCTTTCCGACCTCCACGGGGCGCGGTTCGGCAGGGACAACGCGCGGCTTCTGGAGGCCGTGCGCCGCGCAGAGCCCGACCTCATCGCCCTGACGGGCGACCTTGCCGACGAGGTCGCGGGGCTTGCGGACATTCCCGCGCTGCTGACGGCGCTGCGCGCCATTGCGCCGGTCTTTTATGTCACCGGAAATCACGAGTGGGTCTGTCCGCGCCGGATGCGGCAGGCGCTGTTTGACATGCTCGATGCGGCGGGCGCCGTCCGGCTGGAAAACAGCTACCGCGTCCTCACAAATGGCGGCGCGCGCATGGTCGTGGCGGGCGTGGACGACCCGAACGGCCCTGCCGATCAGAAAACACCCGCCGCGCTGGTGCGCGAGATCCGCGAAAAAGAGGGCGAGGACGTTTACATCCTCATGCTGGCGCATCGGAACGACCAGCTCTTGCAGTGGGCGGAGCTGGGCGTGGACGCGGTGCTCGCCGGGCACGCACACGGCGGCATTGTCCGGCTGCCGCTGCTGGGGCCGGTTTTCGGCACGCACTATGAATTTTTCCCGGAATACACCGCCGGGGTCTACACGCGCGGGCGCACGCAGCTCGTGGTCAGCCGTGGCCTTGGCCCGAGCCACCGCTTGCCGCTTCGCATCGCAAACCCGCCGGAAGTGCCCGTGGTGACGCTCGCGCGGGCAGACGTAAACAATTTTTGAACGATTGGCGTGCGTTCTTGCTTTTCCGCGTCCGCAGGATATAATAAGGACGAAAGAGCAAATGCAGGATCGGAGGAGACGTATGTTTCAGAAGCTCGGCGACGCGCTGCGCCGCTTTATGGCAGGCCGCTACGGCACGGACAAGCTCAATATGGCGATTCTGGCGGCGGCGCTGGTCGGGATGCTGATCGGCGGGCTCGGCGCCAGATTCCTGACGCCGTGGCTGGGGATATGCACCTATTTGTCGGAGGCGCTCCTGATCTGGAGCATTTTCCGCACCTATTCGCGCAACATCGAGGCAAGACGGCGCGAAAATACGCGCTGGCTCGGCTTTTGCAGCCGCATCAAGGACCGCCGCAACCGCTATTTCCGCTGCCCGCGCTGCCGGCAGATGGTGCGCGTTCCGCGCGGCAAGGGTACGATCAACATCCGCTGCCCGAAATGCGGCGAGCGCTTCATCAAAAAGACGTAAAGCAGACAAAAAAACGCGGAGTGCGCTTCGGCGGCTCTGCGTTTTCTGTGATCAGGAGGTTTGAACATGGAAAATCGATATCGCGGCGCGTGGACGGTGCCGCTGAGCCACTGCGACGATACGGCGCGGCTCTCGGTGCAGGGGGCGCTCAGTCAGTTTATGGACATCGCCGCGCTCCACGCGGAGCAGATCGGCGTGGGCGGCGAGGCGATGGCGCAAAGAGGGCTGTTCTGGCTGACGGTGCGCAGCCGCATCCGGCTTTATGCGCGTCCTGCGATGATGCAGACGGTCACGCTGGAGACGTGGCCGGGCGCGGTCGAAAATCTCCGCTGTGAGCGGTTTTACACCATGAAGCACGGCCAGACGCTTCTGGCCGAGGCGCGGACGCAGTGGGCGGTGCTCGACCTTGCGGGCAAGCGTCCCGTCCCGGTCGCGCCGGTCTACCCGCCGGAGCTGATTTTGCCGGAGGAGACGGTCTGCGACGGGGCGTATGCGCCGCTGCGCGGCGTTCCGGAGGACGAGGTCTGCCGCTATACCGTCCGTTCGGTCGATCTGGATCTGGGCTGCCACATGAATAACGTCGCGTATGTCTGGATGCTGCTCGGGACGTTTCCCTCTGCGGAGCTGCACCGCATCCGGGAGATGGAGACGCATTACCGCCGCCCGTGCTTTGAGGGCGAGACGCTCTCCATCCGCCGCCGCAGAACGGAAGACGGCTGGCAGCTTGCCGCCGTCAAGGAATCGGGCGAGACGGCGGTCTCCGCGCTGCTCCGGACAGCCGAAGACGCTGCCGCAGGCGCCGCAGAAAACCCCTGAGTCCGCGTTTTTTGTTAAAATTGTATACCGCACCGGGCCGATGTGGGCATCGGCCCCTACAAACGCCCACGAAAAATCGCAACATTTTATTCTACGCCGTAGGGGCGGACGACCCTGTCCGCCCGCGGAAAATGCCCGTTTCTATGGAAATCCAATGCGAATTCGCAACATTCTAACGGGCCGATGTGGGCATCGGCCCCTACGAACGACCACGAGAAATTAACGAATTTTGAGGGCGGACAGAGTCGTCCGCCCCTACAAGTGACCGTTAAAAACAATGATTCTATGTCGTCTGCCCCTACAAGGGGTATGAGAAACCACGCGTGTCCGGCGAAAAATCGCCGTGTTTCCCATTCCGCGCCGTAGGGGTCGATGCCCACATCGACCCATCCCGCCGCCCAAACGGGAACACACCGCGTAGGGGCGGACGACTCTGTCCGCCCGCGGAAAATCCTGCGCTTTTGTGAGATTTGCGGCGCATTCGCATCATTTTCACGCTTCCCGCCGGAATTTCCCGAAACAAACATCCCCGTGTGAGGGCATTGCGCTCACACGGGGATATTTTATGCGTCCTGTTCGGAAATTTCCCGGAGGCAGGCCAGAAGCGCCTGCTCCGGCGTGACGGAGATGCCCACATCGCGCAGTCCGGTCTGATGGCGGTAGATGTGCATCTGCTCCATCGTGATCTGGCCGGTGTGCGCGGGCTTGAACACCTCGTAGCCGCGGCGGATGACGGCGTCAAATGCCTGCGCGGCGCGGTCTTCGTAGCGGACGCCAAAAAACTGCCGGAACGCCGCGAGATAGGGCACGGCGCGGTCATAGAGCGTGTCGTCAAGGTCAAAAAAGACCGTCTCCCGCCGCCGCTTGCGGCAGGTTTGCGCAGGATGCTCAGCTTGCATGGAGCGCCTCCGCGTTCTGCGTGTGATAGAGCCCGGCGTAGGTGCCGCCCTTTGCCAGAAGCTCCTCATGCGTGCCCTGCTCCTCGATGCAGCCGTCAGCGATGACCAGAATGCGGCTGGCCTGCCGGATGGTGGACAGGCGGTGGGCGATGATGAGCGTCGTGCGGTCCTTTGCCAGCTCGTCAAAGGCGTGCTGGATCTTGGCCTCGGTCAGACTGTCGAGCGCCGAGGTCGCCTCGTCGAGAATCAGGATCGGCGGGTTTTTCAGGAAAATACGCGCGATGGAGATGCGCTGCTTCTGGCCGCCGGACAGCAGCGTGCCGCGCTCGCCGACGTAGGTGTCAAAGCCGTCGGGCATCGCCATGATGTCGTCGTAGATCTCGGCGCGCTTGGCGGCGCGGACGATCTCGTCCATCGTTGCATCGGGTCTGCCGTAGCGGATGTTCTCCAGAATGGAGTCGGCGAACAGGAACACGTCCTGCTGGACGATGCCGATGTTCCGGCGCAGACTGCGCTGCGTGATGTCGCGCACGTCATGGCCGTCGATCAGCACCGCGCCCGTGGTCACGTCGTAAAAGCGCGGGACAAGCTGGCAGAGCGTCGATTTGCCGCCGCCGGAGGGGCCGACGACCGCGATGGTCTCGCCGGGCGTGACATGGAGCGTCACGCCGTGCAGCACGTCGAGCTCCTGCTCATAGGCGAAGGTGACATTTTCCACGTCGATGCGGCCCTCGACATTGCGCAGCTCGATGGCGTCGGGCTTGTCCTTGAGACGCGGCTCGGTGCGCATGATCTCAAGAAAGCGCGAGAAGCCCGCCGTGCCGTTGGCGAACATCTCGGTGAAGTTCGCAAGACGGCGAACGGGGTTTACGAACGTGGTGATGTAGAGGCTGAAGGTGATGAGGTCAACATAATCCATCTCACCCTTCATGATCAGCGTGCCGCCGACCAGAATGACGGTCACGGACAGCATCGACACGAAAAACTCCATCAGCGCGTTGAACAGGCCCATTTCCCGGTGGAACATGCGCTTGGAGGTCTTGTACATGTTGTTCGAGCGGCGGAATTTCTCCTCCTCCAGATCCTCGCTGGCGAAGGCCTTGGCGGTGCGCATACCGGAAAGGCTCGATTCGATGTCGGCGTTGATCGCGCCGGTCTTCTGCTTGACAAAGACGGAGGCTCTGCCCATGCTCCGGCGGCGGCTCATGATGACAATGAGGAAGACCGGCACCATGATGCACACGACCAGCGCCAGCCGCCATTCGACCGTGAACATGATGACGAGCGCACCCACAATCGTGACCATCGAGATGAACAGATCCTCGGGGCCGTGGTGGGCAAGCTCGGTGATCTCGAACAGGTCGGAGGTCAGTCGGCTCATGAGCTGGCCGGTGCGGTTGTGGTCATAGAAATCGAAGCTCAGATCCTGCATGTGTGTGAACAGGACGCTGCGGATGTCCGCCTCGACGCGGATGCCGAAGGTGTGACCCCAGTATCCGATGATGAAATACAGGAACGAGCGCAGGATGTACGCCGCGACCACGACGCCCATCACAAGGAAGAACGTCTGGAAGGCGTGCTCCGGCAGCAGCTTGTGCATGGCGGTGCGCGAGACGATGGGGTAGCACAGGTCGATCAGCGAGACCAGCAGCGCACAGCTGAGGTCGAGTGCGAACAGCTTGCGGTGGGGCTTGAAAAACGAGAGGAAAATGGAAAGGCCGCTCTTTCTTTGATAGTCTTTCGTTGTCATGAGGTGTCTCCGTTTCTGTATGATCACCGGCGCTTGCATTTCTGGGCCGGGGCGGATATGATAGAAACCAAAAAAGGCGATACCGCGCGGTATTGCCGAAGGAGGGATATGCGGTGCCGGAGATTTTGTATGCCGACGCGGCGGTGGTTGTCTGCGTCAAGCCGGTCGGGGCGCTTTCCGAGGGGGACGGCGAAAACGCGATGCCCGCGCTCCTGCGCGCGGCGCTCGGCGGGGAGTTCTATCCCGTTCACCGGCTCGACCAGCCCGCGGGCGGCGTGATGGTCTATGCCCGGACAAAGCCTGCCGCCGCGCGGCTTTCGGCGGCGGTGCAGACAGAGGCGTTCGGGAAGGAATATCTCGCCGTGCTGGACGGCTGCCCGGAGGCGCGGGAGGATGCGCTCTGCGACCTGCTCTTTTTCGACCGTCAGAAGAAAAAAAGCTACGTCGTGAAGCGCGCCCGCGCGGGCGTCAAGCAGGCGCGGCTTTCCTACCGCGTGCTGGAGACGGCGCAGGAGCGGGCGCTCGTGCGCGTGAAGCTCGACACCGGGCGCACGCACCAGATCCGCGTCCAGTTTTCCTCGCGCGGCTGGCCGCTCACCGGCGACGGCAAGTACGGAAGCCGCGAAAACCGCTGCACGCTTGCGCTCTGGTCGGCGGAGCTGCGCTTTCCGCATCCCGTACACGGCGGGGAGCTGCGCTTTGCCGCGCGCCCGCCGGAGGCTTATCCGTGGACGCTGTTTTCCGCGGACGCGCTCGGGTCGTTATAGAAGATCAGAGAATACCATGTGACGAGATTGCCGTTAAAAAAGCTCATGCCGAGCCGGTCTGCCAGCGCCGTGACGAGGATCCCGTGGCTCTCGACGCAGGGATACATTTTGTCGGGGTGGCGGCACGGCGCGTCCGGCCAGGCGCAGGTCTTGCAGATGGCGCAGGCCTCGGTCGAGAGCACCATCGTCCCGCCGCCGCACCACTGCCGCACCATGGCGGCGATCTCGTGCGTCAGCGCCTCGTGCGGGGCGCGGGTGGCGAGCGTCTCGTCGATGTTTGCGATGTCCGAGACCTCGCAGATCGTCGCGGCGGCAAGCACGCTGTCAAAGCGCATACAGCGTGCGCGGCAGTCCTCCACCGTTCCGACGGCGGGCGGGCACGCCCACGATCTGTTGTACATGGGGCACTCGCTGCGGCAGATGTCGCGCACGCGCTCGGTGAAGGTCAGCTCGTCCGTTTTTAAAAACTCATACTGATACAGCGGCAGCTCCGCAAGCTGCCGCTCCAATTCTGTCCGGTCAGACATGGACTTCCTCTTTTCCGCTGTTTTCATTTATTCTACACGCGCGGGGGGCACTTCGTCAAGCCCTCGGCGCGGAGGCGGCTTTGAAAACGAAAAACGATTCGCGCCGTTTTTTTCTGGACATTCGGCGGGTGCTGCGCTATATTGTGAGAGAATCTTACTTGCAACGACCCCGGGAGGATGATCTATGAAAAAACGGCTGCATGCCTTTGCGGCGGCGCTGGCGCTCATGGTGCTTGGCGCTGTGTGCGCGGCGGCGCTCACTGCGTCCGTGTCCGCGGCAGAGAAAAAGAGCCCATATTACATTATGGTAAACCGGAAAATGAACACCGTGACGGTCTACACGCAGGATGCCGCCGGGGAATATACCGTGCCCTACAAGGCGATGATCTGCTCGACGGGGCGGCGCGGCCATGCAACGCCGCTCGGCAGCTTCACGATCACCGACCTCAAAAAGGACTGGTGCTTTATGTTCGACGGCACGTGGGGGCAGTATTCCACGCAGTTCAGCGGTCACTATCTGTTCCACTCCATCTGCTATACCGAGCCGGACCCCGCGACGCTGATCGCGTCGGAGTACAACCTGCTCGGCGAGGTCGCGTCGCTCGGCTGCGTCCGGCTTCAGACGGCGGACGCGAAATGGATCTATGAAAACTGCCCTGCCGGAACGCGCGTGACCATCTACGACGGCGACGAAGCAGGCCCGCTTGGAAAGCCGGCGCGCGCCGTGGACAAGGTCCCCGACGACTGCGGCTGGGACCCCACCGACCCGCGCCCGGAAAATCCGTGGACGCAGACCCCGGTCGAGGCGGTCACGCTCTCGGCAGAGGCGGCGGAGCTTCCGGCGGGAAGCGCCCTCACGCTAACGGCGGGCTGCGAGCCTGCGGAGGCGGCCGTCTGGACGATGCTCTGGGAGTCGGACGCGCCGGAGGTCGCCTCGGTGGCCGGAGGCCGTGTGGTCGGCCTGTCGGCGGGCACGGCGCACATCACCGTGCGCTGCGGCGGCGTCAGCGCCGTGTGTACGGTCACAGTCACCGGTGCGCTTCTGCCGTTTGAGGATCTGACGCCCGGCGCGTGGTACTATGACGACATGCGCTACGCCAGCGAAAACGGGATTCTCAACGGCATCGGCCACGGGAAAATGGACCCGAACGGGAAGGTGACGTGGCCGGCTGCGCTCCAGCTCGTCTACAATCTCGCCGGCCGTCCGCAGACCGAGCCGCAGAGTGCGCGCTGGTACGGCGCGGCGCTCGCGTGGGCGGAGCAGGAAGGACTGCTGGAGGATATGACCTTCCGCGCGGACGCGCCGATCGGACGCGAGGAGATGGCGGTGCTGCTCTGGCGCTTTGCGAAGAAAAACGGCAGGAAAAACACCGGAGCCGCCGCCGCGCTGGACGGCTTTGCCGATGCGGGCATGGTCTCCGGCTATGCCAGAGACGCCGTTTCGTGGGCAGTCGGCAGCGGAATTTTGCAGGGCGATGCGCGACACCGGCTGCTCCCGGCAGCGCCCATGACGCGCGCGCAGGCCGCCGCGATTCTCCGGCGCTATCAGGCGCTGGCGTAGCAGCCGCACCGCTTTTTGAGCGCTCCGGCGTGATTTTCATGACCGTGCAAAACCCCCCGCCTCTCCATCGGAGAGGCGGGGGGTTCAGACTGTCAAAAACCTCGTAGAGTTCGCGCCCGCAGGCGCGAATAAAATGTCAATTTGTTTTGTCCGGGGGCGTGTACCTTGGACAAAACACGCTACGCCCGGCAAGTGTGGAATTTGTGCGCAGACAGCGCACAAATTATGCGCGCAGGCGGGTGCAGCCTTTTCAAACGCGAACCCAGCCCCGCGGTTCGCGTTTGAGAGCTTGTCAAAAAGACTTTTTTGACAAGCTCAGAACATTTCCGCGATGTCGCAGATGATGTCGGTGCACTTGTCCACACCGATCAGGCCGCTGTTGAGGCAGAGGTGATAATTCTGTGCCGAGCCCCAGTTGCGGTTGGTGTAGTGCTTGTAGTAGATCTTGCGCTTGCTGTCCTTCTCCTGAAGGCGCTTTTCCATCGGCTGCTTTGTCTCGCCGTAGCGCTCACGCACACGCGCGGCGCGGTGCTCCATGTCGGCGTGGATGAAGATGTGCAGGCAGTCGGGGCGATCCTTCAGAATGAAGTCGGCGCACCGGCCCACGATCACGCACGGACCCTTGTCGGCAAGGTCGCGGATGACATTCGTCTGGCAGACATAGAGCTTGTCGGAAACGGACATGGTATCGATCAGACCCATCGGGTGCGAGGAAACCGCAATGTTGAACAGGAAGCTGCTCGTGACGGAGGCGTACTCGCCGATCTCCTCGATGAACTCATGCGAAAAACCGCTCTCCTTGGCGACAGCGTCGACAAGCTCTTTATCATAATAGGGGATGCCAAGGCGCTGCGCGACGGACTTGCCGATGGTGCGGCCGCCGCTGCCAAACATACGGCTGATGGTGATGACTTTGCTGGTCATAAAATTACCCCCTTTGAAATTGAATGCCACTATTATAGCGCAAAAGCCGCCGCAGGGCAAGAAAAAAATGTATGCCGTTTTCAGTGGCAGCGCTTGCAGGGCGTAAAGCCGTTCGCGAGCGCCGTTTCCAGCGTGACCTGGATCGGATTTTTCATGTTGCAGCACTTGGCGCTGGTGTGGTACTTTGTGCCGCCGTTCGTGGGGATCCAGACGAGGTTTTCGCCCTGCTCCGGCGCGGGAACGGTCACGCCTGCGCCGCTCTGGCTGTGTCCGCCGTGATCGGAGGCGCTTTCGCCTGCGGCGTCTGCGGCGGGCGGCTCCGCCTCGGCAGGAAGCGGCTCCGGTGCGGCGGGCGCTGCCGGAAGCTCCTCCGGGAGCGCTTCCTCCGCGGCAGGTTCCGGTTCAGGCTCCGGTTCGGGCTCCGCAACGGGCGCGGGGGCCTCCTCCGGAAGCTCTGGCGGCTGCGCAGGTGCTTCCGCGGGCGGCTCGTCCGGCAATTCGGCGGCAGGCGCGGATTCGGCGTCCTGCGCGGCAGGCGGGCTTTCGAGCTTTTGGATGGCGGTCTCGGGCGCGCCGCAGGCCCAGAGCGTCAGTGTGAGCGCGGCGGCAAGGAACAGACAGAGCGCTTTTTTCATGGAACGCACCTCCTGAAAAGTATGTACAAAACCGTTTGCTGTGTGGTATGCTATACAAAACAGCCGCGGACGGCACGGGAGGGAATGCAATGACGTTTGAACGGACGGTTCGGGAGATCGACGGCGACTATGCCGTGCTGGTTTCGGACGATGGGTCGCAGACGCGCGTGGCGCTGGCGCTGCTGCCCGACGGCGTGTGCGAGGGCATGCGCCTGCGGTTTGAAGATTTTGAATATCACATCGTGTGAGCATACAAGGGAGGAAGAAAAATGATCCGGCATGTCATCATGTGGAAATTCCGCGCAGGCGAAGAAGAAAATATGAACGCGTTCCTGAACGGCCTGAAGGCCCTTGACGGAGTGATCCCGGAGATCCGGCGCATGGAGGTCGGCGTGAACGTTCTGGAAAAGAACAATTACGACGCCTGCCTGATCGCGGATTTTGACGATCTGGCGGCGCTGGAGCGGTATAAGAACGATCCGCGCCATGTCGCGGTGTCGTCGCTGTGCAAATCCATCCGCGAGGCACGCGGAGCCGTGGACTTCGAGATCTGAGCAAAGCGCCATTGCGCCGGAAAGCGCACAAAAACGTGCATTTTCTGCGGGCGGACAGAGTCGTCCGCCCCTACAGAGGAAATGGCCCCTGCGGAAGCAGGGGCCATTCGTGTCTATCGTTCTTCGCGGAAATAGGCGATGCCGAGCGACTGGGGCGGCTGATCCTCGCGCTTTTTGCGCAGCGAGACGACGATCAGGACGACCAGCGTGACGACATAGGGGAGCATCTTGTACAGCTCCTTGATGGCAAGGTTGGTGCCGGTGGGGATGAAAATGTACAGGATGTAGCAGCCGCCGAACAGGATCGACGCCAGAACGCTGACGTTCGGACGCCAGATCGTGAAGATGACCAGCGCGATGGCGAGCCAGCCGCGGTCGCCGAAGGCGTTGTTCGACCAGACGCCGCAGGCGTAGTCCATGACGTAATACAGCCCGCCGAGACCGGCGATCATGCTGCCGACGCAGGTGGCAAGATACTTGTACCTTGTGACGTTGATGCCGGCGGCGTCCGCGGTCGCGGCGCTCTCGCCGACGGCGCGCAGATACAGGCCTGGGCGGGTGTGCTTGAGGAAGTACGACGCCAGCAGCGCGATGACGATCGCGAGATAGGCGAGGAAGCCGTAGGACAGGAAGATCTGCCCGAACCAGCCGAGCTTTGCGGCAAACGGCAGGGCCTTGCTGAAATAGCCGCTTGTGGCGGAAAGGGCGATGGACGGGACCTCGCTTCCGGAGAGCTTGATGAGCGAGCCGCCGAAGAAGTTGCCGATGCCGACGCCGAAGGTCGTCATGGCAAGGCCGGTGACGTTCTGATTGGCACGGAGCGTGACGGTCAGCAGGCAGTAGAGAAGCCCCATCAGCAGCGACCCCGCCAGCGAGCACAGCATCGGGATGCCGATGGCGAGCCACGCGCTCATTTCCGCGGCCGGGACGGCCTGCTCATAGAAGAACGCGCCGATGACGCCGCAGATGCCGCCGACGTACATGACGCCGGGGATGCCGAGGTTCAGGTTGCCGGATTTCTCCGTCAGGATCTCGCCGGTGCTGCCGTAGAGCAGCGGGATGCCCTGCATGACGGCACGGGGAATAAAAGATGCAAAATCAAAAGACATTCCTTACGCCTCCTTTTCGCCCGCGCGCAGGCTGACCTGATAGTTGAGGAAGAACTCACAGCCGATGATGAAAAACAGGATGATGCCGGTCAGGATGTCTGCAAAGGAGTGGTTCAGCGCAAAGGTGCTGGAGATCTCGCTCGCGCCGCGGCTGAGCACGACCAGCAGCAGGCTCGTAAAGACCATGGCGAGCGGGTTGAACTTCGCCAGCCACGAGACCATGACCGCGGTGAAGCCGCGTCCGCCGACGATGGTGGTCGTCAGCGTGTGGTCGGTGCCGGCGGTGAGCATCAGGCCCATCAGGCCGCAGACCGCGCCGGAGAGCACCATCGTGCGGACGATGACGCGATCGACCTTGATCCCGGCGTAGCTCGCGGTGCGGCGGCTCTCGCCGACGACGGCGATCTCATAGCCGTGCTTGCTGTAGTTGAGGTAGACGTACATCAGGCCGGTCAGGACGGCCACGACCAGAATGACCAGCAGATACTTCTGCCCGCCGATGACGGGAAGCCAGCCGGCCTCGCTGTTCTGGTTGATGATGCCGATCTTTCCCGCGCCCTTCGGGACCTCCCAGACGATGATGAAGAAGGCCGCGAGCTGCGTGGCGATGTAGTTCATCATGAGGGTGAACAGCGTCTCGTTGGTGTTCCACTTTGCCTTGAAGAAGGCGGGGAGGAAGCCCCACAGCGCACCGGCCGCAATGGCGGCAGCGAGCATGATAAGGATCAAAACCGCATTCGGGAGCTTGCCGCCGAGGCAGATCATGCAGGCGGCTGTGGCAAGGCAGCCGATCAGGACCTGACCCTCCGCGCCGATGTTCCAGAAGCGCATCTTGAAGGCGGGCGTGACGGCGAGCGAAATGCCGAGCAGGACGGCGAGATTCTGGAGCGTGACCCACGTTTTGCGGGCGGTACCGAACGCGCCGTAGAAAACGGTGCCGTAGACGCTGAGCGGGTTTTCGCCGGTCAGCAGCATCGTGACGAGCGCGCAGACGATCAGCGCGAGCAAAATCGCCGCGCCGCGGATGGCAAACGCCTGATACCACGGCAGAGCGTCGCGCTTGGTGATGTGAAACAGCGATTTCTTATTCATCCGCTTTGCCTCCTCCCACGAGGGTCATGAGCCGGCCGATCTCGCGCTTGTCGGTGGTGCGGGCGTCAACCACGCCCGAGACCTCGCCGCCGCACAGGACGACGATCCGGTCGCACAGCTCCAGCAGCACGTCCAGATCCTCGCCGACATAGACGACGGCGACGCCCTTCATCTTCTGCTCGGTCAGCAGGTTGTAGATGGTGTACGAGGTGTTGATGTCCAGTCCGCGCACCGCGTAGGCCGTCATCAGAACGGCAGGCGACTGCGCGATCTCGCGCCCGACCAGGACCTTCTGGACGTTGCCGCCGGACATGCGGCGGACGGGGAAGCTGGTGCTCGGCGTGACGACGCCAAGCTCCTCCCAGATGCGGTTTGCAAGCGCCTCGGGGTCCTTGCGGTTGAGAAAAATGCTCTGACCCTTGCGCCATGAGCGGAGCATCATGTTGCCCGTCATGCCCATCGAGCCGACAAGACCCATGCCCAGCCGGTCCTCGGGGACGAAGGACATCGAAATGCCGTTCTTGCGGATGTCCATCGGGTCCAGTCCGACGAGATTTTTCGGCGCGCTGCCGTCGGGGGCGTAGAATGTGACGGAGCCGGAGGCGACGGGATAGAGTCCCGCGACGGCCTCGAGAAGCTCCCGCTGGCCGGAGCCTGCGACGCCCGCGATGCCCAGCACCTCGCCGGAGTTGACGGTGAACGAGACGTCCGACAGGCGCTTGACGCCAAGCTCGTCGTAGGCGGTCAGTCCCTTGATGACAAGGCGCGGCTGGACGTTCACCGGCTCGGGCCGGTCGATGTTCAGCGAGACGGCGTGGCCGACCATCATGTCGGTCAGGGACTGCTGATCGGCGTCCTTCGTCTGCACGTCGCCGATGTATTCGCCCTTGCGGAGGACGGCGACGCGGTCGGAGACCGCGAGCACCTCGTGCAGCTTGTGCGTGATGATGATGAGGGATTTGCCGTCGGCCTTCATGTTGCGCATGATCTGGAACAGCTTGTCCGTCTCCTGCGGCGTGAGAACGGCAGTCGGCTCGTCGAGGATCAGGATGTCGGCGCCGCGATAGAGCACCTTGACGATCTCGACGGTCTGCTTCTGCGAGACGGACATGTCATAGATCTTCTGGTCGGGGTCGATGTCAAAGCCGTACCGGTCGCAGATCTCCCTGACCTTTTTGGATGAGGCGGCCAGATCGAGCTTGCCCGGCTCCTTGAGGCCGAGGACGATGTTCTCCGTCGCCGTGAACAGATCGACCAGCTTGAAGTGCTGATGGATCATGCCGATGCCGTGTTCAAACGCGTCCTTCGGCGAGGCGATGGTCACGGGCTCGCCGTGGATGTAGATCTGCCCCTCGTCGGGGAAATAGATGCCGGAGAGCATGTTCATCAGCGTGGTCTTGCCGCTGCCGTTTTCGCCGAGCAGGGACAGGATCTCGCCCTCGTGCAGCTCCAGATTGATGGCGTTGTTTGCCGTCACCTTTCCGAACCGCTTTGTAATGTTCTCCATTTTGATTGCGCATTCAGCTCCCAAGGCGGTCACCCTTTCTGTGCGGGATGGATTCCCGAGATTCAAACGCGCCGTCCGGCGCGTGCGTTGCATATGTGTGCGATGGGTTTATTTTATCATAAGATTTTTGGCTTGTAAATCAGAATAGCCAAAAAAAGTCTGGCTATCTAACTATTTTTTCATGTTCTGCCAAAGCGCGTTCGCCATTGCGGAAACCGTCTTTAGACAGAGAATCTGAAAGGAAAAATCGGGCTGCCCGAGGGCAGCCCGATCGTATACGGCGGAGAATTAGCCGAAGTTGGTATCCAGCAGCGTGATGCCGTCGATCTGCAGATCGAAATAGGGAGCGGAACGGAACGAGGACTCTGCGAAGTAGCCGGTCACGATGACCTCGGTGTCGGGCGTGTAGTCCGGATCAGTGTCCACGTCAGCCATGTGGGAGGTCAGCGTCTGGCCGTCCACGGTGAAGGTGGAGCAGTCGAAGACAAACAGCTCGCCGTTTTCGAGCTTCTTGGTCGCTTCTTCGATGGCCTCAGCGGTGCCGGGGGCAACGACCTTGTCGTTGAGCTCGGTCAGGACAACGGAGCCGGTCGCCAGCGAGCCGGTCCAGTCTGCATCGATGGCTTCGCCGTTCATGGCCTTGGTGATGGCGTACTCATAGTAGGGAGCCCAGTCAATGCGGGAGGAGACGATGTAGGTGTTCGGGCAGGCAGCGCCGGTGGAGCCGTTGTAGGAGACGTTGGGAACGCCGGCAGTCTCACAAGCGGTCGGAGCACCCATGGAGTCGGCGTGCTGGCTGATGAGCTTGCAGCCGTTCTGGATGAGCTTCTGCGCGCCTTCCTTCTCGGCGGTCTCGTCGTACCAGCTGCCGGTGAAGGTGACTTCCATCGTGGCGGTCGGGCAGACGGAGCGGGCGCCCAGGAAGAAGGAGGTGTAGCCGGAGATGACTTCCGCGTAGGTGAACGCGCCGACGTAGCCGATCTTGGCGTCCTCAGCGGCGAAGTCGCCGTTGGCGATCATCTCGTTGAGCTTCATACCGGCGGCGATGCCGGCGAGGTAGCGGCCTTCATAGATGGAGGCGAATGCGTTGTGGTAGTTGGAAAGGCCCTCGGTGTGCGCCTTGGTGCCGGTGGAGTGGCAGAACTGCACGTTGGGGAATTCCTTGGCGGCCTGGATCATATAGTCCTCATGGCCGAAGGAGTCGGCAAAGATGATGTTGCAGCCGTCGTCGGCAAGCTCGGCAGCCTTGTCGTAGCACTCCTGTCCCTCGGGGACGTTGGTGAGGATCTTGTACTCGACGCCGAGCGTCTCGCAGGCCTGCTTTGCGGCGTTGATGAAGTTCAGGTCGTAGGTGGAGTTCTCATCATGGAGCATGATGAAGCCAACCTTGAAGTCTTTGGCGGCGGGCTTGGAAGAGCAGGCGGCCAGAGCGAACAGCATCGCAGCGGCCAGAAGCAGTGCAAGAATCTTTTTCATTTTTGTTCCTCCTAAAATATTTTTTTGGTTCCGTTTCGACAGTAACGAATTCTTCGCAATGTCTGCATTTATTTTACTCCAAGTTTGAGAGCGTTTCAATATGCTTTGAAAAATTTTTTGAAGGCTATGGCCCGTATTCTCAACAAATCCGCGCCAAAAACCTAAAAAATTTTTAGGAAAAATCACGTCTTGACGTTTTAAACAGGGATGGCGAAAAAAGTTTGTAAAGAATCACAAACAAATAAAGTGGGAGAAATGACGGATATGTGCTATAATATTTGGGCTGCCTTTGGGCATAATACACAGTTCGGGCATGCCGAACGGCAGAAAACAGACCAGAAGGAGGGGCGGAGCATGAACAGCTTTGTCTTGAAGGGGCAGATTTGTACGAGCGGGACGATGGATCGCATCGAGATCACGGAAAACGGCTTTCTTGTCGTGGAGGACGGGCTGGTGCGCGGCGTGTTTTCGGCGCTGCCGAGCCGCTTTTCGGCGCTGCCGCTGCGAGACTGCGGCGACTGCCTCGTTCTGCCCGGCATGACGGATCTGCATATCCACGCGCCGCAGTTTGCCTTCCGCGGGCTGGGCATGGACATGGAGCTTCTCGAGTGGCTCAACACCTACACCTTCCCCGAGGAATCGAAATATCAGGATCTGGAGTATGCGCACCGCGCGTATGCCTCGTTCACGGAGCATCTGCTCCGCAGCACGACCACCCGCGCCGCCGTTTTTGCGACCATCCATGTGCCCGCGACGCTGCATCTGATGGAGCTTCTGGAAAGCAGCGGCCTGCGCACCTATGTCGGCAAGGTCAACATGAACCGCAACTGCCCGGTCTATCTGCGCGAGATCTCGAAAAATCAGGCCGTGCGCGACACGGCGGCGTGGCTCGAGGCGGCGCAGAAATTTGAGCGCACGAAGCCCATCCTGACGCCGCGCTTCATCCCGTCGTGTACCGACGATCTCATGTACGCCCTCAGCGGGCTGCGGCGGCAGTACGATGTGCCCGTGCAGAGCCACCTGTCCGAAAATTTCAGCGAGATCGCGTGGGTGCAGGAGCTCTGCCCGCGCTCGAAGTGCTACGGCGACGCCTACCGTCAGTTCGGCCTGTTCGGCGGCGACCACCGCTGCATCATGGCGCACTGCGTCCACTCGGGCGAGCTGGAGCAGGAGATGATGAAGGAAAACGGCGTGTTCATCGCGCATTCGCCGGAATCGAACATGAATCTTTCCTCCGGCGTCGCGCCGGTCAGCAAGTTCCTGGAGAACGGCCTCAAGGTCGGCCTCGCCACCGACGTGGCGGGCGGCAGCCATGAGAGCATCCTGCGTGCGATGATGCACGCCATCCAGGCCTCCAAGCTCCGCTGGCGGCTTCAGGACCAGTCGGTCCCGGCGCTGTCGTTTGAGCGCGCGTTCTATCTCGCGACGGCGGGCGGCGGCGAGTTTTTCGGCAAGGTCGGCGCGTTCCGCGAGGGCTACGAGGCGGACGCCGTCGTCATGGACGACAGCAGCCTTGACCACCCGCAGGCGCTTTCCGTCCGCGCGCGGCTGGAGCGGCTGGTTTATCTGGCCGACGAGCGCTGCGTCCGGGAAAAATATGTTGCAGGCACGCGCGTCCTTTGAGGTTGACAAATGAAAACTGCCTGTGTACAATACACAGGCAATTGAGCTTGTCAAAAATGTCTTTTTGACAAGCTCTCAAACGCGAACCGCGGGGCTGGGTTCGCGTTTGAAAAGGCTGCGTGATGCGGCGCGCATAATTTGTGCGCGGATCGCGCACAAATTCCACACTTGCATCCCGTAGTGTGTTTTGTCCGAGGTACACGCCCCCGGACAAAACCGATTCACACTTTATTCGCGCCTGCGGGCGCGAACTCTACGAGGTTTTTTGACAGTCTGAATTACTTGTGTACAATACACAGGCAATTTCATAGCGCCTCCGGCGCAGACAGTTCGTAACCATCCTGTCTTAAAACAAAACTAGGGAACAGGATGGGCGCTTTGCGCCCATTTTTTGTTCCGCGGAAAGGACAAAACACATGAAAAAACTGAACACAAGACAAATCGCGCTGAACGGCGTCGTGGCGGGACTTTACGCCGCGATCACCATCCTGACGGCCTCGTTCGCCTACGGCGACATCCAGTTCCGCATTGCCGACGCGCTGTGCCTGCTGGTGGCACTGGAGCCGAGCCTGACGGTCGGGCTGACGCTCGGGTGCGTGATCGCCAACATTTTCTCTACCGTCTCGGTGCTGGACATCGTGGTCGGCTCGGCGGCAACGCTGATCGGCTGCCTGCTGACGGCGCGGATGAAAAAAGCGTGGCTGCTGCCGGTCCCGACGGTGCTTGCAAACGCCGTTATGGTCGGCGCGATGCTCGCCTTCGTCTATACGCCGGAAACGTTCTGGTCGGGCTTTGCGCTGATGGGCGCACAGGTCGCGGCGGGCGAGCTTGCCGTTTTGTACATCCTCGGCGTGCCGCTGTATCTGTCGTTCCGAAAGAGCGACATCCTCGGCAGACTCCTGCGCGAGCGCCGGGCATGAGCCGACAGTCTGCGCCTGCGGCGGCTCCGAACAGCGGAGCCGCCGCAGGCGATTTTCGGTTTTTTACAAAAAAGCATTGCAAAACGCGGGAAGTGTGATATAATGGTCACAACCGAATAGTCGGATAGCGTGTGCGGCACTTGCCGCAGGCGGAATGGGGTGCAAGGCCCCGCGAGCCGGTCACTGTGATGCCCACCTGGGCTAAGTCAGATACGCTGAACGCTGTCCCGTGTCCACGCCGTTACCGTGGCCGAAGAATTGCTTTCCGATCTGCTGGTGGGAGGGCTCTCGTTCCGTGCGGCTGGTGATGGCTGTGCGGATTTTTGTTTGTAATCGCTGCCGCGATGGGAGGCGGCGGCGGTTCAAAATAGAGAGCGTTTTCATGTATCTCGCCGGTAGTCGAGACCGCCCGTGTACCCCCTACACGGGTCTGCCTGCCGCGAACTTCCCCGGACGTCTGCCGACTGGGAACCGGCGGGCGTCCGGCGCTCTGTTTTTTCAGGGCTTTTTTCACTGTATCTGCGCGCCCGCAGGGGCGCTGTTTTGGAGGAATCACCATGCGAGGAATCCCGTCACTGATCACCGACATCCGAAAAAAGGTCTTTTCCGAGGTTGCCCGAATGGCCTATTCCGGCGACTACACGCAGATGGAGGACATCCCGTTCCGCATCGTGCCGGGCCAGAACCCCCTGCACCGTGAGTCCATCTTCCTCGAACGCGCCATCGCGGGCGAGCGCGTGCGGCTGGCGATGGGACTGTCGCTTCAGCCCGTGCAGCAGCGCACGCTTTTGTCCGAGGGCATGGATCAGGCCGCCATCGCCGAGCAGTATTACGAGCCGCCGCTCGTCAACATCATCCCCTATGCCTGTCACGCCTGCCCGACGCACCGGTACTATGCGACCGAGCTGTGTCAGGGCTGCCTTGCCGCCTCGTGCCAGCAGGTCTGCCCGAAGGGCGCGATCAAGTTTGTCAACGGCCGCTGCCGCATCACCGAAAGCCAGTGCATCAAATGCGGAAAGTGCGCCGCCGCCTGCCCGTACCACGCCATCGTGCATCTCCAGCGCCCCTGTCAGGAGGCGTGCGGCATGGACGCCATCGGCGTGGACGAATACGGCAAGGCGCAGATCGACTATGACCGCTGCGTCGCCTGCGGCCAGTGCCTTGTGAGCTGCCCGTTCGGCGCGATCGTGGACAAGAGCCAGATCTATCAGGTCATCCGTGCCATTCTGGAGGAAAAATCGGTCGTGGCGATCGTCGCGCCGTCCTTTGTCGGTCAGTTCGGAAAGGACGTGACCGTGCCGAAATTTGTCGCCGCGATGAAGCAGCTCGGGTTTTCCGGCGTCGTCGAGGTTGCCGCCGGCGCGGACATCTGCGCCATTGAGGAGGCGCGCGACTTTTTGGAGAAGGTACCGGCGGAGCAGAAATTCCTCGCGACCTCCTGCTGCCCGTCGTGGCGGATGATGGCGCGCAGGCTTTTCCCGCAGGAGTCCGGCAACATCTCCATGACCTACACGCCGATGATCTACACCGCGCGGCTCGTCAAGCGCGAGCAGCCGGAGGCGAAGGTCGTGTTCGTCGGCCCGTGCGCCGCGAAAAAGCTCGAGGCCATGCAGGCGGAGCTGCGCAGCGACGTGGACTTTGTCCTGACGTATGAGGAGCTGATGGGCATTTTTGAGGCAAAGGAGATCGACTTTGCTTCTATCGAGCCGGAGGCCGACCTGCAGGACGGCAGCGGCGCCGGACGGGGTTTTGCCTCGGCAGGCGGCGTGGCGGCGGCGGTCGAGGAGATCATCCGCAGAGAGCACCCGGAGGCGGAGATCAGGACCCAGCGGGCAGACGGCCTGCGCGAGTGCCGCAAGCTCCTGATGCAGGCCAAGGCCGGAAGGCTCGACGGCTATCTGCTCGAGGGCATGGCCTGCCCCGGCGGGTGCATCGCGGGAGCGGGCACCGTCATCCCGGCGGAGACCGCGAAAAAGAAGCTCGCCGCGCATGTGGCGCAGGCGAAGGAGGCATCCTCCGCCGACGGGCCGTACCGGGAATTGGTCGGAAAGCTCGATTGACCCCTGCACGCACGGCGCACTCTCCGCGCCGCGGCATCCATGTCAGATCGATACACAGATACACAGATACAAAGGGGCTGCCTCTTAGTGAGACAGCCCCTTCTTTTTGCGTTTTAACCGACGACCGGCGGCTTTTTGCGTTTTTCGCGCAGGCGGCGGAAGAATCCGGACATCAGCGCCGCGCACTCCGGCTCCAGAACGCCCTGCACGATCTCGGGCTTCTGGCTGCACGGCAGCAGAAACAGGTCGATCGCCGAGCCGCAGCAGCCGTTCACGGCGTCCTTTGCGCCGTAGACGATGCGCGGGATGCGCGCGTTCATGATGGCCCCGGCGCACATCGGGCACGGCTCGAGCGTCACATAGAGCGTACACTGCCACAGCCGCCAGCCGCCGAGCGTCCGGCACGCCTCCGCGATGGCCTCGATCTCGGCGTGCGCCAGCGCGGACCTGCCGCGTTCGCGCCGGTTTCTGCCGCGGCCGACGATGCGTCCGTCCAGCGTCACCACGCAGCCGACCGGGACTTCCTCCTCGGCGTCCGCCTCGCGGGCGAGCGCGATGGCCTCGCGCATGAGCGCCTCGTCCAGTATCCGTTTTGCTTCCTCCATCGCCGTCGCCGCCCTTTCCCGTTTTCTGAGATTGTAGCAGACGGCGCGCGCGCCGTCAATCCGTCTGCCCCAGCAGCGCCGCAAGCAGCGCTGCCAGCTCTGCTTCTCCGAACGGACGCTCCGTCCCGTCTGCCGCGCGCAGCACCAGCGTCCCGTCCAGAAGCGCCCGCGCCGCGTCCCAGAGCGGCCGGACGGCGCGCGCGTCCTCCGGCGCGGCCGCGCCGCCGCCGAGAAGAAGATCTACGCTGACGCCGAAGATCTCCGCCAGCTTCAAAAGCCCCGCGCAGTCCGGCTCGCGCCGTCCCTGCTCATACATCCCCACCGCGCTCGGGCTGACGCCCAGCCGCGCGGCAAGCTCCTTCTGACTCATGCCGCGCTGCCTGCGCAGCAGCGCGATCCTTGCTCCCAGCATAGGCACCCTCCAAAATTCCAATATTTTCAAATTCACGCTTGACATCACACGTTTCGTGTAGTATGCTTATGGCGGATAGATGGTAATTTATACCAAATCAGCCGGGCAGCGGACTTGAAAACGGAGAGGAGAATGCCTTGTGTCAGCGAAATACCGAAGAAATGTGCCCTATGACCAGTTTGCGCCGGTCTATGCCTGGTGCGCATGGTGCGCGTGCGAGATCTACCTGGGGCAGTCGTACTACGAGACGGAGGACGGCAAGATCTGCATGGACTGCCTGCCGGACTACGCGCGCAAATACTTTCTGGCCAATCTGCGGACCTCCATGCCGAGGACCTCGCGCCATGACCCTTAAGGAGATGTCCGCAGAGTACCGCGCGGCGGCGCAGCCGCTGCGCGAGCGCCTGCGTCAGCTCCGACAGGCAAAAAAGCGCACGCGCGACCGCGAGGAGCTGTTCTGGATCGACCGGCGGATGAGCGTGCTGACCGCCATGCTGACGCAGGTCAACGAGCTTGCGGAGCTGACGGAGCATTATTATGAAAGGGGCTATTACCGCAATGAAAAATATCGATTATGACGGCTATCTCGGCCCGCGCATGACGCGCGACGTGCAGAGAAGGCGCCTCCAGCATGTGATGGAAAACGAGCTGACCGAGCTTCAGCGCCGCGCCGTGATCGGCTACTATCTCGAAAAGAAGACCATGCGCGAGCTTGCGCAGGAGCGCGGTGTGAACAAATCCACCGTCTGCCGCACGCTCCAGCGCGCCGAGCGGCGGATGCGGCGCTGCCTTCGATACTGAGCGGCGCGATGCGCCCGCGTTCGACAGCGCCGTCAAAAAAGCGCCCCTGACCGGTCGAGTCAGGGGAAGGGTGGATCGTGGGATCTGACGCCGCGGCAGCGCGGCGCCGGGACATGAAGTGCGCTCGTATTGGATAAGCTGTGCCCATAGACTACCACGGCGGTTTTGAAAAGTCTGTCGAAACCGGTCGCGCGGGAAAATTTTTCCGGTCAAGGCAGCGGCAGAACAGATTGACTTCCGCCTTGCGGCGGGCTACACTATCTGTAATCTGAGGGCCTGAAGGGAGCCGTGATCACATGGATCGGTGCTATGAAAAATTTCTGCGGCTGGGGATCGACCTTGCGCCGCTCGGGATCGAGCGCCGCGCGGACAACACACCCTACGACTGCACGCCGAAGGGCGCGGACATCCTCGGCTGGGCCGGGGTGGACGGCATCCACTTCTGCCGCGTGCGCGGCTTTGGCGCGCGCATCTTTGCCGTCAGCCCGATGAACAGCGCGCCCGACCACATCCACCTGATCGCGGAGGATTTTGAGCAGCTTCTGCGGCTGCTGCTGGCCTGCGGCGACGCGGCTGCGCTGGAGCAGGCGTGGCAGTGGAACGCGGCGCAGTTTGCCGCATTTCTGGAGGAATACCCGCCGGACGCGGCGCAAAAAGGCGTTCTGGAGGCCATCCGCACCGGAACGGGACTGACGCCGCTGCCGGAGCCGTGGGCGTATCTGGACGGCCTGAACCGGAGCTTTGACTACAGAAGGCTCCGCTACAGCGAGGACTTTGCGCCGTTCGAGCCTGCCGCGCCCGCGCCTGCGCCATGGCGGGTCTGCTTTGAGGGCGGCTTCGGCACGCAGCGCGGACGCGCCGGAGCCGAGCTCCCGCTCGGGACGCGGTTTTCATGGGCGGGACGGCAGTGGCTCGTTCCGGCGGCCTATCTCTGCGCGAAGGGGCTCGTGCTGGATCTCTGTATGCGCGTCGAGGCGGAGGCCATGCGCGCATTTGCGGAAAAATGGGGGCTTTGCGCCGAAAATGACGATGCGGCGCGCTTTTCTCCGGAGGAGCGCGCGCAGATCGAGCTGGAAAACCCGCTTTGCATCAACGTCCGGCCGCGTCTGACCGCGAACGGGAAGCCGCTTTCCGCCTGCCGGGGCTACGCCGGCGTCTACTGGCCGGAGGGCGGCGCCTGCGATGCGGACGAGGCGGCGGCCGCGGCGCACTACGGGCTGGACGCGGAGGCGGCATGGCTCGTCATGCGCCACTGCTTCCCGTGGAACGGGCGAAGACCGTCTGCGCTGCGCACGCTCACGCTGGAGCTGCGCGCGGAGCCCGCAGCGATCCCAGGGCCGCGATTCACGGTACACGCGCCCGGCGAGACGGCCGTGCTTACCCTCCCGGATGGCAGCGCGTGTACGCTGCGGGTGGAGTCGCTCGAGCCGCAGACGCTGCCGATGTCCGCGCCAAAGGCCGCGCGGTGGTTTTATCCGCGGCATTTCACATGTATGACCTACACGCTCTCGCCGGAACCGGCGGGGCGCTTCACGCTCACCGACTGCGCCGAGGCCGACCAGCCGCTTGAGATCCTGCCGCCGGAGGACGCGACCGCGGCGGCCTGCGTCGGCATCATCGGCGGAGCGGACGGCCCGACCGCCATCGTTTTCGGCGGCAAAGGCGCCGAAGGCTGCCGCGCGGCGTGCTCCGCGCCGCACTTTGAACCGGTCGAGGGCGCGATCACATGGCGCGTCACCGTTTATGAGGAGCGCTTCCCCGCGATCACATGCAGCCTTTTCAAACGCGAACCCAGCCCCACGGTTTGCGTTTGAGAGCTTGTCAAAAAGACTTTTTGACAAGCGCAAGCGCCCCGCAGCAAAATAGCTGCGGGGCGCTTGCGTTCTTCACATTGCCTGATAAACTGCTCTTTCGCCGCCGATGTACTTCGGGCGGGTACGCGCGCAGAGGAGGTTTGCCTCGCCGATCTTCTTGAGCGACAGCCGCACCGGCACCGCCACGCGGCGCAGATGCATACCGATCAGCGTGCCGCCGATGTCCAGACCGGCGTCCGCCACGATCGTCTCGACCAGCACGGGATCGCGGAAATTCGCCCATGCGGTCACGGCAAACGAGCCGCCCGCGTGTACCTGCGGCACGGCGTTTACGATCTCAAAGCCGTGCGCCTCCGCGACGTCGCGCTCGACGACCAGCGCGCGGTTGAGATGCTCGCAGCACTGCACCGCGAGCGCGATGCCGCGCGCCTGCAAAACGGGATAGATGCCCGCAAACGCGGCCTGCGCGGCTTCGAGACTCGAGCCCTTGCCGATGCGCGCGCCGACCATCTCGCTTGACGAGCAGCCGATGACGAGCAGCTTGCCCGGCGTCAGCTTCGCCGCGTCCAGCAGCTCCGTGACAGCCTGTTTTGCCTGAGCAGTGATTTCTTCATACATTGTGATCAAACACCCTTCCAAAAGGTTTTATGAACGTCGGGAACACGGCAGAGCACCGTGTACAGCAGCACAGAAAGCGCAATGCCGAGCGCACCCTGCACCAGATTGTTGGGGATGGAGGCTGCGGCGGCAAGACCCTTCTGCAGGATCAGCGCCTTATAGCCGAAATAGCCTGCGACCATGAACGCCTCAGAGGGCAGCTCGCACAGCGCCAGCTTCCAGAACGGGAGCTTTTCGTCCCTTTTCAGGATCGGCCGCACCATGAACGCCGCGATCAGCGCCACAAGACCCTTGATGACGAACGTGCCGGGGACATAGTGGGCATAGCCCGCGAGCAGATCGGCAAGACCGCTGCCGACGCCGGCGGCGGCAAAGCCGTACCACGGCCCGAGCACAAGACCTGCCAGCAGGCAAACGCAGTCGCCGAGATTTGTGTAGCCCGCGACCGTCGGCACGCGGATGACCATGGTCGCCACGCAGGCCATCGCGGCCAGCAGCGCTGTCAGGACAAGCTTATAGATCGGTGAAGTTTTCATACCAGTTTCCCCTCCGCAAGCGGTACGCTTGCTTTTCTTTTTGTGATATGCTAGTATCATAGCACATTCTGGTATGAAAGAAATCGCCAGAAAAATATTATTTGATAGGGCCAGAATATGATCCAGACCTATTCTCTTGACCGCGGCGGCGCGCCGCTTTATGAACAGCTCTACCGCGCGCTGAAGGCGGACATTCTCTCCGGCGTGCTGCCCGGCGGCGGGAAGCTGCCGTCCGGCCGCGCCCTTTCCGAGCATCTCGGCGTGAGCCGCGTGACGGTGGAGACCGCCTACGCCCAGCTCCTTGCCGAGGGCTATGTCACCTCGCGCGAGCGTGCGGGGTATTTTGTCGAGGCCGTTACGCCTGCCGCGCCGCCTCTGCCGGAGCCGGAGCCTGCGGCGCCGGACGCGCCGGAGCCCTCTGCGGCGCAGACGCCGCCCGCGCGGCAGTTTCCGTTTTCCGTCTGGGCGCGGCTGATGCGCGGGGTGCTGCTCGACCGGCGGGGAGACCTGCTGCAAAGCGTCCCGGATGCGGGGCTTTGGGCGCTGCGTGAGGCGGTCGCGGGCGAGCTGTATCGTCAGCGGGGCGTCCGCGTGTCGCCGGAGCAGGTCTACATCGGCGCGGGCGCGGAGTATTTTTACAATCTGCTGATCCAGTTCCTCGGGCGGGAGAAAATTTTTGCGCTGGAGGAGCCGGGACACCGCAAGATCGCGCGTGTCTATCAGGCAAACGGCGTGCAGATGCGCCTGATCCGGATGGACGGCGACGGCGTGCTGCCTGCGCTGGTCGGGCAGAGCGGCGCGGATGTGCTGCACATCTCGCCCTCGCACCACTATCCGACCGGGACGGTCATGCCGATCACGCGCCGTCAGGCGCTCATGCGCTGGCTGACGGAGGGGCCGGAGCGGTATCTGATCGAGGACGATTACGACTCGGAATTCCGCTTCACGGGACTGCCCATCCCGACCATGCAGAGCATGGACCAGAGCGGCCGCGTCATCTACATGAACACGTTCTCGCGCACCATCGCGCCGGCGCTGCGCATCAGCTACATGATCCTGCCGAAGGCGCTGCTTGCGCGCTGGCGGGAGACGATGGGCTTTTACAGCTGCACCGTCCCGAGCTTTGAGCAGATGACGCTGACGCGCTTTCTGGCGGAGGGCTACTTTGAAAAGCACCTGAACCGCATGAAAAAGCATTACCGCGCCGTGCGCGGCGCGCTTCTGGACGCGCTGGCGCAGCCGCCGTGCGCCGGGTGCTTCCGCGTCCATGACGCGGGCGCGGGCCTTCATTTTGTGCTGGAGGCGCCGGGCGCGCCGGAGCCGGAGCGCCTGCGGGCGCTTTTGCGGCAGACCGGGCTGCACGCGGCGCTGCTGGCGGATTTCTATGCCGGAGCGCCGGAGCCGGAGGCGGCGCGCTGCATCGTGCTCGACTACGCCGATGCCGAGCCGGAGACGCTGCAAGGCGCACTGCGGCGGCTTGCGGCGGAAATAACGGGCCGGTGACGGGCGCTATTCCAGCTCGTCGAGCGTCAGCTTGAAGCTGTCGAGGAAATGCGCCATAAAATAGTCCAGACACGGAAGCCGCATCTCGATGAGCGCCTGCCGCGTCTGCGCGGCGGCGGATGCAAACTCGGCGTTTCCGGCCTTCAGCTCCTCGAGGCACTTGATGTGCGCCGAGAGCTTGTCCGCGGCCTTGACGATGCGGCCGACGGCCTCATCGGATTCGAGCAGCAGCGGCGCATAGCTCTCTTGCAGCGCGTCCGGCAGCAGCGCGAGGAGCTTTCGGCAGCTCACGGCCTCGATCTGCTTGTACGCGCCGCGAATCTCGGGGTTATAATACTTGATGGGCGTCGGCAGGTCGCCGGTCAGGATCTCCGAGGCGTCATGAAACAGCGCCGCCGAGGCGCAGCGGTCGGGGTCGGGCGTGCTTTCGTCGTGGAGGATGTCCCGCCCGATGAGCGCAAGCCCGTGCGCCAGCACGGCGACCATGTGGCTGTGCTCCTGAATGTTCTCCTGAAACGAATTGCGCATCAGACCCCAGCGGGCAATGTAGCGCATACGCGAAATGAGCGCAAAAAAGCGGTGCTGCATGGCGATCCTCCACAGTCCGTGCCGCACGCGCGGCGGAAATGCTTCCGGCGCCGCAGGCTGTTTCTTCTGTTTTTTATTGTACCATAAATATTTCTACTCTGCAACGCTCTGAAGCACCCAAATACTGAACATTTCAGCCCTTTGAAGTTCGGTGAAATCGGGGTTATTAGTAACATAGTAGAAACACGCAAAAAAGGCCCTTCCAGCTTGAACCGGAAGGGCCTTTTCTCATGGTCAGGTTTTAGTGGCGTAGTCAAGGGAAATCCACCCGGCACCGCTTTTCAGTTTGCCCCACTTGGCCGCACCTTTGCCGGTGCTTTCAGCCACGATGGTATAAATACCGGGCTGGATGTAGCCGGTTGCACCGTAGTTTGTGCCGGGGCCTTTACGGATATTCAGGTTGGTGATCTTCACCCGCACATGGTAAGGGGTCACGGTGGCCCCTATGGTGCCGCCTGTGGGCTTTTCTGCGGCTGGGGGTGTAACTACTACCCCACCACCATTGGAAGCGCCCTGAAGCCTTCTGTTGACTTCTGCGGCAATCTCCCCGTGTCTGGAATAAAGATATTCCCCCGGACAGGCTTTGTTGGCGAAGTCACGATGAACGGTCATGTTGCATCCGTTCCGATGGTTCACACGATCATTCTTGTTCGTACTCCACACCAACTTCTTGATCCCGTTCCGCTTGCAAATATCCGTTACCAAATCCAACAGGGCCGCATAAGCCTTGGCGGTGACGGCGTAAGGGTGGGTGGTGTCGGAAGCAACTTCAATGGTGATTGCCCGGTTGTCATTGGTGCCGTTGCTGGAACACCAAGAACGATCCTTTTCATCCACGGAAAGGCCAATGGAACCATCCTTACCAACAACATAGTTGGCGGAACATTGCCGGTCTGTGGTGGCGAAATAATCACACCCCTGTTTTGCTGTCCATTGCCCAACGATACAATGAATCGTGATGGTGTCAATGGCATGGTTCCGGGGGCTGGTTTTGTTTTTCGTGATCCGGGTATAGGTTGCAAGGGGGGAATTACTCATTTTCTGTATCTCCTTTCACCTGAAGAATGGCCCTGAACTTGGTGAAGGCTTCTGCGATATACTTACAAGACACCATCAGCACAGCGCCCACAATAACCAAATCAGCAAAAATTTCTGTGTATTCTTCCGGGATTGCCCACCCAAGCTGATCCGCATAAATCGGAAGGGTGGTGATTGCTACACAAAGCAAGGTCAGGCCCACAACGAAGGTGGCAACCTTCAGCCCGGAATTGATCATTTTCTGTCTGTCGAAGGGCTGAAGCAAAACCTTGATGTTGTAGTAAAGGGAAAAAGCAACATTGGACAGGTACGCACACAGGAAGATCAGCATGGCCCACCCAATATTGATCAGATTGTTCAAAACAGCGTTCAGCATGGTTTCAAATCTCCTTTGCATCGTTATAGATTTCCGGGCCATACAACTTCCGAAGTTTGATCCGGTTTTCGGCTTTGGCTTTGGAATAGTAAAACCCGGTTGCGGTTGCCAATTCAGCAAATATGGCGGGGATCAAATAGGCCAGCGGTTCAAGGTTTTCAGTTTTCCAAACCATGATAAGGGTGAAGGCCGTAACCCCAACGGTTACGGCCCCCACCACATACAGGATCAGCTTGGAAAACTCACGCTTTGGCTTTTTGGTTCGTCTGCTCATTCTTCCGGGGGATCGGTGGACAACTCCAAGAATTTTCTGTGAAGATCGTCCATCACCCCATTCACCCCCAAAGAATGATACTGCTTCCAGCAATTTTCAAAATTATCCCGTGCATAGATTGGGGCATAGCCTTTTTCGGAATACTTATTGAAATCGCTGATCATCTGCGCCCGAAGAAGGGCCTGAATACCGGCCTTCAAAGCCTTGGAATCCTCGGTGTTATGCTTGATTTGGCTCCACAGGTATTTGAATACTGCCAAAATCAAGGCGGGAACACCAATCAAGCACAACACCTGATAAATCGTCATGGCTTTTCCCTCCTATCAGGCCCCGATCAGGGCGGCAATATAGCGCAAATCCTCAACAGGGCCGTTGTAGAAGTCGAAGTTCCAAATCCAATGTTCTTCCTGATCCGGGCGCTTGTACTTCTGACAAAGGGCATCTTCCCAAATCTTCCCCCACCGGGCCTGATACCCGGCATCACGCTTTTCCAGCTTGGGAATGATCCGGTTCAACAGTTCGCCCCGTTCCTGCCCCATGCCATCATCATTCTGTGTGAAGAAGTCATAGGCGTTTTGGCTGGTGGCCGAACACACCGGAAGATCATTCAGGATCAGAAAACCACCCTGACCATTCAGGGTGGTTCCATACGGAATGTTCACTTGTCCGCAAATCGCCTTGAACCTTGCCCGTTTACGGCAAACATAGGTTTTATACTCCATCCGTGCTTTCCTCCCACCCGTACACACCGGGTTCCCACACATTGGAATCCACCGTGGAAATCCAATGCTTTTCCTTATGGCTCACCTTTGCCCCCTTGGAATAAGCGTCATGCGCTCCCACCGGTTGGCTCCATTCGGGCCATTCTTCAGCGGGATCACTCGTTTTGCTCCACAGGCTGGAAGCCGTGTCCGGTGTCCAATCCGCTTGGGAAGTATGGGCCTGAACGCACTTGTAAAGGGTTCCGTTATACCGGCGAATCTGCCCCACCGTGTAGCCAACAGGGAAAGCCCATTCAGCGAACAAATCAGCGTGTTCCGCCGCCGTTTCAGCGTCAATGCTCCCGGCTTCCGCCAAGGTCACAAAGACGATTCCACCGGCTTCTGTGGCTTTGGTGATCTCGGTTCCTGCGTCCGTTTCCTCCAAACTCACAGTTTCCAGTTCGTCCATAGCGGCACGGCCCAACAAATGGTAAGCCACACCCTCAAAAACAATGCCCGAAGCGTCATGCTCCGGGCAAAGGATGTAGCAACCATTTTCGGCTTTCTTGATGTAGTTCAGGTTCTCGGTCAGGCCGATACCGGCCCCGGCTTTGATGATTCTAAACATTGTCCACCTCCGAAAAAGATTGCATGGTAAAGCCGCTGCAACCGCAACAACCGGCCATGATCGTTGAAGTTCCGGTAATAGGCGCTTTGGCACTCCATGTATTGTTCTATGTCAAAGAAGGATCGTTTTCCCTCTTTGAACTCCCTGTGAAACAGCTTCAGTTTTCGCCTTGCCCGTTTCACTCCATCCCGGCTTCCATTCACCTTGATCTTGCCGGTTTCGGTAAGTGTGAACCGGGCTTTGCAGAACCGGAACGGCTTTGTAAGCGGGATCACCTTACACTTGCGCTTGTTCACTCGGATTCCAGCGGCTTCAAAACGCCTTACAATTTCATGGCCCATCAGCTTTGCTTCATCCACCGTGGGAAAGAAAGCATAGTAATCATCCATGTAATGACCGGCGCAATGAACATGGGCCTGACACTTGATCCATTGGTCAATCTTGCTGGGCAAGGCCACCATTTCCTGTTGGGAAGGCTCCACACCCAAAGGCAAGCCCCGGCCCGGTGTCGGGCATGGGGAAAACTGGATGATCGTATCAGCCAAGTTTTGAAGTTCAGGATTCAAAATCAATTCCCGGTGCCGCTGGTATAACAGGGCGTGGGAAGCATTTGGAAAGAACCCTTTCAAATCCAACAGCAACACAGCACCTTCCCGGCCATAGCGCCGGTAATGCCATCCAAGCTGTTGTTTGATCCGCTTGAACTGCCAATGAAGGCCCTTTCCCCGCTGACTTGCCCCGTTGTCATAGATCATCGAAGGTGAATACAGCGGGATCAGAACTTCATTGCAAAGGGTTTTATGGATTTGTCGATCCGTAATGTGCGGGGCATCTATCGGGCGGATTTTGCCCCTTTCCCGAAGGGTGAAATGGGAACAGGCTTTGGGCTTCCAAGTCTGTTCCAACACCGTTCGCCGCCGTGTTGCCGTACCAGAAAACAGGTGGCCTTCAAAGTTTTGAACACTTTGCTTCCACCGCACCCCGTTACAGCACTTTTTCCCATAGAAGAACATCTTCCGATAGGAAAAAACTTTATTCATTGGCCCAAGGCTATCACACCGGGCCTGTTTCCGTTCCAACCGCTTTGCTTTGCGGCGCTGGAACCTTGCTTCATGCCGTTCTTGGCTTGTCATAATAAAAGTATTCGCCCCTCGTACAAATTCGTTGTAGGATGCCATCTAAATTGCTTTGTCCTCACACATGAAATGGGTTAAGGCACAATCACCCACCATGCAAGAAGCGTCCGTGTAAGGGCATCAAAGGGCAGTTTTAGGGATTGAAACCCAAGGAAGTACAACTCCTTTTACATCGGTCGTCTTTCACCTGAAAAGCCGTTTGCCTTCTGTTACTACATTTGACCGTGTATATTTGCAAAATCCGGGCCGCACACCAGCACAGTAATTGGCATTGTTATTGTTGTTGTTGCCATCCGTATTGACATTCTGGAAATTATTGTTGTTGTTGTAATTAGGGGAACGAAGCCACCACCACACCGCCAACAGGCTCATTATCAGTTGCACACCTAATGGGAAAATCATTTCTGTTTCGCTGTTACATTTTTGATTGCCCCTTTCAAAAGTTCGTTTTCTTTGTCGATCAGTTCACCCAAGTTTTGGGCCATCTTATCCAGCTTTTCCATTGCATCCTGTGACTTCACCGGGTTCCCCTTGGAAGTGGTAAAGGCCCCTTCCGGGTTCTGGTTCAGAATCAGGTAAACATGGGTCAAGCGAACATCCAGCGCCATCAGGGAAGCCCGTGCTTCAAGAAGATGGGCCTTCCTCATTTCAATGCGCTGGTTGTCCGAAGGAAAGATACTGTTGGCCTTCTCCGCATGGTCGATGATCTCACCGGCCAGCTTTGCCACCGGCTCCGCAATCAACCGGGAATACCGGGCTGAAAGACGGGTTAGGAAGTTCAGGGTTTCAACATAAATCTGATTGGCCGTATTGATGAACTCGGCCTTGCTTGTGGTTCTCTTTTGCTTCAGGACAGACATTTTCAGTTATACCCCTTTGGGTGAATTATCGACATTGATCGTTCCTTCCGCCTTTTCCACTTCTTCCAAGTGTTTCAGAAGAACAAATTCAATGTAATTGGTAATGGATCGGTGTTCACGGGTTGCAAGCGCCCCAATCTTGTCAAAGACTTCATCAGATAAGCGCAAGGTGAAAACACGCTTGTTTGTTGCCATACAATACCCCCTTCAAACAGGCTTATGGATATTGTATGGCTGATTTTGTCCGGTGTATGCACTCAAAAGACAGTCAAATGATAGCACTTTGCCGGAAAACCCCCATTTTCAAAAAATCGTCGGGCGGCTTACGCCGCCATTATTATTTTTATTTGGGGTTCCCTCCCGGAACCGCCGCCTTTCGGCGGCGGGATGGGGGCGGGATCATCCTGCGGGGGATTAGGCGGCAAAGCCGGGCCGCACACCAGCACAGTAATTGGCATTGTTATTGTTGTTGTTGCCATCCGCGGTGACATTCCGGAAATTATTGTTGTCGCTGTAATTAGGGGAACGAAGCCACCACCACACCGCCGTGGACACGGCGGAATGATTATAGGCTACTCTACTATTACCGGCTTTGTAGTAATCGTATTGTGCCTGATAATTCTGTTCATAGCTATTTGCATAGCTTCTTGTTCCGAACACTTCAAATTCAGCAAGCAAGAACAAGTAATCGGTGGTGGCCGTTACATAAGTCTGAACATTGCCGCCACCGTTGGCGGTATTATCGGTGTACTTGGTCACAGGTTGCATAACCGCCCTCAAATCGGCGGGAAGCGCCGCCATCAAGCTATTCGCCAACGGGCTTGTGGGGGTGTTACTGTTGCCCAATACAGTTTTTCTCATGTGTGAAGCGTTCCAACCGCCGCTGTTCGTCTGACTGGTATTCATGCGGAAACCATCACCGGTGTTGTTATAATTGCTATCACACAAAGCAACTGCCGTGGAACCGATCTTCCCGATCTGGAAGTGAATCTTGTTCGCACCTTCCTTGGCGGAATTGTGGTTGAAGCCCAAAATAAAGGCGTTCACGGTCAAGTTGTTGAAAGTGTAATTCCTTACGGTGCCATTCAGAACGATGGATTTCACATCACCAACGGCCCAATAGTTGGCTCCCAAACCTGCGGAACTGACTTCCCGGATGGTTGCCCAACTGTTATCGTTCAGAACCTTGGTGGGCAATGTCACTTCAACGGAACAGGTCTTATTGGCCGGGGCCGTGTGATTGGTGCCAGCGGCCACGCTGACGGTGATTGTGGCGTTTCCTTTGGCCTTGGCGGTAACAGTTACCACCGAACCGGAAACACTCACAGAAGCCACCGTGGGGGCGCTGGAAGTGGCTGTGATTGTGCCGTTACCGGCTCTTGTCACGGTGATGGTGTCCGTGGTCTTTGCGGCGGTCAGTTTGATGGAAGTCTTATTCAAAGACAAACTACCAGCGGCCTTGGCAATGCCCCAAGCAACCGTTTTGGCCCCGGTGCTTCCATCAGCCCACTTGTAGTTCGTTTTCGGTGTGAAGGTGGCATTGTAGGAACCGGCGTTCGTGCCGCTGGTAGTTCCTCCAAGCGTCATTTTCCCGCTGTCATAGTTGTTCCAAGTGGGGCTTTGTGCCGAACCGGTATAGGTCAGACTGTTCTTCTGCGTGGGAACCGTCATGGTGGCGGCGTTGATCGTCCAAGTCACTTCCTTGGCGGTCTGCGTACCATCCGCCCACTTATACTGCCCCTTGGGGGTGAAAGTGGCCGTGTAGGTTCCCGCATTGGTGCCGGTAGTCACGCCGCCCAAGGTCAGCGCATCGGGGTTATAAGCGTTCCAAGAAGGGCTTTGGGCCTGTCCGTTATAGGTCAGGGTGCCATTCTGCGAAGGAAGAACATTGATGGTATAGACGATACCGGACACAGCATCCAAGGCCGCATTTGCGGCATCCTGTGCGTTCTGTGCCGCTTCCACACAGGTTCCGATCTGGTTCAACAGATACGGGTGGGCGGTTTGGTCAAGGTTGTGTTCGCTCACCTTGCTTTCTGCCGTGCCTTTTTCATCATAGTTCATGTTAGGAAGCTGTTCGGCGGGAACCTTACCGTCCACCAGATCAGCCTTCCCGGATTGACCTTTCTGAAGGGCTTCAATGGCATCCGCATTGGCCTTCATTTGGGTATCAATCTTATCCATGTTTTCATTCTGAACCCCTACATCATAAAACTCAGATTCAAGGGGTTTAGTCAGCTTGTAGTTGGTTGTTTTATTCGCCATTCTTCAAAACCTCGTTTCTCAACTGATTATGGGTATAGGCGGCAAGCTGGGCATGGGTAAACCGCCCAAGTTCCGCATGGGTGTTATAAAGCTGAAGCAAGGTCACAACCATGTTTTGGGGAACAACCCGGTTCAGCAAAGATTCAACATCATTGAAGTTGTTCTTTGCGGCCAACCCGATTTTCACAAGAAGCTGATAGGTGCCTTCTTCCACATCAGCGGAATAGTTTCCCTTCCCGCACAGCGTTTCAAGGATGTTCCGAAGCTGGGGCAAGGTGTACGGAAGTTCTTCATTGATCCGGGTCAGAATACGGAACCGGCGATCTTCAAGACTGTCCGTGCCTTTGGGGGTGATCCCCAAAATCTTTTCCCACCGGGAAAGGCCCATGTTTCCAGCGGTGGGAATGAACTGGTTATCAAGAAGATCATCCGTGGTGTTCCACGCCTTTTCAATTTCCGGCTGTTCGCTCCCCATGATCCCCTGAAACTCCGCATAATCACGAATGACATAGGGAAGATAATCAATCAGTTTGCGTTCCATGCTCCCGGCCCCCTTATCCGTTGATCACGATGGTTCCCGGCTCAATGGTTCCCAAAACCGGGATGTGATCAAGGGTCAGGGTACAGTTCGCCGCTTCACCGTTGATCTTGGTGTTGGCAATATCCAGAATACCGGTGATCCCCAACAGGCGGCTTTCCACCTGACTGATACGAACCACAAGGGCTTCATTCTGGTCTGCCCAACTTTGGGCCAGTTCCAAGAAGTAACCGTTGATTGCTTCTGTGACATAGGCGGAAACATCATCCCAACTCCATTCCCGCTGATAGTACAAATCGAAGGAAAGGTTGATGGTATCTTCACCCACGCCTTCCACCCTCACCACATGGCCGATGGGGGCAATGCCCACACCTTCACCGGCGTTCTGAAGGGGATCAACTGCGGTCTGCACTTGACCCACAAGGGTTTCCGAAGGCTTCTTGAAAGAACTGTTGATGATCACCAGCTTCACGGTTCCGCCCACGGTCAGCTTGCTATTGGCTCCCGCCGCATACACGGCATCCAACCACGCCTTGATTTCCTCGGACACACCGGAAAGGCCGCTGATCCAAGTGTCGGTTCCCGTGGGCGGGATCAGCTTGGCCGGGTTCAAATCGCTGTTCCAAACCCGATATACCTTCACACCGCCCACGCCGGGAATGGCGTTCACCTTTTCCAGATAATCCGCACGGTTGCCGCCGAAGGCTTGGGCGTTCAGGCTATCCATGTAACGCTGTCTGAAAACCTCGGTATCTTCTTCATCCTCACCGGGGATCACCACGGCGGAAATGGAACAGGTTTCAAGCCCGTCCACATACTCAATGGGAATCACCGTTCCGGTGTAGTCATTACCGGCTTCACCAGCGGTTTCACAGGTGATTTCATACTTACCACTTCCACGGTCAGCCGAAACATAATAGTTCAGTTCTCCGATGGAAAAGCGGGTGTTCATGGGAAGGTGCAAGGTGGTTGGTGTAATGCTCAACTGCAACACGGCGGGGCTTGCCGGTTGCGGTTTCAGGCCCCTTTCTGCCGCCCTCAAAATGAGATAAGGGCGGGTTGCGGTGTCCGCAAAGGTTTCATTCAGCACCGTATCAAGGGCAATATAAAGGTTCTGCAATTCCACGGCGGCGGGGGCGTCACCGCACCAAACCAACGAACCTTCACGGGTGTCCAAATTGCCATTGATGGAAAGCGCCTTCTGAAGCATCCGGGAAAGGATTGCTTCATAGGTCTGTGCTTCATACATCAGATTTCAACCCCCAATTCTGCATTGATTTCACCAAAAATGCTGACCACCGTGAAGGTAGTCAGCACTTTCTTTTTGTTCACCGTAAATTCAAAGTTCTGAACCGCCGTGATCCTATCATCCTGAAGCAAGGCTTCACGAACCCGGCGTTCAATTTCGGGAATACAGTATTCCACATCTTTCCCGATCAGATTATGAAGTTCAACCCCATAATCCCAAGAATGGATCAACCATTCATAGCGTTCTGTGTTCAGGATCAGGAAAACCGCCTGTTCCACAGCTTGGATTTCATCAATGGTGCCGATGATGGTCAGATTGTTGTGGTTCATCCTGAAAGTACGGCTTGGAAGGGTTTCAATGGTGAAATCCTGTTTAATATCATCCTGCACTTGCGGAATCATCATCAAACCCCCTTTACTCGGTCAATAACCACGAATTTCTTTCCTTGCTGAACCCGGATCAGAAGCACCTTTTCACCGGCCTTCAAAGCATTGTGAACCTTGAAGGTTTTCTTGCCAACATAGGCGTGTTTGTGGGCTTCATAAGCCGCCGCACCGGAACCACCGCCTTTGTCCTCGGTGCTGTGGTTCACCGTCATATCAACTTCAAAATCAGTCACATTCCGGGTCAGGATCAGCATTTTAGAAGTGTAGATGGATTTCTGATCCACCTGAATTTTCAAGGGTGAAGCGGAAAGGACAGTTCCAAACAGGATGTTCACCGGTTTTCCGGCTTCCACAGCTTCCACCGCCGCCCGTTTTACCACTTCAACAGGATTAGGCAATAAATTCACCCCCGATCAGGTCAAGTTCCATCATGTGTTCATCACCCCTGAAGGTATGGGTGACTTTGTTCACCACCATGTAATTGTTGGTGACAATATCGCCAAGGTTCAGGGCCACCACCACGGCGCTTCCAGCACGAACCCGCACATCACCGAAAGCGTTCTGAATGGTCAGCTTGCGGGTTTTCTGATCGTACAGCTTCAACAGGGCATCCGCCTTGGCGGAAGCGCCCGTTTTGGTCTGAACTTCTTCAAAATATTGAAGAACACCCCATTGGTTCATTTTCGCCCCGTCCTGTGCAATGAACAATTCCCGCTTACCGGTTTTTTCATTGTTATAGGCCAGCTTGATCTTGTTATAGGTCTGTTCATCAATACTGGATTCATAGCTGAAGTTTTCCCCGGTTTCTTCATCAATCAGAAGGTTCAGCTTCATGGTATTGATGTTCTTCAGGGTCAGCTTCCCGGCATCGTCATACAGAACATAAAGCTGTTTGGTATTCATCAGGGTTTCATCAAGGGCGCTCTGGATCATATCAAACAGGGTTTGGTTTTCTTCCACGATGGTTTCAAGGGTATAACCGGTATCTTCCACCGTGCCAAGGTTCAACCGGAAATCTGTTGCAATGCGCTTCAGAAGGTCGGAAGCCTTCAGCCCTTCTTCCGTGATGGTGTCCTTGTTCTTCAGATAGCGCAACTGATCATAGGCCACAACATCAATGGTGCCGCCCTTGTCACGCTTTTTCTTGAACACAAACCCATAGAACATGGCGGTTCCGTTCACAGTCAGCTTCACCGGATCACCTTCAGCAAAGTTCAGCCCCGGCCCCTTGACAACGGTGAACTCTAACTTGCCGGGGGTTCCCTTGCGTTCCAAGGTCAACTTTGCGCCTTCCTCGACAACGGGGAATTGAATGGTGCTGTTATGCTGGATGAACAATTCAACTGCCAAACGGAATCACCCCTTTCAGGAAGGCAAAGTAAGAACCTGACCGGGATAGATCAGGTTCGGGTTCTTGATTTTGTCCTTGTTCAGATTATAGATTTTCGTGTAATCGGCCCCGTTGCCCAACTGCTTCTTGGCAATGTTCCAAAGGCAATCACCAGATTTCACCGTATAGGTGGCGGCTTTCGGGGCCGTTGTGGTGGGCCGGGGTGCCGCCTTAACCGTTGCGGTGGCGGTTCCCCCGGAAGTCTTGGCCGGTTGCACGGCCACGGTCTTGGTGCCATAGGCTCTGTACTGTTTCAGGTTGATCTTCACCTTCACATCAAAGCCTTCACCGGCATCATCGGTGATTTCATAGGTTTCAAGGCCAACGGTCAAATTGGTGTAATGGAACATCCCGCCACCGGGCTTCTGCCGGTTCAGGATGAATTGGAACGGGGTCTTGCTCACCTTCAGCCGTTCAAACAAGGATAGGTAATAGGCGGCGCTTTGCGCCCCACCGTTGCTGAAGGGATAGGACACTTGGGGAAGAACCAATTCAAAGGACACATCCGAAAGGCCAGCGGCCTTCAGAATGTTGATTTCTTCCCCGTTGATCAGGGTCATGGTCTTGTTCTGGTTATTGATCTTCACCGTCACCTTGGAAGGGGTGATGGGCATAAGCGTTCCCGCCATATACAGTTTATACGCCATTACTCATGCACCCCTTCTTCAGAAACTTCCAGCTTTTCAGCAAAGTCATTGGCCCAAGCATCCATGATCCCATCCAAATCAGCATCTTTGGAAATGTGGTTTTCATTGTGCTGTTCAACCTTGATTTCAGCGGTAGTGAACCGGTTGATTGCTTCACGCTCCGCAATGTCACGAAGATAGGCCAAATCTTCTTCAGCAATATCCAAGGCATCAGCGGTGGCCGCTGTGTTGTTTGCAATATCGCCGGTGTTCCCGTAAATGCTATCAAGATCATTGCCAAGGTTGAAGGCATCCAAAGAATCAGCCCCCATAGAATCCAAGGCGGAAAAATCAAACATACCGGAAACCTTATCGGCCACACCATCACCCCAAGCGGCACCGGAAGCAAAAGCATCAGCGGCCCAACCATCTTGGAAGGTGTCAAAGGTAGACATTCCTTCATTGAAGGCATCGGCAACGCTTTTATATTCCTCAACATTCCCATAGGCTTCAGCGGACTTGGCCGCATATTCGCTTGCTTTGCTGGTGATCCCGGAATAGTCGAACTCAACGAAGGGCAACTTGTTCAGGGCTTCACAAATACCGGCCACAACTGTAAGGGCCGTAGAAAGAAGGTTATAAAACCATCCCTGAACATTGGAAATGACATTATGGAAGGCGGTTCCGATATTGGAAGCACAAGCCCCCAAAGCGTTCCAGATACCCAAGGCAATATTCGCCACGGACAGGCCAAGGTTTTTGAAGAAGGAAATCACAACCATGATTCCCCCGCAAATCACACCGAAGCCGCTATTTGCAATTCCGGTGAACTTGGCAACTGCCGCACACGCCGCATAGATAGCCGCAATGACGGCGATAATCAGAAGGATGATCCATGTAAGGGGGCAAGCCAAAAGCGCCGCATTTAGGCCCTGCTGGGCTACCGTAGCGGTGAAAGTGGCTCCCGCTTCCATAGCAGTTGCCGCCGCATGAACGGCCTTGGCCGTTGCCTGAATACCCATAATGGCATTTGTCACCAGCGCCACACCGTTATAAATCAGCATAGCGGCCACAATACCCATGATGATAGGCTGAATCCAACTCCAATTATCAACAATCACCGAAGCAACGGAAATCAGAATATCCAATAGCGAAGAAGCCACATTTGCAACCCCCGCAAGCCCATTGATCAGGGCCGTGGTAACTTGCTGGAACTTGGTGCTATTGGCAATCTGGTTGATCTTGGTCAGAATCGGGGCGAACATGGAAAGGGCTTTATTTTTCATCCCGGCCCAAATCTGCGCCCAAGTCTTGGGCATGGAATCGAACTTTGCGTTGGTTTCATCCGCCATAGCAAACATGGCGTTCTTCACCACTTCAGCCGTTACCTTGCCTTCCTGTGCAACCGTCTTGATGGAACCTTCCGCAATCCCCATATACTTTTCAATAGCTCTTGCGATACCCGGCGCACCGTCCAGAATGGAGTTCAGTTCTTCACCACGAAGCGCACCCGCCGCCATTGCCTGTGTAAGCTGGATCATGGCGTTGCTTTGCTCTTGGGCCGTAGCGCCGCCAATAACAAACTGCTTGTTCACCTGCTCCATGAAAGCAATGACCTGATTCATGTCACCGTTGAAGGCGTTACCGGCGTTCAAGCCAAGTTTCGCAACGGCGGAAGCGGTATCAAAGTAAACGGATCGGGAACGCTGGGCGGAAGCCATGATCTTCTGTTCCAACACATCCACGGAACCGCCATCATCCACCAGCAGATTCAACCGGGCCTTGGTGCTTGCCAATTTATCCGAAATGTTCTGCACCTTATTGATCCCGACGATACCACCAGCGGCAACGGCAATTTTCTTGATGGTGGACAGAAGTCCATTGGCGGAATTGTTACCCCCACGAATGGAATTATTGAACTTTTGCTGTTCATTATTGGCGTTCCTGATATTTTCTTCAATGGCATCAAAGGCGGTTCCCGCTTTCGCCCATTCTTCACGGGCTTCCCGGATTGCCGCCGTGTCAACGGCTCTACCGGAAGCCTGTTGCATGGATTCAAAGGTGTTCAGCACAACACCCATAGCCTTGTGCATACTCTGAAGGGGGCTGGTAACACCATCATAAAGGGCAATAGCGGTTCGGATAGTTCCCACAGGGATCACCACCTTTCTTGGAGAATAGCCGGGGCCTTAATGGTGTCGGCCCCGGCGCTGTTTGCGTTCAATTTCCTTCTGCTTCTTCTTTTCAGCTTCCACCCGAACATCAATGGCCGCAATGATGAAGGCCCGTTCACGCCGGGGCAAAGCATAGAAGGCGGAAGGTGTTAAATGAAGTTCGTGAAGGCAATAGTAAGCAATGTTGGCTTCACCATCACCTTCACAGATCAGTTTTTTGCTTCATCAACCTCATCCTGCATGGTGGTATCAAAACCACACACTTCCTGAATCTTGGTCAGGTATTCGGCATATTCGCCGGGGGTCAGCATGGTTTTCAGAAGGGCATCAGCGCCCATGACCTTGTAGCTGTCCTGAAGTTCCTTATCATTCAGATTGGGGAACACGGTACAAGCCACGGCCAGCTTGCCAAGGTAAAGATCATAGTCGGTTTCCTTCTGATACTGGTTCTTCTTGCCGGGAACCGGAACACGCTTGGCACAGGACTTCCGAAGGGCTTCATCCTCGGTGCCGGTGATGGTCTTGATCTCCCAAGGAATGGGGTTGCCATCCTCACCCAAGAAGCGTTTGGAAGCAACAAACTTGATGTTCTCAACGGGAACGGCGTTTTCAGCCAAAAAAGCGGACAGGCTCATTGTTTTTTTCCTCCTATATTTTGATACGAAAAAAGGCCCCGGCCCCTACCGAAGTAAGGCCGGGGCGCTCTGCTTACTGCATACCGGCCAAAAGGCTGAAGGTTTCGGGCATCTCGAAATCTTCAAAGGTGAAGTCCATATCTTCATCCAAGTATTCCGCATCAGCGTCAAACTTGGCAAGCAAGCCGCCGTCCATATTGCAATCCTTCAGGATCACGGTCTGACGGCCCACAGAAGAAGTGGGATCTTCATTTGTCACCTGAATGTCAAAATAGACATCCTCGCCGGTGTCCTTATAACGCTTCATCAGCTCACGGAAGATGGAAGTGTTATAGTGGAAGGTGGCGGAACCCGTACCCTTCCAGCCGGTGGCCTTATTGCCCTTGCCGGTCTTGCCCAAAATGGGAACTTCCGTTTTGTTCTTCTCAAAGTTGGCTTCAAGGTTGATAGCCTGCATGAAGTTGTAACGGTTATCCCCGATGGTCACGAAACATTCAGCCAAGGAAGCGGAAACAGCATCCTTGGCGTTCATGATGGTTCTATCTGCCATGATGGTTGTACCTCCTTACTGAACATAGACGGTCATATAAAGCTGTTCCATAGCGTTCACGGGGGTCACATAGTCAGTAACCACCACGGATTTCTTGGTATCGCCCTTTTCAACCGTCACATTTTCGCCGCTGAAGTTCTCAATGGCCCGAATATCCTGAAGTTCCGTGTGGTGCTTCACAATATCGTTCCAAAGGGAAATCCGGCCAGCGGCATCATTGGGAACCTTGCCAAGATACTTCTTGCCGAACAGAACGGCAATATCATTGGCGATCTGATCCAAAACTCGGATCGTCTGGTTGCTGGAAAAATCGCTGGACTTTTCATCCGTGATGGAAATGAAACTGTTAATGTCAGTCAGGACACACACCGCTTCATCCACACGATGGAACATGAAGGAACCTTCCCTGATCCCGTTTTCAAGCTGGGTCTGCGTGAAATCGGTGTCCACATCGTATTCACCATCATAGGTCATGTTGGTGGCGCTCTTATTGACCGCCGTGCCGCCGATCACACCCGTAACCCAAGGGATCAGGGCGGTGGAAGTCTTGTCGGAAGTCAGGCCGTTCTTGACGCTCACAACGCCTTCATAGTCGGCCAGCTTACGGAAAAGAACCACCTGAAACTTCTTGCCCACATCATCACGCATACGCTTTGCGAAAGCCGCAAACAGGGCGGTGATGGTGGCCTTGCTCTCGGTGCAACCCATAGCGTTGAAGGTGTACGCTTCCGCCTGATCAAGATAGGTCTGATAGTCGGAATCGGCCACGGTGCCATTGGTGCCGCCCGTCAGGGGCAAGGAAGCGGTCAGGGAAAGGGTTCCGCTGGACTTCCAATCCAGATAGTCATTGGCCTTCAGGCCGGTGATAGCGGCCACACCTTCCTGAAGATCAACCTGAACGGTTCCCAAGAAGGTTTCCACATCAAACAGGGGCTTCTGTTCGGTGCTGTTCTCATTGGCCGTGATTACAACCCGAAGATCATTGCCACGGGTGCCGGGGTATTTAGCCGTTGCGTAGGTGTTGGACGCTTTTACGCCGCTGGAACCAAGGCGGAAGAAATGAACGGTCTTGGCGTGAAGGAAGATTTCACGCATGGGCTTCAGTTCATCCGCCGTGTACGCATAGCCGAAAATCTTCTGACTGTTCTTGATGAAGTCAGCCTGTTCCACCGTGAAAATCTTGCCTTCAGGCCCCCAATTCATGGCAAGGGGGATGGTGACAATACCACGGTCAGAAAGGGTGGCGCTTGCCTGCGCCACAGAAATGAAGTTGATATATGCACCGGGCAGAACCTTGTTCTGCACCAAGAAGGTGCCGCCGCCAAGGGCCATATTAGTTCACCTTACCTTTCATAAAGTCTTTGATCAGCCCATCAATCTGATTATGGGTGTATTCCTTCCCATCTTCCAAAAGGACAGACAGAAGATCACGCCGGTCAGCGTATCTCTTGAAGGTCAACACCCGTTCTTTGGGGAATACCACCGGGGCCGTGATGGGCGGTTCCTGTGCGATGGTGGCTTTCTTTCTGGTAGCCATTCAATCACCCTTTCTTTGGCTCCACATCCACATCCAAGGTTTCCATTGGGGTTTCCTCGGACGGGCGGGATAGTGTCAGATTGAAGTTGACGAAGAAGTGAAGAACCCCATCTTCAACTTCATAACTCATGGAAGTTCCGTGAAGCACATCCCCATTGGGAAGGGTGATGAACTCCAAACATTCCATCAAATCCCCGGCCACCGTGAACAATTCGGTGTTGTTCCTCCCGCTGGTGGGGAAATAGTGAATATCCAGCGGGTTCCGGTTCATGAACCGGTTCTTCTGCAACGGGGAAATGTCGGGCTTCAGAACGGCAATGAAAAAACAGGGTTCTTTGAAACCCTGTTCCACATCGTTCTGATAGATTTTGTACCCGGCTCCAAAGGTGGCGTTCAGCTTCATGGAAACACCTTTGATGATTTCATTGATCAACTGAACACCCCCTTCAAGGCTTCATACAACATATCATTCAGAATGGACGGGGCCAAGGTTTTCACTTCCTGTTCGGAAATCGTCAGCATGAACCGCCCCTTCACCCAACTTGCCTTCAGGGTCCTACCCAAGGCGGGAACATAGCGCCCCGGTGTTTGCCGGTGGCCGTATTCCACATAGGACGCATATTCCAAGTTGTTGATGATGGTCACGGTGTACTGATCCCCATGTTTTTCAATGGGAAGGATCGTCCACGCATCACGCAAGGAACCCCCGCTGTAACCGGCCCAATATTCTTGCTTGGCTTCATCCGTAGCATAGGACGGAACCACGCCAACCGGGGTTCTTTTCTTCACCTTGTTCAGAAGGATTTGGGCAACCTTCTTGGCGGCATCCCGGCAAAGCCGATCCATGTCAACTTCCGAAAGCTGTTGAAGGCGTTCATCCAGTTTCTTCAATTCCCGGTAATCACACCGGCCCCATCTTGCCATCAGGCCCACCCCCTGAAGGGTTCAAGCATGATTTCTTGATGGTTGGAGAAAACACCCGGTTCACCGGAACGGGAATAGGTGAAGGTTCGTTCCACATCATTTGGACGGGTGACAATGATCTTACATCCTGCGGGAACCTTCACATCCGGGGAAAGGAACAGCTTCACCACCTGTTGGGCGGTTGCCACTTCATCCCCATTGGTTGAAGTTAATGTTTCAAAAGACAGCTTGCACGGCTGATTCTGAAGAAGCGGCTTTTCTTCAGAATCCGTCAGGTGGGTGACAGGATCGGTGACTTCCTCACGGATGAAGATAGAACACCGATCCTTCCACAACCGTTCCAAGGCGGTTCGCACGGCCTTATTTACCATACCAACCGCCTATAACGGTAGATTTCACCAATGCGCCCGTTGATCAGATAATCAATCAGGCTGTTCAACCTCTGTTCAGGGGTTGAACTACCTTCACCAAGGGCAAAGGTAATGTTGGTGTCACCTTCCTGAATGGATTTTACCGCCGCATCCAGATCAAACCCTTCAAGCTGTCCAGAACACTTCTTCATGTTCAGGTATTCGCCCACGGCCATAGAAACGGCCAGACTTTCCAACCCCTCCGGGATTTCGGAAAGGTTGGAAAGGTTTTTGATCCGCCATTGAACATTGTTCAAGACAATATCCAACAGCGGATCATCAGCGGCCCCCGCCACGCCAAGGGCCGTTAGCATTGCAACCGCTTTATCACGCAACGGGGTTCACCGCCTTTCTTACGCCGCCGTGATTTCGTACCAACCCTTGGTCTTGGGGTTGTCACCGGAACCGGGCGTGACCTTCACATAGCCGATACCGGAAGCGGCGTAATAGGTCTTGTCGCTGGAAACCGTGGTGTCAGCGGTGACAGCGGCGGAACCGGTGATGATCTTCACCGCCTTGGCTTCATTGGTCATGGCCGCAAGGTAATACTTGCGGGAATAAACCGTGTTGCGGCGGATGTTGCCTTCACGCTCCTGTTCCACTTCCGTACCCTTCTTGTTGAACAGGGTAACAGCTTCCTTGGTGGCAATGACCACCTTGCCGGTTTCGGCGTTCTTCTTGGTGTAGATGTTGATACCGCCCACGGTGCCAACATAGCCCTGCTTGGCGTATGCTTCCACATACTTCAGATCGTCCTTCAGGGCCTTACGAAGTTTCGCCATATCAGCGGGGTTGACGAAGCCGAAGATGGTCACGCCTTCAAGGTTTTCCAGATTCAGCATGGCCGCACCATCCACAAAGGCATCAAAGCCAAGGGCGGTGGTCACGATGGTCATGGTGGCCTCGTTGAAAGCGCCGAAAATGTCAGCGTTCACGGTGTTGAACATATCCGTACCAGCGTGACGGGTGCCGGTGGTGATCACCATGGGATCGGTCATGGCTTCCTCGTCATAATACTGGAAGCGGTTCTGGGCCATCTGAATCCGGTATTCCTTCTCGGTGTAACCGGCTTCAATGGTCTTGGTGTTGCCGTTGCCCATGGTCAGCTTCTCGGTGCCATCGGTGGCCTTGTACTTGTGAATCTTGCGAACCATGCCAGCAACGCCGGTCAGGTTGTTGTCCACGGTGCAAAACTGCTGAAGATCAAGGTGGCTCTGGTACTGATCTTCAATTTCGTTGGACAGGAAAAAGTTATCGTAGCAAGTGTTTGCCATTACTCATTACCTCCATAAAGTTCTTTGTATTCGTCAGGATGGTTGACGGAATAGTTGTAACGATCCAAGGGGTTCATGGCCTTCAGCTTTTCAAGGGTCATGCCGCCTTCAGCGCCATCACCCTTTTCAGCGGATTTGGCCCCCTTGAACTTGGTGCCGGTGGACTTCTCAAAAAGAAAAGCCGTGTCCTTGCCTTCCACCAACTTCTTGACTTCATCATCAAGGCCCTTGACGGTTCCATCCTCCGCCAATTCAGCCTTACCGATGAAATCAACCAACAGCGCCTTAACAGCGGTGTTGTTCTTGGCCTTTGCGCCGGTCAGGGCCAGTTCAACCGCATTGCTGATTTTCAGATTCTTCAGTTCAGCGGCGTGATCCGTGTCCTTCTTCTTGTTATCGGCCTGAAGCTGTGTGATCTGATCCTGAAGGGCCTTGGTGTCACCAGAAGCCTTCTTCAGCGTTTCAAGCTGGGTGTCACGCTCTTTGATGGTGTTCTTGGCGGCGGTCAGTTCGGTGTTGACCTCATTGAACCGGGCCTTGGTGACGAAGGAACCGTTCAGGCCCTCCATAACCTTTGCGGCCTGTTCTTCAGTCAGGCCCCATTCCAACAGCTTTTCTTTAGTCATTGTTGTTACCTCCAAATCCTTTTTTACCGTGGGTTAGGAACCACGATTTTCCCCGGTTCTGTTTACCGCCCACCACCGGGAAACGGCGAAAATGGTATGAAAAAACCACCACCGGCCAGAAGGCCGGGGTGGTCAAATCATCAATTAAGTTAATGCGTCAATGATAATGCGATAGCGTTCACGGTTCGGCTTGTAAATGCCCCGTTTGTAATAACTCAAAGACGCTTTGCAAATGTTCGTCAGCTTGGAAAGTTCCGTTACGGAAATGCCCCGTTCATCCATCAGTCTTTGAATCTCCGTGCAATCCACAGGCCCATCCAAGGCCGGGGGCGTGGCGGTCACTTCCGGGATATTAAACCCGGCCTGTTCCAGAAATCCAAGCACATAGGGAAGCCGTTCATTCCGACAGGTAGCGGCCAGTTGTGCCGCCTTCATGTAATCGTCTGTGGTCAATGCTCTTGCTTTCGGGATGATGGAATAACTTCCGGTTTTACGGATTGCGGGAAGAACCTCATGCGTCACCCAATGTTTGAAGCGTTTGGCGCTTTCCAGCTTGCTTCCGAAGATCAGGGCATACAAACCGGATTCGTTGATGATGGTCATTTGCTGCTTCCCTGAAGGTGTTTCCATTTCGGAAACGCCTTTATCTTCCGGGTCAACCTTCTTGCTGACTGCCGCCCGTGGCGATTCATACCCCAAGGCAACCGCCACATCCTTGCCCACGAACCACGGTTCTTCCTCAATGGTCACGGTTCGCACCTGTCCAAATTCGGGGTTGGTGAATACCTGAAGTTCATTCATGCCTTCTTCACCGCCTTCTGTCCACGGGCAAAGCCCAGCTTGAACACCACGGCAATCAGCTTGAAAGTGTCGTGATGATATGCGTCATAGAGTTCATCCAGTTCATTCCTGCGAAGGTCATACTTACCGGGGTGTACGCCTTCAATGCTCTTGATCAATTTTTCCATGTTAAACCTCCATCAATTTTCAGTTGATAGAAGTCCCCAACTGTGATAGAATGGATTTATCCAGTTGGGAAACCTCTGGTTTTAGAAACAGTCGCTTACTTGTTCAGGGTGGAGCGGCTGTTTCACTTTTCTTGTGCCAAAAGTAAATCAATCCCTTGCCGAATAGCTTCTGCCCGTGTAATATCATGCTTGGCGCAATATTCATCAAGGCGTTTTGTTGCTTCATCGTCCAATCGAACTTTCACATCATTCCTTTTGGGATTGTTCGCTTTCGGCCTTCCGGTTCGTGGAGACATCGTATCACCTCACTTTTTGAGTTCCACAAACTTATTATAATAATTGGAACTCAAAAAGTCAAGAGGTTTTTGGAAAAATTTTAGGCATAGAAGAAGGGAACAGGTTTGCACCTGTTCCCTTGAAGATTGGACTTTGGCCGGAGCGTCACTCCCGGCATCTCTTTTGCCCACTACCAAAAGGCGTGTGGCGTATGGGAACGCTTTTTCCACCTCAAAGCCCGTTCTTATCCTATCTAAAGTATAGCAGTATTATTCCCGCTTGTAAAGGATTTTCTTGTTCTTCACATTCTTCTTCCATGTGGTTTCACCAATTTGCCAGAAGGACAAGATGGAGTTTCGATATTCAGCGGGGTCACTCTCTACCTTTACCCGTAGAATCACTTTGAACTTTTCGCCATTTTCTTCAATTTCTTTCAGAATCACACCGGTATTAGGCTTGTTTGCTTCCAAGATGTAATCCGGGTTTTCCAGAATATCCGCAACATACTTAACGAACTGTTCGTAATCTCCGGGGTGGCGTTCTTCAATATGCTGAATCCGTTCCGGGGTGATAATCACTTCATCGGTGGCGATCTCGTCCGTAATGCAACGGTATTTTTCTATATCAATGCGGCCTACCGTCTGCACATTGGAACCCTCGCTTTTTACCATCGAAACTGTATTTTTAATTATACTCCCGATGGTTGCAAGGGTCAACCCATCTTTGGAACCGTTGTCCACAAAAGTTTTCTTCCATTCGGAATAACTCATATTACCGGGGACATAGTAAACTTTTCCATCCTGATCCCTTGCGGCTCTTTCACCCATATATTTTTCATCAATGGCGGGAACCGTAGTTCCTCGGCAATGTGGATGAAACGGGGGAACGGTAACACCCGGTTGAAACTCCGACATGGGAACCACTTTTCGATCCATACTTGCACAAAATGCACAGGTGATGGAATCCAGCGTTTCCAAAATCTCCACATTCTTAACGCCCAATTCCTTATAGGTCTCTTTTGCGGCAAGGGCGTTGAAATAGCTTGTTTCCGTATTTACAAGTCGTGCGGCCTGGTACCGGGAAACTTTGAACTTCTTCTGAATGGCATCCGTGATTTTTTGGGGGCTGTCACCACGAAGAAGGCCCTGAACCAATTCTTTTTGAAGGCTGTCAACCAATTCTTGTTTCTTGAACCAAATACGGTCACTAAAGGTTCGCCCGTCCGTTGTCCAAGGCTTTGAAAGCAAGGTTTCAAGTTTCTTCTGATCCAGCCCGGTAATATCCCAACCAAGGCCCACACCCTTCTGAACCTCAAAAGCCGTGTGGGTGTAGCCATTGCCCACAACCTTCTTCAACAGGGCATCCAGACTATCAACCTGATTGCCATATAGCAATTCAAGCTGTTGTTGAATACCTGTCTGGACAGCTTCAAGGCGGGAAATGTGGAACCGGGCAGACGCATTTTCCAGCTTCTTCAGCCATGCCGCATCCAACCCGGCCTGTTCACCGATCTTGATATACTGTTCAACGCTCCAATGAAATTCTTCAAGCTGTCCAGCAGTCAGCCATTTCCGGGCATCGGTCAGGCTGATTTGGTTGTTCACCGCAAAACGGGCATACCAGCTTTCAATTTCCTTCTGAACGGAACGCTGTGCATCCAGATACAGTTCTTCCATGTCCTGAATGGTCTTTTGGGCTTCTCTGTGGGCGCTGTCCTCCAAGATGGAAAACCGCCCACGCCAATAATCCGCATTTCTCATGGGCCGTTCCTCCAATCCTGAAAAATGGTGCTGAAGGTGGGATTTGAACCCACACGCCTTGCGGCAACGGATTTTGAATCCGCCGTGTCTGCCTATTCCATCCACTTCAGCATAGAAGGCCACGCTGTTTCTTCATAGGGGCTTGCGCCTTGCTGAATTTTGGTTCCTTCCTTTGTGGCCATGGTAGCCCGTGCCGGGATCGAACCGGCGTTACCGCCGTGAAAGGGCGGTGTCTTAACCACTTGACTAACGGGCCATGATGGGCCGGGGAAGGGAATTTCACCCTTTGGCGGGTAGGAGTAATAGCACCCCGCCACACTCAATGTCTGCCCCGGCATATATTGTGAAACGGCGGGGGTTATTCACCCTCGCCATCATCACCTTTGTTCTGGTTGCCGGTCTGGAAGGCCCCGGCGTATTCCTGTGCCTGTTCCATTGCTTCATCCTTTTCCTTACGCAATCGGGCCAGCTCCACTTCAACATCCGTAACCCACGGGTGCTGTTCCACAATGGTTTCTGTGGACAGAATACCAACGGACTTGGCACAGTTTTCAATGGATTCCGTTTCATTGATCAGAATGTCACGGTTGAACACGATCTGAAGTTCAGCGCCTTCATAATCGCCAAAGCCCCTGTTGCTGAAATCCTGATTGATGAACCACAACAGTTCTTCAAAGGCCGCTTGGAACTCGGTTTCCATGCCGTTTGCGTCAAGGTCAATGTCAGAATACATGGATTGAATGTTCATCTGGTTTGGATTGCCACTCAAACGATCATCCTTGGCATCGTAACCACGGGCATTTTCAATCAGGGATTTCTTCAGAAGTTCCAAAATGCCCTTGTAATTCTCTGCATTGATTTCAACCTTAAGGGTTTCAACCCCGCCATCCTCACGAACCTTTACGGCTCCATAGGTGGAAAGGTTGTGGCGGAACTCACCAAGATTTTCACCGTCATAGTTCTTCAGAACCAGAATGGTGTTCCGTGCGTCCTCTTGCATATTGTTTTCAAAGTCGGACAGCATCACATTGATACCATCCTGAAGGGTTTTCACACGGCGAATCAGGGGAATTTCCTGTTTGTTGTACTTGAACGGGATCAGCGGAATCCGTGTCCAGTTGAACCCCTTGGGTTCCTGTCCTTCTTCCTCAACCATGAAATAGTTTTCGTGTTCACCGGCTTCCACATCGGCAATCAGCATATCATTTTGATAGATATACCGGTAAATGCCATCGGCTTTGAAGATTTCCACCTTCTCCACCTTTTCCTTCTGGTAGCCGTTCCACACTTCTTGGGTGTAGTAACGAATCGCACAATCAAGGATGGTGTGATCATCGTCAGCCCAAAAAGGAAGAATGTCATAGGCCGGGAAATGCTTGAAGGTCAATTCACCAGCTTCATTGTAGTAAGGATAAAGCCAGCCAATGCCACCGTTCAGGGCATCTTCACAAACATATTTCAGAAGCCGGTAAAACCGTTTGTTGAAAACCTTGCCCAAAGCATCCGTGTAACCCTTATCCTGACAGTTCAGGGTGAAGGGCTTGCCCACAAGGTAGTTGGTTTTCTGATCCACCATCAGGGCATATTGGTTATCAATCAGGCGGTTGTTCGGAAGGTTCGTCACCACCTGAAGTTGACCGTTTTCACCAATGATTGTGCGCTGACGCTGAAGAATGTCATGCTGTCCTTCATAGTACAGATCACCCATAACCTGATCCTTGCGGCGCTGACTATTCTTCCATTCCTTGATTTCAGCGGCGAAGAACTGATTTTCAGTCATGCCGGTTCGCCCACCCTGAAGGATCAGGCGGTTGATACGCTCCATAGCGTTATCCAGAAACATATTCACTTACCGCCTTTCTTCATTGCTTAATAAACGCAAACACACGGAAACCGTGTGTTTTTCGTGTGTTTTGTTACTATCATGTTATTAGTCGAAGCTGAAGGCGGGGCCAACCAACATATCTTCCAGCCCGTAACGCATAGCGTCCATAAGGTGGTTGAAATCATCAATGGGAACATTGATCTTGGCCCCGAACTTATCTTCTGCCCATGTGTAGTTTGAAATCTCTGTGATGAAGTTCACGCATCGGGGATGAACAATGATGGTGTAACCCTGAATGTACTGGATTCCGTTGTTCACGCTGTCCTTGCCCTTCCGGGCGGCTCTGATACGATGAAGGCCAGCATCCCGCAATTCGTCAATGCTCTTGGGTTCGGCACAATCAGCCTTGATCCGTTCCTTGCCGTAACCCATGCCGGTGATCCGGTCACAGATTGCCCGGTTCGTCAGGGCCTTTTCATACAGTTCATCAAAAACCCAAATGGTTCTTTCCTTCTCACTCACCAGCCCACAGAACAGGGCCGTGGGATCGTTGGTATAACCGAAGTCAAGGCCGAAGGCGCTTTTCACATCAGGCTTCTTGGAAATAGCCAGATAATCAAAGGCTTCTTCCCGCCAATTATCGAAAATCAGGCCATCCACAATGCCCCAACCCCCAAGGCCAGCCACCTTGTAGCGGCGGGGGTTGTTTTCCTTCATGGTGTTGAACACCTTCAAATCCGCCGTGTCCAGCCATTCATTACACAGGTAATTGGTGGTTGTGGCGTAAATCTGCCCGTCCGGGCTAATCCAGCTATCATGGAACTTGTATGTGGGGTTCCCTTGGGCATCCTTGCCGGTGATCTCCCCGAAGAAGCGTTTCCTGATCCAATGCTTTTCGTTCCACGGGTTGAATGTCAGCGTGATTTGCTTGAACAGGCCGGTTTCTTCCGGGATAGCACCACGAATGGATTCATCCAGCATATCAAAATCAGCTTCATTCATGATTTCGTATGCTTCTTCAATCCAGCACCAGCACAAATACCCAATTTCAACCGTAATGGAAGTAACCTTCAGGGGATCATCAAGGCCCCGGAAGTAAATCTTCTGACCGGTGGGAAGGTAAGTCATTTCAAGGGGGCTTTCCTTGATTTCCCAATAGGCTGAAACCCCAAGGCGGTTGATTGCCCATTTCAGTTCGGTGAAACAGGAATCTTTCAAGGTTCTGAACACCTTACGAACCACAAGGGTATTGGCTTCCGGGTATTGCATCATCCGTTTGATGATGTTCAGGGCCGTGGTCTTCGATTTCTTGGAAGCACGGCTTCCCTTACACACCCGGTAACGGCCTTTGAAGTTCCAGAAGGTTCCGTAACCCTTACCAACCACTTCAGGAAGGTGAACCCGCTTGGCCTGTGGGCTAATCTTCAAGTTGATCATCCCCCGTGATAATCACCGGAACGGCCCCTTCCACACCTACCTTGTCCGTGAACATACCATAACGCTTGCCGATCAGTTCAGCGGCCTTCAGCCTTTCCTTGGCTCCAACCTCTTTCTGCGTCAACTCTTGGCAACCGTCACCGCACAGGATCGGGATTTCTTCAGTATGTTCACCCCGCATTACCGAAGTCAGGTATTTCATGACTTCTTCAGCATCAGCGATCTTGGCCGAATGAAGTTTTTCAAGTTCGGTTTCGATGTACGCTTTCAAGTCAGGTTTTGCAAGGTTTTCAGAACCCGTCTGCTTTGCGGTCTTGGGCGAATACCCCGCCTTGATTGCCGCATCCGTAGCGTTGCCGCTGATCAGGTATTCATCACAGAACTTCCGCTGTCTTGGTGTCATAGGTATTCACCCCTTTCCTAAAAAAGTGAAATGCACCCCTACAAGGGGTGCATTTTTACACTATTATTTTCGCACACTTGATACTGTAAAATCCTATCACGCTTTCACAAGAATAGGATTTTACACTACTGTTCAAGCGATAATAAAAGATTAGGGTTCTTTTCAGAAAAAGAAATCAGGGCCTTCCCGTGAATCTTATAAACCTGTGAAATTGAAAAGTTAAGGTCAAAGGCAATATCAAGCCATTTCTTTCCGTCAATGTATCGGGCAATCAGAACATTTTGCTGATCGAAGTCAGGAAGGATCTGAATTGCCTTCAGGGTGGCGTTCTTCAGATCAACAAGTTCATCAATCCGGGCGTTGATGGTTCTTTCAAGTTCATCAATCTTGCAGATCGTTTCTTCAAGGCTGTTCTTGGGGCCTGAAGTTTGAACCTTGTCTTGCTTCAGTTCACACCCGATGGAAGTCAACCGGGAACGCTCTGTTGCAACCGTGTTCAAAAGCCTATTGATCAAGGCATCAAGGCGGCTGATCTGATTCAGAAAATCCTTGGCCTGTTGGGAAAGGTCTTTGTCATTCACTATGTAACACATCCTTTCTGCGGTGGTCTGTTCCGTTTTCATTGCATCTGTACCGTTAATAAATGCTGAAAAATCAAGTGGTTTTAGGACTTTGGAACGCATGGAACAGATAAAACGGGCAGTTCCTTATATACACATTTCTTATATATTTTTTTCTTAATAAGAAGAAAGTATATTTATATCTGTTCCATCTGTTCCGTTCCCTGAAAACAACTGAAAAAGCCTGATATATCAAGGGTTTTCGTGCGGAACAGATATAGGGAAAACATCTATTCCATACCTGTTCCACACGCTGTTCCAACTCCTATTGAAGAAATACTGGTTAGGCGTTCAAGGTGTTCCACCAATATTTCAACCGTTCAGCAACGGTCATGGTGTTCAATTTTTTAGCTTCTGCTTCACTTATTTCATGCCCAAAATTGATTTCTGAAGGTCTGGAATAAAATTCAGGACAGTCACGAACAATGTACGGATTTTTTGAAGGGCCAACTTTTCCGGGATGGAGTAGCATTTCAGTAAGTGACATACACAATCTTTCAGTTACGGCGGATTCATCGTCTTGCTTTTTATCTGACAGGTGAAGGCGTATTCCACCAAGGCGGCAATTCCAACAACACTTGAATGGCTCTTTCATTTGTATTCCCTCCCGGTCTTACGGTCTTTGATTTCAATGCGGTTCAGAAGTTCAAACCCCGCCAAACGGGTGATGTACTTCAGGACGAAGATCAGGGTGTTCACCCGCTTCTGCTGTTCATCCTCGTCACGGATGATATTCTTTGTGCCGTGGTAGGCTGTCGGATCGTGATACCCTTCAGCATTTTCCCAAGGTTTAGGCATCGGTTTTCCCTCCTTCTTCTCTGTACCATTCTTCAATGTCACACCCAATGTCCTTCAGCTTTTTACGGGCCAACCACCCATCATCGGCTTGTTCCATCAGGTAATGTTCCCGTAGCTTCAAGGTTTCGGCATAGAACAGCTTCCACGCCAGCTTCAGGCGCTTTGGGCCAAAGCCAAATTGAGTGTGAAGCATCCACAGGATGGATGATTCTTTGTCCATGTCAAAGGCCCGATCATTTTCCACAATCTGTTTCTTGATTTCCTGATCCAAGGCCCGTTCTTCAGCTTTGTTGAACTGAACGGCGAAGATTTTACCACCGGACTTCTTAAACATCGGCATGGTATTCACTCCAAATATCATCGAAGCACACCGGAATCAGGGCGTGAACCTTGTCCAACAGGATCAGGGCCACTTCCCGCATCTGCGGGTGTGCGGCGGGTGAACAGCGCAACTTCAGGAAATGCCGCCATTCCCGAATGTTGGCAGTCATAACCACTTCCGTTTTTAGGCTGTTGGGCAAAACCGAACGGGCTTCTTGCGGTGTGCATCCTTCCGCCAGCATATCAAAATAGCGAATTTCCACCCCTTCACAGGCATCCCGCCAATAGTCATAGGCTCTGGAACCGGGTTCAAGGAAGCAAGGTTCAATCACCGTGATTTCCTCACCGAACTTGCCCTTGCCGTAATTACAATAGCGGGTGGATTCCTGACAGTAAGAAGCCATCCGGTGGCGGACGATCTCATGAGAAACCCCACGATCACAAATGAACTTCACCGTAAAGGAACAATGTTCCAGAACTGCTTCATGCCCACGCTTGATGATCCCGGCAACGAACTTTTCAGCGGAACCTTCCGTGATCTTATCCTCGGACTTGTAGCAGACACGGCCACATTGTTCCAGCCGCTTCAGAATAGTGGCCCCATCAATCGGGGTGATGAACTGCACATCAGGCTTGATAATTTTCATTTTCTTCAACCTCCCAATTCATTCCGGTGCTGTGACCGGTAAGGATCGAACCCTTCAGGGTAACGCTGTTCCAGCTTTTTCAAGTTTTCTTCCATGACCGTATCAAGGTCAGAACCGATGGCATCACATAAAACGGCCAAATACCAAGCCACATCACCAAGTTCTTCAATCATGTGGCGCTTATCCAGTTCATGGCCGTGGAAGAAATGTTTCTTCACCTGTTCGGCCACTTCACCGGCTTCACCGCAAAGGCCCAAGGCACATTCCAGCTTCAGCCGATCCATGTTGGAACGGTCAGCGGTTCGCAAGGAATCCCGCATATAACGGTTAGCGTTCATCGGCGTGTTCCTCCGCTTTCAGATCGTCCAGTTCAAGAACCGTCATAATGGCGTAATTGGCAAGGTCAATCAGGGTATCACGGATAGATTCATCCTTTACTTCCTGAACCCCGGATTTGGTCAGGCTCTTGAACCGGGCCAGCTTATCCCCAAGCCTGATCCGGGGCATTGCCATTCCTTCTTCCGTGAAGGTCTGGTGAAAGCTGTCACCATAGTCATGATTTTTCATGGCGTACAAGGCATTGATTTCCTTGCAAATATCGGAATGGCGTTCCGTTTTGGTTTTAGGTAACATTGAAATCATCCTTTCTTTCAGTTGAACCATTTGATCACCGGATCACCGGTGAAGCCCTTTTCCCACACATACCATGCATAGGCAATGGCGCTTTCCGGTTTCCCGGTCATATCACCATTTTTATAACAGGCCAGCCTGGAACGGCTGATATAAACCTTTCGGGGGGGGGTATGCCTGAAGAACTCACCCCGTTTTTGCCCCTCCAAGAACTGAACCTTCAGGAACATAGCCACTTTCCCACCGGGGCGGACGCTTTCAAGCGCCCTTTGAACAAATTCAAGCCCCATTGAATACGGCGGGTTTGTGATTATATCGCCTTCAAAATCGTCCAGAGTTTCCTTCAGGAAATCCAGCGGTTCAGGATCACCGAAGCCCCGGTAAATCAGATCGGTTGAAATGACTTCATAACCGTGGGCTTGAAGTACCTTGGAAATGTGGCCTTCCCCACAGGCCGGTTCCCAAATGACCGGGGAAAACTGTTCCAGTTCCAGAAGCATTTCCACGGCCCTTGGATCGGTGGCGTAGTAATCAAATGCTTCTCGTTCTTCAGGAACATGGTTGGAACTGCCCAAAGTGGTGAACACCTTCTTGGAACCACTCATTCTGTGTCACCGCCTTTCACAAACACACGGGTTTTCCGGTTTCTGATCCACTTGGGAACCGTTGTGAAGCCACAGCGTTTTGTGATCTGCCGGGAAAACTCAATCTTGGAAAGGGCTTGGAAGTTGTTTGCAATGCAATATTCCTTATACCGGCGATACACGGAAGCGGTGGCTTCATTTTCAATCCCGTCAAGGCCAACTTCATTGATGAACCCAATAATGGGGTTGTTGTTTTCCTCATATTCGTCCAACTGCCCCTGAACTCTGCTGGAAGTGGTGAACTGTGCGTTCCCAAGAACCCGCTTCAACCCCTGAAGGCCAAGCAAGGCCAGATATTCCATTGAACCCTGTTCACACAGCTCATCCTTGATGAATGGGCGGAAGTCTGCATCATTGGGGGTGAACTTGGCATCGAAGGGAACGATCACCAAACGCCGCTGAACGGCTCCGGTTTTGTCCTTGATACGGGGAATATTGTTGGCGCTGAACAGGAACTTGGAATAATTGTTGAACTCAAATGGATCTTGGCCTTTGCGCTCCACATTCACCCGATCACCCGTGACCAGCTTCTTGAACACGGAAGCATTGGCAATAAATTCATCACCAATATCATCACCGATGTTTGCCAGCTTGCCGAACAGTTCGGCGGTTTTGAACCTATCACCCAATTCCTTCAGGTCAAGGGAAGCAATGTTCTGATCTCCAAGAAGGTTCTTCACCACATGAAGGAAGGTGGATTTGCCGTTGCTCTTATCGCCAATCAGGATGAAGGCTTTGCCAAGTTCGTTGCGGCGGTACATACAATAGCCCACCATTTCTTCCAGCAAGGCCCGAACTTCAGGATCATCACAGGCCAGCCGGTTCAGGGTATGATCCAACAGATCATCATGGGCGGCGGGGTTGTACGGCCACGGGATTTTGTTTGTAATGACCACATCCGGGGTGAACTCTTTGAAGGAACCATCCCGGATATTGTAAAGGCCGTTGCTGAAAGCAATGATATTCGGGTTGGTGGCCTTGGTGTTTTCCTCAATCATGATTTCCAAATAGGACAGGACTTCCGAACGCCACGCCCGCTTCAGGTTGCTGATCAGCTTGATCATGGCCCCTTCAATCTCACCGGCACCGGAAACATAGATACCATCCTTGTAAATGTGAAGCTGGTTATTGATCTTCACAATATGGTTGTTGTTCTTCAGGTAGGTAGCGAACTTATCAAACAGGAAGGTTTTATCCCGGAAGAAGGATGTTTTCTTGAAGGCATCATCCCGAAGGATCACATCAAGTTCCTTGTCGGAAAGGGGCTTCTTCAGCACATAACGGTTAATCAGCCTGATACATTCACGGGCTTCTTCCTTGGTGAAATCGTCACTCTGAAGGGTCAGAATGTAGTTGAACAGGGTTTGGTTCCGCCCATCACCTTCCCCAAGGTTCGGGAAATCATAGTTGCTTTTTACTGGGGTCAGCCACTTGGGAAGTTCCTGAATCTCCCCTTCAGGGAAGTCATACAGAATGGGCCGTTCCACGCCACCGGACTTCAAGATTTCATAGCTGTTATTGGCTCCAACCTTTCCATCCGTGGTGATACCCACGGCCAAGGTGCATTTCGTCCAGCTTTTTTTAACACCACAGTTCTTGAACAAGAAGTGTTTTCCCCGTGTGGTGGCGTACACTCTGCACTTCAGTTCTAAATCCTGAACAATTCTGAACAAAAGTTCAGATGTTTCCGCATCGTCCACATCAATCAGGATGGTTTCTTCTCCAAGAATACCGGCGTATTCATCAAGGTCTTGGACTTCTGAACGGGTTTTCAGTTTTTCAATGCCTTTGAATTTTTCAAGGCATTGTTTATTTCTGGTAGGCACATAGCCCCTAAACAGTTCCATGCTTCAACGCTCCCCCCCCCCGAAAGGTTTTATTGTTCATCGTTCCACCCCGAAATCTTTCAACCGATCCCAAGCAACATCAATGTAATATTGCTTGTCCAGTTCATCCGGGATAGGAAGGTTGGTCACATCATCATTGATGAAGAAACAATGATCCGGGGTGTTGCCGAACTTTTCAGGGTTCTTTTCCCGGCCCTTGACGATTTTCCCGGAAACCTTGAAGATTCCGCCCTTGCTCTGATCCTTGGAAGCGAACACCCGGAAGGTTTTATCCGTCTGAACCTCACCGCCGCTGAAGCGGGTGATTTTCTTAGAACGGCCTTTTTCATCCCTGATCTTAGCTTCCGTAACCACCGGGGAATAAAGGGCATATTTGTACTTGCTGGACACCTTCACAACCTTCTGAAAATCTCGAAGATTGGAACATTCCATGATGGTTGTTTCCGGTCTGATCCCATGAAGGAAATAGTTCACAATGGCCCGGTTGACAATGGGAAGGTCATAATCCAGATCAGACAGCTTTTTGACATAGGCACCCTTGCACTTCCAGCGGGGTTTCCCTTTTTCATCACGAAGCGGCTCGGAAGGAATAATGATGTAATTGTTCACATCCTTCTGATACACCTTTTGAAATTCATCAAATTCAAGGCGCATCCCGGTTCTTTGCTCCCACTCCCAACACAGATCGTCCAGCATTTCAAAATCTTCATACCGGCGAAGTTTGACCAAAATACCATCTGTGTTGCTCTGGATGATTTCACAATGATCTTCCAGCCGTTCAATCAAATCCAGAAGAAGAAGCTGACCGCCCACACAAACATTGTTGGCTTGCCGGGGGTCATACATGGCGTTGTGCTTATCTTTCATAGCGCCATAGGTGCTGTTCAGAACGATTTTATAAGGCTGTTGCATGGGGTTCTTCTCTGCCTTCAGCTTCAGGCGGGTGTGGTAGATTTCCGCATACTTGGAAGGATCGTGAACATTGCGGGAAAGCCACTTATAAACCAGCATCAAAGATGGGTAATAGGAAGCCACATCCACATTGACAAACCAACCTTCCCCGTGATATTTGGGAATGGCCCCGTGAAGGCCACCCCAAGCGAACACATGGGGAACCCCGGCCACATCCAGTTCAAGGGTTTTGGAATAATCACGGTTCAAGGGGTTCTTGTACCAATTCAAAACTTCCGTGTATTTTTCGATCCGCAAGCTGGGCGGGAACTCAATTTCAAATTCATCATTGTGTTCCCTTTGAACGGCCCCAAGGATTTTGGCGGAAAGCTGTGCTTTGGTGCGGCCAATGTCAGAAATGGGAAGGTGAAACGCCTTCACAAGTGACATTTGGGCATCAAATTCATCTTCCTTCCGCCGTAACCACACTTCCACCGTCTGTTCCACATCATGGCGGCAATATTTGACCGTTTCGGCCAACTCTGCTTCAGTCAAAGGCCGGTCAATGTCGAAGGGAACAGAAGTTTCTTTAATGGAATGGCCCATGAACGCTTCCAGCGCTTTCAGGCTGATTGGCGGGTTCGGCATCACATCATAATTGATCAGCGGATATTCTCTGAACAGGCTTGAATATCTGTAACCGGGTTTATCCTCTGCAATGATCCAATCATTCACAGGCTTTGGATCAAACCCACACAGAATGGCCTTCAGGATGTACTGATCATAGTTCCGGGAATTGTAACCGGCCCAAATCACACCCTTGTGTTCCTCATAGAAGCGTTTCAGCTTGTCGGGATCGTTGATAATCACGGTTTCTTTCCGGGCGTTCAGGTCGATCAGGACAACCAACCAGTCATACCGGAAAACCTCAAAATCATAGAAGATCATCAACTCACATCCTTTCAGCTTTTGTGAAATCGGTCAGCGTTGCCGCCTTATCAGCCCCGCCACGGGAAGGCTTTCACTTGGGGCCATTCCGGGGCTTTCGCCCCGGCTTGAAAGTTATCTTTCAAGTAGACAACAGTTGCTTTGCGGTAGACTATTTGCCTACAACTATTGTAAAAAAATTTGGGTCAGTTTTCAACCTCGAAAACCTCGTCAACGGTGATGGAATTGAAGCGGGAATCATCGTAGTCCACCGCATATTCCAAAGTTCCATCAATAGCTTCCGCCACATCAAGAACAAGCTGGGAAAACTGCTTGTAGCTGGTGAAGCTGACAGGAACACCGGAATCCAGCTTTTCAAGGAAGCCCATAGCGGAAGCGATCATGTTCTTGTCATTCTTGGTGCCGTAAAGGACACGGTTCATGAAAAGGCGCTGGTTCTTGAACTCACCGGACAGGATTTTGAAGGACACGGCCAGCATGGGGCGGTTGGGATCGGCCTTGGTGCCTTTGATCTCCATGCTTTCCAGCTTCACTTCATACTTGCCTGCGGGGATGGTGGGGAAATCACCGCCGCCGTTCTTCTTGGCATCCTCCACATCAGCCTGAAGGCCCTTCAGATCAACAGAACGATCAATCTTGTCAAAATCAATAGCCATAGTTTTTTACCTCCAAAAATGTTGTTTTTATATTTGGTTGGAAAGAATTTTTCCAATTTCCCTGACTGCATGGGCGATCTTCTCACGGTTTATCCGTTTTTCTTGAAGAACACCCGTGATAACTGCGGCTTCCGTCTGAATGTCCTGAAAGGCTCTGTGATTGCTTTCAAGGTCAGCTTCATAGGAAGCAAGGTCTGTGTTCTCACCGGCCTTGGCCGATCTGACTTCTTCATCAGCCTCTTCAGCGTATTCCCGGAAATACTTGGCCGCTTCATAGCCCATGTGCTTTTCAACCAGATATTCAAAATCACGGGCCTTGAAGATGGCTTCAGGCTTCCCGGCAATCATCAGCACATCAGCCATTATTCTTCACGCTTCTTCCGGGTACGGCGGGGCGGGTTAGCATCCGTCTTAGGTGCGGGTTCCTCTGCCTGTGCCTTGGGGCGATCCCACAGGGGGCAACCATCGGGGCCGCCTTCCTTGTGGCAACGGTGGCCAGCGTCAATGGACGGACAAAGGGGGATTTCCGGGTTCTGATCGTGCTGTCTGAAAATGCGTTCACCGTCCGGGCATTTGGGAAGATCGTTCCAAGGCGGGGTGTCACCGGTGGCCGGTTCAGCAACAGGAACAGAATCATCCTTTTCACCGCCGCCCGGTGTCCAAGTTCCATCAGGATCACCACAAGCCGCCTTTGCCGCATCTTCAGCCGGATCATAGTTATCAGCCGGGGGCGGGGTTGCAGTCTTGGCCTTTCTGCCCCTTCTGCTGGGCGCTGTGGTGGGCGTGTCGGTGGTTTCAGGTGCGGGGGTAGCCGGGCTATTGCCGCCACGCTTCACGGCTCCTGCGGCCTTCTGGTTGGCTTCCTCGTAGACTTCACAGAAAGCATCATAGGTCAGCGGGATTTCCTTATCACGGACAGTCAAACGGCCACCGCCGAAGATCACTTCAGAAGTCTTGAAAGACAGCACCCGTTCATCATCGTCCGCCACGATACGGGCCACCAGATCAACCATACCGGCCACCTTGTTTGCCACCTTATCCTGAAGGTTCGGCTTGATGGAACTGATCTTATCGCCGCCCTTGCGGGTCAGGTCACGGCTTCTGTCCTCATGGCTGATCAGGATGATGTTTTCATAGTCCAGATTCACAAGCCGCTTCAGGGTGTTCAGGAACTCGCTTCTGACCATATCCCACGCACGGAAGGAATCATCAGATTCATGCTTCCAGCCCTGACGGTCACAGATGTAAACCCGGCACGATTCATAAACATCTTCCAGAAGGTCAACCACGATGGTTCGGAAATCGTTCTGTTTCTTTTCCAGTTCGGCCACGGCATCCATGAACACTTCATAGGCCAACTTGCGCTTGGTGATACGGCCTTCCACCGTAACGGTGTCACGAATGGCGATATAGGGGGCATCCACAAACTTGATGTTGCCATCCGTGTTCAACATCAGGGGATCGGGGAACTGATTGGCAAAGAAGGTTTTGCCGCTGAAGGGTGCGCCGTAAAGCCACACAACCTTCTTCTTGGTGGCGTTCAGATCACGGCGTTCATTCTTGGGAAGTAACATATAATCCCATCCTTTCTGACAATATTCTTCATACTCACACCATCCACAAAAATGGTTTGGGTTCTTGGGAAAGTCTGTGGCTTCAACCATGTGCTTCACATCGGTCAGGAAGTCCACAATCTTCATGGGGTTGTACTGAACCGGCATCAGCGTTGGTTCAGCATCTTTCAAGGCCGCTTGCAAGCGGTCACGGAATTGGGAAAGGGTTTCGGTGCTTTTCTGCCTGATCTTGGGCTTGGGAACAATCAGGAAATACATATTTCTGATCCGGTGGCCGGGATGGGTCAGTTCATACCAATACTTGTATTCGTGAAGCTGACCGGAAACGGCGTAGTTCTTGGCGTTGTTGGAATACTTGAAATCGTACAGATCAAACGCTTCAAATTCATTCAAATCTTCACCAGTGATCAGGCCATCCAGCTTCAGGCCCTTCCCCACGGGAACCAGATAATCCATAAAGCCGATGAAATCAGCGTTCCCGATTGGAAGTTCAAAGGTTCCGCCCGGTGGCAACATGGCCTTTGCCTTGGGGATCATGGCTTCCAACTTCATCATTTCATGAATGTGATCATCCGTCAGAACCGGGAAGCTGTTCTTGTAGAAGTCAAGGGCTTGTTCAACCCCTTCTTCAATGCCGGTGTGAAGGGCGGTGCCAAGGATCAGGGCGTTGTCTGCGTCCGTGTTCGGGATCGTGTCTATCCCTTCCACATATCGCAAGCGGTATCTGTATGGGCATCTATTAAAGAGATCAACCCGGCTGTGGGAAACTCGCATTGTTTCACCCCTTTCACAATTTTCTTGAAGGTTTCAAAGCCTTCCGGGTACAGGATGAAGCCGAAGCAACCGGAATTGTTGATTTGGGCAATGTTGCGCTTTTGCAGTTCTGAAGGGGTGCCGGTAGTGGCCTTCAGTTCCACTTCAAGGGCCAGCCCTTTCACCACGATCCGCATATCAGGAAGGCCGCTTTTTACATACCTCCCACCACCCCAACGCTTTTCCCAATACCCACAAGGCGGGGCGCTCATACGGTTAACCGGCTCCCCCAAAGGGTAAATCCCTTCATCCTCTAACCACTTCTTCAGGCGGTTTTCAAAATTCTTTTCACCGGCCATCAGAAATCATCACTCTGGACAGCGTTTCCATAGATTTCAAAGTAATCCACGCCAGTTTCGCCGGTGTCCTCGAATTTCTGCCCATCAGGAAGTTCATACTTTACCCGCCTTGCCATTTCAATAATGATTTCATAGGCTTCTTCTGTATCACTCCCAAAACGAACTTCCAGTTCATCAGGAACATCAACCAAAGCGGCCTTCAGTTCCTTCACAGTAAGTCTTTTTTGCATCCTTATCCCTCCAATATCTTGATCAGGCTGTGAATTCCACGGGTCTGAAGGCCCTGAATCTTGCCGGTGCCAGCGTAAAACTGGAATAGTTTATCATCAGACTTCCGCCAGCAATGGAAGTGGCCGGTCTGCCGGTTCTTCAACTGGTATTCAATCCCGTGGGCTTCAAATTGCTGGATAGCATAAGCGATCCGGTCAGAGTTCTTGGAAACCCGTTCTTGGTGGTTCCGGTGGGCGTATTCCTTTAGCGCATCCCAAAATTCATCCCTTGCCAACTGCTTCACCAATCCCTATCATCAAAATCATCTTCCGGTTCTTCTGTGGCGGCATCATAGGCATCCTTTGTGATAACCGTTACATCTTCAACCGGCACACTCAACAGCTTGGCTGTAATGCGGCGCTGGGCTTCTACAAAGGAATCATCCGCCTGTTCAGGGTGGGCAACCCCTTGAAATGAAGAAGCAGAATACCCAACTGAACCATTTCCGCCATACATTTCACTGTTTCTGATTTCAAAGTGAAGTGTGATGGTTACAAAACATAAAGGGTTCATCATTACTTTTCACCACCCTTCAGAGTGATCTTCACATAACCGGCCTTGGCGGTGGTCTTGGAACACTCGGAAGCAATGTCCGGGTATTTCTTCTTCAGCTTGGCGGAATCAATGCTGGTGGCGTTGGTGGGCTTCACAAGGGTAAGGTTCAGAACATCGGATTCAAACTTATCCACGCCAAACTTCACCATTGCTTCATACAGCTTGGCCTTCATTTCCTTTTCCTGTTCCTCAATGGCCTTCTTGTGGGCGGTCAGGGAAGCAATGGCGTTCAAGGTAGCAAGCTGGGTGTTCTTGAACTCCTGAAGGGCCGTTTCTTCATCGAAGGTGGCCGAACCACAGGCGTTCGGGTTTTCCTGACAGGAATCAGGACAAGTGTGGAAATCCGGGCATTTGTGGCAACACCCATCAAATTTTCCACGGGGGCAAGCATTTTCACATTTGATCATTTTTCGGGTTCTCCTTTCAGATAAACATTCAACTGCTTCAGGCCGAAGGCGGAAGCGGCTTCATGGTTGTCAAAATAAATGTCGATCTGGTTTTCACCGTATTTGTCAATCACCCATTGGGCGGGGCGATCCTGAACGATGTATTCACCCAAGCCTTCCACTTCCACCACGGTTCCCAAGGGAAGCGGGGAAGCACAGGAAACACCGGCTTTCAGTTCCACACCAGCGGCACCATACACAATGCCGTTGGGCCGGTTCTTGGCCCATTCACCGCAACACTTTTCACAGGAACAATAGGCGGTAATTCTGAAACTGCCCAACAGCACCGGTTCAGGTTCGGCGGGTTCTTCCACCAGCGGAGTTTCCACCGGCTCCAAGATCACATCCGGGGTCACGGCGGTAAGCTGATCCGGTTCAATGGGGGCATCCGGGGCCTTGCTGTTGACAGCAGAACAGCGCCCAAATATAAACCCCATTGCAAGGCCCATCAGAAGGGCCACAAGGAACATCCGCCTGAACCGCTGGTTAAGGGCTTTGCGGCGCTGTTGCCGCTTGCTCATACTTTCTGAATAGTTCATTTGACACACCTTCTATTTCGGTTTTGTTCTTCAGCGGTTGCCCATCGGCAGTTATCAGGGGAATAGCCTTTGTCATTGTCTATCCGATCAATGGTCAGTTCATCGGAATAACCGTGCGACATGGCCCAATCGTGGAAGGCTTGAAAACTGTTGCGCCATTCATCACAGACAGCAGTTCCACGGGAACCGTAATACTTGAATTGCGGAGTATTGGGGTTGAAACAGCGGCTTTTCATATCCTCCCAAATCCCATATAGGCGGGAATGAATCATTCCGTGGGTAGAACGCAAGCCGTTCTTCAAGGCGGTTTTGTGAACGCATCCACAAGAAATCGTGTGGCCTGATCGTAAGTTCCAACCAAGAACCACGGTTTCATTGCCGCAATCGCAACGGCAAAGCCAAGCCGCTTGTTTGTTGGGGCTTTCTGCTCTGGAAAGAACCAACAGATTTCCAAAGCGTTTTCCGGTTAAATCAATCATCGTCTTTCACCTTCTTCATACTTGCGGAACAATTCATCCGTGTAATCTCTGCGCTGTTTTAAGGCTCCAAGAATATCTTCTTCAACCGTTCCCGGACAGATCATCAGGTAATAGAAACAGGGCCGTTCTTGCCCAAGGCGGTGAATACGCTTTTGGGATTGCTCCCACAATTCCGAACCTTGGGGAAGGCTGAAGTAAATGATTTTGTTGGCAAGCTGGAAATTGCCGCCCATTGCACCGGCTTGATACTGAATGAAGGTAATGCTGTTGTGCTGGTAGCGGTAAGCATCCAAGTTCTTTTCTTCACCGGAAAGAACAGACACAGGCCGGTTCAGGCCCTTGGCAATCCCCTTCAGGCGTTCCATTTCTTCCGTGAAGTTATAGAACACAATCAAGCGATCTTCCGTGCTGTTCACCAAATCCCGGAAGGCTTCATAACGGGCCGGGTTATATAGGCCGCAAAGCTGACGGGCGTAAAGGCGGCGGGTCAAACTGGTATCACCGATCAATTCCCGTTCACAATGGGCATTGGAACCGTAGAAATCCGCATCCAGTTCAAATTCACCAAGATTGGCGCTGTCAATCGCAATATAGCGATCATTCCAGAACTTCCAATAAAGGGGTGAAGGGCGGGTTTTGACCTTGATCCAGTTCCGTTTTGGAAGGCTGATCCCGGCCTGTTCGGTAGTCATGAAAACGGCCCCATGTTCGGCCAATTTCATCTTCAGCCGGTCAACATTCTTATAGCCGGTAATCTGTTGCCGCCAAAATCCATCGGTTTCAACCCATTCCGTTTGAATGTACTGCTTCCAGAACAGTTCTTTTGAAATCTTCCACCCCAACAGTCGGCATTGGCTCCACAGGTTTTCATACTTGCCGCCCGTGGGGGTGCCTGACAGAAGGATCACATTATCCGGTTTCAGCCCAAGAATGAACTTTGACCGTTTGGCGTTCTCGTTCTGGATCAGGGAACTTTCATCCAACATCAGCGTGAAGCCGGTCAGGGTTTTCAGCACATTCCGCCTGAAAGTCAGTTCGTAGTTGATCACGCCAATCATCAGGGTTGGAACTTCATGCTGAACCTGTTCAAAGAACCATTTGAAGGTTTTGGGGTTGGTCAGGTCGAACACACAATTCCGGGTGTAGTGGTCTTGAAAATGTTCAATCCAGTCTTGAACTTTTGAACATTGGCACACCACCAGATTGATCCGCTTGTTCAGCTTCATCATTTTTTCGGAACCAACAAAGGTTTTCCCAAGGCCCATATCAAGGTAATAGGCCACCCGGTTCTTCCCCTCGGTTTCATCAAGGGCCTGTTGTTGGTGCTGGAACAGCGTGATCATAGGGTTTCAGGCCCTTCAATCATGGAAAGGTAATTTTCCACATTCACACCACGGGAAAGAAGTTCGGCCTTCATAGCCATTCCCAAGGGGCTGTTCAAGGCGTAATTACTCACCTGTTCCGGGGAAAGGGAAGTGATGTTGAACAAGGACTGTTTCACCAACTCGGAATGACCGCCACCGAAGGGATCAAAAGGGCAACAGTCAGGGGTGGCTTCAATGTCACGAACCACCATAGATACCACCACGCCGGGGCGGTTCTTCAGCATCTTCACTGTGTTCAACAGGTGATCGGTTCCCATTTCTGCGGGGCGGAAAGCCTGTCCACCGGCTCCGATCCACAAGGTTCCATCAAATCTGGTTTTCATGTTCATCATCCTTTCTTTCCGGTCAGGCGAACAATGTAAATGCAGTTGTCCACCCGGTATGCGTCATACCCTTTCGAGTTCTTCTCGTTGTACTTGCGCCGGTGACTGGAAATGGTGGAAAGTTTGGTTCTTGCGGCCTTGGCGCTTTCATACTGGAAACACATATTCTTTGCGTTTCCGCTGGTCAGGAAATCTTCAATGGCCTTGACTTCCTCGCTTTTGCTCCCACCATGAAACTGGTTCTTGGGTGGTGCCTGAACATTGTATTTGATTTCCAAAAAATCACCTTCTTCATAAAATTTCAGTTCCGGGGGCCGGGATCGTGTCTATGTAACACAGATCATCCGTTCCGGGGATCACATCATACAGGCTAACGGTTTGGGGTTCTTTGGCCCGTTTTTCCCGCTCATGCCCTATGGCTGACCGCATAGCTTGACAGGCCACGGTGACAAATTTCACCTTTTGCAGATCAGGAAGGGCAAACCAGCGTTTCACAGCCAGCAAATAGCGGAAAATCACAACATCAAACCATTCCGATCTGTTAAGGCCCTGCTTGTCTAAATACCACCAAATAATATTGATGTTGTCCGTGGCAAATTGGGCTTCTTTCGGGGTAAGGGGGCGTTCATAAAAGGATTTTGGCAACCGTAAGCCGCCGCCCACCTCGTTTCTTTCCGGTTTCACACATCCCCCCCCCCCAATCTGTCAGGCAGTCAGGCCGAAGAAAGAATTGAACTGATCAGCACCCACATAATCACGGAACTTGGTGGGGTTGATGTAGTAATTCCAGCAAGCGCCGGTTCCGGGAACAGCGTTCCCGAAGGGAAGAAGGCCACGCTGAAGGCCGATTCTGACGAACTGATCAGATTTACCCATGCACCGGGCGGCTTCCTTCACGCTGATCTTCTTGATGGGCGGTTCCGCAACCGGGGCGGCTCCATAACCCATCAGGTAATCAAAGGAAACGCCGGTTGCATCGGCAAGGGCCTTGATACGGTCAGGGCCGGGGGTGTTCTTCCCGGAAAGGTATTGGCTGATAGCGGCCTTGGAAGCCCCGGCCTGTTCAGACAGGGCGGATTGGCTCATGTTGGCCTGTTCCATAGCGTTTTTCAAACGCTCTGCAAAGGTGGTCATTGTGCGTACTCCTTTCAAACAGCTTTATTGGGTTATCACTCTTGTTCTTCAAAGGCCACTTCACATTCTCCACAGAGAACATGAACTTCCTTGGTGGCCCGGATGATGGTTCCGCAACAAGGGCAAACATACTTACGGGAACTTGATCCCCCCCCCCCTTCCGGGAACCCTTCAGCGGATTGGTACGGGGCCGAACCAGACAGAACCCGGACTTGCCAAGGGATTTCACAAAGGCTTCAGCTTGCGGGTTCAGGGTGGTTTTGTGCCATCCGTACTTTTCGCCTTTCTCCACGGTCAGCCCGTGGGCTTCAGCGGTTTCCTTGAACTTCCGGTTGTGGTAGGAACCAGAACGGGAAGTGTCTTGAACATTGTCCTGAAGGTTCTGAAGGTGAACCATTTCGTGAAGCAAGGTTCCACAGGTTTCTTCAAAGGGGCGGTTCAGGTATTCGGCACACAGGTTGATTTCGTAATAGCCGCCTTCCTTGGTGCCGTCTTGCCACGCCTTCCAACCGGTACACCACCCATAGGCCCCACGGGTATGATCCGGGGAAACGGTGATCACAGGCTTTTCCAGCTTCCCTTCAAAGAAGGCTTTGTTGAACTTTGAAAACAAGGTTTCAAGTTCATCAATGACCGGTTTCAAACTGACTTCATTCATGGTTCTTACTCCACTTGTAGACTTTTTGCCTACTTAACAGGCAAAAAAAATCGCCACTCGTTCTTCTTCCGTCAGGCCAAGAAGATCATACAAAGCCTGAATCTCATTGGCCCGAAATTCACTACGGTTATTGATCTTATTCAAAAGGCCCTGATAGGTAATTCCAATCTTCTTGGCAATAAACCGAAGTTTATAACCGGACTGGTCGATCTTCTCACGCAACAGCTCTGTGTTGGTCATACGGCAATCACCCCTTTCTTCAAAATCGGTAGGCATCTTGTCTACACTCACATACTACCACGATGTAGGAAGAATGTCAACATCTTTTTTGAAAAAGCTAAAAATATGTTGACAAGCCGCCAACAGCGCCGTATAATTAGTAACAGAAAGGGGGTCATTCACTTGTCCACAATAGGAAGCAGAATTCGCAATCGCCGGGAAGAACTTGGTTTATCCCAAGATGAACTTGGTAAAAGATTAGGGTACAAATCCCGTTCTTCAATAAATAAGATTGAACTTGATCAGCGTAACCTTACTCAATCTAAAATCAAGGCTATTGCTGACGCATTAGATACTACACCGGCCTATATCATGGGATGGAATGAACCAAATCAGAAACTTGACGCTGAAAAACTGAAGTTCTTTGATAATCTTTTTCCCATTGAAACCAAGCGTTTCCCGCTGTTGGGGGATATTGCTTGTGGCAAACCCATTGTTGCCAATGAAGAAAAGGAACTATATGTGGAAGCTGGGGCCGGTATTCAGGCTGACTTTTGCTTACGGGCAAAAGGTGATAGCATGATCCGGGCCAGAATTTATGATGGTGATATTGTATTTATCCGAAAACAAAGCATGGTTGACAATGGTGAAATTGCCGCCGTGGTCATTGATGATGAAGCAACTCTGAAGCGGGTCAACTACTATCCAGAAAAAAACTTACTAATCTTGAAGGCTGAAAATCCTGATTATGAAGATCTGGTCTATACCGGGGAACAACTGGATCATATAATTATTCTGGGGAAGGCAGTTGCTTTCCAAAGTGATGTTAGATAAAGGAGATAAATATGAAAAAGAAAATTGGTTTAGTTGTGGCAATTATTTTTATAGGGGCTTTAGCTTTTGGTATTTCAAGGGTAGTTCAAAACCCTGAACAATATCAAAAAACTGATCCAAACATCGAAGCTATTATGAATTCCTGTGAAGTTACTGAAGCACAGGCCGAAACCATTTGGGGTATCCTTCAGGAATGTGGTGTTGGCAGTATTGAAATTATTTCCCGTGACACTATGCTTGATGGACTTTATAACACGGATGATATTGGATATAGGATTAGAACAGAAGATGGGAATAATCCTGTACTTTATCTAAATGGCGCTGGGGAAGTTTCACAAATACGATGGGCAAATCAAACACTTTATCCGAAGTCCTAAATTAGAACAGATAGAACACATCTTTTTCCCATTCTCTTTTAATGTTACTTTCTTATATTTTTTTTTACTTTTTAAGTTTAAGTAATATAACATCTGTTCTATCTGTTCTATTAGATAAATACCAGATAGGATAAAGGTTTTTGATAGAACAGATCGTAACAGAAGGCAAAAAAAAAAGACCGCCCCCGGTGGTGGCACACCGGAAGCGGTCAGGCGAAACAAAACCCGTTTGAAGTTAATGTTTCAATCCCCATTGGACATTATATCACATCGGGTTTGGCTTTGCCATACCCATTTTCCTGAAAGGACAGGTGATATAATGCGGAATCCCAATGGGTATGGGACTGTGGCGAAGCTGTCAGGCAATCGCCGCCGCCCATTCATTGTGAAAAAAGTGATTGGCTGGAATAACAAGGGCCATCCCATCTATGATATTGTGGGTTACACAGAAACCCGTGAAGCCGGGAATTTGCTATTGGCTGAATATAACCGTGATCCTTGGGATGTTGACCGGGCCAAGATCACCATGAAGGAACTGTTTGAACTTTGGAAAGAAAAGAAGGCTCCGAAGCTGGGAGAATCCAACCGTTCATCTTTGTGTTCAGCGTTCAAGCATTGTTCAGCGTTATGGGAAAAGCCCTATAAACAAATCCGGTCATACCAAATGCAAGAAACCATTGACGGTTGCGGGAAGGGGTACAGTACACAGGCGGCAATTAAGAACCTTTGGGGCCATCTTGACAGGTTTGCCCTTGAAATGGACATTATCACCCGTTGCTATTCTGACTTGCTGACTTCTGATCCTATCCCACCAACCACCCGCCTTCCCTTCAGCAAGGAAGAAATCAAGAAGGTTTGGGAACATCAGAAAGAACCTTGGGTTGACACGGTTCTGATCCTGCTTTATTCCGGGTGGCGGATCAGCGAACTTCTGAACTTGAAGCCGGAAGATATAAACCTTCAGGCCGGGACGATGAAGGGCGGAACCAAAACCAAGGCGGGGAAGGATCGGGTGGTTCCTATCCATTCCAAAATCAGGCCCTTGGTGGAATCCCGCCTTGCGGAAGGTGGCCCCCGCCTAATTAGCTACAATGGAAGGGTCTGTTCCCAAACCCAATACCGGGTATTTTGGGCGGACATTATGAAGGCTCTGAAGATGAACCACACCCCGCACGAATGCCGCCACACCTTTGAAACCCAACTGGACAGCGCCGGGGCAAACCGGAAGTGTATTGATCTTCTCATGGGCCATGTGTCCAAGGACACAGGAAACCGGGTCTATAATCACAAGACTTTGGATGAACTGAAAAGCACCGTTGAACTAATTCAGTAAGCCCTTGAATTTTGTCAAATCCTATGGTATTCTTTTGATGGTGCTACCGATAAACGGCAAGTGGTTAGTTCCCCTGACCAGATCAGGGGCGCTTCTTGCCCCCTGATCTTTATAGAAAGGGGGGCTGTCAAATGGTTACATATTCTGATCTGATTCAGACAGGTATTTTAATCGTTGGCATTATTGCCCTGTTCATGCAGGCCAATAAAAAGAAGTAACCGCCCGGCTCCCAACCTTGCGGTTACTTCTGTAATCCAGTAGGGGAACCAACCGTTTGCCGGTGGCACCCTCGTTCTATGTTCAGTATAATTCAAAGCCGCTGAAATGTCAATAGGGGCCGTTCAAAGCGGTGAACATTATAGGCCGATGAACACTGAACTATTAACACGATAGTAACAAGAAAGGCGGGAAACCCCGGAAAACCGGGACTTCCCGCCTAATCTGTTTTTATTATACCATAGCCGCCCGAAAAAGTAAATTGTAATTGAAAAGCCTATTGTCCAGTGGTATAGTAGGTTTCAGAATGCGGCGGCAGCAGCTGCCGCACAGGAGGAGACCAATGATCGTATCGACAAAGGGCCGCTACGCGCTGCGGGTGATGATCGACCTTGCCGCGCGCGGTGAGGGGCGTTATGTGCCGCTGACGGAGATCGCCGCGCGGCAGGAAATATCCGAAAAATATCTGGAAAGCATTCTGGTCGTGCTCAGCCGCGCCGGGTATCTTCAGGCGCTGCGCGGCAAGGGCGGCGGCTACCGCCTTGCGCGAAAGCCGGAGGACTACACCGCCGAGGAGATCGTGCGGCTGTGCGAGGGCACGCTCGCGCCGGTCGGCTGCATGAAGGACGGCGAATGCTGTGACCGCGCGGACTGCTGCCCCACGCGCCCGATGTGGGAGGGGCTCGACCGCACGATCAACGACTATCTGCGCCGCTGGACGCTGGCCGACCTTGCCCGCGGCGCACAGGAGGCAAGCCGATGAGCCGGGTTCTGACCGCCATGTCCGGCGGTGTGGACAGCGCGGTGACGGCGGCGCTGCTGATGCAGGCGGGCCACACGGTCGGCGGAGCGACGATGGTGCTGCACGACAGCGCCGAGGCGGAGCTTGCCGACGCCTGCCGCTCGGCGGAGCGGCTCGGGATCGAGTTTCACGAATTTCACTGGCGGGAGGAATTTTTCCGCCTTGTGCAGACGCCGTTTATCCGGACCTATCAGGCGGGGCAGACGCCGAATCCCTGCGTGATCTGCAACAAAACCATCAAATTCGGCCTTTTTCTGGACGAGGCGCACGCGCTCGGCTATGACAAAATGGCGACCGGGCACTATGCCCGCATCGAGCGCGACCGCGGCAGCGGCCGCTGGCTGCTGCTGCGCGCGCGTGACGCGGCAAAGGATCAGAGCTACATGCTCTACAGCCTCTCGCAGGAGCGGCTTTCGCGCGTGCTGCTGCCGATGGGCGAGATGACGAAGGCGGAGGCGCGTGCGCTTGCGCAGTCGCTCGGGCTTGCCGTCGCGCAGAAGCACGACAGTCAGGACATCTGCTTCGTCCCCGACGGGGATTACATGCGCTTTTTGATGGAGCATGGCGTCCGGCCGCAGCCGGGGCATTTTCTCGGCATGGACGGGCGCGACTTCGGCCCGCACCGCGGGCAGGAGGCGTATACGCTCGGCCAGCGGCGCGGTCTGGACATCCCCTACGGCACGCGCATCTATGTTGTGGACAAGCGCGGCAGCGACGTCATCATCGGGCCAAACGAGGCGCTTTTCTCCCGCCGCGTGTTTGTGCGCGACCTCAACTGGATCGCGTTTGACGCGCCGCCGGAGGGCCTGCGTGCGCAGGCAAAGCTCCGCTACACGCCCAAAACCGCCGCCTGCACCGTCCATCTGACGCAGGAGGGCGCGGAGCTGCTGTTTGACGAGCCGCAGCGCGCCGTCACGCCTGGACAGGCCGCCGTCTTGTATGACGGCGACGTGGTGCTCGGCGGCGGCACCATCTGCGGCAGCGCCGCGGATTGACGGCGGCAGAAAAAATAACAACGGGCACTGCCCGCAGACAAAAACGGAAGGAAGATTCGTATGAAAATTGCACTTGCCTGCGACCATGGCGCACTGGAGCTCAAGGAGGCCATCAAGCGCCGTCTCGACGCACGCGGAGACACCTATGTGGACTTCGGCTGCTATGACAAGACCAGCTGTGACTACCCGGATTTTGCAGGCCCGGCGGCAAAGGCCGTCGCTTCGGGAGAATGTGACCGGGGCATCGTCACCTGCACCACCGGCATCGGCGTCTCGATCGCCGCAAACAAGGTGCGCGGCATCCGCTGCGCGCTGCTCAGCGACCTTATGTCCGCGCGGATGACCCGCGAGCACAACGACACCAACATGATGGCGCTCGGCGCGGGCGTCATCGGAGAGATGCTGGCGCTGGAGATCGTGGACACATGGCTGGACACGCCGTTTTCCGGCGCGGAGCGCCACCAGCGCCGCATTGACAAGCTCATGGCGCTGGAAGCGGAATAAGCGCGAACGCCGCAAAGCTTTTGACAGACAGAACTGCCCTATGCACAGCTGTGCATAGGGCGCTGAGCTTGTCAAAAAAGTGTTTTTTGACAAGCTCTCAAACGCGAACCGCGGGGCTTGGTTCGCGTTTGAAAAGGCTGCACCCGGCTGCGCGCATAATTTGTGCGCTGCTTGCGCACAAATTCCACACTTTCCGGGCGTAGCGTGTTTTGTCTGACGTACACGCCGCCAGACAAAACCGATTCACATTTTATTTCGCCGTGCGCGGCGAAACTCTACGAGGTTTTTTGACAGACAGAACTGCCCTATGCACAGCCGTGCATAGGGCGCTTTTTATGCGCTGTTCACTCCTGCGAGGGGTATCCGCCGAGCAGCAGCGCGCGCTGCTGGTCGAGCAGGCGGCTGTAGCGGTCCTTGGCGATGCTGTAATAGACGCGCGTGCCCTCCATCGTGCAGTTGACGAGCCCGGCCTTGAACATCTGGCTCATGTGGTGGTGGATGGTGTTGCGCGCGAGGCCGAAGTGCTTGGAAAGCTCCTGTCCATAGGCGGGATGGTCCTGCAAATAGCAGAAAATATCAAATCGCGTCCGGTCGCCGAGCAGCCGGATGCACTCGTAGATCTGGTCGAGGCTGGCCTGCGAGGAGATCTGCAAATGCCACAGCGGCGCGCGCATGACGCCGCAGTAGATCGTGTAGCTGCCGTCTGCGGCGGGCGCGTCAAGGCAGAGATTCGTGCCCGGATCGACGACGAGCGGGCGCAGGTGACAGACGGCCTTTCCGGCTGGGAAGGTGGAGATCTCGCGAAGACATGCCTCACAGCCGACGGCGTTTACCTCGCGCGTCAGAAGCTCCGTCCGCTTCGTCAGCTCCGGCAGGAGCTGCGTGAGCGCATCCACCGTCTTTTCCAGCAGCGGAAGCGCGCGCTCGAGCACGGCGCGGGAATTTTTCTGCACGTTCAGCAGCTTGATGCGCGCGCTCTTGGGAAGATCGGACGAGAGCAGCCGCTCCAGCAGCACTGCCTCCGCACCGCAGGCATCCGGGCCGAGCAGGTCTGTCATGTCGAGCGAAATGAGAATGCTCCGCGCGGTCTCATCGGGCGTGCAGGCGAGCGCCTTTTCGCGGAACTCGGCAAGATCGCCGCGGTGGCCGCAGGCCAGCGGCAGAAGCAGCAGCATCGGCGGCGAGTAGCAGCCGTTGGTCTGGTAGGAATCGCCCATGATGTCGCCAAACAGCGCCTGCACCTCCGCCTGCGGCAGACCGGTGAGCCGGTCCAGCTCGCGCCGCATCTGCTCAAACGGCGCGTAAAGCGCGCGGAAGCGGGCAACGTCGGTGTTGCCGCGGCTGCAAAAGCGCTCCTCCAGCGTCTGGCGGCCGGCTTCGTTGGCGCGCAGTCCGAGGTAGCAGAGTGCCTCCAGGATCAGATTCAGTTCCGGTGTATATTCCATAGGCGCCATCCGCGCATCCTTCTTTCTCCGCAGCCGCGCACAGCAATGCGGCCGCGATCGGGTTGCTATATTATTACACGCAAAAAGCGCGTTTGTCAAATACAACAAAAAACGGTTCCCGGACGCTGTTTCTTTTTTGGGATAAGGCAAAAACTGCTCTTGACAGGAGGACAATGGAAACCGTATAATGCGTATATGCCATATCAGCATGGAACATACCTGTTCGGCGCTGATAGACGGAAATTCGGGAGGTACAATCATGAAAAGAAAGCAGTTCACCCGACTCCTTTCCCTGCTTCTGGCGCTTGTGCTGGCCACCGGCCTCGTAAGCCCCGCACTGGCAGCGGAAAGCCGCGTGAGCGACACGCTGGTTCCCCTGACGGCTGAGAAGGTCGCAGAGGACGAGCTGGAGCTCGCCGAATCGATGAATGTCATGCAGTCCTTCGGCGGCGCCGACGACGCTGGATTCTTCAGCGACCGCGAGGCGGACATGCAGGAGGATGAAATGGTGCGTGTTTCCATCGTGCTGAAGGACGCGTCCACGCTGGATGCGGGCTTCGCGGCGGAAAACATCGCCGAAAACGCCAGCGCGATGCAGTATCGCGCGCGCCTTCAGAGCGCACAGGACCAGCTGTGCGAGCGCATCGAGCGTCAGGCGCTCGAGGGCCGCAAGATGGACGTTGTGTGGAATCTGACGCTTGCGGCGAACATCATTTCCGCGAACGTGCCGCGCAGCGCGATCGAGAAGATCGCTGCGGTGAACGGTGTGGACTGCGTTGTGGAGGAGACCCGCTATCTTCCGGATGTGGTTTCCGTCGGCGGCACCTATCAGCCGCATACCGCCGTCTCCGGCCAGATGACCGGTGCGCAGGCGAGCTGGCTCGAGGGCTACAACGGCGCGGGCATGCGCATTGCGGTCATCGATACGGGCCTGGACGTTGACCATCAGTCCTTTGATGCCGACGCCTTTGCACACGCCATCGCCGAGGACGAGGCCGAAAACGGCCGCAGCTACAGCCTCATGACGGCAGCGGACACCGCTTCCGTTCTGGAAAAGCTCAACGCCTACGCGAAGGCCTCCGGCAATCTGACGGCGGAGCAGCTTTACGTCAACGAAAAGGTCCCCTTTGGCTATAACTACGTCGATGTCAACCTCGACATCACCCACGACCATGACGCGCAGGGCGAGCACGGCTCCCACGTTGCCGGTATCTCGGCGGCAAACCGCTACCTCAAGAAGGACGGCGCGTATGTGGACGCACTCGAAAGCGTACATGTGGCCGGTGCCGCGCCCGACGCGCAGCTTCTGGTCATGAAGGTCTTCGGCGCAGGCGGCGGCGCGTATGACGCCGACATCATGGCCGGCATCGAAGACTCCATCCTGCTCGGTGCAGACTCGGTCAACCTCTCTCTCGGCTCGGCAGCCGCCGGTACGGCGCGCAGCTCCGAGGACGCCTATACGAAGATCATGGACAGCCTGACCGAAAGCGGCCTTGTCTGCGTGATCTCCGCCGGCAACAGCTCCTACTGGGCACAGTATACCACGCCTGGCGATCTGTACTCCGACGGCGTGAACTTTGACACCGTCGGCGCGCCCGGCTCTTATACGAACGCTCTGACCGTTGCCTCCGTGGACAACGACGGCATGATCAGCGCCAAGCTCGAGATCGCCGGTTCGTCGATCGTCTACGCAGAGACGCTGACCAACGCCATCGGCACGCCGTTCGGCAATGCCTCGATGACGACGCTGGACACCACCGCCGACGGCTCCGGCACGGCGTATCCGTACCTGTTCATCGACGGTCTCGGCGCGGAAGAAGACTACGCCGGGATGGATCTGACGGGCAAGATCGTGTTCTGCAAGCGCGGCGCGATCAACCTGGTCGAAAAGGCGAGCACCGCGGCGAAGCTCGGCGCGGCAGCGACCGTGATCTACAACTTTGAATCCGGCCTCATCAACATGGACCTCAGCGGCTACAGCTACAAGGCTCCCGCCGTGTTTGCCTCTGCGGCAGCCGGCGCTCTTGCCAAGGAAAACGGCGAGGTGCACACGACCACGGGCGGCCTCACCTATTACACCGGCACCGTGACGGTCTACGGCAAGGAGACGGCGAACTATCTCCAGTCCGAATACCTCAGCATGAGCTCCTTCAGCTCCTGGGGCGTTCCGGGCGACCTGTCCCTGAAGCCCGAGATCTCCGCCCCCGGCGGCAGCATCTACTCCGTCAACGGCGGCACGGCCGCGACCGACCAGTACGAGCTGATGAGCGGCACGTCGATGGCGGCTCCGCAGGTCGCCGGTATGGCGGCACTGGTACAGCAGTACCTTCGTGAAAACGAGATCACCGTCAGCGGCCTCACCAGCCGCGCGCTGACGCAGGCGCTTCTGATGTCCACTTCTGTGCCGATGCGCAGCGAAGCGGGCAACGGCAACTACTTCCCCGTCTTCCAGCAGGGCTCCGGCTTTGCAAACGTACTCGCTGCTGTCCAGACGCCGGTCTTTATGACCGTGGACGGCATGCCCGACGGCAAGGTCAAGGTCGAGCTGGGCGAGGACGCGGCGCGTGAGGGCGTCTACACCTTCCGCTTCAGCCTCAATAACCTCACCGGCGAGGACATGGCATACCGCCTGTCCGGCGACGTCTTTACGCAGGATCTCTACACCGACGGCGGCGTGGACTTCCTCAGCACCAACACCCGTATGCTGACCCCGGACGTGGACTTCACCGTAGGCGGCAAGTCCGTCATGGAGGCAGACAGCGCCCTGACCAACTGCGACTTCAACGGCGACGGCGTCGTGAACCGCTCCGATGCGCAGGCGCTTCTGGACTATGTGACCGGCGCGAGAAGCGAGATCCGTCACATGGACAAGGCTGACCTCAACGGCGACGGCAAGGTCGATACATACGATGTCTACTGCATGCTGCACCTGTATCAGGGCTACGTGACCGTTCCCGCGAACGGCAGCGTGAGCGTCGATGTCCGCATCGCGCTTTCCGATGCCGACCGCGCAGCCCTTTCCAAGAACAATTATCCCGCCGGCGCCTATCTCGAGGCCTACATCTTCGCGGCGGCGGCCACCGTTGACGACGGTGTGATCGCCCCGACGCTGTCGCTGCCGGTGCTCGGCTTCTACGGAAGCTGGACGGAGGCCTCGATGTTTGATGTGGCGGACAACGCCGATCCCGAGGAGCTCCGCGCCCCGTACCTCGGCGCGTACAACGCCAATGCCGTGGGTCTGGTCTACGGCGACAAGCCCTACTCGGCGTACTACTTCGGCGGCAACCCCGTCACGCCGGACGCGGTCTACCATCCCGAGCGCAACGCCATCAACCTCGAACGCGGCGACTACTTCTACGGCTGGAAGTTTGCGCCCGTCCGCAACGCGGCGGCTCTGCGTGCAACGGCGGTCAACACCACGACCGGCGAGGCGCTGATGGAGCCCGTCTATGAGGGCGAGCTGCCTGCGGCCTACTTCTATTATTCCATCCAGAACTGGATCGGCGGCGACGCCACGCTGGAGATCGGCCTTTCTCCCGACATGAAGCCCGGCGAGCACGGCGAGCTGACGCTGACCGCAGCTCCGGAGCTGTATGTCGATGAAAACGGCAACGTGGACTGGGATGCGCTCGGCGAAGGCGCCAGCAAGACCGTCCAGTTCACCATCGACAACGAAGCGCCCGTCCTTGACGAGCAGAGCGTCGTTGTTGACACCGAAAAGAACGTTCTGCGCCTGACGGCGAAGGACGACCAGTATCTCGCAGGCGCGATCCTGTACGACAACACCGGCCGCAAGATCCTCAACCGCGTTGCAGCGCCCGAGGATGCAAAGCCCGGCGAAAGCGTCACGATCGAGATCCCGCTTGGCAACATCAGCGGCTACCGCTTCGTGATCCAGGTCACCGACTATGCCGCAAACTCCGTGACCTACAAGCTCAAGCAGACCATCGGCACACCCGGCCCGCGCCCGACGCGCATCTACTTCGATACGCGCAGCGGCAGATGGTTCACCGCGTATCCCGGCAAGGGCTACTACTGGTCGACCGATACGCTGAGCGATTACGCGACCATCATGCCCTATGCCGCGGCAGCCGTGGGCAGCTATGTCTACGTGACCGGCGACACCGGCAAGCTCTATGTCGCTCCGGCGGATGATCTTGACGGCCTGAGCTATGTCTGCCGTCTGGGCTATGTCCTCCGGGACATGGCGTATGACGCAAAGACCGACCGCATCTATGGCGTGACCGGCGACGGCCTGCTCATCTCCTTCGACAAGATGACTGCCGCGACGACGGAGCACGGCTACATCGGCGGCAAGGCGGGCTTCACCAAGACGCTCGGCTTTGACGGCGAGAAGTTCTACTGCGGCAAGCTCAAGGCCAACGCCAGCGATTCCAGCGAATTCAGCGGCGTTTACAGCTTCACGCTCGACACCCTCGCAGAGCCGGAGCTGGTCGCAAATGCCTCCAGCAGCTCCCTCAACTTCAACGGCGAGTATCAGACCCTGGAATACGACACCGAGCGCAAGGTCGTCACCTGGATCGCAAAGGCTGGCTACTATGTCAACTACAATGAGATCGACCCGGCCGCAAAGACCTGGACCAAGCCGAACATCTCGCTTTCCAACGAAGTGACCGGCCTGTTCTTCCCCGACTGGACGGTGGACGACAGCTGGACCGAGTCCAAGGGCATCGTCGAGCGCGTGGCCTTTGACCGCAGCAGCGTGACCGTGCAGCAGGGCTACACCGCGCAGCTTGAGGTTCAGGTCCTGCCGTGGAACCTGAGCGAGAAGGAACGCAATGTAACCTACACCTCCCTCAACCCGGACATCGCCACCGTGGACGCCAAGGGCGTCGTCACCGGCGTGGGCGTCGGCAAGGCGACCATCCGTGTCAGCGCTGCTGACAACGCGGCGGTCTATGCCGATTGCAGCGTGACGGTCGAGGCGCTTGACCTGACCGTGGACGGCGTTCTGATGGACGCGACCGGCAAGCCCACCATGTACACATGGAATCTGGCCGGCGGCGAGCATACGTGGGAGGAGACTGTTGCACTGGACAAGAGCTATTACACCAAGTGCATCGCCGAGATCCCCGGTGCAAACGAGTTCTATCTGCTGACCTCCACTTCCGGCACCATGCACAGACTGAGCGCCGAGACCGGTCTGGACCTCGAGCCGAGCACCTCTGCATACTACGACAACAACTACCCGCTGTATGACATGGCGTACAGCAACGTCTACTCCAAAGACGGCGTGAACAAGGTCTACGCCGTCCGCGAGGGCTATCTGATCCTCCCGTTCGACCCGATGAAGGATACGAACTGGCAGGCACGCAGCATGAACGCGATCGTCGTCGGCATTGCCACCGGCGGCACCGAAAAGGTCGAAGTGGAGGACTACTACGGCTGGTCGACGCAGGAGTATGACAGCGAGGTTCTCTACGTCCTCGACAGCAGCTGCCGCATCCACCGCCTGAACGTCTACGAGGAGGAGAGCTGGGGCTCGACCCGCACCAGCTTCATCGGCTCGATCACCCCGACCGACATGAAGATCAACATCCCGACCGATGAGTATTTCGCGGGCTATTCCTCGCTGACCGTCGGCAGCGACGGCGCGCTCTACGCCTCGATCTTCGACGGCTCCTCCTGCACGCTGTTCCGCCTTGTCTTTGACGAGAGCATCCAGCGCTACGTTTCCACCGAGATCGGCAGCTACGGCAAGGACGTCTGGCCGGCAGCGCTGCTGCATGTCGAGTCCAACCTGCCCGCAGCCACGGCTGCGCCCGTCCCGACGCTGCGCTACAATGCCGAGACCGACTCCATGATCCCGATCAGCGCGAAGGCGGAAAAGGCCGGCGGTCTGAACGCGGTCAAGGTCGAAAGCGGCAGCAAGCAGAACGCGGCGGCTGTCAGAGTGGACCCGAACGCAAAGACAGTCCTCGTTCCCATCACGGCGGGCGAGAGCACCAACGGCCTGTTCAGCGTCTGCTATGACGAAAAGCTCATGAAGCTCGAAGGCGTGAGCTACGGCGGCATGACGCTCCACAGCGGCGTGAAGGCCAAGGGCAAGGTCACCGTCGGCTACGCATCCGAGACGCCCTACACCGGCACGGCGGCAAGCCTCCTGTTCAGCTATGACGGCCTGGAGGAGACGACGGCCACGACCCTGACGCTCGACGTCATGCAGGACGGCGCAGGCGCAGGCTCCGGCAAGAAGTCGTTTGAGATCACGCTGGAGATCCCGACCTACAGCGTCACCACCGGCAGCCCCGAAAACAAACCCGCAGCAAAGCCCGGCGCAAGCCGTCCGCAGTTTGACGACGTCCGCCGCGGCGACTGGTTCTATGATTCTGTGATGGAAATGGTTGAGCTTGGTCACATGACCGGTATTTCTGCGACGAAGTTCGCACCCGACAGCGGCCTGACCCGCGCGATGCTGGTCACGATCCTGTACCGTATGGACGGTCAGCAGGCCGTTTCGGCAAGAAGCAGCTTCACGGATGTCGTGAAGGGCAGCTATTATGAGGACGCGGTCAACTGGGCCTCGGTCAAGAGCATCGTGAACGGCTACTCCGCCACGACCTTCGCGCCGAACGATCCCATCACCCGTCAGCAGATGGCAGCCATCCTCTGGCGCTATGCGCAGTATAAGGGCGTGAGCGTCAAGGCAAACGGCGCCACCATGCCCGACTTCGCCGACCGCGCGGAGATCGCCTCCTGGGCTGGCGAGGCAGTGCCGTGGGCTTACAGCCGCGGCATCATGACCGGCAAGAGCGCAACGCGCCTTGACCCGAACGGCGGCGCGACCCGCGCCGAGGCAGCCACGATGATGCTTCGCTTCCTGAAGCTCTCCGAGGCGACCGATCAGGTCAAGCAGTAACGCCCCAACCGGAAAACAAACCACATAGCGACGCAAAGCGCCCGCCGGATACCCGGCGGGCGCTTTGGCCATGGAAAGGGAGATGGAAAAAAGGGAAATGGCAAAATAGGATGTCAGTCCGTGCTGCGCTGCCGCTTGTGCTGTCTGCGGCGGAGCCTGCACACGAGCAGGCCGCCGGTCGCGACGGCAGCGCCGGTCAAAAAGGCGGATTTCCGGTCTTTCAGACACGGACAGGTCTGAAGGCGTTCTTTGATGTTTTCTTTCATAAGACGATCCTCCTTTGAAGCGTTCAAATTTGTGCCGTTCAGCAGGGCTTGTGGTCTTCCTCCCACAGCCTGTCTGCCTCGGGCGTCCAGCATTCGGCGTAGGCTCTGCACTTTTCGCACAGGTGCTCGGCGCTCTCCGGAGCTTCGAGGTCGGTGGAATGTGCGCCGCTCTCGGCAACCATCTTCGGCAGCAGCTCCGGATTTTCCAGCATCGGGCAGGGGCGCAGATGGTTGTCATGAAAGGGCTGACCCTCGCGGTAGAGCTTGAACAGCGGCTGCCGGAGGCACTCGAGGAAGCTCTTTTCGCGGATGTTCGCGCCGGAATAGTGGATAAAGACGCACGGCTCGACGTCGCCCGCGGCGTTGATGTGGCAGTAAATTCTGCCGCCCGCCACGCAGCCGCCGGCAAATTCGCCGTCGTTCTGGAAGTCGATGCAGTACAGCTCCTTGCCGCCGGTCAGCCCGCGGATCTCGCGCACGCGGTCTTTCATGTAGGCTCTCTGCTCCGGCGTCGGCAGCAGCTCGGTCGAGGCGCCCACGCCCACGGGCATGTAGTGGAAATACCACGCAAAGACGCAGCCCTTGGAAATCAGCAGGTCGAGGAATTCGTCACTGGTGACCACTTTATAGTTCCGGCTGGTGTAGCAGATGGACACGCCGAAGGGGATGCGGCAGCGGCGCATGAGATCCATGGCGTCCAGCGCCTTCTGGAAGTGGCCGTCGCCGCGGCGGCCGTCGTTGGCCTCCTCGAAGCCCTCGATGCTGATGGAGACGAAGAAGTTGCCCACGCGCAGCATTTCCTTGCAGAACTCGTCGTCGATGAGCGTGCCGTTCGTAAAGGCGTGGAAGGCCATGTCGCGGTGCTTTTCGCACAGGCGGATGATGTCCTTTTTCCGCAGCAGCGGCTCGCCGCCGGTAAAGAGGCACGCATAGGTGCCAAGTTCTTTGGCCTCGGTCAGGACTCTGTCCATCTCCTCAAAGCTGAGGCTCTGCTTGTGGCCGTATTCCGCCGCCCAGCAGCCGGTGCAGTGCATGTTGCAGGCGGAGGTCGGGTCCATCAGAATGAGCCACGGCACGTTGATGTCGTATTTTCCTGCGTTTTCCTGCGCCGTCTGGTAGCCGCGGAAGCCGCCCTCATAGGCCACGTTCGTCAGGAAGGTCTTGAGGATGTAGGGGTCGTTTTCGCGGATGATGCGCTGGGTATAGCGCGCCCATTTTCCGTCGGGGTTTTCCGCGACCATGCGCAGCGTCTCATAGGACTTGTCGCTCCACGTGCCCTTGTGGATCTTCTGGATCATGTCGATGAGCTGCTCGGCAAGGTCGCCCTCGTCCTGCGTCTGACCCTTTTTCAGCATCGACTCGAGAATCGTCTCAAACGCCTTGCGCTCGGCTGCATGGGAGATTTTTTCGGTAATACTCATGGTTCACTCGTCCTTTCCGGTGCAAGACCGTGTTCTTTTTGGAGGTGTTGTTTCCGGTAGAAATAAAACGCGGTGCAGGAGGCCAGCGTGGCGGCAAGGCCGATGCCCGCCGCCGTGAGAAACTGCGGGGAGCGCACGTCGGAGATGCTCATGCCCATGATGGGGAACAGCACGCACGTCGGCAGGAAGCCGAGCAGACACGCGGGGAGATATTCCCGATAGCGCACGCCGATTGCGCCCATATAGGCGCTGACCACGTCCGCGGGCAGAATGCCCAGAAGCCGGACGATCAGCACGAAGAAGAAATTGCTGTCCCTGTGAAGCGCGTGGAGCATCGCGGCTCTGGGCCAGCGCCGCAGAATGTACTGCACCGCCTGCGTGCCGAGCTTTTTGCCCAGCCAGTAGGGGAGGCTGACCATGACGGCGGCGCCTGCGAGATTGACCGCGATCGCCGCGGGCAGCGGAAACAAAATGCCGCTGGCCGCAAACAAAAATCCGCTGTAGAGAAAGACGCTCAGGCTCTTGACGGCGAACAGCGCCAGCAGAAGCAGCGCCGCAAGCAGCGGCTGGCGCGGGGTGTAGGACAAAATGCCCTCCAGCGTAAAGGCATCCCGCTTCAGAACGCACGCGCCGACGATCGCGAGCCACACCAGCGCAAGCGCCCCTCTTGCGAGCCGGACACGCCGGTTTTCCGGCTGCACGTTATCCGACCGGTACATGCGCGGGATGCTTTTTCCTGCAGGCGGTCGCAGGAACGCGGGTGAAGGCGGGGTGGCGCTCCTTGTCCAGCGCGAACACGGCTGCGTAGACGGCCGCGCCCAGCGTCTCAATCATCATGTCGCCCATGGTGTCGATCAGGCCGATGTCAATGTAGCCCTCGAGCGGAACGCCGTTGACGATGACGCTTTCGATCCGGTCGATGCTGCCGATGACGCCGGTGGCCTCGCCGAGATCATAGGAATGGATGGCGTATACGAGGGTGTCGCGCTGCATGTCCGTCCCGAACCAGCGGTCCATGGCAAATTCGTAGAACTCCCAAAGGGCGGAGACGGAGATGGAGAGCATGAGCGCAAACAGGATACGCAGCAGGCGGTCGTCTGTGTACTTTTCATCGATCAGCACGGGCAGATACGCGCCGAGCAGCGCGAACACCACGCCGCCGCAGAAATGCAGGAGCTTGTCCCAATGCGCGATGAGATAGTACAGCTTGTAGATCCGGCCGGACATGGACGCCAGCAGGTAGGACAGGCCAAAGACGAACAGCGCATTGGAAAGGCGGTAGCCGTATACCTCAAAGACATACGGCAGTGCCGCGCCGAAGCACACCAGCAGACACACCAAGGCGTCGGACACCACGCCCAGCCGCAACGAGTGCAGCATGGAGCACAGCGCGAACACCTCGCACACCGCCCAGAACCACGCCCGCCAGCGCGTCTGGTCGCCGCGAACACATTGCCTTACCTTTTGCATGTTGCTCACCTTTCTGTCAGAAGCCTTGCGGCTGTTTGTTATTCCGGCGCACGCTCGGCGCCGAGGAAGAATACCGCCACCGTGCCGGGGCCGCAGTGGGAGGCGATGATCGTGCCGATCTCGCAGATGCGGATCTTGCCGCGCAGGTTCGGGAAGCGCGCCTCAACGGCGGCGCGTGTTTTTTCGGCGTCCTCCGGACACCGCGAGTGGCAGATGAAGCATTTTCCGGCATATTCTGCGCCGTCCTGCGCGAAGCGCTCCATCGTATCGACGGTCGTTTTGACGGCGGCCGCCTTTCCGCGCACCTTGCCGTAGGCGATGATGCGCCCCTTGTCGTCCAGACGCATGATCGGGCAGATGCCGAGGATCGTGGCGATCATGGCGGTGGGGCCGGACATGCGTCCGCTGCGGCGGTAATGCGCAAGCTCCGTGGAATAAAACTGATGGTGGATGTTTTTGCGGTTTGCCAGAAGCCACTGCTGGGTCTGCTCGATGGAGCAGCCCTCGTCGCGCATGTCGGCGGCATAATCGACCAGCATGCCGTAGCCCGAGGAGCTGCAAAGCGAGTCCACGACAAGGAGCTTTCGTTCGGGATACTGCTCGCGAAGCTGCGCGGCGGCGCGTTCGGCGTTCACGGCGGACTGCGTCATGCCGGTCCCGAACGCGATGTGCAGCACGTCTCCGCGCTGGAGCAGCTGCTCAAAGAACTCCAGATAGCAAAACTCGTTGATCTGCGAGGTCGAGGGGAGCTTTCCGGCGTCGAGAAAGCCATAAAACCGGGAAAGCGTCTGCGGGTCCTGAAGCATGTCGTCCACATACGACTCGCCGTCAACGCAGTAGGAATAAAAGAGAACGGGAATGTCGCGCCCGCTGATATAGGAATACGGAAGATCGACCGTGGATTCACAGGATAGAATGAAATTCGTCTGCATAAGGCATCTCCTTTGACCGGTGACCGGTTTATATTGTGCCGCGGCAGGCGCAGGCCGCGCCCGCTGCGATCTGCTGCCCTACTGCCCTCCGGACGCGAATGCGGCAGACCGGAACCCCCCCATCGCACACACCGGTGTTTCCGGCTGCCGTCAGGGACGCCGCGGAGGGCATATAGAGTAGCGGCGGCGCAGCGCGAAGCCAAAACGCGCCGCGAGCCTGCAGGCGTCTGCAAGCCGTGTGCCAATCACACCTTATGCCTCGATTCTACATGCCGCCTCCCAAGCCCGCAATGGCCAAAGCATCCCACGGTGTGGCGTTTTTGGACAAATACCCCCCAAGTGTGGCATTTGGTAACATTGCGGCGGGCTTTGTCCATGTTCGGCGGGGCGGCGGCGTGGTATACTGACGGACAGAAAAAGGAGGTGGCTGCTGTGCGCTCTGCTGCGCCGATGAAGGCGGCAAAAATCGGATATCTGGTGATATCCGCGCTCTTGTGTATGATGGGCGTCCTTGTGATCGTTCACCCGGAGGCATCCATGCACACGGTCGGGATCCTGTGCGGGCTGATGCTGATCGCGTTCGGAGCGATCAAGCTGCTCGGCTATTTTTCAAAGGATCTGTTCCGGCTGGCGTTTGAAAATGACCTGTCCTCCGGCGTCCTGATGCTGGTGCTGGGGAGCAGCCTGCTGCTGCACACCGAGGGCTCGCTGGCGTTTTTCTGTACGGTGCTCGGCATTCTGATCCTGACGGACGGGCTCATCAAGGTGCAGATCTCCGTGGAGGCCGGGCCGTTCGGCATCCGGCAGTGGCCGCTGCTGCTGGTCGCTGCGATCGTGACGGCGTGCTTCGGCTGCGCGCTGATCTTCCGCCCGAGCGCGCGCATTTCGATGATGGGGCGGCTGCTCGGCATTTCTCTGATCGTGGACGGTGTGCTCAACGTCATCACCATGCTGATGACCGTGAAGATCATCGAGCGGCAGTATGCGGACGAGATGCACGACCCATGCGCCCCCACAAAGGGCATCGGATAGGCCGCCTGCGGCGCCGAATGTCCTCCATCAAAGCTGCAAAAACAAAAAAATCGGCGGTCAAGCCCGGTTGGGCTTGACCGCCGATTGCAGACTGTCAAAGAACCTCGTAGAGTTCGCGCCCGCAGGCGATGCGCGCCACGTGGTTCCCCCTCGCGGCATAGCCGCTTCGGCCTGCGCTAAAAAAGTGCCGCCGGCACTTTTTCTGAACGCTGCGGCCTCGGACAAAACACGCTACGCCCGACAAGTGTGGAATTTGTGCGCAAGCAGCGCACAAATTATGCGCGCAGCCGGGTGCGGCCTTTTCAAACGCGAACCCAGCCCCGCGGTTCGCGTTTGAGAGCTTGTCAAATAGACTTTTTGACAAGCTCAAATCGGCGGTCAAGCCCGGTTGGGCTTGACCGCCGATCTGTTTATTCTGCGAAGGCTCTGTAGATGAACGTTACGATCTGTGCGCGGGTGCAGTTTGCATCCGGGCTGAACAGCGTGCTGCTCGTGCCCTTGGTCACGTCATTTTTGACGGCCCACAAAACCGCGTCCGCGTAGTAGGCGGCTGCGGCAACGTCCGCAAAGGGATTGCTGCTGCCAACGGCCGGAGCGTTCCGGGTGCGCCACAGGAAGGTGACGATCTGTGCACGGGAGCAGGTCGCATCCGGGCTGAAGGTCGCAGCGCTCGTGCCCTTGGTGATGCCGTTTTCGACGGCCCACAAAACAGCGTCATAATAATAGCTGCCTGCGGGGACGTCGGTGAAGGGCATCGTGCGGGATGCGGGTGCAGGGCTGCCGGCGGCACGCCACAGGAAGGCGACGGCCTGCGCACGGGTGCAGATGCCGTCGGGATCGAAGCGCCTCGCGCTCACGCCGGTCGTGATGCCGTTGGAGACGGCCCAGATCACAGCGTCCTCATAGTAGCTGCCGGCGGGAACGTCGGTGAAGGACGCACCGCCTGCAAAGACCGCCGTGACGGTGACCTGACTGGCGGGCATCGCGAAGGTGTACTTGCCGCCGCCCTCGGCAGTCAGCTTGAGCTCCTTACCGCGGCTGTCACGCGCCGTGAGCGACTGAAGGGCGAAGCCCTTGTCGGCTTTTGCGGTCAGGGTGATGGTCGTGCCCGCAGCTGCCGATTTGTGGCTGGCGGTCACGCCGCCGTTTTTGCTGTCCAGAACGACGATGGGGTAGACGGAAGCGGTGTTTCCGGTGCCGGTGCCGGTTCCGCTGCCGGAGCCGCCGAGTTCGCGCCAGGCTGCCGTGACGGTCACATTGCGGGCGGGCATTTTAAACTGCGTGCTGCTTGCAGCGGCATCCGCGACCGTCACATCCTCGGATGTCCAGCCGTCAAAGGCGTAGCCGCTGCGGCTGCCGGCAAAGATGGAGACGGTGTCGCCCTCTTTGTATGTACCGGCGCCGGTGGTCTGCGCATGGCTGCCGTTTACGGTGACGCTGTACGTCTGCGGTGCAGCGGTGTCCACGGTGTACCACCACTGCGTGCCGTAGAACGGGTTGGCGGTGCCGAAGCCGAGACCCTCGTCCGTCTCTGCGAATACGCGCAGGCCGTGGTTGTAGGGATCTCCGAAGCCGTCTGTCGTGATGGTCTCAAAATTCGTGCCGTCTTCCGAAACGAAAATGTCGCAGCCGCGCTCGGCGCGGTTCATATACGCTGCGGTCACAACGACCTTCCGGGCAATCTCGATCAGCTCCTGCATGAACCTGGCGAGATCCTCCCAGTCATAGAGGCCGTTGTCGTCCTCGTCCTCGCCGCCGAGTGCGAAGCCTGCCGTACCGCCGAAGGACGCTTCCAGTGCCTCGGCAATGGCGGCCTCGTTGGCGCTGCCGCTGCGGGTGCGGAAGCAGTCCTCGGGGAGCCCGGCAAGCGTCTGCGCCAGCAGATCGTCCTCGGCCGTGAGCAGCGCCGCTGCACCGTCCCGGTCGTCGTCGATCGCGGAAAGGGCTGCGGTGTCAAAGACCTCGAACAGCGTGCCGACGTCCTCGCGGGCCTGCTCCGCGTCGGAGAGCGCATTGCCCTCGCCGGAGTCATCCTTCTCGCGCAGCAGCTTCAGAAGCTCGCGGACGTAAACGAACAGGCGATGCCACTCCTCGGGCGTCCAGCTCGCCAGATCGCCGTTGGAGAACTGGCCGACCGGCTCGAGCAGGCTGCTGGTGTCAAACGTGCCGCAGTAGAGCTTGTTGTTGTGGACGGTCATGCGCCAGATATACTGGTTTTCATTGTGGCCGAAGCCGGAGCCGAGCCCGGAGAGGCTGCCCTCGGGGAACATCTCCGTCTTGTCGCCGACGACCAGCTCGATGCGCTCCGCTTTGTCCATGCGGTAAAGGTTCACGGACTGCCTCAGGTTTTCGTTCATGAAGGCGAAGTCGAGGTTGAACATGATCTGGATCAGCGCGATCTCCTCGTCATTGTACTCGCCGATGTAGAGGTGGTCGCCGAGCACCGTCAGAACGCCTGCGCCGGAGCAGGTACGCGCGGGATCGATGCCGAAGGTGTATTTTGCGCCGTCTTTTTCCATGTCACCGACGACCGGACGCCAGTTCCAGGAGCCGTCGGACTGCTTTTCGCCGCAGACGATGGCGAAGGACTGCATGGTGTTCTCTTTGGGCATGTTCTCCGGCGTGCCGGTGCAGATGGAGACGTAGAGCTTGTTGTTGAACTCGACGATCTCCCAGATGGAGCCGCCGTAGATGCTGTCCGGGAAATGGAACGCGGGATAGTTGAAGAGCTGCTCCTGCGTTGCGATGACCGTGAAGCCCTTTTCCGGATCGGTTGTGGAGCAGATCTGCGGGGCAAAGACGCCGTCTTCGTTCTTCATCACGCAGCTGATGATCAGCTCGTCCTCGTATACACACATGCCGCGGATGCCGGCGGAGATGTGCTGCTGGAAGCCTTCGTAGAACTCACGGACGTCCATGCCGTAGACCTTCTTGCACTCGTCCGTCTCGGGATCGACCTGCCAGATCTGGGGCGCGTGATCGACCGAGCCGCAGAAGTAGAACTTGCCATGGTATTCCACGGCGTTGCGGAAGCTGACGTCGTGCTTCGCGTTTCCTTCCGAGCTGCTGGAGAGCAGGATCTTCACCTCGCCGGTTTTGACGTTGAGCTTGACGAGCGCACCACTGGAGGTTTTGCCGTCTGCTTCCTGCGTGAAGAAGTCACCGTTAAAAATGACGTTCAGGATGCCGGGCAGAAGCTCGGGGTCATACTTGTGGCCGAGACCGCTGTCCATCAGCTGGACGGTCTGGCCCAGGGCGTTGTAGAGAAGGCCCGTGTAGATCCAGTCTCCATAGCCTATGGCAGACCAGGAGTAGGACTGGCCGCGGCAGCCGGAATCGTCTGCGCTGCCAATGTCGGCGCTGAGGACGCCGTTGCCGGCGTAATCAACAAGGCCGTCGTTTGTTCTGCGGCTGCCCGTGCTCGCGTTCGGCGCGACCTGCGGGTGGGACAGCTTTACGGCTGTCTCGCCGTTTCTGGCGTCGTAGCGGTACGGAAAGCGTGCTGCATCGCTGCCCTCGGCGGCAAATGCCGCTGCCGGGAGCAATCCCACGACCATGATCATGGCGAGCAGGATGCACAAGATCCGTTTGTTCATGTTTGTTTTCTCCTCCTGTTTATGAAATATTCCTGTCTCCTGCTTGTGTGCCGTGAGCGTGCAAACAGCACAGCCGCTCCGGATCTGAAGGGGAGAGGCTGCGCCGGTTTTGTATATACATGCCCAAAGCGGGAAAAGACAGACCGGCGCATTGTGCCGGTTCGGCGTCAGCGTGGTCTGCATGATTTTGTCGTCACAAAGGAGACATTTATAGGCAAGCTCAATGTAACACATCGCCCGCCGGAAATCAAGACGAAAAAACGGGGATATCTGGATTTTTTGTATTTTTCGTTCAGGAGAGAAAATCCCTGAGCCCTTGCGGACTCAGGGATGCAGTCTGTCAAAAACCTCGTAGAGTTTCGCCGCGCACGGCGAAATAAAGTGTGAATCGGTTTTGTCCGGTGGCGTGTACATCGGACAAAACACGCTACGCCCGGCAAGTGTGGAATTTGTGCGCAGTGTGCGCACAAATTATGCGCGCAGCCGGGTGCAGCCTTTTCAAACGCGAACCCAGCCACGCGGTTCGCGTTTGAGAGCTTGTCAAAAAGACTATTTTGACAAGCTCAATCCCTGAGCCCTTGCGGGCTCAGGGATGAAAAGGCGTATTATGATGTTAGCGGATGGGGAGCTTGAGGTCCGTCCAGCCGGAGACGTCGCACTGGCCTTCCTTGTTTCTGCCGAGGGCGATGAGGGTGCCGTCTGCCTTCAGGCCGAGGGTGTGATGCTTTCTGCAGCTCACAGCCACGATGCCGCTCCAGTTGGCGCAGTCGCCCTGCTCATAATCCAGCTTGCCGGCGGCAACAACGGTGCCGTCCGCCTTCAGGCCGACCGTGTAGCCGGTGCCGCAGCTGACAGAGACGATGTCCGTCCAGTCGGAGACGCCGCACTGACCCTTGTCGTTGCTGCCCGCAGCGACGACGGTGCCGTCTGCCTTCAGGCCGATCGAATGCGTGCTTCCGGCAGCGAGGGAAACGATGCCGCTCCATTCGGAGACATCGCAGCGGCCGCCGGACTTGTCGCCGAGCGCGACCACGGTGCCGTCTTCCTTCAGGCCGAGCACATGGTCATCGCCGCACCGGATGGCAACGATGCCGCTCCACGCGGAGACACCGCTCTGACGGTATGCGTTGTTGCCGACGCAGACAACCGTGCCGTCCGCCTTCAGACCGACCGTGAAAGAGCGGCCGCAGCTGATGGCGACGATGTCCGTCCAGTCGGAGACGTCGCACTGACCGTCGCTGTTGCTGCCCGCAGCGACCACGGTGCCGTCTGCCTTCAGGCCGACCGTGTGGCGCTCGCCGCAGCTCACAGCCACGATGTCCGTCCAGCCGGAGACATCGCACTGACCGTCGCCGTTTTCACCGGCGGCAGCGACCGTGCCGTCTGCCCGCAGGGCAACGGTGTGGTTCCAGCCTGCCGCGATCGTTTCGCGGGCATACTTGCCTTCGAGCTGGCGAGCTGCGGCGTCCTCTGCGCGGGCGGCTGCGTCCTTATAATTGCCGAGTGCCGTAAAAGCGGCGATCGCGCCGTCATAGTCCTCGGCAGCCAGCATCTTTTCCGCTGCGGAATAGTTCGCGGACGGGACGATGACCAGCGCAACGACCAGCGCGATGGCGAGCACTGCCACCGCAATGCCGATCACAAGGCCGGTCTTTTTGCTTTTGTTGTTTGCCATTTCAGAAAAGCTCCTTTTTTGTTTTTGTGAAATTGGGATGCGGAATGAGCAAAGGCCCTCCGGCCTTGTTCATAAGGTCAGTCTGCGGCCGCGGCCGCAGAAAATACCGCAAGGGAAAAGCACGGTTCTATCCGAAAAATAAAACCATGCTCTGACTGCGGTATGCCGGGGGCGCGGACAGCGTCTGCAAAACGGAGCCCCCAAAACGGTTAAATATTCAAAATGCGCACGCAGCATACAAAGCGCCCGCCGGAGGCCTGTGCCCGAGCGGGTGCTTTGCTGCACGCCCCGTCATTGTACGGATTCCGGCCGCATTTGTCAAGCCCTTCTGAAAATTAAAAAAACGACTGAAAATACAAGCCGAATCGCCGTTCCGGTTTTGCGGAAAGCGGCGCACCGGACGCCGCCGCGGCCATGGCGCAGACGGCGCGGCCGGAGCCTCCGGCATTCCGATATACAGAAAAAATGAATTTTAGGAAGCTGCGCACAATTCGGCAAACAGCTTCGGCGGAAAAGATCCGCCGAAGCGCGCGCCGCATCACGCAGCCTTTTCAAACGCGAACCCAGCCCCCGCGGTTGTGCTCGCTGCACGACAGGGAAGAGTCCGGAAATGCCGGCAGCTCAGGCGAACGGGTTTTCTGTGGGATACGGGAGGGATTTCGGCTGATTATAGGCAATATCGCCCACGCCGAGGAACGTGAAGACCTCGAACAGAAGCTTGCCGTAGTGACCGAAGGCCACCGCGCCGTGGTGCGGATAGCGCTTCTGGACAAGCACGTGGCGGTAGAAGCGGCTCATCTCCGGGATGGCGAAGATGCCGATGCCGCCAAAGCTGCCCGTATGCACCGGCAGAATTTCACGCTACGACCGTATGATCCAAAAGCGCGAAGAAGAAATCACTGCGGCAAAAAAACAGATCGAAGAACTGCAAAATATTTCCGCCGTCCTGCGAGATCGGCAAACAAAGCTCAAACGGGATATCGGCATGATCGACGACATTCTGGCTGAGGGCACCATGACGGAAGCGCACCTTCGGATGCTGGTCGAAAAGATCTATGTGCAGGAGACGGACGGGAAGCTCAGCCTGGACATTCAGCTCAAAGCACCGTTCCGCACACATCTGGATGTCTATGAAAATGGGACGCTCACGGAGCGGTATGGTGCGCTGGATTTTGACTGGGATCGGCTGGCGCGGCTGCTCTACGGCGACGGAATCGCGGGGTAAAAGGTTATGGCAATGCGGGTTTGGCTCTATGCGCGGCTCTCCAACGACGATGACCTGGCGCAGAATTCCCTGCAAAATCAGCAGGAGATCTGCCGTGCCTTTGCGGAAAAGCAAAGCTGGACGATCGTCGGCAGTGCCGCTGATGATAACATCAGCGGCATGAATTTCAGCCGCCGTGGGCTGGATATTCTCACGGCGGCTGTTCAGGCAAAACAGGTTGACGCTGTCCTTG
>ERZ1673730.165-NODE-165-length-105340-cov-14.350876_pt1 | contig 105340 bp, 87 predicted proteins | sample MGYA00580200_ERZ1673730 | MGnify/ENA primary metagenome ERZ1673730 (study PRJEB41218, sample SAMN15661761) | gut metagenome | host: Homo sapiens | place: Canada: London | collected 2015-08-20/2019-03-30 | study: EMG produced TPA metagenomics assembly of...
ACTTCTTCGTCTATACAAACGATTTCTTTGCCTACCTTCTCATAATAGCGATTATCGTCACCTTTGAAGATGACGGAATCATTCTTATCTTTCTTGATTTTTCCTTCTTTTATCAGCCGTTGTTTTTCGGCGTGGATGCGTTCAAGCAAAACGGAAGCAGGCTCGTCGTTCGGATCTTGCGGGACGAGCTTACCTTGAATGGCTAATTGAAGGATTGATTTTCTTAATTGTTCTGCTTTCATTCTTTATTCCCCAAAAGCGTCATGATTTCGGTAAGCACTCGGTCAATGTCCGCATCCAAACTTGCGCGTTTTTCACGATATTGTTGAATCAAATCCTGCGGAGCGAGGATTTCTTCCTCCTCGTGCGGGAATCCGCAAAGGTCGATATTGTAACCGAGCGCAGCAATCTCTTCAACCGTATATTTTTTTGCCTTCGGAGCATCATCAACAATAATTTCTTCGCGATTATTCCACCATTCTATGGCGGGATTAAAGTGCTCAAGCTTCATGGGTTTTGTCTTAGAGAAATGCTTGTAGCCTTCGGGCATATCCAAACGATAAAACCAAGTTTCTTTGGTAGGGTGGACCTTATCAAAGAAGAGGATATTTGTTGTGATAGAAGTGTACGGAGCAAAAACGCTGCCCGGCATACGAATTATCGTATGCAAATTAAACTCGGAGAAAAGTTTCTTTTTAATTGATACTTTTGCATTGTCTGTACCAAACAAGAAGCCGTCAGGCAATATAACGGCGGCTCTTCCGTTATCTTTCAAACGATACATAATGACCGACATAAAAAGATCGGCTGTTTCGCTACTCGCCAAATCGGACGGGAAATGATTTTTCACGTCTGCCTTTTCGTTTCCGCCATAAGGTGGATTCATTAGAACAACTTCAAATTTGTCTTTTTCGGTATAATCCAGCACATTATGCAATAACGAATTGCCGTAATAAATACGCGGCGTATCCACGTCATGCAACAACATATTGGTTACACACAGAATATACGGAAACTGCTTTTTCTCCATGCCGTAAATGGAATTGTAAATTTTTTCAACGTCGTCGGTGCTTTTCTTCTTGGTTTCAAGCTCTTTCAGCCAGCTTATCAAAAAGCCACCTGTGCCGCAGGCAAAGTCTGCACAGTGCTCTCCGATTTGGGGATTGATCATCTTCGCCATAAAATCGGTAACTGCACGTGGCGTGTAAAATTCGCCCGATGAACCGGCACTCTGCAATTCGCGCAGAATGGTTTCATAAATTTCGCCGAAAGCGTGGCTCTCTTCATAATCGGTCAAATCGATGTCGTCTATGACATTGATCACTTGCCGCAGAAGAACGCCGTCCTTCATATAGGTATTTGCATCTTCAAAAGTCGTCTTGACAATGGCTTTTTTGATAGGGGTGGACGGATCGACCTGTACACCATTGATGAGCACATTGCCGTTGGGATCTTTTATATCCTTGCCTTTGAGGACGGGGAAGAGCGTGTTGTTAACAAAGTTAAGAAGCGCATCACCAGTCATTCCTTTTCCGCTTTCCTCGTGCGCCCAATTTCGCCAACGGCAAGGCTCGGGAATAATAGACAGATATTTTTCATCTTCAAATTCCCAGTCCTGCTCCTTAGTGTCATAGACCTTTAAGAACAAAAGCCAAGCGATCTGCTCGATACGTTGTGCGTCGCCGTTGATGCCTGCATCGTTGCGCATAATGTCGCGCAAACGTTTGATAAATCCTGAAATATTACTCATTTGTTATGCCGCCTTATAAATTTCGTTTTCGAGCTCTCTTACTGCCCGTATATAACCTTCTCTTCCTCCAAAGAGTTGAGCGATTTTTGCCGGTTTGCCGAACCTTACAAACGGATCGAGTTTGAGAATATCCATATCCTCGATTTCGTAGATACCGCTGTCCGCGTATTTTTCCAGTAACGCTTCCAGCACCGCCCTTGCTTCGCCGCCGTATTTCGCAAATACGTTGCGCTTTTTGACGTTTTCAGCGCGTTCCCGCCGCGTCAAAGGTTTTTGATTAAAGGCAATGTGACAGATAAAATCAAAGTCGTCAACATCACTCATACCTTCATTCGCTTTGACCTGTTCCAAGTCAATACCGCGTTCACTAAACAATTCTTGGATTTTAGCCTTTTTCTCTTCTGCAGACCATTGCAAAATAAAATTGTCTAAAGAAGAGAATGTTCCATAGATATTTGCCTTTGTATAATCAATGATACTTTCTTGCCGCAATAGTTTTCCGTCCGTATCATAAACGGAAACCATTCGCTGCGAAACCGTTACTTTGCAGCCGCGGCTATCGACCACATACTTATGTTTCGACTCTACAGGGGGCGCAGGCATAATGACCGGTTCGCCGTCAGGTTCTTTGGGGTCGACGTGTCGAAATTGTTCGTCTTGTTCAATCGGGCCGTCCCAATCGGGATCGGCGAACAATCTGGTTACGCCACGGAAATCCATAATTACAAAGTGCGTTTTCCCGTCTTCATAGCGTAATCTTGTACCGCGACCGATAATTTGCTTAAATTCTGTCATTGAACCGATCATTTCGTCAATGACGATCAGTTTTACCATTTTACAGTCTGCGCCGGTAGAAAGGAGCTTTGAAGTAGTGGCAATCACCGGGTATTTGGCAGATACGGAAATAAAATAATCAAGCTTACTCTTTCCATACTCGTCGCTACCTGTAATCCGCACGATATAATCCGGATTTTCGGCGCACATATCGGCGTTCAATTTTCGGAGAGCAACACGCATCCGTTCCGCCGCGTCTTCCGTTGCACAGAATACAATCGTCTTTGCCATTCTGTCAGTCGCTTTGAGATAATTTGTAATCTCATTTGCGACCATGTGGATTCGGTCTTGAATGATAATATTGTAATCGTAGTCGCTGTTATTGTAGATGCGATCTTCGATTTCATACCCATATATATCGCATTGGCCTTTACGAGGACGCCATTCATCGTCAATATCCGTTTTTATGCGTATGACTTTGAACGGAGCGAGGAAGCCGTCGTCAATACCTTCTTTCAGGCTATACTTATAAATCGGCTCTCCAAAGTAGTCTATGTTGGAAATATACGCCGTTTCCTTCGGCGTGGCAGTCATGCCAATTTGCGTTGCGGAAGAGAAGTATTCCAACACTTTACGCCAACGGCTTTCTTCTTTTGCGCTGCCGCGGTGACATTCATCTACAATAATTAAATCGAAAAAGTCTTTATCGAATAGTTGCTTATAGTGAGCAAGCGTTTCCTCGTCCGTCTCTTCTTCGGTCGTTTTATTCCCAACAAGTTGTTGGTAAAGAGAAAAATACACCTGATGAGAAGTAATTGTGGTGCGGTCATCCTTCGCAAAATTGATTTTGTGGATGACTTTTTCAAGCGGCTTAAAATCTCCGCTTATTGTCTGGTCGACAAGATTATTACGGTCGGCAAGATAAAGTATCTTTTGTTTTATGCCACTCTGTAACAACCGATAGACAATTTGAAATGCCGTGTAAGTTTTACCCGTGCCCGTTGCCATAACAAGCAAAATGCGGTTTTGGTCTTTTGCTATCGCGTCCATCGTACGATTTATGGCAACCTGCTGATAATATCTCGGGGGATAGGTGTTTTGGCTGGTATAATACGGTTGGTTAATGAGAGTGCGCTCTGCTTCCGATAATCCCTGTCCGTCGTTTATTTCTTTTTGATAGCGCGCAAACAATTCTTCCGGGGAGGGAAACTCGTCCAACCCAATTTCGCGTTCAACGCCGGTAATAAAATCAAATTCTTGGAATGCATCGCCGTTAGAGCTATATGCGAACTTGACGTCGAGCATTTGAGCATAGAGCATTGCCTGTTGCATGCCGAAAGATACGCTATGGTTATTGTCTTTTGCTTCAACCACGGCGAGCGGATTGTTTTTGTTATAGTAGAGTATGTAGTCGGCTTTTTTAGGAGTCTCGCGGCTGACTTTATTTCCACGGAGATTTACCTTACCGTCAGTAAATTTGACTTTAGTTTCCATAGTGATTTTATCCAGCCAGCCTTTTGCCAAAATCGCCGGTGTGATAAAATTCAATTTGATATCTTCTTCAGTCATTTGTTTTTTATCTATAATGCTCATAGTGCTCTCCTATGTTCCTATAATACCGTATTATCGGAAGTTGATGGGGAAATTATCTGGCTCCATTTATCAATGCTTTTAAATTTTCCCATGTCCATTTATAAATTTTATCAAAAGAATATGTACCTAAAGGTTTCACGACATTACCATCAGAACGTCCACACAACAAAAAATATGGAATGCCTTCTTCCTGCGCAATGGTTACTTCAGCAGTTACGCCGCGTGCCGTATTTGTGTATCTTCCGCAAATAACAATTACAACATCACATTGCCTAATTCTCTGTCGGGCAAAAAATTTCCAGTTTCCATCTATTGCCTGTTTAATAGACATATCGTTGATAGAGAATGGAGAATCTGGGTTTTTCGCTTGGCCGATTAATGCTTGCTTTAATTCTTCATCATGATCATAATCAAAACTAATAAAAGCACGTTTTTTCATTTGTAAATTTCCTTATAATCTATTATTTTTAACTAAGTTCCAATAGTGTACTCCCAAGGCTGTTAATTTACAAGATTTGCTATTCATTGCCGCATAGTACATATGTCTTTCGCCTATAGGAATAACTAAATTTACATGAACCATATTTTGTAGAATTCCAAATATTTTTGTGTGATCTGCTTGCGCATATTCACAATCCGGTTCGTATGACGGATCAAGTGCAAATTCTTCTGAAGGATTTTTAAATATGTTTGTAATTTGTCTCAAATCTGTATAACTGATAGAAGGAAAGGTTTGGCGCAAACAAACAAATTGCTCAACATTTGTTTTAAAAACTGGACGCTGTGACCAAGCTCCCAATGACTGATCAATATGAGCGTAAACACTTCCAGGAGTAATTTGCCCCAAGATATTAGCGCCACTTCCATTTAAGGCATCAACCAGTAACTGGGTAAATACACCATGATGGGTATTTTCAAGTGCATATTGACCTTTGGTACAAGCACTTAAAATTGTAACGCCTTCACCAATTATTGAGTTCCCACTAAAATATTTATCGTCTCCAGCAGCCCCGGCATGGCAACAATCAAAAATTAGTATTTTGTTTTTTACTTTAGATTTATTACACCATAGCATAATGTCATCCATTTTTATTCCATTACGCCCAGTTAATTGTGTATCAGAAGGGATAATATATCCGTTATTATCTTCTGTATATCCATGTCCAGAGAAATAAAATAACGCAATTTCATCGTCTCCTGAAAAAAGCTCTTTTATTGCTTCCTCTAATTCGTATTTACGTACGATATTATTCTCCGATGTTGCAGTCATTATTTTTGCTTCAAAATTTAATGAACCGTCCGCGTTTCGAGATAAAACATTCGCAACAGCATGTGCGTCATTTACACATCCATTTAGATCCGAGACTTCTTGATAATTGTCAATTCCCACTATTAGAGCTTTCTTCATTAGATTTTTCTCCTTAACTTTTCCTATAAATTTCATCCAACGTTTTGCCGTCAGCGTTCTTCCATTCAACCCAACCGTTTTGACTACCGCCTAATACAAAACAGGCTGCGCCGCTTGGTGTTGAAAACTCAATTGACTTTTTCAATATATAAATACCGTTTTCCATAACAATGTCACCGTTTTTTAATGCTTCATTGCGTTGGTTTGCTAATTTGGCAAACGGAACTTCTTTTAGCATATTTATTTGTGAATCCTCAATGACAAGAAACTTATCACCGTCATATACGCCGTATGCCTTAATACCATTGCGAGTTGTGTGAAAAACGGAGGCTTCATTTAATTTTGATTTTGCATTGTCCATTTTATAACCCTGTGTCGCCATAATAAATTGAATTTCTTCGTAAACTTCCTCGATGAGAGGAAGATCGTACTCGTCAATTTCGTATTTAGGTTTTACAGAGTTTTCGACCGCATAACGCTTGGCTTCGTGTGCCTTGACAATGGCATATTCTTCAAGACCGCTGATCATATCAAGGGTAAAAGTTTTGCTATCAGCAAGAAACATAATCGCCTTATTCCAGAAATCTTTGGAACGGTTATGATCATCGAGCCGAATTACGCCGTTACGCGTTTGTCCGATATAAATTTGGGCAATTTTATTATCGTCGCTTTCATTGATAAGGTAGTATATACCGGGGCGGTTGATGCCAGTAATTTTCTTTGCTTCGTTAAGTAAAGGGCGTGGAATTACATAGGTGGTCATTGTAGATAAATGCTTGCGAATGGAACGAATTCCGTCCGGCTGTCCGTTATAATAAATAATTTCGAGTTTCTTGCTCGGCATATTAACCTCCGTAAATACAATGTCAATATCGGCTTATCTGTATTTTAAGTTTTAATTTTATCAATTACCTGCATTCAAGCCTTTTGTAATCTCCGTAAAGAACTCCGTGTTCCAAATGTCCAACTTTGTTTTGTCTTTGATAAAGGGGATTACGTCTTGTTTGGCTTGTTCGTAGTCAATTGCCGAGAAGCGTTCGTTCAGCATGGAAATCAGGGCTTCGCGGGTAAGGTTGAAATCCTTGTCGATAAATCCAGAGTCCACAAGCCGTGCTTTCAGGTGCGGCATATTGACTGAGACGTTTCGTGAGAGATAGAAAATATAGTCGTATAAGTCCCTGCCTTTGACACGGGTTTTCCATGCGCGGCAGATGACGGCGTGAAGTTTGCCTGCGAACAGCGAGGGCATATCGTACAGTTTTACTTGATAGGGCGACGGCAGCAGTCGGTATTTATTTTCAAACGTCGCAAATGCAGGGGGATTGGTATCGACCTCGAACTTAATCTTGATTACCTCGGACGGATTGATTTTCGTCGCGTTCTGCTTGTCGTTGTAAACGCTTAAAATGTGTTCCTTGGTGTTGCCTTTTAGGAAAGCCGATTTGATATTGGAATCAGCCGTCTTGACTTTTTCTTCCACCTTGAAATTCAGTCCGACGGAATGCAGTTCGCTCTCTAATACTGAAAAATATTTTTTTAATTCAAAATCGGCGTCGGGTGCTACCAACGAAAAGTCCAAGTCTTCGGAAAATCGATCAAGTCCGTAAAATATACGCAATGCCGTTCCGCCGTAAAATGCGGCGTCTTTGAAAAAACCAGCACGGGAAAGTCCGCATAGCGCGACTTCTTGTATGACTTCGGTCAGCGCGTTTTTTTCATCGCTTTGCGACTGCGTGGGGTATAGGGCAAGCATTTGGCTTAAAATTGTCTGCATTTATTTTCCTCCGTCGATCAGCTTTGCAAGATACTTGTGGTTTGTCGATTTGTAAAGCGGCGTAAGTTGTTTGATGTCTTCCAAGTTCAACTGCCAGAAGTCGCTCTCATCGACGCGCAAATCGTCAAACAGTAACGCCCGCATTGCTTTGACCGATCCGACGGGCGATATTGTGTACAGTTTGTCGCACAGTGCCTTTTCGGGCGTGGCAATCTGATAGGAATAACCGTTCTCTTCCCGAATTTCCACGCCGAAATGATAGACCGCGGCAGGAACGTCCCTGTATGTGAATACGCCGAACGCATTGTCGTACTGCTTTGCTTTACCTTTGCGGAACGTTGCGGACGTGTAAGTGCGGAAAATCGCTTCGGGAATCAGCGAACACATCGATAGCACATAATCAAAAGAAAGATAGGACGGGCCGTATATTGCGCCCGCAAGATATTTGCCGTCCGCGCGCGCATCGGTTTCGTATAATCCGCGCGTGATTTGCGTCAATCGTCCCGATTGTACTTCGCGGCGAATCTTTCCTTTTACGTCGGTATAATCCTTGAATTGTAATGCCAAACTGTCAAATGTTAAAATCATTGTTTTCTCCTGTTGGTTTTATTTTATCAAACTTTTCGGCGAAAATCAATACATTTTGAAAAATTGTTATAAATATTTTGCTAAAAAGTAAGAAAGGAGATAGTATCGGGATTATTGACGCCTTTGTATTCGATAAATTTAAGGTGAAGAGCAAGTTTTTCTTTGTATTTTTTTCCTGAAATGTGCCGCAGGCAGGTCGGCTGATACTCATCAAAAATGCCCTCATACCGCCTGAAACGCTTTAAAAAATCAAAATGGTGGTAAATGGTAGTAAAAGCGGAAAAAAAACGTTACTACCATTTATTTTTGAATTGTGGTCAAATAATAAAAAACGGCCGAAAAGCACAAGATACAGTGCATTTTCCGCCGTTTTTATCTTTTTAGAGCACTTTCTCTTTTTGGAGTAGAGCACGTCCTTGGTAAGGAACAAACGGCAGTAAAACGGGGCAGCCGAACCCCCTCAAAAATCGGTGAAAAACTCAATATGCTGTTATGGCTCAGTAGGTAGAGCACGTCCTTGGTAAGGACGAGGTCGCGGGTTCAAATCCCGCTAACAGCTCCACAGGAAAACCACAAGATATTGTGGTTTTTTCTTTATTTTTGGCACTGTTTTACACAATCAAGGAAAAACACAAAATCAATAGCAAACACGGTAGCAAACATTTTTTGCTATTTTTATCAGTTCTTAATTCCACTTTCTGCGGAATTTGAAAAGCCGTTTTTCAGACGGTCAAAATCGCTTTGAAACTGCCTTTTTCGGGTTCGGTAGCAAACAATAGCAAACAGCTTTTTATTCCTTTTGAATATGATGAAAGCCACCGCCTTAACGGGCGATGGCTTTTACTTATTTGCTACATTTCAAAATCTTTTGTTCGTCGCGGTTTCGGATGGTCGTCGTCCATGGCTTCCATAAGTTCGTCCAAAGTGGATACGCCATACTCGTCCATAAGCCGCGCTACATTTTGCAGGAATTGGTCGCCGTGGCTTTCTTCGTTTTCGTCTGAAATCGCAGCAAACGATTTTTCAGACGGTTGTGCCGCCGTAACTTGTTGCTCGCTCGGAGCATACCGCTCGTCAAACACATCGACCGCTTTCTGCAAATATTTATTTGTCGTAGCGGTGTTGTAGATCATCGTCGTTTCTACCTTTTTATGCCCCATGAGCGTTTGGATAACTTTCGGATTTTCCTGCGCTTCAAAAAGCGTATTGGAAAAGGTATGTCGCAACTTATAAAAATGAATGCCCGCATCTTCTAATCCGTGCTTTTTCAAAAGCCGCATAAACATTGTCCGTGTGCCGTGGTAGGAACGCATTTCTCCGTTGTTGTTGGCAAAGATAAAATCGTCAGCCTTGCTCACGGGAGCTTTGGTCATCAGCTCCTGCATTACGCGCAGTTTTTTCCATTCTTTCAATGCTTCGACAAGTAAATCCGGAATAGGCAGAACGCGCACGCTGCCTGCCGTCTTTGTCTTACCGACGACGTATTCCCGCTTGGTAATGTTTCCGTTTTCGTCAAAGGTCGGCTCTACCGTCTGTGTGCGGACGACGGAAAGCGTCTTGTTCTTTTCATCGAAGTCTTTCCATTTGAGAGCAAGCACTTCTCCGATGCGCAAGCCTGCAAACATAGAAGTCAGGCAAAGCGGTTTGAACAGTACGCTTGTACCGATTGCCTGTAAAAAGCGGTCGCGCAGTTCTTCGGGAATTGCTTTGTATTCCTGTTCTTCAGCGGCGTCTTTTGTCTTTCGTTCCCGTGATTGCAGGCGTACTTTGTTCACGGGGTTCTTGTCTATGATTTCCTCATCAATACAGTATTCAAAATATTGTCCGAGCTGGTACTTGATATGCTTGACTGTATCGAGCGCATAGCCGTTATCGAGCATACCGCCGAGAAAATCCTGCAACAGATTGGGGGAGATATTCTGCGGCAAGTAATTCCCCATATACGGGTAAATATATCGTTTCGCATTCACTATGTACCGCTCAAATGTGCGCGGCGCGATTGTTCGCCTTTTGTACTTCATCAACCAAAATTGCATATGATTTTGGAGAGACATATTCTGTTGTATCAACTGTTTGCGGGCGCCGTTTTTGGGAAGATAAGGGGCAAGGTTGGCAATGGCTTCCGCACGCGTTTTGCCTGAAACGGCTTTGCGTATCTGTTTGCCGTTTTCATCATAGCCGATTGTCGCCTGCGCCACCCAAAGTCCTCGCTTGTTTTTATAGACGCTGCCTTCGTTGTTTGCACGTTTTGATGTGGCTTTTTTACGCGGCATAATTGTTGCCTCCTGCGTTTTCGCTCATCTGCCATGCGACAAAATTGAGTATGCTCACGACCTGTCTTTTTCCAACTTTGGTAACAGGAAAACGCCGGCTGCGCATAAGTGCCCGTACATTGTCCCTGCCTAAACCCGTAAGTTTGATGATGTCATCGCAATCGAGAAAACTCTTTCCGAACTGAGCTGAAAGCCGTTTTACCTCGTCTGCAATGAGATGTTCAATGTTGACTGCCGAATTGTTGCTGTAAATATACACATTACCTCCATATCATATTTATTTGTTGCAACAACGCCGCAATAAGTCTGTATCTGCGCATGAATTCGCTTGTAAACGACGGGAAATACTACTTTGATTTCCTGACCGATGCGCGCAATATAAGGCTTACAACGGCATTTTTGCAAGCTATAAATTTCACCCTTCAAAGGACGGAAGCGGGTATCCCGCCTTGCCGTGAGAATGTAAGTGTGGCGCAAACTGCGTCTCACTTCTTATCCTGTTCCAAAAAATAGGTCTTTTTGCTCCATTTTTGTTTGAACCGACTTCACCCCTCAACGTGTTGATTTTATCCTTCGTCCGTTTTTTGAGATTGCCGCTTGCGGCTGCCCGTATAGACGATTATGTTTCCGTTTTGCCGGTGCAGAGAGTTATAGCTTGGCGTGCGCCTGATTTGCCCGAACGCTTCCAACAAAGAAAGGTCGTCCTGTATCGTCCGTTCGCTTACGCCGAACTCTTTTGCCATGACCGCCACGGTAAACCGCCGCCCGCTCCGCCTGCGGATGAATCGCAAAAGCCGTTCTTGTCTTTCGTCTCGTTTACTCATAAATCACCTCCATGTAAAAACCCCCTCACTTATAAGGGAATAAGAGGGGGTAAAAAGTTAACCTGTTTTGGGTGTTCTGGCAAAAGTTTTACAAAACTTTCACAAACGAAAAATCAGCCCGATAACGGACTGACTTTCCAATCTTTATTCAGTTTTGAGAAAAGTCCCCTCATAATATAGCCATAAGGGGCGAAAAAATCGTACCCCTATAAAACAGAGCCGAAAATCGCTTCCAACAGCTTGACCTCTTTATCGTGCGCCAATTTATACTCTTGCAAGTTGGCTTCGGCTTTTTTAATAAGTTTCCTGACCGCGCCTTCGGTTACGTTCATACTTTTTGCGATCTCGGTTTTCTTTATATGCAGGTATTTATGCCGAAAAAATGCGTCGGCTTGCCGATAGGTAAGCAAGGAAAAGATTTCCTGTTTCTTTCCGTCAATATTATGTCTGCGGAACTTTTCCTCTTTCCATTCGGATTTTTCTTGTTCTTCCTTATCGAGGATATCTAAAATGTCTTCGCTCTCGTCAGGAAATTCAAATCCGCTATCCAAAAGTTTGTCATAGGAAATATGCCGACGGGTTTCTTTGCGTTCAACTTTCTTTTCGTACTTTTCCAACTGTTCAAATGCTGCCGCAACTTCATCCGTCACTTCAATTTCTTCCGTATGCCCGTCGGCAAATTTATAAGTTATAATAGCATAATAATAATCAAGAAATTCCGAAAAACCTATCAAAGAACAGCAGCATTCTTTGAATGACGGTATCCTTTTTCTTATCCCTTGCGCCGTCAAATCTTGACATGGCGGGCATGATTTTATCGATGTCTGTTCCTGTCGTTTTCATAATTCCGTCGCGGAAAGAACGCTCGACAAATTTTCTCGTTTCCTCGTCTTTCAAACCTTCTTCCGATATGATGGCGGCAAGTTCGATTTCTTTCTGTTTTATCACAAATTCACGCCATTCAAGCAGTACGTCGTCCACATCGTTGATACCTGCAATAAAGTTTTCGATAAGTGCCTTTTTGCTGCGCAATTCCAAGCTGGAATCAATGGCTTTATGAATAGAAACAAGAATTTCTTTATCTTCCTGATGTCCGTCGTGATACTTTTTGACAAGTAACAGAATATAGTCTATATTGATTTCAACCTGCTTAATTAGTTCGATTTCAAAAACAATATCGTCTGTAATATCCTCTTTTTCCGCGTCTTTGCGGCGAGTACGCCATTCGTCATAGAGATCGTTGTATCTGCCCTGATAATCCTGCATATCGCGCTCGGACAAAATTTCGTTGCCGGCGAACTCGTCAAAAGAGGAAAGGATATTCCTCATACGCAATATGGCGCCGAAAAGCCCGATAAAATCTTTTTGCGCTTGCTCGCCGATAATTTGCGGTTCGGAAAGCGGATACTTTGTTTGCAATTCATCTATCAGATCAACATAGCCTGCTTTGCCGTCGTAACCGTAATAGTAGTCTTTATACCCCTTTAATACACATATACCGCCCGCGTCTTTGTCGCCGAAAAGAGAAATGGCGTCATCCGTGCGCTTTTGCAGATTTCGGAAACAAACGATATTGCCGAAAGTTTTGATTGAGTTCAAAATTCTGTTTGTTCTCGAATATGCCTGCAAAAGCCCGTGCTGTTTCAGATTCTTATCCACCCAGAGGGTATTGAGAGTAGTGGCGTCAAACCCAGTCAAAAACATATTGACTACAATAAGCAAGTCGATTTCGCGGTTCTTCATGCGGAGCGAAATATCCTTGTAATAGTTCTGAAACTTCTCGCTTGACGTATCGTAATTCGTGCGGAACATTTCGTTATAATCGCGGATTGCGCTTTCCAAAAAGTCGCGCGAAGTGCTGTCGAGGGCAGAGGTATCTTCCGAATTTTCTTCGCCCAGCAGCCCGTCGTTTTCTTCTTCGTTGGCGGCATAGCTGAAAATCGTTGCAATTTTCAGTTTTCTGCTCGGATTCTCGTTCATCTGCCGCTTGAACTCGGTATAGTACAGTTTTGCCGCTTCGATAGACGAAACACAGAAGATTGAGTTAAATCCCGAAAGGCGCAATTTCTGCTTGATTTCTTCGACAGTCTTGGCGTCTTTCGCCGTAACGACTTCCGATATATTCGTGAGCGCGTTAAAAGAGTAGCTTTTTTCGTTGCGGTATGTTTTTCGGTTGAAATTTTCCAAAATATAATCGACAATCTTGCGAATACGTTCGGGTGCGTTGAAAGCCCTTTCGCGGTCAATATCGGAAACTTGTTTATCGTCTATATCGGGTTCTTTATCCATCGTTTTGATATAGTCGATACGGAACGGCAAGACATTTTTATCGTTGATGGCGTTGACGATGGTATAAGTGTGCAGTTTTGCGCCGAACGCCTGTTCGGTTGTTTTCAGGTTGGCGTGCTTTGTTCCCGCGTTGGCATTGACGGCAAAAATCGGCGTTCCCGTAAAGCCAAATAAGTGATAATTTTTGAAAGATTTCGTAATAGCAACGTGCATATCGCCGAATTGACTGCGGTGGCATTCGTCAAAGATAATGACGACGTGCTTTTCAAAAACAGGGTGTCCTTTGTATTTTTTAATAAATACGTCCAGTTTCTGTATTGTCGTAATGATAATCCGTGCGTTCGTATCTTCAAGTTGTTTTTTCAGAACGGCGGTGGAGGTGTTGCTGTTTGCCGCGCCTTTTTCAAAGCGGTCGTATTCTTTCATCGTCTGATAGTCGAGATCTTTTCGGTCAACCACAAACAAAACCTTGTCGATATAGGGGAGAGCGGTCGCAAGCTGCGCGGCTTTGAAAGAAGTAAGTGTTTTTCCGCTGCCGGTCGTATGCCAGATATATCCGCCGCCGTCAATCGTGCCGTACTGTTTATAATTGTTGGAGACTTCGATTTTATTCAAAATCTTTTCCGTCGCGGCGATTTGGTACGGGCGCATGACAAGCAGCATATTTTCCGAAGAAAATACGCAGTATTTCGTCAGGATATTCAAAAGCGTATGCTTGGAAAGGAATGTCTTTGTAAAATCAATCAAGTCGGGGATAATCCGATTGTTTGCGTCTGCCCAAAAGGAAGTAAATTCAAAACTGTTGCTCGTGCGCTGCTTTTTGGCACTCTGTGCCTTTTTCGCGTCGCGGATATGGCTGTCGCGCGTGGTGTTACTATAATACTTGGTATGCGTTCCGTTGGAAATGACAAATATTTGCACATATTCAAACAGCCCGCTTTCCGCCCAAAAACTGTCGCGTTGGTAGCGGTTTATCTGATTGAACGCTTCCCGTATTGCCACGCCGCGGCGTTTGAGTTCGATATGAACGAGGGGGAGACCGTTTACAAGCACGGTAACGTCGTAGCGGTTTTTATAAGTGCCTGCGTTGTTCTCGTATTGGTTGATGACTTGCAGCCTGTTGGCGTGTATATCCGCTTTGTTGATAAGTGCAATGTTTTTTGTCAGCCCGTTATCTCGTTTGAAATTGATACGGCTGTCGCCTTCTTGCAGTTTCCGCGTTTTTTCTGCAATGCTCTCTTTGGCGTTTGCGATATGTACGGAAAAAAACCGTTTCCATTCGTCGTCTGTAAACTGTATGCCGTTCAAAACTTCCAACTGTTTGCGCAAGTTGGCGATCAGGTCGGCTTCCGTATGGATAGGCAAATATTCATATCCCTGCGTTTTTAACAGCGCGATAAATTCGCGCTCCAAATCGGATTCGCTCTGATATGCGTCGCTGCGCACGGAACTTGCCGTATATTCCGCCACGACCGTGCTTTCATTCGATTGTGTTACGATGTTATAGTAAGCCATATTTTTATCCTCGGTTATCAATCTAAACTTTTCTATGCCTGATATAGAGTACAATAGCAAGGACGATTACGATTGCAAGCAAAAAACCCAAACCAATGACGATATAAAGTAGATAAGTTTCCAACAGCATTACGATATAGCAGAGGGCAAAAGAAACAAGCGTAGAGATTACAAAATAGACGAATTTCATAACATCGCTATCAAACCACCCAAGTGCATGAAATATCATGCCCACCGCAGTATAGGAAATAATCCACGCCGCTATTTTAACAAAAATTTCGCCCGCTATTGATATGTTGCTTTGCGTCATATTCAAGGTAACAAGCCAAGTGAGAAAGTTGACAATGCCTTCAAACAATCCGCTTGTAAAAATGAATATAAAAAGTAAAAATGCAATAATAGCGGCAATTCTTCCTTTCATTGAGCGATTTCCTCAAACGTAAGCAATTTATCACGATAGTATTCGTATTGCTTTTGTCTTGCATCGATCTCCGCGGGCAAACCTTCGGAAATATCGTTGCAGAGTTTATCAAAACGGTCAAGGATAGCGACAATGCGCTTTTGTTCTTCAATAGGGGGAACAGGTACAACAAATTTTCGAATTTTCTCCATCGGAATATTTTGCATTGAAGAAGCCTGTATTAAACGCAATATCTCTTTTTTGTAAAATATATTACTTTGACAATAATATCGCAAATAATCAGGCAACACGCCCTCATTAGTTATTCTAATAAGAGCAACATTAGGCGCCAAATAAAATTTCTCATCTTCATTTATCAATGCTACCTGACCAACCGTACCAACATAGGTAAACAACAAATCACCCTTTTTAAGTTTACTTCTATCTAATTTGGACAAATCACTTTCATCAATATATTTTACATCTGTCAAATCAAGTTGTCCGTTTTTTACATTTAATCCACGTAAAGCGATTATTTGACCTGAGTTTGAATATTTAACATACTTGGTAAATTCAAATCCTGCAAGTTTTGTCACTAACGCTAAATCTCCAAGCCTTACCCATTTTACTTGGCAATTTAAGAGGTGGTTATACCCCCCCCCAGTACGATTGTTTGTAGTATCATTTATACTGTTAAACGATAACAGTTGATCCCTGTAAAACTCATACTGTTTTTTTCTCGCCGTGAGTTCCGCCGTGAGTTCCGCCGTGAGTTCCGTAAACTTATCCAGAATCCGCACGATTTCTTCCTGCACCTCAATAGGGGGAACAGGAATCCGTAAATTTGAAATATCTTTGCCATATACATGAGGAACTCCGCTACCTTTTTTCTTTGCGTATATATAATTTTGATTATTCAATAAAAAATGAAATAAAAATCTCGGTAATAATTGATTATCAATTATATCAACGGAAAAAGCATCGGAAACAAAAATGGGTTCATTCCAATAACTAACATATCCGGCATACGCTCCCGAACCCGCAATAACAATAGTTTCGCCTGTACGATTATGCTCATTACAATAATAGGCTGGTTTTTGACCGCCTGCTATTACGGGAATTTCACCGTTTTTTATATCCTTTTGTGTAATCGCTTTCCCGCGATTAAATACGACAACTTCTCCGAGTGGTCTGTATTCCACCCCGTTCGGGCAAAGTTTTTGTATCAATTCTTCCAATTTACTCATTTTCGTCCTCTCAAATATCTATAAACAGGCATAATTTTTCGTTTATAAACCTCCCAACGCCGAAAGTTAATCCATGAGGGAGATTGTCCAGCAGTTTGGGAATTTCATTCAATTCTAATATTTCATAACTATCTGCGCTTGCAAAAATTATAAACTTCAAATGCTCGGTATATTGATTGATATATGTAAGCAATTCTTGATCGACCGCCAAACGATAAAATTTTAAAAACCGTCCGTATTGCATTACCGTTATATTTGCCCCGATAAGTTCTATCAAAAATATTCCGTTAGTCTTGTCGCCCGTATATTTTTGCAGACTGTTTATATGTTTTTCAAAATTGCGCTTAAACGATTTTACAAAACTTTCGTAGTTATATGCGGGGCAAACCATTTCATGCTTTGTAACTTTCAAATCGTAAGTGCCAATAACAGGATTTTTACGAGGGGGCGATTGCAGGAACTCAATTTTTTCTTGCTTGAAGGTCGCTCTGCTTTCCCGTTCAAAATCATTTACCGCGATATTATGTGCAGAGCCTTTTTTGTTTTCATTTGCTGCGGACACTTGAAAATGCTCAATGAATCCGCCGTCAAACAAAAAATCGGGGAATAGACTGCTTTCAGGGTTTGCGGTTGCCTTATTCAGAAAAGAAAGCAATCTTGTATCATTTTTATCCTTTGCTAATTTTTTAACTCGCTCAAAACACTCTTTTTCTTGTTGCCTTTGCATCTTATTTCCCTTTATATACTACACGACATCAGCTATTTGTTTTATTTTTCGCTTTCTTAGAGATTTCGCAAACAATTTTAATTGAATCGACATCAGATAGCTTCTGTTCGTTCGTCTTTATATCCGCCCTTATAAATTTAACTTTGCTTATTCCTTCTTTATAAAGAACAACATTGAAATCACTACAAACAATACCGAGTGTTTCCATAGGCAAATAACAGGAACTATATCTTATTCCGCATGGGGTTTGTTTACGTAAAATATCTGTAATACAATTCGTTGTTTCATAATATTGATTACGTTTATTCAATACGGCAAATTGCAATGGTAAATCAAAATTATTTTTCCAGTCTCTAATATCATCTGGCTGCAAATCGCCATAAAATGAATCTAAATATTCGAACAGTTCTTTATTTATTTCATTTCTTGACGGTGCTATTAAACATGCGTTTAATGTAACTCCCGCTATAAAATGATATAAATCTTTTTTATATAAACAAAATCCGCCCACTTCAATATCATCAGTACATTCATATGTCGCCAATGCATACTTTTCACCTGTTTGCATATGCGTTTCAAATAAGCAAATGGTTTCCGTACTGCCTAAGTAAAGAGCTTCTTGCCCCTTTTTATTCGCTCTGTTTTGAGGCTTGAGTGGTGGAGCTGTCCATTGCGAAGGTTCATTGAAGTCTGTATTACTATTAAATCTTCTTATTCTATATAATTTTGTTCCTTTTTTAATAACGGAAGTGCCAAAATCAAAATTTACTCCGAATTTATCTAATACTATGTAATTTGTTACTAAATCGAATAAATTCGCGCAATCACACAAAACCTCATATTTTGCTTTTTCGATTTTTTGGCTATCTTTATTTTTTATAGCTTCTATAAGTTTATTGACTTTTTCGCGTGCAATCTCGTCAGCAAACAAATTGGTTACTCCTCAATCTCTGCAATGATTTTATCAATTTCGTCGCGCAGGACTTGTTCGCGGGCGACGATTTCGGCGATTTGATTATTCAACTCTTTTATATCGACTTTTTCCCGCGTGTCTTGCTTTTCAACGTAAGTGCTGACGGACAGGTTAAAATCGTTTTCACCAATCGCAGCGTTCGGCACAACTTTGGCAGTATATTCCACGTCCTTACGCTCGGTAAAAAGCCGCAATATATTTTCTATATTTGTATCGGTCAGCTTGTTGTTATTGGTTACTTTCACGCACTCGGCGCTTGCGTCGATAAAAAGCACGTCGTTGCTTGTTTTTGATTTTTTCAGCACCATAATGCAGGTGGCAATGCTTGTACCGAAAAACAGATTGCTGGGGAGCTGAATAATACAGTCGATAAAGTTGTTTTCAATGAGATATTTGCGAATTTTCTGCTCCGCTCCGCCGCGGTAAAAAATGCCGGGGAAGCATACGATCGCTGCGACGCCGCTCGTGGCAAGCCAAGAGAGGGAGTGCATAATAAACGCCATATCCGCGTAGCTTTTAGGAGCGAGAATGCCTGCGGGAGAAAAACGCGGATCGTTGATCAGCAGAGGATCGTCGCTGCCTTTCCATTTGGTAGAATAAGGGGGATTACTGACGATTGCTTCAAAAGGTTCATCGTCCCAATGCTGCGGCTTTGTTAAAGTATCCTCGTTGGCAATGTCAAATTTGTCGTAATCAATGTCGTGTAAAAACATATTGATACGGCAGAGGTTGTACGTCGTCAGATTGATTTCCTGCCCGAAAAAGCCTTGCCGCACGTTTTCTTTGCCGAGGATTTTGGCGAACTTCAAAAGCAGAGAGCCGCTGCCGCAAGCGGGATCGTATACCTTATTGACTTCGGTTTTGCCGACGACGGTGAGCTTCGTTAGCAGTTCGGAAACTTCCTGCGGGGTGAAATATTCGCCGCCGCTTTTGCCCGCGTTGCTCGCATACATCCCCATCAGGAACTCATAGGCGTCGCCAAAGGCGTCGATTGTATTATCCTTATAGTCGCCGAGCTTCATATCACCGATGCTGTCGAGAAGTTTAACGAGTTTTTCGTTTCTTCTTGCCACCGTTGCGCCGAGTTTGTTGGAATTTACGTCAACGTCGTCGAAAAGTCCTTTGAAATTTTCTTCGCTGTCCGTGCCCTGCGCCGAGCTTTCGATTGACTTGAATATCTTTTCGAGCGTTTCATTCAGGTCGGCGTCATTCTTTGCGTTTTTGCGGACGTTTACAAAAAGCTGGCTGGGCAGAATGAAAAAGCCCTTCGTTTTAACCATATCGTCGCGGACTTGTTCGGCTTGCTCGTCGGAAATATTTGCGTAATTGAACGTGGCGTTGCCTGCTTCAAATTCGCCCGCATTGATATAATCGGTGATATTTTCGGATATGTAACGATAGAACATGAACCCCAAAACGTACTGTTTGAAGTCCCACCCGTCAACGCTGCCGCGCAGGTCGTTTGCAATATTCCAAATCGCTTTATGTAATTCTTCGCGTTCTTGTTCTTTCATCGAATTTGCCATAGTAGTTTCCTTTTGAAATTCTAATTTTATAATGTGATAACAATTTGAGGGGGCAAGTCCCACGTTGTGTCATTTGATTTATTCCTATCTTCTTTGCAGTCGTTAATATCTTTTTTGCATTGCGTCCCAACTTCTTGCGGCAAAAATTGAATTAAATTCAAAATATTTGCTTTCAAATTAGCACTTTTTTCACCGTCTACACCTTGAACATAACATTCATTAAAACCTCGGTAGAGTAATAAGAATTTATTGTGCATTACGGCATTTCTTAATTCCTTCAAAGCGAAAAAGTTATCAGTTAAATGTCTACCGGAAGGGAATAGGCATAGCTTTTTTATTGCTTTTGGTAATTTTTGACTTTGAATTAGCAACGATGAAAAATCAAGATGCTCTAACGCATCATTCAAATTATTACTATTATCTTTAAGTTTTTTTCTTAATTCGGTTATCCAAAATCGCTGTCGTACTTCATTTATGTAATGGTCAAGTATAATAGCTCTGTAAAACTCTTCAAGGTAAGATAAATACTTAAACAATACAAGACGAATACGTTTATCATACCTATAAGTAGAGGCTACTTTTGTATATTCGATATTTCCACTTTCACTCCATGGTAGCAATTTCTCTTTTATCAAAATGTGTTTTTCGATACCTTTGGTTTTTAGGTAATTTGCAATGCGTGTATTATCTTCATCGCTTATGATTAGATTTTGATAAAAAATTTTTTCTCTTTCAGTCATGTTCATTTGACAAACTCATTTAGCGTTTCAAGAAAAACAGAAAATGATTTAACTCCATCTTGTTTTTTTAAGTGTAAATTCTTTAATACAAGATACCGCTGTTTAAATTTAAGCCAATCACCATTTTCTTTAACGATTTTAAAGCGTTCAAAATAATTCGATGATTGCTTAACTTGATTCCAAATATACCTTCCTGTCGATTTATCATTTATTAGTCTGTAAAATAGACCGTCATCACCTTCTACGACAATAGCAACATCAAATGAGAAGTGAAGTTTATTGTTGCGAATTAGTTTGACCGTGATCACAGAGGTTGAGTCGCACGTATGTGTATAATCGGAAACACATTCCTTTAATATTTTGTTGAATCGACTGACAAAAATATCTTTAATCTGTTTTGGATTGTTTAACAAACCTTTTTTATCTCTTTGTAAAATAATGTTATAATCCAAGTCAAAAGATTCGTCGCTATTTTGTGTTACAAGCCTTTTGTCTCCGCTTCCAATAAGTCTTATGTCGAAAGTAAAATAATCTCTAACTTCTTCTTGAACCGCATGAAGTATATCCATACACCAGCTTTCAAGTTCTTTGACTTCGCTTTGCTTGGCAAATTTATATGCCATAATACACCTCACAATTTTTTAATTTTATAAGCGTTCTATTAGTTTTATATTTGGATTTTTTCCCGCCTCGTCAATTAAACCCTGCGTAAAGCCTGCCGTACTGAAAAGAATATACTGTACGTTTTTCGTCTGCGTGAGTTTGAGCATGGCTTCGGACTTTTCTTGCAAAGTATGCAAAACGGATAACCCTTTGGGTGAGGTTGTGTATTTGCATTCGCCAAGCACAAGGTTGCCGTTCGCGGTATCAATGCCGACGATGTCGATTTCGCCCGCTTTCGCTCCCCAATACCTGCCGACTTTATCAAAGTGGAAGCTCCAAGTATTCGCGGCGGAAAGCTCCCACATTTTTTCACGGCAGACATCCTCATAGACAAAAGACGCATAGTTCTGAGCAAAGCCTTTTTTGATTTGCGACAGAACGAAAGCGGTTTCACCCTTTTCAAGATAGGCACGATAGGGATAGACAAACTTGAACCAGAAAGCAATAAAGTTATCGGCTATGCGGTACAGTCCGCTTTTGCTCTTTTCGGGAGCCGTCTCCGTTACGGGAACTTCGCGTTCAACAAGATCCAAGTCCATCAAAACTTTCAGATACTTTGTAAGCCCCGTCTGTTTCAAACCGAGATTTGTTGCTATATCGGAAAGCTTGCGGTTACCCATGGCAATCGCCTTAATGAGTGAAAAATAGCTGCCGATTTCGCTTACCTCTTTTTGTAAGAGGAAGTAAGGCTCTTCATAGAGAAAACTCTGCGAATTAAGCACGTTTTCTTCGATTGCTTCGAAAATATCAGTATAATTACAGAAAGTTTCGATATACTTCGGAACGCCGCCCGTCACCGCATAAAACGGGAGCAGTTCGTTATTTTCCCGTCCTTCAAAAAATTCATGATAATGGCTGAACGGTATTTGTTTGAGTTTGATTTGTGCTGTGCGTCTGCCATAAAGAGGAGAACTGTAATCGAGTGTCTGCGACTTCATGAGCGATACGAGCGAGCCGCACAAAATCAACATAACATTCGCGTCTTTAAGCAGCGTATCCCAGACCTTTTGCATAACGGACGGGAATGCCGAATTGGACTGCCCGATATATTGGAACTCGTCGAACACGATTATTTTTTTCGTTTCCGTCTTATATTCGACAAGCGTTTTGAAAACAGTAAACCAGTCAACGGCGGCGGACTTCAAAAGTTCGTTGCCCGTAAACTCGGCAACCTGCGTTTTGAAGTAATTCAAATTTTGCATTTCAGATTCTTCGGTCGCAAGAAAATACAGGGAATCCGAATGTCTTTTCAAAAATTCCGCGATAAGCGCCGTTTTTCCGACACGCCGCCTTCCATAGACGATGACGAGGGAGGATTCGTTTGAATAATATTGTTTTTCCAACGCATCTAACTCTTTTGCACGGTTGACGAATTTTTGCATTTCGTACCTCCGAAAGGTTCTTATCTAATATTATACTCAAAATTATAATAATTGCAAGTATAATTTAATAATATCAATAAATTTTTTGTTCGGCTGAGAAAGATTTTTTCGGGTATTTTGTCGAAATAGTTGTTTGCTATTGTTTCAAAACAAGCCAAAAAACGGGGCAAAATTGCCCCGTTTTTACCTATAAAAAACCTGTTTTTGACTGTCTGAAACGCCCTAAAACGGAAAAATAGCAAACGGTAGCAAACAAATCGCCGTTTTAGGGGTGTTTGCTATTGCTCCGCGTTTTTCCCTAAATAGAGGATTTCATACCATATCTTGTGTTTTATAGCAAACACTTTTTTTTAGAATATTTGATTTGCCATTGACCTTTTATCGCATATTCGCGCATAACGCATCCGCGCATTCCTTTTTTTACGCATTCTTTTTTATATTTAGGTTTAACGACAGTCAATTCTACCATATCGTACTCTTTAAAGCGTATAGGCAAAAAAGATGTGTGCTCAAAGAAATTCGGACGGTTCACGACCTCTTTGAAATAGACTTTCAACTTGAACCCAAAAGAAATGAGATTTAATTCGACAAAATGCCCGAAAATCTTTCGGCAGATTTTTAATTACGGATTAAATACGTTTAGTCTGAGATGATTTTTACTACCGATTTAGGCGTATGAAATATTTTATATCGGTGATAAATATACCTTAATATGTTGTATGGAAATGATTAAGGATATTTATCTATGGATAAGAAAAAGGTTATCGCCAGAATTGAGCAATTAAGAATAGAAAAAGGTATTTCCGTATATCAATTAAAAGAGAATGCGGATATATCTTCGACTATATATCAATGGAAGAAAAACGCGACGAGAGACAGAAACAGAACTCCGTCATTGAGGTCAATCGAAAAAATCTGCGATTATTTGGGGGTATCGCTTTCTTATTTCTTTGCGTTTGACGAAGATACTCAAATCGACGTAAAAAACAAGGAGCTTACAGAGGCTATTAAAAAATTAAATAAAGAACAAATACATGTTTTAGAATTGTTGATTAAAGAGTTTAATAAAAATTAACGGTGGAGTAATATGCGCATGAGCGAAAAATCCACAATTTTGAAATGAGAAAGGAAAATTTTAAGAAAAATCGGGCGAATTGTCGAAAGTATCGCGCCAAACCGTTTTCCGACAAAAATCGTTTGTAAAATCCGTAAAAAAATTTATAATATAAATTATTCGATAAGTTTATTTACTTCATTGTCTTTCCTTACGGAGTAGCGGCAAGGTATGGACAATTTCGTAAAAAACGGTTATTATCCAATTATTTTCACAAACAATCAGTTTAGCAAATTACAGGAGCAGGTAACTGCTCCTGTAAAAACAAGGAAGTAAAGATGTTAGAGCTAAAAGCACTCACAAAAGAATACAGGTCAAAATCCGGAAACAGCATAGCGGCATTGAAAAATGTTACTTTAGAGCTGCCGGAGAAAGGGCTTATCTTTATCGTGGGGAAAAGCGGATGCGGCAAAACTACGCTTCTGAACATGATAGGAGCAATAGATACTCCGACGTCCGGAACGCTGTCCATCTACGGACGGGAAACAAACCTTAACAATCCCGCCCTTGCAGACGCATATCGTTCAAAGTATATCGGATTCGTTTTTCAGGAGTATAATCTTCTGGAAAACGATACGGTAACGGAGAATATACGTCTTGCCGGGGTGCTTTCGCATGAAACCTTAGATGTTTCAAGCGCGCTGGAGGACGTTGGATTGGCGGAATATGCAGACCGCTACGCAAACGAATTGTCCGGAGGGCAGAAACAGCGGGTAGCGGTAGCGCGTGCATTGGCAAAAAATTCGGCAGTCATATTGGCGGATGAACCGACGGGCAATTTAGACAGCGCGACCGGAAAAGAAATTTTTGAGTTGCTGAAAAAGGTATCCGAAAAGCGTCTGGTCGTTGTGGTTACGCACGACAGGGAAGCAGCGAATAAATACGGCGAGCGCGTAATCGAACTCTCAGACGGAGAAATCGTGTCTGACAGCGCTCCGTATGCCGGGCAGGCATTGGCGGAAGCCAAAGAAGAAAAAGCTGTCAAGCGGCTGCCCTCTCGGGAGATAGTAAAGAGAGGCGTAAAAAATCTCGCTTACCAGAAGGGTCGCTCCATTGCCGCTTTAATTCTGCTGTTTTTATCCATGACCGTCCTGTTATGGAGCCAGTTGTTTGCGCGTTTTGATTCCTCTTACGTTTTGGCAGATACGTATCAAAAAAGCGGCGCAGAACACATTATATTAATTCAAACCAGAAAAGGAATTCTGCCGCCAATAGGTAACAGTCGATGTCTAAGGCTTGCCGAAAAAACGGTGGAAAAGATAGGCGCACGCAAGATTTTTGGCTCAAACCTGGGAGCTGTAGTTTTTGTCGGGCAAAAATCCGAAGTAACGGATATGGGTTATGAATTTTATGACGGAGCGGTAGAGCTCCTTGAGGACGACGATTTTTATGTGACAGATTTGAAATTACACTATTTATTAGAATTGGAAGAAATTATCGAAAATTACAGTCAATATGTCGGAATGCAGATACCCAGCGGATATTATGCTGGTATGAGAATAGCCGGTGTAGTAAAAACAGATTTCCTCAATTATTATGAATATGTTTACGTACAATTGCCGAATCCGCATATTGAACCATATTATTATCTGGCTTTAAAGGAAGATTTGACGGAACTTGAAAAAGAAAAAGCCGAGGCATGCGCGTATGCCACTATGTTTATTTCAAAAAAAGGCGCGGTAAAGTACGAAAATCGTTTTTTGGTAAACGAGTATCAAGATGCAACGCATGAGGAGGAAGATTTACAGGTCAACCACCCGTTGGAGTTTGAGATTACGCATAATAGCTCTGTAAAAGACCTGCAATATTTCTTTATTTATGATGAAGCAGTTGAAAATTGCGTAACGGCAAACGGAACGGGAACGTATCAGCCGAAGGGGCGCGAAGTGGTCTTTTCAGCCGATTTGTATCGGAAATATTTTGAACCGGATTACGTCACCAATACACGCCCTGAGTATATAGGCAAAACATTTACCATGAGCCTCAGGGAGCAAGGCGAATCGGAAACGCTGGTAGTATTAGACGATATGATTCTGGCAGGAGTGTATTATGAGCCGATTTTTTATGACGCAGAGGGAAATAATGAGCGTCCTGGTATATATATGTCCAAAGACGAAACAACGGATTTTTATGCTTATGGGCTGGGCATGGGAGAAATAGGCGCAATATTTAATGCGGCTCCGTCTGAAAATTACGGAAAACTGTTTAAAGCATTGAGAAAAGACGGTATATTGGTATTTTCGCCATATTCGGTCAAGATATATGAACAGGAATCTGTTTTTGTGCAATTTTCGATTATATTTGCTTTGATTGCCGCAGTGCTTTTGGTCATAACCATCCTGATGATTATAAACGTGATTTCATATTCGATACTCAATCAGAAGCGGGAAATAGGAATCTTGCGGGCTATGGGAATACAGGCGGGCGACGTAGTGAAAATTTATCTGATTAAGATATTGATTTTGGCACTGATTACCTTAGTGTTAGCCACCGCACTTATATTCGGGGCGGTTGCGGTAACGAATCAGCTTATGTGCGACATAACGCTGGAAGGTATCCTGTGGTTAAGATACGACGTCTGGACATTTCTGTTCTCCTTAATCGCATGTATAGGAATTCCTGTTTTGGCGGCGTTGATTCCGCTCAGAAAAATCATCAAGATGAAGCCTGTCGATGCTATCAAAGGCTGACAATAAATAATTACAGGCGCGGAAATATATTATTTTCCCGCGCCTTTTTCCGATATTTAACGAAAAATATCCTTGCCCATTGCTGTTTTTTGTTCTCCATTTTTTTTAAGGAAAACGGCTTTTAGCGTACTTTTAATTTTTTTTCGTGTTCACGAGCGCTGCGACTGACCAATTGACAAATCACAAGAGGAAATTTTAAAATGTTGACAAAGCGACATACGTATGATAAGATTACTACAAAGACGGTATAAAGTTCCGCACAAAATGACGTCCGCCTGAAAAAGAACCCGATTTTTACGTCTGTTTACCGCAGCCGACCGTTTTGGTTTGTGTTGCGGTTTTTATTTGATTTAAAAAACCGTGTCGAGAGGGATGAAAAGGCTTGGTTTAACTGTATTTAGTTTTATTTATTGAAAAATTTAAGGAGGAAACAGAATGTACAAAAAGAAAATTAAAGTAAAGTCAATTGTTGCGGTAGCTCTTTTATTGTTGCTGTGTATGTGTTTTCTGTGCGCGTGTATACATACGCCGCCTGACGAAACAGAGAATTTGGAATACAATATACGGTTAAGCGGTTTTTATGAATTGGAGAATTATTCTGATTGTTATACAAAAGAAGAATATATAATGTCTTTTTCGCAACTAAAGTGGTATTGCAGCAAGGTAAACAGTTCGGCATTTGACGAGACTGATGAAGAAAATTACAACAGCGAATTTAATCAGGTGTTGCGCACTTATGACGACGAATATTTTGAAGAGAAGGCATTAATCATAGCGATACATACGGGCAATCTGGAATTTTTGGGTGCGGAGATAACCGCCGTAAAGAAAGAAAAAGAATACTTTTTGGCAATCGAAATGACCGTAACTTATTGGGGCGGAGGAACAATTGCAATTGCCGTTCCCGATAAGCATTGGGTATTTTTGATTGAAATAGACAAAGTAGGCATAGTTTTTGACGAATATACAAGGTATGAGTATATTGTCGAATACGAGGATGACCAGAAATTTTTAAGCTGAAAATCAAATTTCCATATTTATTCGACTGAACGAAAAAGAAAGAGCGGCAAACGGATTTTTGCCGCTCGGTTTTTAATGCTTGAATATAAAATCAAAGCTTTTTCCAACCTGCATACAGTCTCAGCTCCTCGCCGTCGGGAATCTCCGTCTTTGTATCGAAGTCCCACAGATTTATTGCTTCCGCTTCGGTATACCAGCCCGTAAAAACATATCCTTCGCGCTCGGGCGCGGGCGGCTCGGGAATCTTTTCGCCGCTTTCAACGTCCTCAGCCCTGAAATATCCTCTGTTGACTGCCGCGGAGTAGTTGTTCATAAACGCTACGTTGGCAGGTACGAATGTTTCCAAAATCCATGGACATGACGGGCAATCGGTAGAGCCTTCTTCGTCTAAACAGTCGGCGTGTTTGCTTTTGATTTTTTCGTAAAGCTCCCTGTAAACGTAAATTTCGGGGGAGCTGCTGAAATGAACGCTCGGTTCCGCCGCTCCGTTGTAAATAGTCTTGGCGTCGGGAGCGGAAAGAGACTCAAAAACATACGGCTTAATCGATAAGATATTCTCGGGTATATACAGTCGCAGCAGATTGCGGCTGGTTAAAGTGTAATAATTGATAGCGATATCGTATTTTTCAAAGCCTAAATATGCCACTTCCGTGCCGTTTATGGCGCTCGGCACGTCGAGCGCGAGCTGTTCTGCGCCCGACTCGGTAAGCCCGACGACGGCAATCACGCTGTCGTTTTTGTTTTTCGGTATTCTGGATTCTTTGCCTACGACTATATATTCCCAATAACCGTAACGAAAAATTCTGTTTCTTTCGTTGCACGCCGTCAAGCCTGTTGCCAAAAACAGCAGTAAAATTGTCAAACTGAATAAGGCTGCTTTCTTTTTCATGCTTCCCTCCTTTTTGAACAATAGAGTTTTCTTTAAATACAGTTGAAAAACTGCGGGAACGGGCGTCTTGCGTTTGTCCTTAGTTTGTCGGCGGGGGAGTCGTTCGCGCAGCTCAAAGAAAATTATGATGTTATCTTATCACACGTTCTGCTTATTGTCAACGGCGGTTTTCAGGCGGGATTTTGCTTTGAATATTTCCGTGCGTCAACCGCGTCGATTTAAAAATTTTGCCCGCAAAAAACGCGCGTCGCCGACGTACTTTCAGACAAGGCAGCCGCGTTGCAATTGACAGGCGGCTTTTACGGTGTTAAAATGGGTTCCCCGAATACGCCGCCGCTAAGGGTATTTGCGGAAAATATTTTGCGAGGGAGAAAAAATGTTCTTTAAAATAGCCGCAGGCGTCGTCGCCGCCGTAATCTTGTTTGCCATTGTTTACGTGCTTTACGTCGTACTGCAATATCGCAGGATTGAGGACGAAAAAACGCTGGAAATAAAAAACCCCGAAGCCGAAAAGGTGCGCACGAAAGAAAGCTATGTCGTGGGCACCTACAACATAGGCTTCGGCGCATACGACAAGGATTTTTCCTTTTTCATGAACAAGGGGCGTATGCTTGACGGCGACAGGCTTATACGCGGAAAGTACGGCAAGGCGGCGAGCAGGGAAGCGGTCGTCCGCAACACGGAGGGAGCGTTTTCCGCCGCCCGCGCTTTGAAGCCCGATTTTATGCTGTTTCAGGAGGTGGACGAAAAGTCCCAACGGGCGCGCGGGGTAAATCAGCTTGAAGCGGCGAGAGAGGCATTCCGCGACTATTCGTCCGTGTATGCCGAAAATTTCCACACGGCTTATCTTTTGTATCCGTTGAACGACCCGCACGGAAAAACCCGCGCGGGTATAGTTACCCTTTTCTCAAAACAGGCGGAGAAAAGCGTCAGGTATTCTTATCCCGTATCGGGAGGCTTTGCAAAATATTTCGATTTGGACCGCTGTTTTTCCGCGACGTATTTCCCCGTGTCAAACAGCGAAAAGCGGCTTGTGCTTGTCAATCAGCATATGTCTGCTTACGACCGCGGCGGCGTTGTCAGGCGCAGGCAGTGGGAAACTCTTTCGCGGTTTATTTCCTCGGAATACTTGAAAGGCAATTACGTCATAGTAGGCGGAGATTTCAATCACGATATTGCGGGGAGCATAGGATATTTTCCCACACGTCAGCAAAAGCCCGACTGGGTGTATCCGTTGAGGGAGGAAGATTTGCCTGAGCATTTTTCATTCGCCGCGTCGTTGAACGCGCCCACGTGCAGGTGCAGCGAAATGCCTTACACAAAGGGCGTAAATTATACTTTGGTGATAGACGGATTTATCGTGTCGGACAATGTGACGGTCAAAGAGGTGGAGAACATAGACACGAGCTTCGAGTTTACCGACCACAATCCCGTAAAAATGACTTTCGTGCTTGACGAATGAGCTTTGTTTTTTATTTTTGCGCGCGTCGAAAAAGCCCGCGCCCCGACATACGCGCGGACAAAAAAGCGTCGGCGTTTCAGTAGTCCGAAAGTCCGAGAAGAAAATCCGCGCTTATTTCAAAATACAAGGAGAGTCTGAACAGAGCTCCCGCCGAAGGCTCGCTTTTTCCGTTGAGCCATTTTGAAACGGCGCGCTGCGAAACGTCGATTTTTGCCGCCAACATGGATTGAGTCATGTTCGTTTCCGTCATGAGAATACCCAATCTTTTTCCGAATTCAGTCAAATCGAAATTTTTCATATCAAATATATAGAACATAAGTCTTTCGGAAAATCAGAATAGAATTATTGTTCTTAGATTTTTAATGAAAAATTCGTCGTTAGGGAGGTTTTGCCCGAATTTGTTTCGTTTTCGCCAAAAACAGACGAAAAAAGCCTTGTCGCGCGGTAGGACGTGCGGCGTGAAAAAAGCTGAAATTGAAAATTTGTGACGCAGCTAAAGCGTTGTATAATAGTTCGGGGCTTTGCCAAAACTTTTCCTATGGATTACGAAAAGGTGTACGTCGCGGTGACTCTTAAAGTGGACAGGGAAGGCAACGTGAGACCGCTTAGCTTCGAGTGGGAGGACGGAAGGGTTTTTGCCGTCGACCGCGTGCTCTCGCAGGGTATGGCGCCTGCGCGGCACGTGGGCGCCATACTTACCAAAAGATTTGACATAAAGGTTTCGGGAGCGGAGCGGGAGCTGTACGTGGAAACGCGCACCAACCGCTGGTTTGTGGAAAAGCCGCTTGTATGACGGGAAAATAAAAGCGTTAAAATTTAAAATGAGAACTATTCTTCACAGCGATTTGAATAATTTTTACGCGTCCGTGGAGTGCCTGCGCAATCCCGAAATCAGGGACAAGCCCGTTGTGGTGGTCGGTTCAAAGGAGGACAGGCACGGAATAGTGCTGGCAAAAAATCTTATTGCCAAACGCGCGGGAGTGGCTACGGGCGACGTATGGTGGGAAGCGCAGCGGAAGTGCGGTCCGGAGCTGGTGGAGGTCAAAGCGGATTTTGCCGCATATTTAGACGTTTCTAGGGCGGTAAGGCGGATTTACGAGGACTATACGGACAAAATAGAAGCGTTCGGCATAGACGAATGCTGGCTTGACGTGACCGAATCGGGAAAGCAGGCGGGCGGCGAGGAAATTGCACACGCAATACGCAGGCGGATAAAGAAGGAGTTGGGGCTTACGGTAAGCATAGGCGTGTCCTGGAACAAGGTGTTTGCAAAGCTTGGAAGCGATATGAACAAGCCCGACGCCGTTACCGTCATTTCTCCCGACAATTTTAGGCAGACGGTGTGGACGCTTCCTGCGGAGGAGCTGCTTTACGTCGGGCGCGCCACAAAGGGCAAGCTCAATAGGATGGGTATTTTTACGATTGGAGAGCTTGCCAACTCGGACAGAGACGCGCTTAAACACAGGCTTGGCAAATGGGGAGAGTGGCTGCACGATTTTGCAAACGGAAAAGACTCCTCCCGCGTGGTCAAGACCAGCGAGGAGCAGAACGTTAAGAGCATAGGCAACTCGCTTACCGTGTGGAGAGACTTGAAAAACCGCGAAGAGGTGAGCATGGTCATATTTATGCTTGCCGATTCCGTAGCGGCGCGTATGCGCGAGTCGGGGCTTTTTCTGGCGCGCACCGCGCACATTTTCGCGCGGGGCAGCGACCTCAATTCCTTTCACAAGCAGGGCAAGCTTCCGCGTCCTACGGGCGCCGCAAACGAAATAGCCCGCGCGGCGCTCAATCTGTTCGACAGGGTTTACGACTGGGAAACGCCTGTGAGAGGATTGGGCGTGTCCGTTTCGGATTTTCATTTCGGAGGCGTGCAGACGGATATGTTTTCCGATTGCGTGAAAGCGGACAGGCAGAAAAGGCTGGACGAGGCTGTGGACAAAATAAGAAAAAAGTACGGCAACAAGATAATTCAGCTTGCCGTTGTGCACAAGGAGCCGAAATTAAAGGAGCTTGACGTAAAGGGAGAGCACGTCATACACCCTTACAGCTTTTTCAGACACGACTGACGAGCGGCTTTGTCATGCGTTAAGATTATGGACTGCCATTACAAAACGATATTTTACAATTTGGCTTAAACAGCTTATAATTTCAATATAAATTTTTTTTCGGAGTGTTTTATATGAAAAAGGTTACGGCGGGAAAAGACGCTTTGGGAGAATTTGCTCCCCTGTTCGCCCGTTTAAACGACGACGTGCTTTTCGGAGAGGTGTGGTCGAGAGAGGAGGCGCTGTCGCCTAAAATTCGCAGTATTTTGACAGTCGCCGCATTGACGGTAGAGGGTGTTTTTGACTCCTCTGTCGAGTTTCATATGCGCAAAGCAAAGGAAAACGGCGTTTCGGGCGCCGAAATAGCCGAAATTCTTACGCATCTGGCTTTTTACGCAGGCTGGCCCAAGGCGTGGGCGGCTTTCAGACTGGCGAAAAATATCTGGACGGAAAAGGAGAGCGGCGCAGAGGCGCTTGCGGCAAGGAGTCTTTTTCCGATAGGCAAGCCAAATACGGCGTATGAAAAATATTTTAAGGGGCGCAGTTATACGGAAATCCTTTCGGGCGGCGACCTTCAAGTTGTCAACGTCACCTTCGAGCCGGCATGCCGAAACAATTGGCACATACACAAAGCGGAAAAAGGCGGAGGACAGCTGCTGCTGTGCGTGAGCGGGCGCGGCTGGTACCGCGAGTGGGGCGGGGAGGCGCGGCCCCTGTCGGCGGGAGACACGGTGGAAATAAGCGCGGGCGTCAAGCATTGGCACGGCGCTGCGAAAGACAGCTGGTTTTCGCATATAGCCGTCGAAAAGCCGGGACAGGGCTGCTCCACCGAATGGCTGGAGCCTGTTTCCGACGAGGAATATTTTAAACTCGGTTGACACGCATGACGGCGTTGTTTGTGCTGCGAAAAAATACGGAGTTGACAACGGTTTTTTTGCGGTTAAAATAATCGAAAAGCCGTTTTTCAACGCGCTCCAAAGGAGGTTATCATGACAAAAAATTTTGACGACGTCAAAAAGCTCGGCTTCGGTCTTATGCGACTGCCGCAAAAAGAGGGCGTCATCGACGTTGAAAGAGTCAAGACTATGGTGGATATGTTTCTCGACGCGGGATTCAATTATTTCGACACCGCCTTCGCTTACGCAGGCAGCGAGGACGCGATAAGGCAGGCTCTGGTCAACCGCGTGCCGAGAGAAAAATTTTTTCTTGCCACCAAAAATGCCGCATGGCTCAACTGCAAGACCAAAGACGACGCGGTGGCTCAGTTTGAAACCTCTTTGAGACAGACGGGGGCGGGCTATTTCGATTTTTATCTTTTGCACAATTTGGGAGAGTCGCGCACGCACTTTTTCGACGATTTCGATATGTGGAGCTGGATTCAGGAGAAAAAGCGCGAGGGGCTTGTCAGACACGCCGGCTTTTCCTTCCATTCCACGCCGCAAGAGCTTGAAGAAATCCTAATCGCGCATCCCGAAGCCGAATTCGTGCAGCTGCAAATCAATTACGCCGATTGGGACAATCCCGCAGTGCGGTCGAGAGAGTGCTACGAGGTTGCAAGAAAACACGGGAAGCCCGTTATCGTTATGGAACCGGTAAAGGGCGGAATGCTGGCAAACCCGCCGAAAACCGTGCTCGACGTGCTCAAAGGCGCGGAGCCTGATTCCTCCGCGGCTTCGTGGGCGCTCAGATTCGCCGCGGGACTGGACGGAGTGCTGACGGTGCTTTCGGGCATGAGCAACGAGGAGCAGATGAGGGACAACATATCCTGCATGAAGGGCTTTTCCTCTCTCGACGAAAAAGAACGTCTTGCTTTGAGCCGCGCGCAGGAGGAAATTAAGAGGGTTCCTCTCATTCCGTGCACGACGTGCAATTATTGCGCCAAGGTTTGCCCGCAGAATATCGGCATATCGGGGACGTTTACGGCGGACAATTATTTTACGCTTTACGGAAACAGGGATATGGCGCTCTCGCAGGCGGATTGGCTGGTGGACAGGCACGGCAGACAGCGCGCCGACAAATGCGTCGGCTGCGGAAATTGCGAAAAGGTGTGCCCTCAGCATATAGAAATACGCAAAGAGCTGAAAAAATCGGTGAAGGAGCTTTATTGAAGCGTTTTTGTTTTAAAACGGGACTCGGACAGTCCCGTTTTTTGCCGCGTAGAAATTGCGGCTTTGTGTCCGACAAGCGGCGGGTCGGTTGTTGCGCCCTTTTCGGATTGAAACGACAATTTGACGTTTTTCGCTTGATTTTTGATTCGGGTTGTGTTAAAATATTTTGGCTGCCAAATTGGAGAGATGGTTGAGCGGTTTAAGGCACACGCTTGGAAAGCGTGCGTACGTGAAAGCGTACCGGGGGTTCGAATCCCCCTCTCTCCGCCAGTAAGAACCTAAATCGAACATTTCGGTTTAGGTTTTTCTTTTTGTCCTTTTTGCTGCGAGTTACCGCATTGTTTTTGGGAAAAAAACAGCCGATAAAGCATTGCTTTTCGGAGCATGTTAAAGAGTTTGCCCAAAATCAGCAGATTTGGAAAACTGAGTTTAAGAACAATCGAAAAATCCGATTTCCCTTTGTGGACATAAATAAAAAACTAGTAGGCATAGCCCAAATGACTTATCCGCCAATCGTCTCTCTTGCGCTTTTCGACGTTTTATGCTATACTTTATTCGCATGAAATAATTTAAATTTAGGAGAGCGAACAATGGCAAAAGCAACAATTCAATCGGTTGAACCCAATATTGCGGATTTGGCAAATGGTTGGCTTAAAGCCTATGGGCTGGATTATAAATTAGAGCAAGAATCGCTCAACACCGAAATCGACCAAGCTCTCAATGATTATGCGTCTAAAAACGGTGGAGCCGGCGGTAACCGTCCAGACGCAAAGTTATTGTTGCGCGATAAAAATTTAGTGTCGTATCCTGTTCTGATAGAATATAAGGGATACAAAGATAAGCTTATAAAGTTGGATGATGACGAAAAAATCGCAAATAAAACGGCAAAAAATCTGCCCGACTATAAGAACATAAATTCCTATGCCGTCAACGGCGCAGTACATTACGCAAATGCGCTTTTGCACTACACGAGCTATACCGACATCATCGCTGTCGGAATGACGGGCTATAAAGACGAATACGGCAAGCTGCAACACTCCATAGGGGTATATTTGGTATCGAAAAGCAATTTTGGTATTGGACAAAAAATTGACGACTATACCGATTTTTCGTTCTTGAAAAAAGAAAACTTCGACGAATTTATAGAAAAAGTCAAACGGCTGTCGTTGTCGCAAGAAGAAATCGATAAACTAAAAGAGCGGCGAGAGCATGAAATCGACGCAAGTCTTGTTAAACTGAATAACGACATTTATCAAAGCGAAAAAGGACTTGGCGAAAACGACCGTGTTTATCTCGTTGCGGCGTCGATAATCGCAACGCTCGGCATACCCAACAAAGTATCCGCGCTTGAAAAATCGGAATTAAAATCGTCAACCGAAGAAGGTAACCGCGACGGCGATATAATCTTACGTAAGATTAAAGCATTCTTGAACGAAAAAAGATTGCCGCAAGAAAAGAAAGATTTGATCGTTCGGACGCTTGCCAACACTTTAACCACAGACAATATCAACAAATCCGAAAACGGCGAAAGTCAATTAAAACGTGTATTTACGAAAATTGTGGACGATTTGGGCATTTACTATAAAATCGGCTTGACAACCGACTTTACAGGAAAGCTGTTTAACGAGATGTATAATTGGCTCGGTTTCTCGCAAGACAAACTGAACGATGTTGTTTTAACTCCTTTTTATATATCCACCTTGCTTGCAAAACTTGCGCGCGTAGATAAAGATTCTTACGTATGGGACTTTGCAACGGGATCGGCGGGACTTCTCGTCGCATCGATGAACGAAATGCTTATCGACGCGAAAAGCAAAATAAAATCACCCGAAGAATTAGCGGCAAAATCTGCGGCAATCAAAGCGAATCAACTGCTCGGGTTGGAAATTTTGCCCAGCGTTTATATGCTTGCCATACTCAATATGATTTTGATGGGCGACGGTAGTTCTAATATTTTGAACAAAGACTCGTTGAAAGATTTCGACGGAAATTACGGCTTCGGCTATACGGATAAAAAATTCCCCGCGACTGCATTCGTACTCAATCCGCCCTATTCGGCGGCGGGGAACGGCATGATTTTTGTGGAAAAAGCGCTATCTATGATGAGCAAGGGCTATGCCGCAATCATTATACAAAATTCGGCAGGCTCGGGTAGTGCAATCGAGTACAATAAAAGAATATTACAACACAATACTTTGCTCGCAAGCATAAAAATGCCGATTGATTTGTTTGTCGGAAAATCAAGCGTGCAAACATATATTTATGTTTTTCGTGTCGGTGAATCGCACAAAAAAGACGACACAGTAAAGTTTATCGATTTTTCAAATGACGGCTACACGAGAACGGCGCGCAAAAAAGCAAATTGCAATCTGAAAGATACTGGCAAAGCAAAAGAACGCTATGCCGAGCTTGTGGATTTGGTGCGTTTCGGAAAATCCAAACTCAATATCTTTACCGAGAAAGAATATTACGAAGGACATATCAACCCCGAAAACGGCGCCGACTGGAATCAGACTGCGCCTATTGATACAAAGCCCACGCTCGACGATTTTAAGAAAACCGTTAGTGATTATCTTGCTTGGGAAGTCTCTTGCCTATTAAAAGGTCAAAGCACTACGGAGGATGACCGCCTGGGAAAATAGATGCCTCACTTAACGCAAAACTGCAAAGCGTTAAGTGGGGCGAATACAAAACAAGTGAATTGTTTAAGTTGCAAAAGATTACCAAAATGTTATCAAAAGACGATTTGTCTGATACTTTTGATTTTCCGGCATACTCTTCCGAATCAACTAATAACGGAATAATTGGATATACCGATTTTCCCGAATTTATATGTAATGATGAACATCCTATTTTTGTCACATTCGGGGATCACACACGGTCTTTTAATATCGCAACTAAAAGTTTTTCCGTTCTTGATAATGTGAAGGTGCTGTTACCAAGTGTTCATAATATTCGTTGTTTACTTTGGATTATCACTGCTTGGCAAAAGCAAATTCCTAACCTTGGTTATGCGCGTCATTGGAAAATTGCAAAAGATATTATTATCGAATTGCCAACCAAAAACGGAAAAATAGATTTTGAGTTTATGGAAGACTTTGTTGCCGAGCTGGAAGCTCGGCGTGTTGCCGAGCTGGAAGCTCGGCGTGTTGCCGAGCTGGAAGCTTACTTATCTGTTACAGGCTTAAAAGATTATACGCTGACAAAAGAAGAACAAAAAGCATTGGACTCTCTTGAATCTCTTAATTGGCGCAAATATAATGTGGGTAGTCTATTTGAAAGAATCAAAACCAAAAAGTTGCCGTACAAAGCAAAAGAATTACCCAAAGCGCCGATTGGCGATTGTACATTGCCTTGTTTAACTTCGAGCTTCAACAATCAGGGGTTAAACTATTTTGCGCCGACAAAAGGCGCAACCGTATTAAAAAATATGATATCTATACCATCCAACAGCGACGTGTATCGTGCTTATTATCAATCAAGAGACTTTACTGTTTTATCGGACGCTTATGCTATTCGCTGGAAAGATACGAATGCTGATATTACAGGGAAGCAATATTTGTTTATGGTGCAGTGTATAAATAAAGTTACCGATTTACCGATTTATTCATATAAAAACAAATTGGGCGGTTGGAATGTAGTTAAAAACAAATTTATTATGCTTCCCGTCAAAGACGGCGAAATCGATTTTGCTTATATGGATGTTCTAATCTCAGCTATACAAAAGCATGCAATCAAAGATGTTGTGCTGTATGCCGATAGGAAAATCAAAGAAACTAAAAAATTGGTTGGAGATAAATAATGTCAATTAATGTGTTAAGGCAACAAGGATTCTATTGATTGGGGCGATTCTATTCCTGCAAAAATCGATAAAGGAATATTAAATTCTAAGATTTGTCTGCTTGTAATTAAGTCTCGGGAAACTACTTCTTTCTCGCATTTGAAAGTGCGATATATGCGAACCTTGTGTCTGCTTTGGGGATTATTTTAATATTGTATAAATAACATAAATTATGATTTTTGTCGGGAATTTTAATTTTTTTGAAATTATGCAATTTTATGTGTTGACTTTTTGGTTCGGTCAGGGTATAATTAAAAAATAAGGAGAGTTTTATGAAGGTTACTGTCAATCACCCCGTGCACGGAGAAATCGTTTTCGAGGAAAATTTCTGGACGGGGAAGAAAAAGTTAAGCGTCAACGGCAAAAAGCTACAAAAGGTCGGCAAAAAGACGTTTGCGGGAGAGGGAGACAAAACGTTTTTTCTCGAAGGCAATTTTTTAACCGGAAACAGGCTTCAAGCGGGAAACGAGGAAATTGTACTTACTCCGGCTTTGAAGTGGTACGAGGTCGTTCTGTCCGTTTTGCCGTTTTATACTGATATGGGGCAATTCTGTCGCTCTTGCAGCATTGTTCCCGTTGTCGGCGGCGCCATAGGCGGGGGTATGGGAGCAATTTTCGGGATGACGAACGTAATGTTGATTAAATCCGTTAAAAATGTTTTTCTTAAAATACTGATTTCTTTGGGCATTACCGCACTGACGTTTTTGGCGGGATATCTCGTCGCACTGGCAGTGCTTTCCGCGTTGTGATTTGCCGCGAGCCTATGTCTGACAATAAGGGACTTTTGCTTTACTTTTATCTCAAAAAAACCGTCCGTTGAAAAGGGCGGTTTTTATTTTGAGGAAGGGGATACGAGTTTTTCGGTTTTTAAGGTTATGTAACGCGGAAACGCGCCGTCCGTTTTGCTTTCCAAGAGCGAGATTTTGTCCGCCGTGAAGGAAACGGATTGAAAGTCCGTTTGGTTTTTCAACTCGGCAAAGGACGGTTTGAAGCCGGGGCGGCGGATAAGCGTCACGTGTGGAGTAAAGCGCTTTTCGACATTGAAGCCCTTTTGCGCGAGCAGCCGCGTCAAGTCCGAATTGATTTTGAAGAGCGCGTCGTCCGCCTTGATTTTGCTGCAAATCAAGTCCGCGCCGCGCAGCCGTGTGGGCGGGCAGGTCGAAAGCGTCGAAGCCGTGTTGTTTGCCGCGACCTCCCGAAGTATTTGGCTCAAAATATCTGTTTTTATTTCATTCACGTTGCCCACGAAAGCCGCCGTTATGTGCAGATTTTCTTTCGGGGTGACCTTGCCTCCCGCAAGCTTTTCCCGCAGGGCGAGCGAAGTTTTGTAAAGCCAATCCGCAACTTCTTCCGGCAGCGGAAATGCGTAAAAAATCCTCATATTTCAATCTCCGTTTAAATCATTATAGAGCAAAAGTCCCCGTTTGACAATACAAAAATCATTCATATAAAAATATATCGGGGCATATAGTTAAACAAACGGAGAATCATATTATGCGGAAAAACAAAAAAGCGTTAATTTTCATGGGTTTGATTGTCGCGCTTATGCTGTGCGTTTGTCTTGCGGCGTGCGGCGGGGGCGACTACATAGAGAAAAACGCCAAAAAGCTGAGCACCTACACGATAGAGGCGGGTTTTGACGACAGCTCCAAAATTCTGTCGGCGGTCATGGTTTTCGATTTTTACAACACTACGGACAACAGCTTTACCGAGTTGAAGTTTCATTTGTACCCCAACGCATACAGAAAGGACGCGTCTCTGCCAGTAGTGGACGAGCTGACGCGCTCGAAGGCTTATAAAAACGGATTCAGCTACGGCGATATAAAAATCGACAGCGCCAAAAGCGGCGAAAAGGCGGTCGCTTACGTGGTCGAGGGCACAGACTGCGATATTCTCACGGTGCCGCTTGACGCGGAGGTTTTTCCGCAGCAAAACGCAAGGGTTGAAATTGTTTTCGAGGTCAGCCTTGCAAATATCTGGCACAGGCTTGGATACGGCAACAACACGATAAATATCGGCAACTGGTATCCTCAGCTTTGCGTATTCAAAGACGGCGCGTGGCTGACCGACCCTTATTATTCCAACGGCGACCCGTTTGTGAGCGAAATGGCCAATTACAGCGTGGCGCTGACCGCGCACAAGGATTTCATGATTGCGTCGAGCGGCGTTCCGTCCTCGACCGAGAATAAGGAAAACGACAACGTAAGGACTGTTTACACGGCTCAAAGCGTGCGCGACTTTGCCTTTGTCATGTCGCCCAAATTCAAAAAAGCGAGTGCGACGGTCGGTTCGACTACTGTCAATTACTTTTATTTTTCCGATGCGGAGTATGAGCAAAGCGTATCGACTGCCGCCAAGGCTTTGGAGTATTTCAACTCGACCTTCGGGAAATATCCCTATTCCAAGCTGGACGTTGCGGAAACGGATTTCTGCTACGGCGGCATGGAGTACCCTTGTCTTGTCATGATAACGTCGGGTATGGAAAAGCGCTCTTACGAGACGGCGATTATACACGAAATCGCCCATCAGTGGTGGTACGGTCTTGTGGGCAACGACCAAGTGCGGGAGGCGTATCTCGACGAAGGGCTTGCGGAGTATTCGACGCTTATGTTTTACCGCGCGCATCCCGACTATCAGGTGGACGCGGCGCAGATGCTTGCCGATACGACCAAGCAGTTCAATACGTTTATCAAAATCGTCGGCAACTACAACAACGACACGGACACGTCGATGAACCGCGCGCTCAACGAGTTTGAAAGTCAACAGCAGTATACTTACATGACGTACTTGAAAGGCATGATTATGTTCGGGCAGGTGAACGAGGTGATGGGAGACAGAAAGTTCGAGGCGGCGCTCAGAAAATATTTCGATACCTGTAAGCTCAAACTTGCTACAAAAGACGATATGCTTGCCTGCTTTGAAAAAAGCTACGGCGCCAATATTTCCAATCTGTTCAATACCTTTATCAACGGAGAGGATAAAACCATAAAATAAGCTTGACTGCCGCCCGCGTTGAAAAACGCGGGCGTTTTTATGTATTGATTTTTTGCCCGAATATTTAAAAATCTTATTATTTTATGTGAAAATATGCTTGATTATCCTTGCAGAATTGTGAAAAACATGCTATTATACAAATACAAGGTCAAAAGTTCATGTATTTAGTCGAAGTCGTGCCGAATTTTTCGACGGGCGACCCCGTCAAGGCGAAACTAATTGCCGATTGTTTTAGAAACAGAAAAAATGTGGCATTATTAAACTGCACTGCCGACGCCGACCACAACAGATGCGTCGTTACCGCGGCGGGCGCTCCGCAGGAAATACGCTCGGCTTTAATCGACAGCGCGCGGGTGGCGGCGGAGGAGATAGACCTAAACGCGCACAGAGGAGTTCATCCGAGAATAGGCGCGCTGGACGTGTTGCCCGTCGTGCCGCTTGAAGAAACTCCCGAAAGCGTGGCTGACGAGCTGGTTCGGCAAGTGGGGCAAGACCTGTTCGACAAGCTGGGACTGCCCGTATATTTTTACGAAAAAAGCGCTTCCGCACCTTTTCGCCGCAATCTTGCGGACGTGAGGCGGGGCGGCTTCGAGGGGTTGGCAAAAAAAACGTCCGAGCCTCTTTGGCGGTTTGACATAGGAGAAAAGCCTCATCCCACCGCGGGAGCCGTTGCCGTCGGCGTGAGGAAAATTCTCGTGGCTTTCAATATGTTTCTCAAAGAGGGCACGCCCTTGAACGTCGCCGTGAGAGTTGCCGAGAGAGTGCGCTTTTCGGGCGGAGGGCTTAAATGCGTCAAGGCGTTGGGGCTGTTTCTCGAAAGGGAAAACCGCGCTCAGGTATCGATGAATCTTACGGATTTTACCTGTACGCGCGTTCATACGGTCGCAGAGCTTGTGAAGGTCGAGCTTAAACCCTTCGGCGCGGAGGCGGAACGCGGCGAGCTGATCGGGCTTGCGCCTTACGCCGCGATTTACGACGCGGCGGAATATATGCTTATGTGTCAAGGAGCGGGCGCGGAGCAATGCCGCACTCTGAGCGTCGAAGACGTGTTGGATGCTGCGGGCAGAGAGCTTTTTCTTGAACTGGAACGCGGACAAATCCTCGATTTCGCGTTAAGCGACGCCTTCGGTCGGGAAATAAAAATCTGAAATGGACAACGAAAAAAACGAAAAAAAACGGTTTCGCTCGGTTGAGAAGGAAGTCGTAAAAGAGGTTATTCAAAACGACGACGGAACGGAGACTGTTATTTACGGGACGGAAATTGTCGAGGAGGAAGTTCCCGACACCGCCGACCCCGATGCTTTCGGGGCGGACAGAGTGTGGGAGGACGACGGGACGGCTTTTGCCAATATGGATATTACAAGACGCCCCAAGCACCGAAAACGCAGGAATTCCGACGAAATAAAGCTTACAAAAAAGGAAAGGCGCGCGATAATCGGCGCAGCCTATCTCAAATATCTGCCGGCGCTGCTTTTGGTAATCGGCGCTTTCGCACTGGTTTTCTTTCTCGGCTGGCTTTGGCTGACGAGATAAAGAACAGTATTCGGCGCTTTGCTTAAACAAATGGAAGTGGAAAACAAACAAGAAAAGACCGACGAGACGACCGCCGCGTGCGCATCGGCGCCTGCGGCGGCAAAAAAGAAAAAATCCGTCAAGGAGGTTCTGCTGTTTTTTCTGGTCAGCGCGGGTACGGGGCTTATCGGCATCGGGACGTTTACGCTGCTGTCAAAGCTCAACCCCTTCGTGCAGGACGCGGGGATTGCTTTCGACCTCTGGCTGTTTTTTTCCGAGATGCTTTCGGTGGTTTTGACCTGTACTTTCAGTTTTTTGCTCAACAAGCGTTATACTTTCAGTTTCAGGAGCGTCAAGGGAGGGCTGCTGCTTTATCTGCTTTATTACGCAGTCACCACTCCGCTAGGGGGAGTCATGATAGTCGCGCTGATAAAGAGAGGATGGCAGCCGATATTGGCAAAGCTGCTGAAAATGGTAATAAATTTTGTGCTTGACTATCTGTACTGCAAGCTGATTATTTTCAAAGGCAAAAAAATAAAAGAGGGTTAATGCGTCAGATACGCCGCAAGGCGGTTTGAAATATATAAAAGGAATAAAATTTTCAAAGGCAGGTGGCAAATGAAGAGAATTTTAATAGTCGATGACGAACAAAACATCAGAGAGGTTCTCAAAGAGTATCTCGAATTCAACGGTTTTGAAGTTATCACGGCGGACGACGGTTACGAAGCCGTCGATATGTGCAAGCGCGAGGACTACGATTTTATCGTCATGGATATCATGATGCCCAAAATGGACGGTCTTTCCGCAGTCAGGGAAATCCGCAAGACCAAGAATATTCCCGTTATGGTGCTTTCGGCGCGCGGAGAAGAGTACGACAAGCTGTTCGGCTTCGAAGCGGGAATAGACGACTACGTGACCAAGCCCTTCTCGCCCAAAGAGGTGGTCGCAAGAATCAAGGCTATACTCGGGAGGACGGCGCCGGAGCATCCGGTCAACAAACGCAACGTAAAAAAGTTCGGAGGCCTTATCGTTGACTTTGACGGCAGAAACGTCATAGTGGACGGTAAAAAGGCCGCCCTTACGCCCAAAGAATACGAAGTGCTGTTCTTCCTCGTCAAAAACGAAGGTCTTGCAATCAGCCGCGAAAAGCTGCTGTCCAATGTCTGGGGCTTTGATTTTTACGGCGACGACCGCACGGTGGACACACATATAAAGATGTTGAGAAGCAATCTCGGACCTTACAGAGACTGCATAGTCACCCTGAGAGGGTTGGGCTACAAGTTCGAGTATGACGAGAACATCGAATACTGAGAAAAGACGTAAAAAATTAGTAGACAGCAACGGTTTAAGGTTCAATATCTGGTTTTACTTCATTTTGTTCTGTGTCTGCATAATCGCAGTCATGTGGTTTTTCGAGTTCGTTTTTCTCAAAGGCTATTACGGAACGATGAAGCGCAACGACGTGCGCAAAATCTGCCGCGAAATCGTTGCGGGTTATCAGAGACTCGGTTCGGCTTACGAGACCGACATAGACGAATATGCAAGGCTCAACGGAATGTACGTAAGCCTGTACAACGGAAGCGGTACGTTGCTGTTTACTTATCCCAATTATTCCGGCAGCGGAGTCAAGCAGAATCTGCTTACCGAAAGTCAACGCAAGGAGCTTTTGTCCCGTCTTAAAGGCGACGAGGACAACGAGGTGTGCGAAATCGCCGCGAATGCGGAAAACGAGGAGGACACCTTCGTGACGTACGGCGCGGTTTTCGATTTCGACGGCGCGGAGTATATGCTTTACGCGCAGGCTTCGCTTGGTTCGATAAACGCTACGACGGTCATACTTGCCTCGCAGCTTTTGCTTACCACAATCATCGCGTTGGCGCTGGCGTTTGTGCTGAGCGCGTTTTTGTCGAGGCAGCTCTCAAAGCCGATAGTCCTGATGAGTCAGAGCGCGCAGCATCTCGCCTCCGGCGACTATACCGTGCGTTTCGAGGGAAGCGGATACACCGAGCTTGACGAGCTGAGCGACACGCTCAATTTCGCAACGGAGGAAATGCAGCGCGTGGAAACGCTGCGTCAGGATTTGCTTGCAAACATTTCCCACGACCTGAAAACTCCGCTGACGATAATAAAATCTTATGCCGAGCTGATAAAGGACATAACGGGGGACAACAAAGCCAAGCGCGAGGAGCAGCTTGACGTGATTATCGACGAAGCCAAGCGTCTGACCGAGCTGGTGAACGAAATTCTCGTCGTGTCGCAGCAAAACAGCACCTCCAAGCTCAACAAGACGGACTTCGATTTTTCCGAGCTGGTGGAAAGCGTCGTCAAAAAGTTCGACTTTGACAACAGCGGCTACAATTTCCGCCGCGACGTCAAAAAGGGGCTGTGGGTAAACGCCGACAGACACAAAATAGAGCAGGTGCTTTTCAATTTTATCAGCAACGCCGTCAAATATTGCGGCAAGGATAAGGAGATTATCATTGTCGTCAAGGAGGCGGGCGGCAGCGCGCGCTTCGACGTGTTCGACCACGGCAACGGCATAAGCAAGCAGGAGCAAAAATATATCTGGGACAGATTTTCGAGAGCGTCCCAAAAATACAAGCGCGGCGACAGCACGGGACTCGGACTGTCGATAGTGCGGAGCATTCTCAAAAGCCACGACGCGGTGTTCGGCGTGAACAGCGCCGTCGGCAAGGGCAGCGATTTTTACTTTGAACTGCCGCTTGTCGAGCCGCCCCAAAACTGAATTGATTAATGAAAAAACGGGAGCCGTCGGCTCCCGTTTGATTGTTTCAGGCTTTATGCTTTTTCGGCTTTAAGACTGCCTTCCGCAAGGTTTTCTTTAAGACGCTCGGATAAAGTGACTTTGCCGCCGCGCCGTTTCAGGTCTTCCGTAAAAACAGATGTTATCAGCAGGAATATAATATAAATCAGCGGCATGCCGAGATTGGTCTCCAACAACGAATTGACAAGCAATACCGTCAGCTTGTCTGCCGCAGACTCTATTCCCGCGCTGCGTATGCCGCCGATCAGCAGAGAAAGCTCCCAACCGAATTGGACGAAAACTCCAATCAGAAACAGGCGGAGGAGAGGAAAACGTAGGCTTTTGTCTTTTCGGAAAATATTGAACAGGATTAACGCCGCATAGGACAGGAAAAGTATTGCAGCCATCCACCCGTGATACGCGCCCGTAGTTCTCTGAATTTTTATGACATCTCCGTTTCCCAAGGCGTCTGTCAACAGCGGGCAGACAAACCACCACAGCAAAATGAACAGCGTCCACTCGCGGGCGTTTTCGTCCTTGGAAATCCATGTCCATATAAGCACGAAATTTGTTACTCCGTAGCTTAAAGACATCCACAGCAGCACCCAAAAAAGACTGCCGCCCTCGATTGAACGCGTCCCGAGCCACAGATGAAAAATTCCATAATCGACGACGAAGTACAAAATACCGCCGAAAAGTCCGAACAGCAGCGTCAGGTATCTGCGTCTGAAAAAGAGCATCGCGCACAGCGCGACTAGAAATACGGAGTCAAGCAATATGTAGATTGGTTGAAACATCCTTTGCGCGACGATTTCAGGCATGAATTTTCTCCTTTGCGAACAGCCCTAAGCCTTTCTGAAATTATTTTGAAACAAATGCGGGAAAAAGTCAATGAAAAACGCGGAGAACCCTTCTCCGCGCCGAACGTTTTTACTTTCAGTTGTAGCGGTCGTATTTTTTTGCAGCCACCTCTTTGTCCATGATTGTGAGATTCCCGTCGTAATCCGACGTGGCGAGCAAAATGTCCTTGTGGTTTTTGTTGCGCTTTTTCAGTTCTTCGAGCAGCCACTCCCTGCTTTTTCTCACCGATTTGAGATTGTTTGTCATTATCTTTCCGTCGATAATCACGTCGGATTGGGGCAGAGTGGGCTTGGCGTCCGTTATTTTAAGGTCTTCGCAGGTGGCGGGACGCGCGGAGGGACGGGGGATTATGCTGACGCGACCGTCCGTTTCTTCGAGGGCATACTGCACGTCCTCGATGTTGAAATATCCCGCGTATCGCAGCTCGGTCAAAAGGTCGTTTACGTCAAAGCCCGCTTTGACAAGATTTTTTTCTATGATTTTGCCGTTTTCGACGAGAGGTACGGGAGTGCCGTTGAAAAATCTCCGCATTGCAATGCTCTTGCGCGCTATATAGGTTATCAGCACGGTAATAATCGTGTAAATCACCATTGCAAGCACGAAAAAGTGGTGCGGTCTGTCCGTCGTCGTAGCCATTTCGGCGGCAATGGAGCCGATGGATATTCCTATAATATAATCGAAAAAGTTGAGTTGGCTTATCTGTTTGTTGCCCATGAGCTTGGTCAAGATAAACAGAACGACGATGGACAGAAAGGCGCGGAGGGCTACGTCTCCGAAATCCGTCCAAAACTCTCCCGCACTCAGCCCGTCAAAATAGTCCCACATAAATTTTTTCTCCTTTTTTCATGATTGTTGACTTAATATGCGGGTTTAAACTCAAAAAATTCGGAAAACTTGCAGAAAATCGTTTGACACCTTGTTTGACGTGTGCTAATATAGTAAGGCTCGTACTGTGGATAGTAGGGCAAAGTCTCTTGTTGCGCCCAAAAACGCGACACACACGGTAGAGTTGTTAATCTAAAAGGAGAAAAGAGAAACAAATGGCAAGTCAGAAAATCAGAATCAAGTTGAAAGCTTACGACCACAACCTTGTTGATTTAGCTGCCGAAAAAATCGTCGAAACGGCCAAGAAAATGGGCTCCAAAGTGAGCGGTCCCATTCCTCTGCCTACCGAAAAGGAAATCGTCACGGTTTTGCGCGCAACTCACAAATACAAGGACGCGAGAGAGCAGTTTGAGTCAAGAACGCACAAGAGGCTCATAGACATTTACAGCCCCAACGCCAAAACGGTGGACAGTCTTACCAAGTTGGAGCTGCCCGCAGGCATCGACATCAAAATCAAGCTGTAATCGTAAGAAAATTTTACTATCTATATAATAAGGAGTGAACTTTATCAATGAATAAAGCAATCATAGGAAAGAAATTGGGCATGACCCAAGTGTTTTTGAAAGACGGAACAATGGTTCCCGTTACGGTCGTTAAGGCGGGGCCCTGCACGGTGGTGCAGAAAAAAACGGTTGAAAGAGACGGCTACAACAGCGTTCAGCTCGGTTTTGAAGAAGTCGCCGAGAAAAAGCTCAACAAGCCGGAGCTAGGCCACCTCAAAGCGGCGGGCGTTCAACCTCTGAAAATTCTGAAAGAATTCGATTTGTCAAACGCGGACAGTCTGGAAGTGGGACAAGTCATCGGCTGCGACGTGTTCGCGGCGGACGACTTTGTGGACGTTACGGGCACAACCAAGGGCAGAGGCTTTTCCGGCGTCATCAAGCGTTGGAATTTCCGCCGCTTGAAGGAAACGCACGGCGTGGGTCCCGTGCACAGAGAGGTAGGCTCTCTGGGCGCCAACTCCACTCCCAGCAGAGTTTTCCCCGGCAGAAAGCTGCCCGGTCAGTACGGCGTGGAGCAGGTGACTGTCTTAAATCTCAAAGTGGTAAAAGTCGACAAGGAAAAGGGCGTGCTCCTGATTAAGGGCGCGATACCCGGACCTAAGGGCAGCGTCGTATATGTCCGCGACGCCGTCAAAAAGTCTTAAAGGATTGAATAGGAGTAAAACAAATGCAGGTTAAAGTATTCAACACCGAAGCCAAAGAGGTTGGCGAGATAAACTTAAAGGACGAAGTATTTGCTTGTGACTACAACGAGGCTCTTATTCATCAGGTGGTTGTTGCGCAGATGGCAAACGCTCGTCAGGGAACCAAAAGCACTCTGACAAGAAGCGAGGTCAGAGGCGGCGGCATCAAGCCGTGGAGACAAAAGGGCACGGGGCGCGCCAGACAGGGCAGTATCCGCGCCGTGCAATGGATAAAGGGCGGCGTGGCTTTCGCGCCCAAGCCCAGAGATTTTTCCAAAAAAATCAACAAAAAGATGAAATCCGCCGCGTTCAGGAGCGCAATCAGCTACAAGGTGCGCAACAACGAGCTTTTGGTGCTTGACAAGGTGGCGCTCGAAGCCGCAAAGACCAAGTACGTCGCAAAAATCCTTTCCAATTTCAACTTCGACAGAAAAACTCTGCTTGTCGTGGGAGAAAAGGACGACGCAGTTCTGCTTGCGGGCAGAAACATAGAAAGGCTGACCATAAGCACCGCCGACCTTGTCAACGTATATGAGCTTGTTGCCAATACCAACGTGCTTGCGACCGAGTCGGCTATGAGAAAAATCGAGGAGGCTTACGCGGAATAATGAACGCCTACGACATTATATTGAAGCCCGTCATGAGCGAAAAGGCTTACGACGGAATCCACAAAAAGATTTACACCTTCAAGGTGGCGAGAAACGCCAACAAAATAGAAATCAAGCAGGCGGTCGAGCAGATTTTCGGCGTCAAGGTCGAAAGCGTCAATACCGTCAACGTCAGAGGCAAGCTCAAAAGACAGGGGAGAAGCGAGGGTTACACCTCCAAATCCAAAAAAGCGGTCGTAAAGCTTACCAGCGACAGCAAGGCAATCGAGTTCTTCGAGAGTCTGGCTTAATCGGGAGGAAAAGGAATTATGGCTATCAGAAGATACAAACCCACGAGTCCGGCGCGTCGTTTCATGTCCGTTTCCATGTTCGAGGAAATCACGACGACCAAACCGGAAAAAAGCCTGCTTGCACCCAAGCAGAAAACGGGCGGAAGAAATTTCAGCGGCAGAATCACCGTCAGACATATCGGCGGCGGAAACCGCAACAAATACAGAATTATCGATTTCAAGCGCAACAAGTATGACATACCCGCAAAAGTGGCTTCAATCGAATATGACCCCAACCGCACCTCCAACATCGCGCTTCTGCACTATGCCGACGGCGAAAAGAGATATATTCTGGCTCCCGTCGGTCTCACCGTCGGCGACACCGTCATCAGCTCGGACAAAGCCGACATCAAGACGGGCAACAGTTTGAGTCTCGAAGCAATCCCCGTGGGTACCGTTATTCACAACATAGAGCAGAATCCCGGCAAGGGCGGTCAGATTGCGAGAGCGGCGGGCATATCCGCGCAGCTTATGGCAAAGGAAGGCAAGTACGCCATTATCCGTATGCCGAGCGGCGAAATGAGATATATACTGCTCAAATGCCATGCGACAATCGGACAGGTCGGCAATCTGGACCATGAGATTATCAACATCGGCAAGGCGGGCAAAAAGCGCCACATGGGCATCAAGCCGACAGTGCGCGGCAGCGTCATGAACCCTTGCGACCACCCTCACGGCGGCGGCGAAGGCAAATCGCCTATCGGACGTCCCGGTCCCGTCACTCCTTGGGGCAAGCCCGCTCTGGGTTACAAGACAAGGAAGAAGAAAAACGCGTCGAACAAGCTTATCATCAAGCGCGTGAACTAATCGGAGGATTGAGTTTTAATGAGCAGATCGATTAAAAAGGGGCCTTTCGTAAACGAAAAGCTTTTGAAAAGAATACAGGAAATGAACGACAAGGGCGAAAAGAAAGTTTTGAAAACCTGGTCGAGAGCTTCTACGATATTTCCCGATTTCGTAGGTCACACGATTGCCGTTCATGACGGCAAAAAGCACGTTCCCGTCTATGTGACGGAGGAAATGGTGGGTATGAAGCTGGGCGAATTCGCCCCTACCCGCACGTTCAGAGGGCACGCCGGCGGAAAATCCAGCGGAGCGAAATAGGAGGAAATATGGCAACAAGAAGCAAGGCAAAGGCGGAAAACCGCCGCCAGAACCGCGACGCAAGACCTTTCGCGGTTGCAAAATATATCCGTATCGCCCCCTCCAAGGTTCACGTAGTGCTGGACGTGATTAGAGGCAAAGGTTACAACGAGGCGGTTGCGATACTTATGAACACGCCCAAGGCGGCGAGCGAGCCCGTGCTTAAAGTGCTCAACAGCGCGGCAGCCAACGCCGAGGTCAACAAAGGACTCAACAGAGACAACCTGTTCGTCGCCGAGTGCTACGCCGATCAGGGACCCACGCTCAAGAGAGTTCAGCCCGTTTCCAAGGGCAGGGCTTACCGCATTTTGAAGCGCACAAGCCACATCACCGTCGTGCTCGACGAGAGAGCTTGAAGGAGGACAGCATGGGTCAGAAAGTTAATCCCAACGGATTGAGAATAGGTATCATCAAAGATTGGAATTCCAAGTGGTACGCCGACAAAAAAGACATCGCCAAATTCATCAAAGAGGACGAGGTCGTCAGGACGTTTATCAAAAAGAAATATTACCAATCCGCCATTTCCTCGATTAAAATCGAGAGAAGCGAAGGCAAAATCGTCATCTTTATATATACCGGTCGTCCCGGCACGCTGATTGGCAAGCAGGGCGCGGGCATAGAGCAGATGAAGGCGGAGGTTCAGAAGCTGGTGGGCGACAAGTTTGTCGTCATCAACATCATGGAAGTGAAAAATCCCGACATGGACGCGCAGCTGGTTGCCGAAAACATAGCCGCTCAGCTGGAAAAGAGAATCGCGTTCAGGAGAGCCATGCGCTCCGCAATGCAGAGAGCGACGAGAGCGGGCGCCAAAGGTATCAAAACCTGCGTTTCCGGTCGTCTCGACGGAGCGGAAATAGCCAGAAACGAGCACTATCACGAGGGCAGTATACCCCTGCACACTTTGAGAGCCGACATCGACTACGGTTTTGCGGAAGCGCGCACGACCTTCGGGATTATAGGCGTCAAGGTGTGGGTTTACAAGGGAGAAATTCTGGGCAAGCCCGCGAGGAAGGAAGGAGGAAACAGAAATGTTAATGCCTAAAAGAGTCAAGAGACGCCGCCAATTCAGAGGAAGAATGAAGGGCGCGGCGCACAAGGGCACCGAGCTTGCTTACGGACAGTACGGTCTCGTGGCGTTGGAGCCTTGTTGGATAAAGAGCAATCAGATAGAAGCCGCCCGTGTCGCCATGACGAGATTTATCAAGCGCGGCGGCAAGGTCTGGACGGACATATTCCCTCACAAGCCGGTTACCAAAAAGCCTGCGGAAACACGCATGGGCTCCGGTAAGGGCTCTCCCGAATATTGGGTGGCGGTGGTAAAGCCCGGCAGAGTCATGTTTGAGATGTCCGGCATATCGGAGGATTTGGCGAGAGAGGCTTTGAGACTTGCGAGTCACAAGCTGCCCGTCAAGTGCAAGATAGTTGTCAAGGCGGAGGAGCAGACTGATGAAAGCAAATAAAGTACACGATATGTCTAACGAAGAGTTGGTGGCAAAGCTGGAAGAACTCAAAAAAGAGCTTTTCAACCTCAGGCTCAATCATGCCACCGGTCAGCTCAACAACCCGCTTGCCTTGTCCGTCTGCAAAAAGGACATCGCGAGAGTTAAGACCGTTCTCAGAGAGAGAGAGCTGTCCAAAAAGGCTTAAAGGGGACGCGACAAATGGAAAGAACAAGCAGAAAAACGAGAATAGGGACGGTTGTTTCTGACAAAATGGACAAAACCATCGTGGTTGCCGTCGTAGAAAAGTTCAAACATCCGTTATATAAGAAAACGGTCAGCAAGACCAAAAAATTCAAGGCTCACGACGAGCAGAACCAATGCGGAATCGGCGACACCGTGCTGATTGCGGAGACGAGAAAGCTGTCCAAGGACAAAAACTGGCGTCTCGTGCAGATCGTCGAGAAGGCAAAATAAGGAGATTGACTCATGATACAACCGTTTACCAGATTAAAAGCTGCCGACAATTCGGGAGCCAAAGAAATTATGTGTATCAAGGTGTTGGGCGGTTCCTTCAGAAAGTTCGGCAACATCGGCGACGTAATCGTTGCCAGCGTCAAGAGCGCCAACCCCGGCGGCGTGGTGAAAAAGGGCGAGGTCGTAAAGGCGGTTATCGTCCGCACATCATCCGGACTCAACAGAAAAGACGGAACGCACATTAGATTCGATGACAACGCCGCAGTGATAATCGACAATCAGAAGCAACCCAGAGGCACTCGTATATTCGGGCCTGTCGCCAGAGAACTCAGAGAAAAGGATTATATGAAAATCGTTTCTTTGGCTCCGGAAGTGCTTTGATGGAGGAAGTTTTATGGCTAGCATGAATATAAGGAAAAACGACACCGTGGAGGTCATCGTCGGTCCTACCGAGGGCGACCGCGCGGTCAAAGGAAAAAGAGGCAAGGTTATACTTGTAGACAGGGAAAACGGCAAGGTGATGGTGCAGGGGCTCAACGTGGTCAAGCGTCATACCCGCCCCCGCAGCGCGCAGGAAAAGGGCGGTATCGTCGAAAAACCCCGCATGATAGACGTGTCTAACGTAATGGTGGTGTGCCCTACATGCAACAAGCCTACGCGCATAGGCAAAAAGGCAGTGGAAAAGGACGGAAAAATCAAGTATGTCCGCTGCTGCAAGAAAGAGGGCTGCGGAGCCGTTATCGAATTTAAGGCTGAAAAGGCGAAGAAAAAGACAACCGCGAGAAGGTCGAGCAAAAAGACTGCCGACAAAGAAGCGGCTGCCGAATAAAGGAGGACAACTATGGCTGAGAAAAAAGCCGCAAAAGCGGCTGAAAACAAAGAGGTTGGCGTGAAAGAAGTCAACAGACTCAAAAAGCGCTATATAGAAGAAGTTGTTCCCGCGCTTAAAAAGCATTTCGATTACAAAAATGTAAATCGCATACCCAAGTTGGAAAAGATTGTCGTCAACGCCGGTATCGGCGACGCGAAGGACAACAGCAAGAGCTTTCAGATTGCAGTGGAAGAGCTTAAAAGCATCACCGGACAAAAGCCGCTTGTGACTCACGCGAAAAAGTCCGTCGCCAACTTCAAGCTCAGAGAAGGACAGCCGGTAGGCGCGAAAGTGACGTTGAGAAACGACAGAATGTACGAGTTTATGGATAAGCTCATTTCCATAGCGCTTCCCCGAGTCAGAGACTTCCGCGGGATTAACGGCAATTCCTTCGACGGAAGAGGCAACTACACGATGGGTGTCAAGGAACAACTCATTTTCCCCGAAATCGTTTACGACCAGGTGGAAAAGACCAGAGGCTTCGACATAACTTTCGTGACGAGCGCGCACACCGACGAAGAAGCCAAAGAGCTGTTGAAGCTCATGGGAATGCCTTTCAAGGCTTGAGCGAGGTAAAAAAATGGCAAAAAAATCGATGATAAACAAACAGCAGAAACCGGCTAAATATTCTACCCGTGCCTACACCCGCTGCTCCGTCTGCGGCAGACCGCACTCCGTGTTGCGCAAGTACGGCATTTGCAGAATTTGTTTCAGGGAAAAGGCTTACAAGGGAGAAATTCCCGGAGTAAAGAAGTCGAGCTGGTAAGCATCAGGGAGGTAACAAATGGTAGTAACGGATCCTATCGCCGATATGCTGACAAGAATCAGGAACGCGCTTATCGCCAAGCACGACGAGGTTGATATTCCCGCGTCCAAAACCAAAAAGGCGATTGCCGACATCCTTTTGGAGGAAGGCTACATCGCCGGCGTTGAAAATTCGGACGAAGGCACAATAAAGAGCAAAATAAAAATCACTTTGAAGTACAGCAAGCACGGCAAGGTCATTTCCGGTCTGAGAAGAATATCCAAGCCCGGATTGCGCGTGTATGCCAAGAGCGAGGATATGCCCAAGGTTCTCAACGGGTTGGGCATTGCCATCGTATCCACCTCGAAGGGGATTATGACGGACAAGCAGGCGCGCAGAGAAAATCTCGGCGGCGAAGTGCTGGCTTACGTTTGGTAATGGGAGGTATACGGAATTGTCAAGAATAGGAAGAGCGCCCATAACCATACCGTCGGGCGTGGAAGTCAAAATAGACGGCTCCGTCGTGAGCGTCAAAGGTCCCAAAGGTCAGCTTTCGCAGGATATCGGCAAAAGCATCAAATGCGAAATGAACGACGGCAAGCTTGTTTTCACGCGTCCCGACGACATGAAGGAAAACAGAGCCAAGCACGGTCTTTACAGAGCTCTCGTAAACAACATGGTAATCGGCGTTACCGCCGGCTTCAAGAGAGAGCTTGTCATCAACGGCGTCGGTTACAAGGCGGCGGTCAACGGCAACAAGCTTGTGCTTAACATAGGATATTCCCATCCGATAGAAATGGAGGCTCCCAAAGGCATCACCTTCGAGTGCCCCTCCATTACGGAAATAGTAGTAAAGGGAATAGACAAAAATCTCGTCGGTCAGACGGCGGCAAACATCAAAGCAAAACGTGAAGTCGAGCCTTATCACGGTTACGGCGTCAGATACAAGGAAGACGTCGTGATACTCAAGGAAGGCAAGAAGGCGGGTAAATAAGGAGTAAATCATGATTTCTAAGAAAGATAAAAACGCGGACAGAAAAGTCCGTCACGCAAGAGTTAGAAAGAATTTGTCCGGAACCAGCCTGAGACCGAGACTCGACGTGTATCGCAGCACCAAATACATTTACGCTCAGATTATCGACGACGTGGCGGGCAGAACTCTCGTCTCCGCGAGCAGTCTCGCGATGAAAGAAGAGCTTGCCGGCAAAAACAAGTGCGAGGAAGCCAAGGCGGTAGGTCTTGCGGTAGGCAAAAAAGCGCTTGAAGCGGGCATAACGGAGGTTGTGTTCGACCGCGGCGGTTACATCTATACGGGCAGAGTCCAAAAGCTGGCAGAGGGCGCGCGCGAAGCGGGCTTGAAGTTTTAAGAGGAGAGAGAATGATGATGAATGACGAAGTTGTAAAAACTCAGGAAACTGCCGCGACCGAGGTCGTGGCGGAGGTCAATCCCGCTCCCGCAGAGAAAAGAGCCGGCGGATTCAACCGCGAGGGAAGAGAGGGCGGTCGCGACGGTCATGACAGACGTCCCGGCGGCAAAAGACCTTTCAACAAAAACAAGAGACACGACGAGGACGACGGTCTCATCAAAAAGACCGTTTCCATAAACCGCGTCACCAAGGTTGTCAAGGGCGGCAGAACCATGCGTTTCTCCGCGCTGGTGGTTGTCGGCGACGGCAAAGGAAAGGTGGGCGTCGGTATGGGCAAGGCAGGCGAGGTTCCTCAGGCAATCGAAAAGGCGACTCAGCAGGCAAAGAGGAGCATGAGCGAAATTTCTTTGCTCGGTTCCACCATTCCCCACGAGATTATCGGCAAATTCGGCAAAGGTCACGTGCTGCTGCTCCCTGCGGAAGCCGGTACCGGAGTTATTGCGGGCGGTCCCGTGAGAAGCGTGCTCGAAGCCTGCGGAGTCAAGGACATCCGCACAAAGAGCTACGGCAGCAACAACCCCATCAACTGTGTCAAGGCTACCTACGAGGGACTCAAAAGCCTGCGCACCGCTCAGCAGATAGCGGCTCTCCGCGGCAAGGCAGTTGACGAGCTATAAGGAGAAAACCAATGGCAAAAGCTAAAAAAACTCAGAAGGCGGCCGAACCGAGAATTATGAACGGTCACCTTGTGAAGGAAGCCAAAGCTCCTCTTTACAAGGTCAAGCACGCCAAAGGCGACAAGCCTTACCAACTCAGCGACAAAAAAATCAAGGTCACGCTTGTAAAAAGCACTATCGGCTGTTTGAAGGTGCAGCAGAGGACGGTTGAAGCGTTGGGACTCAAAAAGATTCGCTCTTTTAAAATTCTCAACGACAACGACGCCGTTCGCGGCATGATTTTCCGCGTGAAGCATCTTGTGACCGTCGAGGAGCTTAAATAGGAGGCAACCGAAATGAGAATTCACACTTTAAGACCCGCCGAAGGCGCGGTCACTCCCGCCAAAAGACTCGGCAGGGGCACCGGCAGCGGACTGGGCAAGACCAGCGGCAAGGGGCACAAGGGACAATGGGCGCGCAGCGGCGGCGGAGTACGTCCCGGTTTCGAGGGCGGCACGATGCCTTTGACAAGACGTCTGCCCAAGCGCGGTTTCTACAACAAATTTCAGAAAACCTACGCGGTGGTCAACCTTTCGGTTTTTGAAAGATTTGAGGACAACGCGGTGGTTACACCCGAGCTTCTGCTGGATATGGGCTTGGTCAACAACAAATCCAACGCCGGACTCAAGGTGTTGGGCGGCGGTCAGTTAAGCAAGCCTTTGACCGTCCATGCGCACAAATTTTCGGTTTCCGCAAAGGAAGCAATCGAAAAAGCGGGCGGTAAAGCAGAGGTAATCGAATAATGATTCAGACTTTAAAGAACGCCTTTAAAATAAAAGAAATCCGCAACAAAATCCTTCTGACGATTTTGCTTGTAATTATTTACAGAATCGGCTGTTATATTCCCGTCCCGGGAATCGAAGCGTCGGTGTTCAGCGACGCAGTCGAAGGCAACAGCTTTATGGGAATAATGAGCGCGATTACCGGCGGCGCTTTAAGTCAGGGTACGTTGTTTGCGATAGGAATATCGCCTTATATCAACGCATCCATCATTATGCAATTGTTGACAGTGGCTATCCCCGCCCTGGAAAGACTTTCCAAAGAGGGAGAAGAAGGAAAACACAAGATTGCGGTGATTACGAGATATGTTACGCTCGGTCTTGCCGTAGTCAACGCGGTAGGTATTCTGCTTGCTTTCAACAACGAAAGTCTGTTCGACAACGCAATGTTCGGAGCGCAGTTCACCGTTCCCACGTGGGTATTGTTCATCATTGTTACGATAATTTTCGTCGCAGGCAGCATGCTTACCATGTGGATAGGCGAGAGAATTACCGAATACGGCGTTTCAAACGGCATATCCATGCTGATTTTTATCGGAATCATAGCATCGGCGGGACAAGCGATTCTCAGAGTGTTCGGCGGCATAGCGGAAACCGGCGATTTTACTGCTTCCGGAGGCTGGGATTTGATAGTCTTTGTCTTGCTCGTCGTGGTTATTTTCGCCTTTATCACGTGGGTTGACGGCGCCGAGAGAAAAATCAAGGTGCAGTACGCCAAGCAAATCAAGGGCAACAAAATGTACGGCGGACAGTCCACCTTTATTCCCATAAAGGTCAACGGAAGCGGCGTTTTGCCTTTGATATTCGCGTTTGCGCTGCTCAGCTTCCCCACCATGATATTCAGCTTTTTCCCCGATTGGTCGTTTACGGCATGGTGGACAAAGTACATGACGGCGGAAGGCGGACATTGGGTAGGCAACGTGGTTTATCTGTTCTTCCTCACTTTGTTCATTTTCCTGTTCGCGTTCTTCTATTCGCAGATTCAGTTCAATCCTGCGGAGGTGAGCAAAAACATACAGCAGAACGGAGGCTTTGTTCCCGGGATTAGACCGGGTAAGGAAACGGCGGACTTTCTTGCAAGAACAGTCAGAAGAATCACCTTCTGGGGAGCCGTGTTCCTTGCCATTATGGCGCTTTTGCCTTCGACGGTGTTTCAGATTATCAATTCGGGCGCGACAGACCTTTTGAACGCGTTTTCCGCGACGGGAATGCTCATCGTAGTGTCGGTTGCATTGGAGTTTAACAAAGCTCTGGAAAATCAGATTATGATGAGACACTACAAGGGCTTTTTGAAGTAAAGGCAGAGAAATGATTGCTGACGGTTTGAGAATAGTTATGCTGGGTGCGCCGGGAGCGGGAAAAGGCACTCAGGCGCAGCGGATGGTCTCCCATTTCGGTATTCCGCAGATTTCCACGGGCGAAATTTTCCGCGAAAATCTCAAACGGAACACGCCGCTCGGAAGAGAAATAAAAGAATTTATGGAGAAGGGAGAGCTTGTCCCCGACGACATTGTTCTTAAAATCGTCGAGGAGCGCCTCAGTCACGGAGACTGCGCCAAGGGGTTTATTCTGGACGGCTTTCCGAGAACTCTCGGTCAGGCAAAGGCCTTTGACGGGGATGTGGATGTCAGTTGCGTTATAAATCTGTCGGTTGACGACAAGGTTCTGCTTGAAAGACTGGCAGGCAGACGCACGTGCAGAAACTGCTCCGCCGTGCATCATATAAGCGTTCTCAAAGACCGAAAAGTCTGCCCGCTGTGCGGAGGAGAGCTGTTTACAAGACAGGACGACGCCGAAGCGACCATAACCAACCGAATGAAGGTTTACTACAAAAACACCCATCCGCTAATCGAATATTATCGCAAAAAGGGCAAACTGATTGACGTAAATTCGGCGCAGCCGCCGCAAGCGGTGTTTGAGGAAATAAAGGAACGTATAGCGGAATTATGATAAGCGTAAAGACCAACGAACAGCTTGAACTTATGCGTCGCGCGGGCGCAATCACCCGCGACACGCTCAGGCTGCTCGAAGACAAGGCGCGCGCGGGCGTTTCCACAGCCGAGCTTGACAAGGCTGCGTATGAATTTATTTTGAAATGCGGAGCAAAACCGAGCTTTCTCCGCTATCACGGTTATCCCGCTTCCGTGTGCATTTCCATAGACGAGGAAGTAGTGCACGGCATTCCCTCCAAAAAGCGTTTTCTCGAAGAAGGACAGATTGTTTCCTTTGACGTTGGCGCCTTCAAGGACGGCTATCACGGCGACGCGGCTCGCACCGTTGCAATCGGGAAAATTTCTCCGGAAAAACGGAGGCTTGTCGAGGTGACGGAGCAGTGCTTTTTCGAGGCGCTGAAAGTCATAAAAGACGGCGTGCGCTTAGGCGACGTCGGCTGGGCGATTTGCAGCTATGCAAGAAGCTTCGGCTACGGCGTCGTGGAAGAGCTGGTGGGACACGGGATAGGCCGCGAGATGCACGAGGAGCCAAACGTACCCAACTTCGGCGTAAAGGGCAGGGGCATAAGGCTTGCAGCCAACATGACCATTGCCGTCGAGCCGATGATAAATATGGGAACGGGCGCGGTCGATTTCTGCGAGGACGGCTGGACGGTCAAGACCGGCGACAGACTGCCCTCGGCACACTATGAAAATACGGTTGCCGTAACCTATGACGGCGCCGAAATTCTGACGATTTAGGAGAGGCAATGGAAAACGTCATCAGAATCGGAAGCGTTGTGTATTCCAAGAGAGGCAGAGATGCCGGCGGATATTTCATGGTGTCGGAAATAAGGGACGCCGATTTCGTTTTTATCGCGGACGGACATACCCACAAGCTTGCCCGTCCCAAAAAGAAAAATATAAAACATCTGAAAAACAGCGGACACGTTTTGGAAGGCATTGCCGAAAAGCTGATTGCCGGAAAAAAAGTGTTCGACAGCGAGGTAAGGAGCGCATTAAGAAGCTTTAATGAGCCGTCCGCCCCACAAAGTCTAAATAATTAAAAGGAGGAAAGTATGTCGAAAGATGACGTCATAGAGGTAGAAGGCAAGGTGGTTGAAGTGCTGCCCAACACGAAATTCATCGTCGAGCTGGCAAACAGCCACAAAATCACCGCCCACATATCCGGAAAGCTTAGAATGAACTATATCAGAATCATGAAAGGCGACAACGTGACAGTCGAAATGAGCCCTTACGACCTTACAAAGGGACGCATTATCTGGCGCTCGAAATAACTTGACAATACTCAATCCGTAAAAAAATTTAAGTAATTCAGGAGGACTTTAAAATGAAAGTCAGACCCTCAGTAAAGCCCATGTGCGACAAATGCAAAATCATCAAAAGAAACGGCAGAGTTATGGTGATATGCTCCAAGTATCCCAATCACAAGCAAAGACAGGGTTAGGCAACAATTTCAGTCAGGAAACGCCGCCAACATTCCGATTTTCTGCGGCAGACCTGCCTGTGTAGAGATATAAAAAAATAATATCTTAATAGGAGTAAAAATTTAATGGCACGTATTTCCGGTGTAGATTTACCAAGAGAAAAACGCATCCAAATCGGCTTGACTTATATATACGGCATCGGTCTGCCCACTGCGGACAAAATTCTTGCCGAAACAGGAGTCAATCCCGACACGCGCGTAAAAGACCTGACAGAAGAGGACGTCTCCAAGCTGCGTGATTATATCGAAAAGAATATCCACGTGGAAGGCGATTTGAGAAGAGAAGTCTCCATGAACATAAAGAGACTTATCGAAATCGGCTGCTATCGCGGCGTAAGACACAGAAAGAATCTTCCTGTGCGCGGACAATCGTCCAAGCAGAACGCCCGCACGAGAAAGGGACCCAAACGCACGGTTTCCAGAAGCAAAAAGGCGGCTAAATAAGGAGGCTTGACATGGCAGTTAAAAAAGTAACGAGAAAAAAGAGAGATATACGCAAGGTTGACAAAGGTCAGGCGCATATTCACGCTTCCTTTAACAACACCATAGTCACGATAACCGACACCAACGGCAACGCTTTGGCGGCTTGCAGCTCCGGCGCGTTGGGATTCAAGGGTTCGAGAAAGAGCACTGCCTATGCGGCGCAGCAGGCGAGCGAAGCGGCGGCGCGCGGCGCGAAGGAATACGGACTTCGTTCCGTAGAGGTTTTCGTCAAGGGACCCGGACAAGGCAGAGAAGCGGCAATCAGAGCGCTTCAGGTAGCGGATTTGGAAGTCACGATGATAAAAGACGTGTCTCCCATACCCCACAACGGCTGTCGCCCTCCCAAGCGCAGAAGAATTTGAATTAAAGGAGTTTTAAGAATATGGCAAGATATACAGAGGCGGATTGCCGTCAGTGCAGAAGAGAAAATCAAAAGCTTTTTCTTAAAGGCGACAGATGCTATTCTCAGAAATGCGCTTTGACCCGCAGAGCCAAAATTCCCGGACAGCAGTGGGCGGGCAGGAAAAAGGTGACCGAATACGGCTCGCAGCTGCGCGAGAAACAGAAAACAAAGAGAGCTTACGGATTGCAGGAAAAGCAGTTCCACAAATATTATCTCAAAGCGGACAGCATGAAAGGAATCACAGGTACCAATATGCTGGTCATGCTCGAGGAAAGACTTGACAACGTCGTTTACCGTATGGGCATCGGCGTGTCCCGCAGTCAGAGCAGACAGCTCGTCAATCACGGACACATCACCGTCAACGGCAAAACGCTCAACATTCCTTCCTATCAGGTGAAGGTGGGCGACGTGATAGGAGTTAAGGAGAACAAGCAGGACAACAAATTTTTCTCCGAGTTAAAGCAGATGAAAAAACCGACAAATCTTCCAAAATGGTTAGACTTCGACACTGCAACCCTTTCGGGCAAAATTATTTCTAAACCTCAACGTGAAGATATCGATATGAATATCCAGGAACACATGATTGTCGAGTTGTATTCCAAATAACACGGCTTTTTGAAGTCGTAAACCCGACAAAAAAATTTAAAGGAGATAATCGATATGATGGAAATAGAAAAACCAAGAATGAATGTCGAAGAAAACTCCGACGGCACTTATATAAAAATTGTCGTTGAGCCGTTGGAAAGAGGTTTCGGCATCACGCTTGGAAACGCTTTGAGAAGAGTTTTGCTTTCTGCCCTTCCCGGAGTTGCCGCCGTAGGCGTAAAAATCGACGGCGTACAGCACGAGTTCTCCACAATAAACGGCGTCAAAGAGGACGTTACAGAAATTATTCTCAATCTCAAACAAATAGCGATGAAGTCCGACAATACCGCCCGCGATTTCAGAAAAACCCTGACAATCAGCAAGGTCGGTCCCTGCGAGGTGACGGCGGCAGACATTTCCACCGACGCCGAAGTGGAAATTCTTAACCCCTCGCTCCATATCTGCACGATAGACCAGGGCGGTCAGCTGAACTGCGAAATCACGGTCGGGCGGGGCAGAGGATACGTTTCGGCGGAGAAGAATAAGGAAGTCAACAGAGAGCTAAAACTTGCGTATCCCTTGGGATATATACCAATCGATTCCATTTACGCCCCCGTCGAAAAGGTAAATTACAATGTTGACGCGGCGCGCGTGGGACAGAATATAGGCTTTGACAAGCTTACGCTCGAAGCGGAGACAAACGGCGCTTTTTCGGGGCGCGAAATAGTGGGGCTTGCGGCGAAAATCCTTTGCGAGCATGTTCAGATGTTTGTGGATTTGTCCGAGTCTATGGGCGAATTGGGCATTCTAATCAGCCGCGAGGAAGACAAGCAGCAGAAGATTCTCGACATGAACATAGACGACATGGATTTGTCGGTCAGAAGCTACAACTGCTTGAAGCGCGCCAATATTCAGACGGTAGGCGACCTTACCAGAAAGACGGAAGAGGATATGCTCAAAGTCAGAAATCTTGGCAGGAAATCTCTGGACGAAGTTATTGCACGGCTTGAAAGCTTCGGTCTCGGACTCAAATTGAAAGAAGATTAGGAGGAAAAACCACAAATGCAAAGAAAACTAGGAAAAGCCACGGACCAAAGGCTTGCTTTATTGAAAAATCAGGTTTCCTACCTATTGTGGAACGGCAAAATAGAGACCACTCTGGCAAGAGCCAAAGAGGTGCAGAAGCTGGCTGAGAAAAATCTTACGCTTGCAATAAATACGTATCAGGACGTCGTGAAGGTACAGAAAACCAAAGTAGTCAACGGCAAGGAAACAAAGGTTGACGTCATCAACGACGGTCCCAAAAAGCTTGCGGCAAGAAGAAAGCTCATCTCCAATCTTGTCGACATTCAGGAAACCAAAGGACAAAAGGAGAGCAAGAGCGCTTACAATCTGAGAACAAAGGACATCAAGATGCCTTTGATAGAAAAGATTTTCAACGTTTACGCTCCCAAATTCGCAGAGCGCTCCGAACAAATCGGTCAGAAGGGCGGCTATACCACCATTCACAAGCTGGGTATGCGTCGCGGCGACGCTGCGGAAATGGCAATCATCGAAGTATTGCCCATCTGAATTATTGCATGAAAAAACAGCGCGTTCGCCGCGCTGTTTTTATTTTCAGAGAAACGATGGAAAAATAAGGTCAATCACAAGTCCAAGCGCTGTTGAAAGCAAATAAAGGGAAACGACTATAAGCAAATTTTGTTTAAGATTTTTGTTTTGCTTGAAAAGTACCGTCAGGGCGATTCCCGCGTTTACCGAAAGTCCCGCAAACGCGCTGCCGAAGGTCAGTCCTTCTGTTATGTACAGCTCGGTCAGCACCACGCTGCTCGCGCAGTTGGGTATGAGCCCCACAAGCCCGGCAATAAAAGGCTGGAAATATCCCGTGCCCGCAAGCACGTTGTGCAGCCATTGCTCTCCCGTATAGAACAGAAGCAGTCCGAAAAGCACGTTGACAATCAAAATAAAAGCAAATATTTTAAGAGAATGCACCATCGGATGAAAGACGTAATTCTGCAAGAAATTGTGCCGTTTTTCTATGTGATGATGACAACAGCCTATGTCGTCGCTTTCTTTTTCCGCTTGTTCGTCGTCGATGTCTTTCTTGTCTAAGGACGCATCGGCAATTGTTGCAGTTTCTTCGAGTGTCTTTTTTCCGCCGCAGACGAGGTAGGCGCCGTAACCGACTGCCACCGCGGCTGCGAATTTCGCCAGCAGAAGCGGCCACAGCTTGCTCCATCCTGCGGGATTTGCCAGCAGAATAGGGATTGCCTCGTCGCTCGTGCTGATGTAAACGGCAAGAAGCGTACCCACGGACAAATATCCTTTGGCAAACAGATTGGTCGCCATTACCGAAAAGCCGCATTGCGGCACGAGCCCTATGCCCGCGCCCAACAAAGGAGCGAATCCGCCCCGCAAAGCTCTGCCGGATTTCAGTTTTGCCGAAGTTTTCGTTTCCAGAATTTCGATAAGCACGTATACGAGAAACAAAAAAGGCAGTATTTTCAGACTGTCCAGCAGAGCGTCCAACAATACTTCACCCATGCCGCTATTATACATCAAAATTATTTTTCGGGCAATCGAATAGGCAGGCAAAAGGCGCGAACAGATTGTTGAGATATAAGCGTGTTTGTCGAAAGGCGATTGTGTAAATATTTTTTGTAATTGAATAAATATGCAAATTGTGCATATTGGCGCCGACAAAAGTTTTTATATACAATACACAAAATCGATATGTTTTTCGTGAAATTTCCAACATAAATGTGCGTTTATATAGACAAAATTGAAACTTTCATAACTATATCACTCAAAAACCATTGGAGACGAGTAGTATATAAGAAATTAATTAAAGCTATAATTAGTGAAAAAAATTCATAAAAATCAATTGAGGCAGGGCGTCGGGAGACAAAAATATGAATAAATTTCATATTTTTACCCGTTTTACATCAAGGAAGAAAGTATTGGCTTAAAAGCGAAAAGGCGGCGGGGGTTTCCATTATTTGGCAGCTTTATGCGGTCGGCAAGGATTGACTTTTTAAGGGCGGCGGAGATATAATAGGCTCTAAACTTATCCGATTCGTCCTTTGGGTACAGGATAAATTTTTTCAGGAGGTTCCACAATGAGAAACAAAAAAGTGTTGACCTTGTTGTTGGTCATGCTGATGGTGTGCACCACCGCCGTTGCGGCGTACGTGCCCGCTTTCAATGCAGGATACAACGCATCGAAAAACACAGGGACGACGACTGGCGGCTCCGGTCTCAACGACGGCGTCACCGTAACCGACGTTACGGACAAGTACAAAACCGGCTTGGTTGCGGACGCTCTCAACACGGACGCAATGCTCACCGCGTCCGACGTCGCCGAATTGACGGGAGACCAATCGCCCGTATTTTCGTCTGAGGACGAGGTATGGGTTATTGTGCAGCTTTCGGACGATTCGCTCGTTACCAGATACAACAAGGGAGAAAACGAAAAATATTCTTCCATCGACAAATATCTGGAGAGCTCGTCGGCAAAAGGTCTGGCTGCCGTGCTTGAAGCAAAGCAGACTGCTCTTATGGCAAAGCTGTTGAAAGCGGGCATCGCAATTGAGTTCAAATACAATTATACATCGGTCATGAACGCTTTTGCCGCAAACGTCAGATACGGAGATATTGCCAAGATAAAGGCGTATAACGACGTCGAGAACGTCATCGTTTCCGAGCTTTACGCCGAGCCTACGGTAGACGTTACGGAAAACTTTGTCAATGTGTATGAATCTACCGGTATTTTCAACAGCTCCGGCTCCGGCTACGCGGGAGAAGGCATGGTGGTTGCCGTGCTCGACACGGGTATTAACAGAATGCACGAGGCTTTTCAGCATCAGCCCGACCCGGAAACAATGGCAATGAACAGGGAGTACGTCTCCTCTATGCTTGCGTCCGGCAAGCTCAAAGCCAGCTCCATTTACAACGGACTGAGCGTTGACGACGTTTATTACAGCGACAAAATCCCTTATGCTTTCGACTATGCCGACGACGACCCCGACGCTTATCCCGGCAGCAACCCTCACGGCGTTCACGTTTCCGGCGTTATATTGGGAAAATCCGACGTGATTACCGGCGTTGCTCCCGAGGCGCAGCTCGCCACCATGAAGGTTTTCAGCGAGGAGCACTCCGGCGCCTATCAGATGGACATACTTGCCGCTATCGAGGACAGCGTTGCTTTGGGCGTTGACGCAATCAACATGAGCTTGGGTTCGACCTCCGGTTTTGCGTCCGGCGGAGAGTCCGGCATCATCGACGGCGTATTCAATTCCGTCAGAGAAGCGGGTATTACCCTTTGCGTTGCGGCGGGCAACGAATACAACTCCTATATGAACAGCGCCTACGGCAGCTCCGCTTTGACAAGCAACCCCGACACGGGTACAATAGGCAGCCCGGGCAGCTATTATTCCTCTTTCACCGTTGCGTCTATAAGCGGCGTCAAGACTCCTTACATAGTCGCCAACGGCGAAACTGCGGCTTACTTTGACAATGCGGTCAACCCTCAGAGCGTAGAGTACGATTTCTTCGACATGCTCCTCGGCGAACAGCAGAGCAGAGTGTTTGAATATGTGACCGTACCCGGCATAGGCTATCCTTCGGACTATGACGCGTTGAGGAGCAGCGGAATAGACATCAGCGGCAAGATTGCTCTTGTCAAGCGCGGTACTTCCAGCTTTGAAGAAAAGGCGTCGGCGGCATACGCTGCGGGCGCGGCAGGTATAATTATTTACAACAACACGACGGGTATGATAAGGATGTCCATAGGTAAAGACCTCGACATCGCAGCCTGCTCGATAAACAAGGAAGTGGGCGACATTCTTGCAAGTCGCCAGACGGGAACCATGGAGGTCAACAGAGCCAACCTCGCAGGTCCTTTCATGTCCGATTTCAGCTCCTGGGGACCTTTGCCCAGCCTGACGCTCGAACCGGATATCACCGCACACGGCGGCGACATTCTGTCTGCCGTTACGGGTTACGACCAATACGCCATTCAGAGCGGAACCAGTATGGCTACGCCCAACCTCGCAGGCGTCGTTCTGCTTGTGAGACAGTATTTGCAGGAAAAATATCCCGACATCACGGCGTCGCAGCTGTGGTCGATGACTCAGCAGCTCATCATGAGCACGGCTACAATCGCTTACAACGAAGAGGGCAATCCTTATTCGCCCCGCAAGCAGGGCGCGGGACTTGCCAACCTTGACGGCGCGCTCGCGACGCAGGGATACTTGACGGTGGACGGCAGCGATTACGCCAAGCTGTCTCTTTACGACGACCCCGAGCGCACGGGCAAATACGAGCTTGACTTCAACGTGGTAAATATCGGAACCACTACGCTTAACTACACGCTCAACACCAAGGTAATGACCGAGCAGTGCACCTACGTCAGGGACTACAAGGTTTGGACGATTCTTGAAAAGGCGTATATGTTCACCGACAGCAAGATAGAGGTCAGTGTGACAAACGGCACGTACAACGATTCCACCAACACGGTTTCTGTCCCCGCAGGTCAGACCGCAAAGCTCAAGGTGACAATCACTCTTGCCGAAAACGAAATAAAATATCTCGAAGACAATTTTGAAAACGGAATGTATGTGGAAGGCTTCGTGGAACTGCTTGCCGGAGAGGGCGGCGTAGATTTGTCTATACCTTATCTCGCGTTCTACGGAAGCTGGCTTGACCAGAAAATGTTCTGGGAGGACTACTACGAGGTGGAGGAGTCCGCAAACGATGCGTCGGTGCTGGACGAAGACAAAGTGCAGGCCTTGATTTATCCCACCACTCCGCTTGCGGCGCTTGAACCCTTCCTCGACGAAGAAGGCGAGTGGAACGCTTATCTGCTTCCTTTCGGTATGTACCCCTACACGCTGCCCGACGACGAAAAGGCAATCAACCCCGACACCGAAAAAGCGGCTCTCACTTATGACGAGGACGGACTTTTTGCCCTGTATCAGGTTTATATGAACATGGTTCGCGGCGGCAAAAAGGTGGACTTCACCATTACCAACAAGATGACGGGAGAAGTCATCCACGAGGAATCCTTTGAAAACGTGAGAAAGGCGGGTCTCGGAAGTCCCACGTTCCTTTACAACGGAAACAGTCTCGAAAAGGACGTCGATTTCTATGACCAGCTGCTGCTCACGCCCAGCAAACTTTCTCTTGCCAACAACACGCAGTACACGGCTACCATTACGGGATACGTGGACTACAAGGACGGAATAGTGCCCAACAACACCTATTCCTTCGATTTCAGAATAGACAACGAGTGCTCCGTGCTGACGAAAGTCGAGTATCGTACCGAGATTGAAAGAGACGACAAAGAGAATCCCATACATACCTATATGGATATGTACGTCTATGACAATCAGTATGCGGCGGCGGTTCTTCCCTGCTTTATAACCGGAGAAAACGAAAACGCTACCCTTCAGATGCTGACAAGCCACGCTATTCCCGTAAGAGGAGAGAGGAGAAGCGTAACCAAAGTGTCCTGGGATATAACCGAGTACTTGGATTATGCCGACGAGAATTACGACTTCTTCTTCATACAGCTTACCGACTATGCGCTCAACACCAGTATGTTTGCCGTTACGCTGCCCAGAGACGTTACAGACGTTCAGCTGAAAGAAACCGAGCTGACTCTGAGCGTAGGGGAGCTGTACGAGGTAACTCCCGTTGTCACTCCCGACGACCAGTGGACGGACGGCTTTGTTTGGAGCAGCAGCAACGAAAATGTCGTCAAGGTGCAGGACGGTGAAATTTACGCCGTCGGAAAGGGTACCGCCACTGTGACGGTCGTGGACAAAGACACGCTCCTGAACGACGAACCCCGCTGGGAGGGCGCTGCCACAATCAGGGTAACCGTGCTCGGCGAAGGCGACGAGGGCTATGTCGCGCAAAAAGCTCCCGCATTGGAGGACATGGAAGCTACTTTCTATGAATATCTCTATGCGCACGACAGAGTGGACGACGACGATTGGAATCCCGATTATCCCCGATTCATAACCGGTACGGTAAAGATTTATCCGGGCGAGAAAATCAAAATAGACTATGTCGTGGAGCCTTGGTACATAGATTTGTCCAACTATGACATAGAATGGAAATCCAGCAACACGCGCTATGTTACTTACAGTCAGGACCAGTACGGAAACGACGAAATAACCGCCGTCAAGGAGGGAAGCGCTACCGTTTCCATAACGCTTCGTCCCAAAGCAGGCTCGGGTATATCCGGCGTGCCGTTCTCCGCATATATAAATATCGAAGTGCTTGACCCGTATATAATATCCAACTATGTTCTGACGCGTTATTACGGCGTGGGCGAGCTTATCGACGGCGTTATGACTGCCGAGCTGCCCGACGACGAAATGTACACGGATATAGGCGACGACGCGTTTGTGGGGAACACTTCAATAGAGAAGGTGATTATTCCTCAAGGCGTGGGCAGCATAGGCAAGCGTGCATTTAAAGATTGCAAAAACCTCAAAGAGGTTGTATTGCCCGAGCACGAGACGGCAGGCAAGACGGAAGCTCTTACCACCATAGGCGAAGAAGCATTCTTGGACTGCAAGCTGCTTGCGAAAATCAATATAGGCTCCGGCGAAGGCTGCGCGCCCGTCAATACGATTTTCAGCAGAGCGTTTATGAACTGCAAACGCCTGACAGATGTCGATTTCAGCTCGATAAGCTGGCTTGGCGACAGCGTGTTCGAGGGCTGTGTGGCAATCAAGACGGTCAATATCCCTTACCTTGCGGCGGTCGGAACCAACGCGTTCGGCGGTTGCAGCTCTCTGACCTCTGTCGAGATGAGCGTCAACACGGCTATGGGAGAGGGAATGTTCAGGAACACTTCGCTTACGCGTGTTACCATTCCTCAGAGCAAGATTCCCGCAATGGCTTTCTACGGCTGTTCGAGACTGTCCGAAGTCAACTTTACCGGCGCGGTTACGGAAATCGGCGACAGCGCGTTCAACGGTTGTTCCAATCTTTCCAAAGTGTCCTTCACGGCGGACGCGACGCTTGAAAAAATCGGCGTGAGCGTGTTTGCGGGAGCAAGCAGGCTCAAATCCTTCAACGTGGCAAGCGGAAACGCCAATCTCGTGCTTTCCGACGACAAGGCGGTTGTTTACAATGCCGACCGGACGGAAATCGTCATGATGGCGCCGGGAGTTAGCTACAACGGCTACACCTTTGCTTCTACGTTAAAATCGCTCGGACGCGGCATTTTCAGCGGCAGAACCGAGATAGGCGACCTTGATTTGAGCAACACCTCAATTGAAGTTATCGGCGACTACGCTTTCTACGGTTGCACCGGCTTGACTGAAATCATTTTCCCCGAAACTCTTAAGAGAATCGGCGAAGGGGCTTTCGGAGTCTGTTACAATCTGTTTGAAATCAACATCCCCGCAGGCGTTGAGGTCGGCGCGCGCGCTTACTACAACTGCGTGCAAAGCAACAGCCAAGGTCAGATTGTGAGCGGTCCCAATAAAATTACGATAGGCGACGGCGCCGTTATCGGACAGGAAGCGTTTGCTGTATGCGAGGGAGTTTTCTCGCTCGAACTCGGCAATGACGTTACGCTCGGAGTAGGCGCTTTCTACCTGTGCAGCAATCTTGGCAGAGGAACGGTTGAGCTAGGCAATCTCACGGAAATCCCCGAAGCCTGCTTCGGAATGAATCTGTCGCTTGAAAATATCGACCTGTCCGGCGTCAAGAAAATAGGCGCAAATGCGTTTTCCACCAACTACAACGGTCAGGTGACCGGCGGCTCCCTGACAGAGATTGACCTCTCTTCCGTTGAAGAACTTGGCGATTACGCTTTCTTCGGACAGACGTCGCTGGAAGACGTGACGTTGGGTTCGGAACTCAAAGAAATCAACAAATACGCTTTTGCTTATTGCGTCACTTTGACCGAGATTAATCTCGATAACGTAGAGATAATCAGAGAAGGCGCGTTCTTCAACAACATAGGTTCGGTCAATCTGACGGACACTTATCCCGGCGCAGGTCTGACGGAGCTTGATATGCCCAACTTGCGTATTGTGGAAGCCGGCGCTTTCGAATATGCGATATGGGTTGAAAAGGTCAATATGCCCAAGGTGGAGGAAGTCGGTGAAATGGCATTCTCCGGATTGCTTGCCACCGCAACCGACAGCAGCGGAAATCAGTGGAACGTAATCCTCAGCTCTTTGAAAGAGGTTACGCTGCCTACGGATTCCGAAATAGACGTTGTTTTGAATAACGGCGCGTTCTATTTGTCGGGCAGCCTTGAAACGATTAACTGCGAGAGAGTTGTTTCCATGGGCGACGCTGTGTTTATGTATTGCATGAGCGTCAAGGAAATCAATGCTCCCGAGTGCACGCAAATCGGCGAAATGTGCTTCTACGAAGCGGAAAGCGCTACGAAAATCCATGTTCCTCTTATTGAAGAAGTGCCTGACGGCGCGTTCTTCGGAACGGAAGCTCTTACCTCAGTCGAATTGCCCGACGTTGTGCGTTTCGGCGACGGTGCGTTCAACGGAACCGGTCTCGAAAGCTTTACTTTCACTCAGAAAGAGATTGAGTCGATAGGCGACGGAGTGTTTGCCTATGCCGAAAACCTGCATGAGTTTACCAGAACCGTCAACGGCAAGACGACCGACAGCTTCAATCTCGGCTCCGGATACTTTGTGGAAGACGGCGTACTTTACGGCACGCTGCCCAACGGAGGATATCAGCTGATTTCCTATCCCGCACAGAAGGAGGACAGAGTTTACACCGTTCTCGACAACACTGTGAGAATAGGCACCGGCGCAGGCGCGGGAAGCGCTTATCTCGAAGTTCTCGTGCTGCCCAGAACACTCAAAACCATAGGCGACTCTGCTTTCTATGATTGCGAAAAGCTCAAGACCATAGAGTTCAGGTCGTATCTCATGCCCGAGCTTGAAGGTATCAAGACCAACGACGCTACAAAGGCGTCAAACAACGTCGGAGATATTTTCCAACCCGGAGAAAACATCGTTTACTACAATATGGCGTATGAAGCCGTCTGGTATCTGTACTACAATCTCGGCGGACAGCTGGGAGTTGCCGAAGATATCGTGGCAATCGTACCCGAAAACGGAGTTGGCTATGATAATTGGTTGACAGATGTGTATTTTGACTATATTATTAAAGGTGCGAATGCAAAAGCCGACGAAACCGTTTTTGCGGAAGAGTTGATAAACGCTCTCCCCGGCGTCAGAAACATGACACTCAAAGACGAGACGGCGGTCGTGGCGGCGAGAGCGGCTTACAACGCGATACCCACCGCAGAGCAGAGGTCGATGATTGCTTCGGCATACAACACTTTGGTTGCCGCCGAAGAGAGGATTAAGGAACTTAAAGCAAGTTCTACGAATCCAGGCGAGCCTACCGACCCCGAGACTCCCGTTGTAGACGAAAAGGACGAGACCATCAAAAAGCTGAAAACCACGGTTATCGTACTTGCAATCGTTGCCGGCGTGATTGCGCTTGGTTTCGTGGCTTACGTCGTGTTCGACATTGTCAGGAAGAACAAAGCCGTTTGCGCAGAGGCAAAAGAAGTTGAGGACAAGAAAGAAGAATAAACTTTCCTGAACTTAAACTGTGCTTTGGAATTTCTCCCCCGCAGGACTCAAAGTCCTGCGGCGGGAAGAGGAGAAATAGATGAAAAGCAAAAAATTTCTAATTGTTATTCTGCTTATAGGCGTTTGCCTGCTGTTTGCGGGTTGCAAGCTTCGCGACCACGTGCAAATGGAGGAAAGTGTTCTCGGCGAAGGGTATGACCGCGTGGTTACTCTTGAATTCAACGGCGGCAGTGTGAATCATTACGAATATGTAAAGTATTACTGCAAGAGCGGTACGAAAATCAATGAGCTTCCCTCCGCGTGGTTTCCCACAAGGGTAGGTTACGAAGTTATCGGCTGGTATATCAAACCCTCGGCGGACAGCGACGTTGCCGACATCGACAGCTGGGAAATATGGGACTTCAACACCGACACGGTGACGGAAGACGTAACGCTCGTTGCAAGATGGAGAATGCTGCGCAGCTTTTCTTTCGGATATTATGATTTCATCGCTCCCGAAGAAGGCGGCGAGGCGGTCAAAACCTGGGTGGAAGTCAAAAGCCTGTACAAAGGAATTGACGGAACGGAGTTTATATGCGGAGAAGTGTCTCAAAGCGATTACACCGGAATGAAAAACAAGTTCACCGGCAAGACGCTGCTCAGCGGCTTCAATTCCGAACAGCCTTTCTATGCCGACGAGGCGTTGACGCAGGAGCTTGACTTGGGAAGCCTTGCTCACCCGGTCACCACCGAATCCGACCTTTCGGAAGATATGAGCAACGTGGTATACAGAATTTACTGCAAGTATCTTGAAGGAACCTGGACTATTCTTGATTCCGAATCGAAAGTGTCGCTTGGCAACGGAAATTATTATCTTGTGGACGACGTCACTCTCAAGACGGAGAATTTGTATATCAACAACGATATGGAGCGTGACGATTGCACTGTTTTCAATCCTTCGCTCAGATTTACCGGCACGATAAAGGGCAACGGTCACAAAATTATATTCAAAGAGCCTTTACAGCCCGTTTATCAGCGTCAGAGCACTCTGTTTATAGGATTTTTCGGAGTTCTGGACGGAGCGACGATTGAGGATGTGACTTTTGAGGGCATGAACATGAATATAGCTTTGCCTTCGGGCAGCAATGAGAGCATAAGGTTCGGTTTCCTTGCGGGAAATATAATAAACTCTACGCTCAAAAACGTCACGTTAAGCGGCACGCTCACCATTGAGAACACCGAGGGCAACAACGGTATCAGGGAATTGATAAACAGTGACGTGTGGTTCGGACAGAAAGACGAAGCGACGGTTGTGGAAGGATGCAATTTCGATATAGACGTAACCGACAATCGTCAGAGTAAAACTTAAACTTTAAGCGTTGAGCTTTTAGAATAAATTTCAAAACGGAGGTTTCAAAATGAAAAAACTCAGACTCACAAGACTTTTGGCTGTGATTCTTGCGCTTATCATGGTGCTTCCTCTCTTTGCGGCTTGCAAGAAGAAAACATATGATAATGAAAAAGACCAGCTGGTTGTCGGACTTGAAGAGCCGGACGGCGTTTTCAACAGTTTCTTCGCAACGTCGGGAAACGACACCACGGTTGCCGGTACGGTTGCCGCCAGCATGATAAGCATGGACAAAAACGCTAAAATCGTTTGCGGACCCGAATATCCCAGCGTGGCGTTGGACTTCATGTCGAAAGTTACTTACGACCCCAACAATCCCAATTCGACTACTGTTCAGGACGGCGTAACCTACACGGATTATTATTTCGTGCTTAAAAACAAGGTCAAGTTCAGCGACGGAACGCCTTTGACCATGAAAGACGTTCTGTTCACCTATTACGTTTATCTGGATACTTCTTACATAGGTTCCAGCACGATGTATTCGACTGATATTATCGGTCTCCAAGCATACAGAACCCAGACCGAGGACGAAAATGCTCAGGAAAACCTCGACAATCAGATGATGCAATCTGCCGTTCAAAGACGCAGCGCCCTTGTTGAAGCATACAAAGATATAAAACTGAACGACTATAACGACAACCTTACCGCAGCGGGTCTGAAAGACGAAATGACCGTTACTGTGGACGCGGACGGCGTCAGACATTATAGCCTTAAAAGCGCCATGCGTGACAAAATCAGAGAGCAGTATCCTGCTACCGAAGACACCGAGTATGAAAAAGGTCTGGATCTCGCTGCCGACTACGAATATGTCGCTCAGACTTTCTATGAGGAATTGGAGACGGATTACAGCAACAATATGGGCGCCTGGGATACAGACGACCTCCGCGACCTCATACTCAACGACACTCAAATGTTCCTCTATGCGGAAGGATTTATTCAGGACGAACTGAACGATCAGGGACAGTGGAGACCTTCTAAGGATCACCAGTACAGAGATTGGACCGACGATAGAAAAGACGAAGCCATCCGTATGGTTTTCACAAACAAAATGCCGGTCGAGTTTGAAAGCATAGTCACCGAGTGGGCGACCGCCATGACTGTTTTGGAGCAGTTCAAGGCTGAGGCTTACACGTTCTATCTGGATGCAAACAAAGGCAATGTGCCCAACATCAAAGGCATAACCTGGAACAAGCAGTGGCTTGCCGACGACCCCGCTTCCGTTTATCTCGATACCGATATGCTTCCCGATTCCGAAATACTCAACAAGGAAGCAAAGACGATAACAATCACCAACGACAACGGCGTCACCACCACTTATCCATTGGCTGAGTACGATGCAAACGGAAACGTCGTCAGCGGTTACGAGGTTATAAAAATCCGTATAAACGAGGTTGACCCCAAGGCGGTGTACAACTTCTCCATTTCTCCCATGCCCATGCATATCTATTCGCAACAGGAGCAAATCAACGAGTGGGACGGACTGACCAATTTCGGCGTCAAAATGGGAGACGTCAACTTTATGGCTGACATGAGAAAAATCACCATACCTGTCGGTGCAGGCGTTTATCAGGCGTCCAATGCCGCGGGTACGGTTACCGGTTCCGCTCTCAAATATGAGGACTTCTACACCGGCTCATCCGTTTACTTTGTAAGAAACGAGTATTTCTATACTCTGTTCAGCGGTTGGGACCCTGCGACTCAGACGGAAATATACAAGAAGAGAGATATGTCCAAGCCCGACGAGTTTGCTTATGTCACTTGTTCCGAAGAGGACGCAAAGTCCAACAACGCGAAAATTAAACGCTATCACTACTATGTAATCAACTCCATGAAAATGTATTCTTCATTGCTGGCGGGCAGTATGCATTATGCCGCTCCTTCCGCAAAACAGGATACGATAAACGACCTTAACACAAACAAAAAGGTCAGAAAAGAATTTGACTATATCACCGTCGACAATCTCGGTTACGGCTACATCGGTATTAACGCCGGACAAAAAGGATTGGAAAACGTCCATGTAAGAAGAGCGATAGCTCATGCGATAGACCTTGACCTGTTCCTCAACTATTATCCCGGCGGACTTGCAAGCATTATTTACCGCGGTATGTCGTCCGTGAGCTGGGCTTATCCCGAGGGATTGACGGAAGCTTATTATCCTTACGATAAGACGGAGACTAAGAGCAAGATAAAGTCTGAACTCGATTTGGCTGTTGCCGACAATTATCTTACGACAGACGGAGACACGTATTACTACGGCGGAAAACCGCTCAAACTGACCTTTACTATATCCGGCGACACTCAGGACCACCCCGCTTATCAGGTGCTTTACAACGCGGCTGAAATACTCAACAACAACTTCGGCACCGATATCACCGTCAAAACGGATATCTCCGCTTTGAGAAAGCTGGCTACGGGCAGTCTGCAAGTGTGGGCGGCGGCGTGGAGCTCCACGGTCGACCCCGATATGTATCAGGTTTGGCACAAGGATTCCAAAGCAACAAGCGTTTGGAACTGGGGTTACAGAGAAATTCTTAACGATTCAAATGCCAATTTGTTCTCGTTTGAAAGAGGAGTTATCGATACGCTTTCGGATTATATAGAAGAAGCTCGTACAATGCTCGAACAGAATGCGAGAGCTGTTATTTACGAGATGGCGCTCGAACAGGTAATGGAGCTTTGCGTTGAAATACCGACATATCAGAGAAAGAATCTGTATGTTTTCAACAAAAATGTTATAGACGCAGACACTTTGCTTACCTCCGAAGACCCTAATTCCGTACAGCAGGTCACTCCTTATCAGGACCCTATGAGCAGAGTCTGGGAAGTAAGTTTTGTAAATCAAGACTGAACGATGCCTGATTTATAAAAATTATGCGGGGGAGGGATACCTGCTCTCCCCCACGTAAAATTAAGGAGCATATATGTTCAAATACATAGTCAAAAGATTGCTGCTTTCAATATTGATTTTGTTGGGTATTTCAATTATACTTTACATTTTAATCAGGCTCATGCCCGACGATTTCGTAAGCAAGCAGATACAGAATATTGTTGCGGGAGGAAGCGAGGTCACTCAGGAAATGATTGACGCCCTTTATGAAGCGTACGGACTGAACGGTACGTGGGCAGAGGGTTACATCAATTGGCTGGGGAACTTTGTGACCGGAAACTGGGGAGATTCCTTTGTTTACGCCCGTCCCGTCGCCGACGTTATCGGTCAGTTTATGTGGATATCCTTCGGCATCTCCGCCGTTTCGTTGGTATTCCAATTTATTATTGCAATTCCTTTGGGAGTGACTGCCGCTACTCACCAGTACGGAGTCGTTGACTATACGGTTACCGTTCTCGTTATCATCGGTATATCGTTGCCCGCGTTCTTTTTCGGCAAATTTTTGCTGACCATTTTCGGCAAGGGCTACGGCGGTCTTGAAATTCTGCCTTCGAGCGGTTTGAAAGATACGACTCAGACTCTTACCGGTTTTGCCAAATTCGTGGATTTGATTTATCACTTGATACTTCCTATGTTTGTTTTGACCATTCTTTCGGTCGGCGGACTTATGAGACATACGAGAACCAATATGCTCGAGGTTTTAAATTCCGACTACATAAGAACTGCGAGAGCCAAAGGTCTGTCCGAAAAGAAGGTCGTCTACAAGCATGCTTTCAGAAATACAATGATTCCGTTGGTCACAATGCTTGCGGGTACTCTTCCCGGATTGTTCGGCGGCGCTATGATTACGGAGCAGGTGTTCAATTTGGACGGTATCGGAAACAAGGCTTACAGAGCTATGATTGACGGCGACATACCGTTTACAATGTCTTACAATATGTTTATTTCCATTATGACCGTTTTGGGCGTGTTGCTTTCCGACTTGGCATACGGTCTGGTTGACCCCCGCGTCAAGATTGGAAAATAGGAGGATTGAAATGGAAGAAAAAGATAAGAATTTAGTTCAGGAAACCTCCGAAAACGCCACATTGAATGAACAGATGGAGGAGGAGAGAGAGTTTCTTTCCGACAAGGCAAAAATCATGTCACCGGGCAGACTTGTGGCAAAAAGATTTTTCCGTTCCAGACTGTCGGTTGTCGGTTTGGTAATACTTATCGCGCTTTACGTATTGAGTTTTGTCGGACCGTGGTTTACGGGTTATCATTACAGCGAAATAGACCAGAATCCCGGAAATATAAAATATTCCTTTAATTATGTTTCCGACGGAGACTACTATCTGATTCTTGAGGACATTCCAACACAGAACATAAACGACCCCCCCAGCTCCAAACATTGGCTGGGCACCGACGGCAAAGGTCGCGACGTGCTGACCAGAACGTTCTGGGGAGGAAGAATATCCATGACGCTGGGCTTTGTCGTTATTTTGTTGGAAGGCATTATCGGAATTGTGCTTGGCGGGATTGCCGGCTATTTCGGGAAATGGGTTGACCAGCTCATCATGCGTATAGTGGATATATTTATGTGCGTCCCCACATTTCCGATTATGCTGATTGCCGGTACCTTGCTCGACGCTTATGAAATAAACGGCATGTCGCGTATTTACTGGCTGATGCTTGTTCTGACGATTTTCGGCTGGTCGGGCATTGCCCGTTTGGTGCGCGGTCAGATACTCATGTTGAGAGAGCAGGAGTACATGATTGCGGCGGAGGCGACGGGGCTGTCCACGTCAAGAAAAATATTCAAGCATCTGATTCCCAACGTCATGCCGCAGCTTATTGTTTCCATGACGATGGGACTGGGCGGAATTATTATTTCGGAAGCCACTCTCAGCTATCTGGGACTCGGCGTTCAGGAGCCTTACGCTTCCTGGGGAACAATGATAAATGCCATCAAGGATATGGAAAGCGAGGTTTATCAGATTGCGTATCAATGGATTCCGCCCGGAATCTGTATCATACTCGCTGTGCTTGGCTTCAACTTTGTAGGCGACGGCTTGCGCGACGCTTTTGACCCGAAAATGAAGAGGTAACGGTTATGGATGAAAAGAAAAATAAAAATAATCTGGAAGTAACTGAGACCGCGGAGGAAAAGGTAGAAAAGGCGGGCGAACAGACTGAGCAGGAAGAAAACTTCTTCAAAAAGACCTGGAACAGGGTGCGTAAGCTGTTCAAAAAGGACGAGGAAGTCAGCAAGCATTACATTTCCGCCAAGGAATCCCGCCGCATATCCAAAGAGAACCTCAAAATTACTTTGGAGTTTGAAAAGAAAAAACGCAGAAAAAACGTGCCCGAGAGCGAGTATCTCACGGAAATGAAAGACCCGCAGAATGTCGTTGAGTTTGACGACCTTCACACCTACTTCTTTACGGACGTGGGTGTGGTCAAGGCGGTTGACGGCGTTTCCTTCAATATACCCAAAGGGAAAATCGTCGGCGTTGTCGGCGAATCGGGCTGCGGCAAGAGCGTGACTTCGCTTTCGCTTATGCAGCTTGTTCAGGCGCCTCAGGGGCAAATTGTTTCCGGCTCCATTCGTTTTGAAGGAACGGATTATTCTTACGACGAAAAACGCAACAAGATTCCCATTTACAAGCTGGATGAAAACGGAAATCAGGTTTTTGACGAAAAGGGAAAGCCCGTGATTGAAACAAACGAGTTCGGCGTTCCTCAGTACAAAACCGAGCGCAAGGTTTTCGACATAGCCAAAATGCCCAAATACGAAATGCACCGTATCAGGGGCAATTTGGTCGCCATGATTTTCCAAGAGCCTATGACAAGCTTAAATCCCGTTTTCACAATCGGAAATCAGCTTGACGAGGTGACTCTGCTGCACGTTGAAGGCGCGACGAAGGAATACGCCAAAAAGCGCAGCATAGAAATGCTTGAGCTTGTCGGCATAGCCATGCCGGAAAACATTTACAAGCGTTATCCGCACGAGCTCAGCGGCGGTATGCGGCAGCGCGTTATGATAGCCATGGCGCTTATCTGCAATCCCGAGCTTATCATCGCGGACGAGCCTACGACGGCTTTGGACGTCACTATTCAGGCTCAGATTCTCGACCTGCTGCGCGAAATCAAGAACAAAATAAACGGCAGCATCATGCTGATAACTCACGACTTGGGCGTTATTGCCGAAATGGCGGATTACGTAGTTGTCATGTATGCCGGCAAGGTGATTGAACGCGGCACCGCTCTGGAAATTTTCCAAAATCCTTTGCATCCTTACACTATGGGACTGCAAAAGAGCAAGCCTGCCGTAAACAAAAAAGTGGAAAGGCTTTACAATATTCCCGGACAGGTGCCTAACCCTGTCAATATGCCGTCCTATTGTTATTTTAAAGACAGGTGCGACAAGTGCATAGGCAAGTGCAACGGCGAATATCCTCCCATGATACAGGTTACGCCTACGCACAGCGTTTCGTGCTATCTCTACAACGAGAACAAAAAGGAGGGTGAGTAAGATTATGGAAGAAAAGAAAAATCAAGCCCTCAACGACGCTGTTGAGAATGAAGAAAATGTTGCGGTCGCCGCCGAAAGCGGCCCTGCCTCCGACGACCTGTGCCTGACAGATGAGGAAAAGGGAAAGTTGCTAGTTGTAAGAAATCTCAAAAAATATTTTCCGCTTAAAACGGACTTTTTCGGCAGACCTCTGTCTTACGTACGCGCTGTCGACGACGTTTCGTTCACCGTTGAAGCCGGCAAAACGATAGGTATAGTCGGCGAGTCCGGATGCGGCAAGACGACTATGGGGCGCACAATTCTGCGTCTGCACAGCGTCACCGACGGTCAGGTTATTTTTGACGGAAAAGACATAAGCAAGCTAAAACCCAAAGAGCTGCGCGCGTTGCGTCCTCAGATTCAGATGATTTTCCAGGACCCGTATTCCAGTCTTTCGCCCCGTATGCCGGTCGGCGAAATCATAGGAGAAGCGGTCAGAGAGCACAACATTGTGCCAAGAGAGCAGTATAGGCAGCACATTCTCGACACGATGAAGAAGTGCGGTTTGCAGACTCACTACTTTGAAAGATATCCGCACGAGTTCAGCGGCGGTCAGCGCCAGCGTATCTGTATTGCGCGCGCGCTTGCCTTAAAGCCCCGTCTTGTCATCTGCGACGAGCCTGTTTCGGCGCTCGACGTGTCCATTCAGGCACAGATAATAAATCTGCTGGAAGATTTGCAGCGCGACATGAATCTCACTTATATATTTATTTCGCACGACTTGTCCGTCGTGGAGCATATAAGCGATTATGTAGGCGTCATGTATCTGGGCAGCATGGTGGAGTACGGACCGAAGGAAAAGATTTTTTCAAATCCTATGCATCCTTATACAAAAGCTCTGTTCTCGGCTGTGCCCGTGCCCGACCCGACCGTCAAAATGAACCGTATCATACTAAAAGGCGACATTCCGTCACCCGCGAATCCGCCTTCGGGCTGCAAGTTTCATACCCGTTGTTCGGAATGTATGGATATCTGTTCCAAGGTTGCGCCCAATTACATCGAGTACGAAAACGGTCACAAGGTCGCCTGCCATCTGTATTCGCAGAATATCGGCGGCGTTGAGTCGGACCAAACGACCGCTGCCGAAACGAGCGAAAACGCTTAATAAAACTTACTTTAAAGCCCCGTGTTCAGCGGGGTTTTTTATTTCCCGGAATCGTTTTGTAAACAATAAAATCCGTTGATTATTTGAAAATCCTTACGGTTGATTTCGCGAGGTTTGAGACTGAATACGTAGCTGTGGTCGAAATCCGGAAAGTTAGTTGGTTGTTTCGTAAAATAAGTTCGCGTCTTGAAAAATTCGATATTTAAGGGGCGCTCCCGATAGGGGAGCGCCCCTTTCAGCCTGCCCTGAAAAAATTCCGCATGAGAAAAAACAAAATCGGATTAAACCTGAAAAAAATTTTGCTGCAAGGATTGTTTTAGGGAAAAAATATGTAACGGTTTGATGTTTAAGCCAATCGAGCAGGCTAATGAAATTATTTTACAATTATTATTGGACAATTGTACAAATACATTTGAGTATGTTTGAAAAAATTTTGGTGTAGAATATGCACGGACTTTAACTTGATTTTGATTGATTATAATTGTTTATGCTTCGGAGAGTTTGGGCAGGGCTATGCCAAATCTCTATTGGGCTTCTGATTCCAAACGCCTGTCTGCTGCTTTAAAGCGCAAACAGGCGTTTGCTTTTTTTGTTTATACTTTTTGACATTGCGAAAATATTTGTTTTTAAATTTTTTTCAAATTTATGAGTGTGTTGAAAAAAGCAAAAACCATGCTGTATGGAATAATAGATTTTCCGCTTTGATTTGAGTGACGGCGTTTTTTCGGCGCGCAAGCATTGCAAGCCTTGAAGGCTGCACGGTACGGGAGTGGGTGTCAAATATCGCTTAATTGACGGTTGGAAAAGCGTTCAATCGTCTCTGTTTTCAAGTCCAAGCAAATATCCCGCCTTGACGTTGAAGGCGAGCGCAAGGTTTTTGAGATACGTTGCTTTGGGCTCGTTTTGACCTTTTTCCCAAAAATCGATTGCTTTTTGAGTTACGCCTACTCTTTGCGCGAGCGCCTTTTGCGAAAGAAAATTTTCTTCTCTGAGTTCTTTAATCCTGCTGCTTAAAATTTCCATCCCGAATATTTTAGTAGAAACCTACTTGAAAAGTCTTGACAAAGTAGAATTCTATTATTATTATAAGTTTATCTTGATTTTTTCATAGACTGAGAATAATCGACAAAATCATGAATAATACCCGAATAAATGATTAAGTCATTTATTGCATATAAGTCATAATATATTAAAACGGCATGTTTTTTTATGTTGAAATGTCGCAGTTTGACACCGTGTGAAATTCCGACGAAAGCGGCTCCTATTGATGTAAATCAAACGCGGAAAGCGTTTTAAATATCGAGGAGGTAAATCCTATGGCTAAAAAGAAACGGTTTTTGTTGCTGCTACTCGTTTGCGTGGCGGCGGCTGTGCTGCTCGCGCTGGGCGGCTGCAAGCCGAAACCTATCGAGGAAGGTCCGGAAACGGGCGTTTACTATTGTGACGCCGACGGAGAGGAGTATCAAATTGTCTTAAACAGCGGCAGCAGATTTTCCTTCGTTGTAAAAGGGGACAACAAGTCGGGAACATACGTTCTTGAAAACGGAGTTCTTACCCTGACTTTTCTCAAAGAGGAAGACGGGCAGCTCGCCGCATCGTATTCTGACGGCGGGATTGAGCTGACGTACAAGGGGGAGCGGCTTGTATTTCTGCCCAAAATTACCTATACGGTGACCTTCGACACCGACGGAGGAAGCGCGGTGCAATCGGTCTCCGTGGTAAACGGAAGGACTGTTGACAGACCTGTCGCGGAGCCGCAAAAGACGGATTGTGTTTTTGTCGGTTGGTATAGCGACAAAAACTTTACCCGACCTTACGATTTCGGTTCCGCAATCGTCTCCGACACAACCGTTTACGCAAGATTTGCCGCGGTAGTTCACGGACAGTCGGAGTACGCCGTGACTTTTGATTTGAATTACGACGGCGGCAAGCCGAGCGAAGCGGAGACTGTCGGCGGCAAGCTGCTTGAAGTTCCGTCGCCCGAGCGCGAGGGATATATATTCAAGGGCTGGTGGATAAGTATGTACGAGGACAGAGACAGACTGTCCTATATGTACGCGGACGGAATGGTTTTTTGCGAGGACACCACGCTTTTCGCCCTCTGGCAGGAAAAGGGAAGTGCGGCTTTGCCTTTGGTTTACGTCAGCGCAGAGGGTGTTTCCTGGGACGGCGCGGGCACGGCGGTCAGGCTTAAAGTAGTCAACCCGCTGGGCGCAGTCATTGTCGACGAAACTATCGGCGCGACGGCGGGCAGCTCCAAAAAGCTGGATTTTGCCAACGGCATTGCAGGCGACTATGAAATCACGCTCACCGCGGGCGACGTCACGGTTTCAAGATACTACAAAAACAAGGCGCTCAACAGAGTGTCCGATTTTTCCGTTGCGGACAACGGATTGCTTGTTTGGCGTCCCGTGCCCAATGCGACGAGATATTTCATCGACGTCGTGTGCGGCGACGAAAATCACGTTCACACTCATTTTGACAACGGCGCTTCCGTATATTTCGATTTTTCAAACTGCAAAATGCTTCCCGAAGGCATTGAGTTTGTTGTTACCGCTACTGCGGAGGGCTATGCTTCGTCCGTTTCGAGAGCGTTTGTCTATCTGCGCAAGCTGCCCGTCGTAAGCGGTCTGCATCTCGACACGGAGAGCGACCTCTTGGTGTGGGACGCGCTTGACGACGCTTCGGATTATACCGTGTCGGTAAACGGAGGCGCGCCCGTATCCACGGGAGGCAGAAACAGTTTCAGCCTCAAAGAATATTCCGGCGAAATTTCCGTCGCCGTGCGCGCGTATACGCCGGGTTTCGTTCCTTCGGACGAGGCGACGTTTGTCTTTGAAAAAAATCAGCTTGCCACTCCGTCGGGTATTGTCGTATCCGCCGACAGGATAAGCTGGAACGACGTTGCCGACGCTACGTCGTACATAGTGAGCATCGACGGCAAAAACTTCGAGACTGACGAGACCTGCCTGCCGTTTTCGGACACCGACGTTGCATGGTCGAAGGGCGGATATTATTCCCTCAAAATCAAGGCTGCGGGAGAATCCGAATCCAAGTGGAGCGACGAAACGGTTTTCGGCTGGCAGACGCAAGCTACAAACCTGCGCTATTTCAGAAACGTAATTTCCTGGGACTATGTCGCGGGCGTTTCCTCCTATGAAGTGAGGATAAACGGCGGTTCTGCTTTCGGTGTTGCGGGCGGAGTCAACTTCGCCGAGATAAAACTGACCAAAGCGGGCGAAAACCTGATAGAGGTCAGATGCGCGGACGAAAACACCGAGGACGAAAGCGAGCCGGTTTGGACTTCTCTCAAGGTGTGGGCGCATACGTTGAGCTTGGACGCTATGGGAGGCGAAGCGGTCGCCCCGCTTTATCTGGCGGTGGGCGACAAGGTGGAGCTTGCCGAAACAAGCAAAACGGGCTACGACTTCGGCGGCTGGTACAACAAAGAGGGCGGAGCTGCGGCAAACGGCGCGGAGTTTTCCGAAGAATATTTCCCGTTCAACGCCGACGTTGTTCTCTATGCAAACTGGGTTGCCCACGTTTATACGATAACTCTCGACTGCGGCGAGTTCGGCACGGTAGACGGTCAGCGCACGCTTACCGCAGAGGTGGCTTACGGCAGTGATTTTGTTCTGCCCGTGCCCGACGTCAATTACGAAATAAAGGTGTTTACGTATTGGTGCGCGAGCGCCGACGGCTACGGCGTCGCGTACACGGACTCCGAAGGCCGCAGCAGGATAAAATGGTCCCACACTTCGGAAGACATCGTTCTTTACGCTTATTACGTCGACGCAATCGATTACGTCAGAGACGGCGACGGTTACGCCGTCAAGGCGGGACCGAGAATCTCGCAGGTTACCCATCTTATTATCCCCGCGACGTACACTCCCGTGCCGACGGACGAAAATCCCAATCCCGAAACGCTAAAAGTGGTTTCTATTCAGGACTATGCGTTTCTCAACTGCACCAAGCTTGTGAGCGTAAGCATTCCCAACACGGTAAGGACAATTTCTTTGACCGCGTTTGACGGATGCAGATATATCGAGCGTTATGAAGTGCGTGAAATCGAGGGGGAAATCGACCCAGTTTACTTCGCGCAGGAGGGCACGCTTCTTTACAGAAACATCGTCATGCAGGGAGAGGTGGAAATAGCTCTCGTGCCCGCGACGTTTACCGGAAGCTACCGCATACCCGACGCGGTGACAAAAATAACGCAGAACGCTTTTGCCAAAACCAAGCTGGAAGAAATCATCGTTCCCGCTTCCGTCAAGACGGTTGCCCGCGCATCGTTTTCAAACAGCACGACGCTTAAATCCATTGTTTTCGAGCAGTCGATAACGGAGGAAATTCCGCTTACCATGAGCGACGGAGCAATCGTTTCCTGCACCGCGCTTGTAAATCTCACGCTGCCCGCAAGACTTAAAAAGTTTGAAAAGGCAGAGCACGAGATTTTTTCGCTGTTCGGAAAACTTGAAAATATAAACATCGTCGGCTCCTTCGACAACGCAGCCTATTCGTCAATCGACGGAGTGCTGTTCAACGCGGCAAAGGACACCCTGCTTTATTATCCCGCCGCGCACAACAAGGACAGCGGCGTTTACACGCTGCCGACGGCGGCGCTCAACATTGCCGAAAGGGCGTTTTATACCAACCCGTCTTCAACCAAAATCAAGAGTACGGTCAAAGAGGTGTATTTACACGCCAACGTCCGCACGATAGGGGCGGAAGCGTTTGCGGAGTGCGACAGTCTGACAAAGGTTGTTTTTGTCGCGAGCGAGCGCCCCGCAGGCACAATGGTTATCGGCAGAAGGGCTTTCGCCGATTGTTCCAAGCTTGCCGAGCTGGTTTTTGAAGAAAGCGGGACAATGACAAGAGTTACGGAAACGACGGAACAAGGAGAAAAGGTCAGCTTTAAATTCGAATATACCAAAAGCTGCGGCGTTGCCCAAATCGGCGAGGAGGCGTTTGAGGGTTGCTCTTTGCAATCTCTGCTGCTGCCGTCCACGCTCACGGCGATAGGCAAAAACGCCTTTGCCGACAACTCGAAACTTAACGACATAGATTTAAGCCACGTGCGTTCAGACCTGCAATTCGGCGAATACGTGTTCAGAAACTGCCGTATGCTGGAAAGCGTGGAAATCCCCGACAATGTGGGGTATATACCCTTCAATTCGGTGTTTTACAACTGCACCAAGCTTAAAAGCTTTGTTGTAAGCCCCGACAATCCAAACTATTACGCGGACGAACAGGGGGTGCTTTACAACGCCGACGTGACCGAAATCGCTTATTATCCCGAAGGACTGACGGGCGACTACGTTATACCTGATACTATCAAGGTTATCGGCGGCGGCGTGTTTATCGGCGAAGCCAATATGGTTAAAATTACCATACCCGCAAGCGTTGTCAACATAGGCAACGGCGCGTTTGAAAGCTGCGTCAATCTTTCGGAGGTGTTGTTCGTTGAGGGAGAGGAGCTTCTCACCATAGGCGACAAGGCGTTTTACCGCTGTACGGCGTTAAAGAGCATCAAATTGCCCGAGCGTACGCTGTCATTGGGCGAAAACTGCTTCGACGGAAGCGGCCTGTCCGATATAGATTTCGGCGGAGTCCGCACAATAGCGGCAAACGCTTTCGGCAACACCAAGAGCTTGTCCGTCCTCACAATACCCGCGTCGGTGACGGAAATAGGCAAATCCGCCTTCCGCAGCTCTGCAATTTCCGAAATCAAATTCGCTCCGAGGGCGACGGGGAAGGAAGAAACGCCTTTTGAACCTCTCAAATTGGGCGAAAGCGTATTCACATACTGCGCGTCGCTCAAAAAAGCGACTTTTCCCGACGGACTGACGAGCATACCAGACTCCACGTTCTACAACTGCGCCGCGCTCACTTATGTTTACGTACCCAAAACCGTTGCCAACGGCGACGACGTGGTTGCGGGGGTAAGCGGCTTTGCGCGCGCAATCGGTCCGCGTGCCTTCTATCACTGCGAAAGCCTTGCCGAAATCGAGTTCGGGCTTGGCGGCACGGGCGACCTTTCCTTTGCGGAAAGAGCTTTCTGGGGCTGCACGTCGCTCAAAACTCTCAATCTGCCCAACAGACTGCGCGGAGTGGAAAACGACTACGACGCTTTTCAGTTCGGGCTTAAACTCGCGGGAGGTTTAAGCAATCCCAACGCCGTCATGTGTTTCAGCGAATACAACGGACGCGACTGCGCCGCAGTCGAAAGCATAAACGTGGAGGAGGGAGGTCTTTACTTCTCCTCTTACGACGGAGCGCTGTATACGGCAGGCAGAAAGATGCTTGTGTTCTGCCCGCAGCAAAAGTCCGGCACGATAACAATCGCCAAAGAAGCGGAGACTTTCAGAGTCGGCTGCTTCTGGAACTGTCAGATTCTCTCCGCAATAGAGTTCGAGGAGGGAGGAACGGCGGATTTCGAGTTGCCGTCGGTAAGCGGCAGCTTCACCTATACGTTGGACGGTATCTTCTACAACTGTTACAGTCTTACCTCCATAGCTTTCCCCGCGCGTCTCGTAAAAATAGGCGACAACGCGCTTTATTGGGGCGAGGTGATTGCGGGACGCTCGAATCATAACATTTCCGTCGTGACGTTTGCACCGGACTGCCGACTGAACGAAATAGGAAAAAGCGCGTTCAAAAACTGCAAAATTAAGGAAATAGAGCTGCCCGCAAGCGTTGCGAAATTAGGCTCAAAGCCCTTTGAGGGGTGCAGCATAGCGCGGCTTGTGGTGCCCGACAGCCTTGCGTCGGACGGTTTTACCGACCTTGTGGCGGGCATATCGGGACTCAAAAGCATCGAGTGCCGTTCTACCTGCAAAAATTTCACGACGGTTGACGGAGCGCTTTTCTCGAAAGACGGAACGGAGCTGGTTTTCTGCCCCGCCGACAAGGTCGCGGAGGTTTACACCGTGCCTGCCGAGGTGCGGAAGATAGGCGATTACAGTTTCAAGGACAATGTAGGCGTCAAATCCGTCGTGTTTGCCGACGCGGACAAAGATTTGGAAATCGGTCAGTACGCTTTCCAAAATTCGTCAATAGAGTCCGTGACTCTGCCCGACAGACTTGTTTCGATTGCGCTGTACGCGTTTTCGGGCTGCGCGTCTCTCAAAACCGTGACTTTCGGAGACTCGTGCAAATTGTCGACGATAGGAAACAGTGCGTTTGAAAAGTGCGCGTCTCTCACGGAAATATCGCTTCCCGACCTGACGACAAGCATAGGCGCTTATGCGTTTGCCGAGTGCTCGTCGCTTAAAAACGTCAATTTCAGCGAAAACAGCCAGCTAATCAACATCGGTCAAAACGCGTTCAGAAGCTGTGCGGCTCTTGTCGAATTTACCGCGCCCAAGACGCTGGTAAACCTCGGCAAGCCTTCGACGACGGACACGGTGCTCGTGACCACGTCGTCCTACACGTTCTACAACTGCAAGTCGCTTAAAAAAGCGGATTTGTCCTCCTGCGCTGTTGAAAACATTGCGATGTATACTTTTGAATCGTGCGACGCGCTTGAAACGGTTTTGCTGCCGCAGGGGCTCAAAGGCATAGGACAGTATGCGTTCAGAAATTGCGTCAAACTCAGCGAAATATCGTTGCCCGAAGGGCTTGTTACGTTGAACGCTCAGGCATTTTCGGGGTGCGGTCAGTATTTTGAAAAGACGGGACTCAAAACGGGACTTAAATCGATAACCGTTCCGTCTACGGTGACGACGATAGGAAAATCCGTCTTTGAAAATTGCGCCGCTCTCGAAGAAGCAACGGTAAAGAGCACGAATGTCGGCGAAAATATGTTTTTAGGGTGCGTCTCCCTCAAAAAAGTAACCATAGGAGCGGAGACGGAAAGCATAAAGGCTCTTGCATTTTCCGGCTGCAAATCTCTTGCCGAGGTCAATATGCAAAGCAATGTGCTTGCCGAGATAGGAAAGGGCGCTTTTCAGAACACGGCGATTACTCAATTTACCGTTCCCGATACGGTAGACACGCTCGGAGCGGGCTCGGCGTCCTCAACGGGCGCAAAGGACGGCATTTTTTACGGGTGCAGTCAGCTTGCAACCGTCACAATCGGAATAAACGTCGAGACAATTCCCGACTGTATGTTTGCCGACTGCGAGTCGCTTTCGTCCGTAGTGTTCAAGGAAAACGGCAAGGTTAAAATGATTGGCAGAATGGCGTTTTTCAACTGCCGTTCTCTCAAAGAGATTGTTCTGCCGTCAACGCTCACTCAGCTGGGCTACACGGGCGCGTCTTACACGTCGTCGACTACTTATGTCAGTACATTCGAGGGCTGCGAGTCGCTGCTGTCAATCAGTCTGCCCGAGGGCGTCACAAAAATAGGACAGGGACTGTTCAAAAACTGCACGTCGCTGGAAAAGGTGACATTTGCAGCCAATACGCTCGGTTTTATCGCATCCAATGCGTTTTTCGGCTGTTCGTCGCTTGAAGAGTTTGTTTTCCCCGCCAATGTGGAGTCAAATTTCACTTTGGGCGCAAGCGCGTTTTCGGGTTGTTCGTCGCTTGAAAGCATTACCCTGCCCGACAACGTCAAGACAATACCCGACAACGCGTTTCTCGACTGCGTTTCCCTTGAAACGGTGCTTATGCGTTCCGATGCGGCGGGCACGGTGGGAGCAAGCGCGTTTGCAGGCTGCGTCAAACTTAAAAACGTGACGCTTTCCGACGGAATCACCCAAATCAAGCAAAAAGCTTTCCTGAACTGCGCCGCGCTTGAACAAATAACTCTGCCGCAAAGCCTGATTAAGCTTGGCAACGGCTCGACGACAAGCAACGCCGGTTACGGCAACGTATTTGAAAACTGCGTTTCCTTAAAGGAGATAACGCTGCCCGAAGGCGTCAGCATAATAGACGTCGCCACCTTCAAAAACTGCGAGTCGCTTGCAAAAGTGACGGTAAGCGGCGCTCTTACTCTGATAAGGGAGGACGCCTTCGAGGGGTGCGGCAACGTCAAATTTTGTGTCGCGGACGGCAACGTCAAAACCGAGATAGAGGACAACGCCATATATGCCGAATATACCGACTCCTTCTATTTACTGAACGACAAAGGTACAGGCACGACTTCCAAAAAGATTACCGGCACGGCTCTCGTGCATTATTTCGGCAAAGAGACGACGCTGACGGTAAGGGACGGCACGGAAATCGTCGCAAGGGCTGCGTTGAGGAACAATTCCGTTGTTGAGGAAGTGGTTTTGCCCGCGTCGGTGAAGTATATCGACGACTTTGCGTTTGCCGGCTCCGCCGTCGGAAAAATCAATCTCGAAAACGTGGATTATATCGACGGAAACGCTTTTGAGGGGTGCGCGCGGCTGACTACCGTGACGCTCACTGCGGAGGTTGTTTACTCCAAAGCGTTCCTCAATTGCACGGGGCTTGAAGAAATCAAGCTTGACGGCACAAAATTTATCAATATGTATGTATTTCAGGGGTGCACATCCCTTAAACACGTGACCGTGCCTGCAAGCGTAATAGCTTTGAAAAACGAAGCATTCAGGGACTGCACCGCACTTGAAACGGCGGAAGTAAATGTGGGAAATCTAAACGGAACGGTGTCAAGCATCGGTACGGCGGGGAACGGTTGGTTCAAAGGCTGTACGTCCCTTAAAACGGTGACGTTTGCCGACGGATTGCTGAGACTTGAAAATTATCTGTTCGAGGGCTGCACTTCCTTGACGACAATCAAATTGCCTGCGACGTTGCAGCGTCTTTCGGCGGGCTACGGCGCGTTCAAAAACTGCACCTCTCTTGTAAGTCTAACAATCCCCGCAGGTGTGACGGCAATAGAAAACAACGAATTTGTCGGCTGCGCCTCACTCAAAGAAATCATTTTCGAGGGCAGCGTAACCAAGATTGGAAACGCCTCGTTCGACGGCTGCGCCGCGCTGGACACAATCGACCTGTCGCAGGTGAACTCAGTCGGCAACAATGCGTTCAGGGGCTGCGCCGCGCTGGAATACGTCAATCTGCCGCAGGCGGCGACGCTCGGCGCAAACAGCTTTGAAGGCTGCTCGGCTTTGAAGGAAGCGAGCATTCCCAAAGTGGCGAAAATAAGCAATTACGCGTTTTCAAACTGCGGCAAACTCGTCTCCGTGTCGGCGGCTGCCGCAACGGAAGCAGGGGACTTTGCCTTCTTTGGCTGTGCTTCGCTCGAAAGCATAAGCCTGCCCGAATTGAAAACTTTGGGCAAAAGCGCGTTTGCGGGCTGCTCGTCCCTCAAAGAATTTGTCGCACCCAACCTAAGCTCTATAGGAGATTACGCTTTTTGCGAGGTTTCAGAGTCGGAGGACGGAACGAGCGTTTACAACGGCTGTCCGTTGACGGGCTTGGATTTGACAAACGTCACGTCCGTCGGCAAATATGCGCTTGCCGGCTTGACTCAAATAAAGGAGCTTGTCATACCGTCGGGCGCAATGAGCGTGGGCGAAGGCGCGTTTGCCGGCTGGACGGAGGAGCAGGTGATTCGCATTGACATGTCGGAGGAGGACTGCGACTGGACGGAGGGCTGGAACAGAGATATGAAAGCAACGATTTACTGGAAATCTGCCGAAACGGAGGCAGAGGCTTAAAGGGGAAAGGCGGGGCGGACTGCTTGCTTGCCCGTTCCGCCTAAGCCGCCGCTTGCTACGGGCGGCTTGACTTGAAATAAAGGAGATAAAAAAATGTCGGTAAAAAATTTATTGTCCGAATATCGCAAAAGATTATCCAAAGAAGCATGGTTGAAATCGATTGTCTGGGGCGCGGTTTTTGCGTTTGGCGCAAACGCCGTCGCCGCGCTTGCGACCTGGTGTCTGGGAGTAAAGAGTTTGAAACTCGTTTTGTGCGTGTCCCTCGGCGTTTTCGTCGCGGTTTGGGCGGCTTCGTCGGCTTTGCTGTATTTTCTTAAATTCCGCCCCACGTTTAAAGACGTCGCGCGGCGCGTAGATGGGCTGGGACTTGAAGAAAGAGTTATCACCATGACGGAATATGAGAAAAAGGAGGACTTTTTCGCCAAAAAGCAAAGACAGGACGCTGCGGCAAAGCTTAAAAGCGTCAAATCGGGAAGCTTAAAAATAGTCGTATCCGCGGCAAGCATAATCGTTGCCTGCGTGATGCTGTTGACTGCCGGAGCCGCGACCACCGCGAGCGCGCTCAGCGCAAAGGGCATTATCAGAGATTTGCCCGGCATAGTGGAGCCTATTTTCAATCCCGAGGTTTTTTATACGATTATTTACGAAGTCGAGGGAGCGGGAGAAATCGAGGGCAACGCGGATCAGCTTGTGCTAAAAGGCGGAGACGCGGAGCCTGTGCTGGCTGTTGCCGAAGACGGCTGGGCTTTTCTGTGCTGGTCGGACGGCAGCGAGGAGCCTTACAGACATGACAAGGAGGTAATGCCCGACGGAGAGTTTTCCGAGGTGGACGAGGACGGCAACGTAATAATAACCTATTTTGCCGTGTTCACGGAGCTTGAAGAGTCCGAGCAGGACGGCAACGGCGGCGAAGGAGACGAGCAACAGCAGGAGCAGGATCAGGCTCAGGACCAACCCTCCGACGGCGAGGAGCAGGAGCAAGAGCAGCAGCAAACGGACGGCGAAAGCAAAGACGGCGACGGCAAGGGCGGAGAGTATCAGGACTCCAACAAGGTCATAGACGGCGACCAGTACTACGGCGACAGATTGGAAGAATATCTGGCGTTGGCAGAGGAAATTCTGGAAAACGACGGCGAAATACCCGACGATTTGAGAGAATTTATCGAGTCGTACTACGGAACAATCGAATAAAAGAGGGCTGCTGCTCATTAAGATTGAAAGATTCTTGCGGCGGGGAGCGCGAAACGCTCCCCGCTTTACGCGGAAAAAAGCTGAGACTTTGAAAATAAAAACGGACAAGGTGAGACATTATGGATTTATTGGTTCCAATAGGCTTGCTGGGCTTAATCGGGCTGTTGATTTTGTTGATTATTTACATATTGAAGCCCAATTATCAGCAGAAATTTGTTTCAAGCACTTATATATGGAAATTAAGCCTTAAATACAGAAAGAAAAAAATCCCGATAAACAAGCTGAGAAATCTGCTTATTCTGCTTTGTCAGGTGCTGATTTGCATAGCCGCCGCTTTGATTTTGTCAAAGCCCGCGGTCGTTGCCGAGACAAGCGTCGGACAGAACGAAAAAATAATAATCGTGGACGCTTCCGCGAGCATGCTCGCTTCCTGCGAGAGCTCCGACGACACGCGCTTTGACAGGGCGTTGAAAAAAACGCGCGAAATCGCGGACGAAACCTTAAAAGACAACGGAACGGTAACCGTTATTCTTGCGGGAGAAAAAGCGTCGTACGTGGTTAGGCGCGCGGGCGCGGGAGAGCTGTCGGAAATAGACGCATACATAAACGGAATGCAGTGTTCTCTGTGCGAGGGAGACGTGGACGGAGCCATGCTTTTGGCGGAGGAAACGCTGCGCTACAACGCCGATTCCGAAATTCTGCTTTTGACGGGCACGACCTACGTCAACGACGCTGAAAACGTGACAATCGTGGACGTTTCCGACCGATACGAGTGGAACGTAGCCGTGCTGAGCGCGTCGGCGAGACTCGAAGACAACTTTTATACCTTTGAAATAGAGGTTGCGTGTTACGGCTTGGACAAGGCTTTCGAGGTGTTCTGCGAGGTGGGCAACGTAAACGGAAAGGGAGAAAAAATAACTCTCCCCGTGCAGACGGTAAACGGACTGGACGGCATTCCGACCAAAATAGTTTACACCTCCGCCGCGCGCAATCTCGGACAGGACGTGATTCCCGTGCTTCTCACCGAAAACGAAAGAATTTACTCTTTCGACGAGGCGTATATACATATTGACGAAGCGGATTCGCTTTTGCTGGACAACGAGTTTTTCATTTACGGCGGATTAAGGCCGACGGTAAAGATTCAGTATTACAGCACGGCGTCAAACGTCTTTTTCGGCGGCGTGTTGAGGACGCTCAAGGAAAAGACTTTCGGCAGCTGGAATATAGAAATAACCGAGGTCAAGGGCAAGGATACGCCTGCAACCGAGGGATTTGATTTTTACATATTCGAGCACACCGTGCCCAAAGTTCTGCCAAAGGACGGAATAATTTTTTTGGTCAATCCCGACAGCTCGGCGGACGCGGGCTTCTCGATTGTGAGAAGAAACGTGCAGGTGACCGATTACGACGGAGACGGCGCGTCTCTTGCTATCGGAGACGGCGAGCATCCTCTGGTGCGCTATATGGACGTCGAGGGAATAAAGGTAACCCAATATTCGCAGGTGGACGAAGCAAGTCTGGAAAGATACGACGTGCTGATGTATTACGAGGGCAATCCCGTGTTCTTTGCAAGAAACGAAGCCGATTCAAAAATCGCCGTGATGACTTTCAGTCTCAATATGTCCACTTTGGCGCTCAGCGTGTATTATCCCATTCTCATTTACAATATGTTCAATTATTACCTGCCGTCTACCTTGACGGAGGATTTGTGCGACGTTTACGACACGATAGAGGTAAACGCGAGGGGCAGAGATTTGATTGTTACCGCCCCTGACGGCACGGAGCTGCTCTTCGGGGAGTTTCCCGCAAAGCTGTACGTAGAAAGCTTCGGAACCTACACCCTGCGTCAACAGCTCATTTCGGGAGAAATCGTGGAAGAAAAATTTTACGCCAAGGTTGCCGCGTCGCAAAGCGACATAACGCGGGAGGACGTTTTGAGCGTTCCCTTTGCCGCAAACGCCGCGCAGGAAATCATAGAGGATTTGCTTGTCTGGTTTGCCGCGGCAATCGTCGCGCTTATGTTTTTGGAGTGGGCGCTGCACTCGATTGAAGGGCTGTGACCGTGGAGGCTGAAAAATGTTGAATTTACAAGTGAATTTTTCCTGCGCATGGCTGCTGTTGCTTATTGTGCCCGCCGTGCTTCTTACGCTTCTGCCTTACTTCAAGCTGTCGAAAAAATTCAGAAAAACAAGAAACAGAATTTCCTCCGTCGTGCTGCACCTGACTGCGCTTGTCCTGTGTATTTTCGTGCTGTCGGGCATGACATTCGATTACGAGGTGCACAACTCGGAAAACGAGCTTGTGCTGGTGGTGGACGCTTCTTACAGCACCGCCGAAGAAAAACAGGCGAAGGACGATTTCGTGCGCAGCGTCATAGAAATGACCAACACCGACGTTTACAGCCTCGGCATAGTCACCTTCGGCTTGAAGCCCGTGTGCGCGGTGCCTCTTACCGACGACTTGCGCAACGCTTTCAATCTGTATCAAAACTCCTTGCAGCCGGACGTCACTGCGACGGACATTTCGTCGGCGTTGGTTTTTGCAAGGGATATGCTTACCCATCCCGAATCCGCAAAGATAGTGCTTTTGAGCGACGGCGTGGAAACGGACGGAAAAGCCTCATCCGTTGTCAAATCGATTGTTGCGGAGGGCACGCGCATAGACAGCGTTCTGTGCGGCTCCCTGTCGGGAGAGGACGAGGTTCAGGCGCTCTCGGTGGGGCTGCCGGACAGCAATATTTTGAGAGGCGAGCAGTTTGAAATTACTCTTTCCGTTGCAAGTTCGAGAAAAGGCGAAACACCCGTCACGGTGACGTTGTTCGACAACGGTGAGGAGTGTCAAAGCGTGTCCGCTTCCGTCAGGGAGGGCGTGCAGGATATCGCAATTCCCCATTCGCTTGAAGAGGAGGGGCTGCACGCGCTGCGGTTCAGGGTAGACGCCGACGCAGATGCCGTTTCGCAAAACAACGAGCTTTATTCCTATATGTATCTAAATCTTTTCGACAAGGTGCTCATTGTGGAGAGCAGCGAGGGTATTTCCCAAGAGATTTGCGCGCTGTTGGAGGGCTATGAAGTGACGACGGTTCGTCCCGACGAAAGCAGCTTGCCCAAGACGCTTGACGAGCTGTGCGCCTTTGACGAGGTAATCCTCAACAACATAGCAAACTCAGACCTGCCCGAGGGCTTTGACGAGATACTCAACCGTTACGTTTACGAGGCTGGCGGCGGACTGTTCACCGTGGGCGGAAGCGAGGGCGGCGACTCCGAAAAGGCGCACGCCTACAACAGAGAGGATATGGCGGGCACGCTTTTGCAGCGTATGCTGCCCGTCGAGGCGATAGACTATACGCCGCCTCTCGGCATGATGATAGTCATAGACGTTTCGGGCAGTATGTCTTCGGGTACGGACGTCGGCACGGTTCAGAAAATCGACGCCGCAAAAAACGCGGCGGTCAGCATGGTCAGAGATTACACCTGTCTGAACGAAAGGGATTACTGCGGGGTTATGACTTTGAGCGACGACTATACCGAGGACGCATCGCTTTTGCCCATGACGCGTCAGGACGAAATCATAGAAGCCATTTACGGCGTGGAAAAGGGCGGCGGAACGCTGTTTACGCCGGCGGTCAATCATGCGGGCATGGCTTTGAGAGCCTTGTACACGAGCGGAAGAATCGAAAAAATGCACGTCGTCATGATAACCGACGGAGGGGCGGCGGACTATGAGGACTACGTAAGCAGAGTGGAGCATTTCAACAGTCTTGGAGTTACATATTCCTTTATCGCGATAAAGGCGACAAGCGCGTCTATGGAGCAGCTCAACGAAGCGGCGAAGGTTGGCGGCGGCAAAGCGTACAATGCGGACGCGACGGATTTGACGGGCGTGCTTAAAGACGACATACGCATACCCGAAATAAAAGAGGTGGAATTCAGGGAATTTGTGCCGAATATAAACCCCGATTCCTATTACGCGACAGTCATATCGCAGGAGGAAATGCCGGCGCTTTACGGCTTTTACGGAACAAAGAAAAAAGACGATGCGGAGCTGGTGCTTTCGGGAGAGTACAACGTGCCCGTTTACGCGCAGTGGAAATACGGCAACGGGACGGTTGGCAGCTTTATGTGCGACCTTGACGGCACTTGGTCGGCGGATTTTCTGAGCGCGGAAGGCAAGGGCTCGGAATTTCTGCTGAGCGTAATAAACAAGCTGTTTCCGACTGAGGACATTCGTCCGAAAAATCTCGACGTGGTTTTAAGAGAGGAAAACTATACCACTCAGATAAGCATTTACCCCAAAATCGAGCTTAAAGAGGGGGAAAGCGTGGAGGTGTTGCTGGAAAATATGACCTCCTCGGACGCGTCCGCGCAGCTTACCGCGCCTTTGGCGGAGGAAAAATACAGCCGCGCAACTTTGTTTGCCGCGGAGGCGGGCGTGTACAGAATAACGGTGCAGAAAAAAGGCGCCGACAACGCGCCTTCGGGCAATCCGTGCGTGGTTTACAAAACCTTTTCCTATTCGGAGGAGTTTAATTTGCTTGCAAGCGACACGGACGGAGCCGAGGTGATGGAAGCAATCGCCGTATCGGGAAACGGCAAATACGAGCTTTTGTCGGAAAAGGACGCGGTAACGGTCTTTCAGGGGTTTAAGGAAACTCTGGAAAAAAGCTTCGACCCGCGCTTCCTGTTTATAATAACGGCTCTTTGCCTGTTCCTGCTTGACATAGCGGCAAGAAAATTCAAATGGAAATGGCCGCACGAGCTGATAAGAGAGCGCAGAGAAAAACTGCGGGACGCAAACGACTCTTCAAATCGAAACGAAGCGAGGAAAAAATGATGAAAAAACTTAGAGCGCCTTATCTTTTGATTTTGATTTTTTGTATGCTTGCGCTGGCGGGCTGTTCGGGAGGGCTTGGCAGACCGTCGGATTTGAAGGTAAACGAAACCGATTGGGTATTGTCCTGGTCGCCCGTCGAAAACGCAACGGCGTCCACGACCTACATAGTGGAAATAGACGGCAGGGAATACGTAAGCAGCAAAACCTCTTATTCGCTCGAAGGACTCGAAGAGGGCAGCTACAAAATCAGAGTGAAAGCAACCGACGCGTTGGGACAGACGGGAGACTCCAAATGGTCGGACGCCTTTGTGTTTACCAAGCCTTACGAAAACGGGCTTGTCTACACGTTGACAAACGCCAACACCGAATACGAGGTTACCCGTGTGGGAAGCGCGAGAGGAGATATAGAAATAGGCGACGTTTATCGGGGCAAGCCTGTGACGAGCATAGCGGAAAAGGCGTTTTACTCGTCAAGCGGAGTCAAAAGCATAGTCGTCGGCAAAAACGTCAGGGAAATCGGAGACTACGCTTTCACCAACTGCTCCAATCTCCAATCCGTGACGCTGCCCGACGGGTTAAGCGAGCTTGGAGAGCACGCTTTTCAGGGCTGCCGCGCATTGCAGAGCATAAAATTGCCCGACAGTCTCAAAGAAGTGAAAAAGAGTTCTTTTCAGTATTGCAGAAACATGACGTCCGTCGATTTGGGCGGCGGTATCCTTTCTGTGGCGGCGTCTGCGTTTTCCGATTGCGACAAGCTTTCCGAGCTTAAGGTGCCGGACAGCGTGCGCACGCTGGGCGAAAAGTCCTTTTACGGCTGCGATCTGCTTGAAAGCGTGACGCTCGGCGCCGCAGTCGACAGCATAGGAGAGGGAGCGTTTGCCTCCTGCGTGTCTTTAAAAAGCTTTGCCTTAAACCAAAGACTGTCCGCTATCGGAGCAAACGCCTTCAACGGCTGCGTCAAGCTGGCTTGTTTCGAAACGCCCGACAGCGTCGTTTCAATCGGCGAACAGGCGTTTTTCGGGTGTCAGTCCCTGTCGGACGTGGTTATCGGCTCGGGCGTTAAGCAAATAGGTGCGTTGGCTTTCGATTCTACCGCTTTGAGTCAAAGCGCAAGCGGCATAGTTTACGCCGACGGGTGGGCTGTTTCTTGCAGCGCGACGCTTTCGGAGCTTAATCTTTTGGCGGGCACGCGCGGAATCGCCGACATGACATTTGCGGGGCGCACAATCACGGAAGCCGTGATTCCCGATTCCGTCAGGTTTATCGGAGACTATGCTTTTTACAGGTGCACCGAGCTTATGTCCCTTGACGCGGGGGACGGCGTGGAGCGCATAGGCAGATACGCTTTCGACGGCTGCAAGGTGCTGGGCAGGGGCTATTTTTCTCTCGGCAGCAGCCTTAAAAACATAGAAAGCTATGCTTTCGCGCGCTGCACCGATTTGGGCAACAAGGCGTATATGGGCGACGTCAGACTGCCTTCGTCGGTAGAATCCATAGGCACCTACGCCTTTTACAACACTGCGGCGTGGAATGCCGTAGACAGCGGATTGATTTACGTCGGCAACTGGGTAGTGGGCTTTAAGGACGGGCAGGAAAGCGTGAGCATAACCATAGCCGACGGAACGGTCGGTATATCCGATTACGCCTTTTACAAAAAGACGGGTTTAGGCGCGGTGACGGTGCCCGACAGCGTAAAATACATAGGCTACGGCGCGTTTTACGAGTGTTCGTCTCTTTCGAGGGTGTACATGGACGTATTGGCGAGCAATCTCCTTGAAATAAGCGACTACACCTTCTACAAATGTTCGAGCTTGAAGCAGGTAGACATTCCGCTCGAAGTGGAAAAAATCGGACGCTCCGCGTTTTACAAAAGCGGAGTTGTGGTGGCGAAAATTCCCGATTACGTGAAAGAAATCGGAGCGTATGCCTTTTACGGCTGCGGAAACCTCATCGAAGTGAGCTTCGGACAGTCCGCGCGGCTGGAAACCGTGTCGGACTATGCGTTTGCAAACTGTGCGTCGCTCGGTTCGTTTTCCGTCCCGTCTTCCGTTTTCGACATAGGAGAAAAGGCGTTTTCCGGCTGTTCGTCGCTTGTTTCGGTTGCGTTGGGCGCAAATCTGACCCGACTCGGAGAGGGCGCGTTTTACAATTGCGCCGCGCTCGAAAGCATTGTTCTGCCCGACAGTCTCAAAGAAATCGCCGACAAGACCTTTTACAAATGCGCGTCGCTTGCTTCGGTGACAATGGGCGGCAGCGTCGAAAGAATAGGCGAATATGCCTTTTACTCCTGCAATTTGCTTGAAAGCGTTGTTCTGCCCGCGTCGTTGCGCAGCTTGGGCAGCTACGCGTTCAGAAGCTGCGCGTCGCTTAAATCGGTTACACTCAGACAAAGCGTGGAGGAAATAGGCAGCCATGCGTTCAACGGCTGCAAATTTCTCACGCTTTACTGCGAGGGCGAAAACGCGGGGGAAAAGTGGAGCGCCCGCTGGAACTCGGGCTATCGTCCCGTAGTGTGGGGCTGCGATTTGTCCGAAAACGGCGATTACGTGCTGTCGTTTACGGTAAGCGAGTCGTCAATTGAAAACAAAACGGCAAGGAACGGATTTTCCGCACCTTACAGAGAGGGATACCGATTCTACTGTTGGACGGTAAGTACGGCGGAGGGACAAAAAACCTTTGACGCGTCACTTACGGCGGATTTGCCGCAGGGCGCGCTTGCGGTTGCGGTGTGGAAAACAGCCGCGACCGATTCGGAAAATAAAACGGATACTGCTGCGGAACAATCCGAAGCATAAAACTATACAATTCACTTTTCAGACGGAGGTAAGAAAAAATGAAAAGAAGGAGCAAATGTACGGCATTTTTGATTGTCGCATTGGCGTTGCTGCTTGCGTGCGCGCTGCTTGCGGGCTGCGAAAGCAAGGTAACGCTCAAATTGGTGACGTATGACGGCAATTTTACGGTGCTGGAAGGCAAAGCGGGAGAAATTGCGGATTTCCCCGCGGTTATGCGCGACGGATACGCGCTCGAAGGCTGGTATGAGGACGAAAACTTTGTCGGTCAGCCCGTCGGTCAGGCGGTGTTTGAAAAGGACAGGACGTATTACGCCAAATGGGTAAAGACGTATGCCGTCACCTTCGAGCTTGACGGCGGCGTTATGGAAACCGCTTCGGTTTTTCTGCCCGAGGGGAAAGAGCTTCTTGCCGCGCTGGACGGACTTGTACCCGTCAAGGGTGAGTACCGCTTCGGCGGCTGGTATATCAACGGCAGAGCGCTTGCGGAGTCGGACAAAATGCCTGCGGCGGACGTTGTGCTGACAGCCAAATACATGGCGGAGTACAAAATAAACGTATATTTGCAGGAGCTTAATCTTGCCGACTATGCTTTCGAGGAGGGCTATTCTTCGGGCTATGCCCTAATCGGAGAGGAGTTTTCTCCCGAGCTTTCGGTAAAAGGCTTTTCTTTGAGCGGCGGAGCGGAGCAGTCCCGCGTAATAGACTCCGATTCCTCCAAAAATGTTTTCGAGCTTAGATTTGACAGAAACAGCTACGGGCTTTGGTTTGTCTCCAATTATCCCGACGGCTCGGGACGGAACGAGGAGGAGCTTGCCTATACATATCTCTACGGGGAGGAAATAGATTTCCCTAAGTCCGTGCCCTTCGAGGCGGACGGTTACAGGTTTTTCGGCTGGGGCGCCTACACGAATTCGGACTTTGACGAGGCGATAGAGGAGGAAAATTTCGAGCTTGCGGAGGACACGGTGCTCTACGCAATCTGGAACAAGGGCTACACCGATATGTTTTCGGGAGAGGACGAAATTTTTCTCATGCGCGACGGCACGGGCAAAGCCGTTTTGTGCCGCGGCGGAGTGGATATTGAAGGCTCTTACAACGAAAAAAAGGATTGGTACCAATTTGAAAGCCCCACGACGGGGTATGTGCTTAACGCGCGGATAAACGACAACGGAACCTTTGTTTTTTACGCCAACAGAAAGGGCGAATACTTTTTGTTCGAGCCGACGGGCATTGACAGAAACGTGACGCTCGCTCTCGACGACATGAACGGCATAGAGCTTTACCGCACGGGAGAGGGCGACAGACAGTATCTCGAAGGGGAGTATTTTATAGACGAAAACGGCTATTATCAAGCTCTCTTTTCCGACGGAACGGGCTTTGTGTTTTTGCTGGGAACGGCGACGGAGCCTGCAAACGGCGCAAAAACAAATGTTTTCAGAATAAGGGGAGAAGAAGCGAATTGGGGCGTGCTGCCTTACAAGGCGGTTTATTATCCCGTCGTCACGCTTGACGGGTTCGGTTATGCCCTTGTTTCGCAGCAGCCCGACAGCACGGCTTACGCCGCTTACGTTATCGACGGCGACGTCTTTACGCTTTACGACACCGCAAGCGGAAGCGTAATTCTCACCGCAAGGGCGGGCAGTTACGGCGGAACGATGGGCTACGAGCCTTATGTCGCCGAGTTTGACGCGACTTTTACGCGCGAAGACGGCGCGACGCTTACTACCGACGGCTGCTCAAACGCGGTTTTTGTCAAAAACGGAGATTCCTTTGTCGGCAGCTACGAGATTAAAAGCTCCCTTGTGGGCGGCAGCCTGATAAGGGTGGTTTCGTCGTCGGGAAGCGTAAGGGTGTTCAGAGTTTTTGAAAAGCAGGGCGCGTCGGGAGCCGTTCTCACGTTTGAAGAAAAGCACGCGGATTACGCCGAATATCTTTACGTAAGCGACGACGGCAGACTGGACGGCGTGCCCTTCCTTGTAGTCAACGGCGACGGAACTGCGGCAATGTACGAGCAGAACGCGCAGGGAAATACGGAAATGACTTCTTCGGGAGTTATACAAAGCAAGGACGGCTTTTATCTTTACATCGTGACGGAGCAGACCGCCGATTGGTCGGTCAACCGTTTTGCCGCACTGCTTGTAAATTTTGACACACATTCCACTTCTTACGACGTGTATTACGTGGTAGGCTCCGACGACGGAGAGGAAACGACGGACTATTCGACGATTTATTTGGACGGAGAGGGCGCCAAGCTGACAATCGTTTCCTGCTTTGCCGTTTTCGAGGACGCGGACGGAAACGTCGTGTCCGGCGTGTTTAGTCAGGGACCGGATTTCATAAAGCTGGGCAACGGCGAAAGTTATATTTATTTCCGTATCGACGAGCAAAACGGCACGTTTGTGCGGCTTGCTTACGAGCCTGCGGTGCTGCTCATGAAGAAAAACGGCTCGACCGTTTCGTCGTCCATGCTTACCGTAAACGGAGTAAAGTACGGCGACGGATACGAAGCGGCGTTTACCGAAAAAATCGACGGCGTTTCGGTAACGGTGTACGGATTCTATACGCTTGAAACGGTGGACACGGCGGGTGCGGTGTTCGGCGTTTACACCTTCCGCTCCGAGGAAAAAACGTTTAAATTTGTCGTCAGCGCGTCGTCTTCCGCAGTTTATTTTCATTATTTCGAGCTTGACGAGGTGATAACGTTCGGCAAATACGACGAGCTGTCCGACGACAGTCAGGCAACCTCCCGTGCGGAATTGCAGCTCACCGACGAAAAGTATGACGACGGAAAAGCGATATTGGTTTACGTCGAGGGTGAAAACAACATAAAGGGCACGTTCGCTTCCCGCGAAACTGTTGCCTTCGACAGGTTTAAGCAGACGGTTTACACCTTTAAGGCAACGGAAGGAGATTTTACCTTCGACTTTACGCTGATTGACTCGTATTTCCGCGTTTGCGCTCCCGATTCGTCGTTTACGGCGGCAGACAGCAGCACGCTGCAGCTTGACGGCGCAACGCACACGGCGAGATATTGGGACACCGAAAACGAGTATTTCGGCTATTACGTCGCGGCGCTCAACGTGCTGGACGAAAACGAAAAAGCCGTCGCCATGTCGATAAACGGAGAGGAGCGCGTTTTTGATTTGAACGGCTCGGACAATTCGTTCAGCATCAGAGGGCTAGAAGAGGGGGCTTACCTCAAAGTGGAAAACAATATCCCCGACGGCGAGGTGATTGTTTTTGACGGACACGGCAACGCAACGCTGAAAAAGTCCGACGACTCGGAAATTCAAGCCGTCTACACGTTTGCAAACGGTTTGTATACGATTGCCTTCGACGGCGGCGAGTACGTGGGCGAAACGGGGTTGTTTGCCGCCGACGGAAACGAGTATTACGCTTTTCTGTTCTATTCGGACAAAATTGCGGGCGCGTATCTCGACTGCGACGACCTTTCGGTTGTCAGACTGGACGAAACGGGCAACGCTTTGCGATACAATTCGGACGGACGCTCCGAAACGGGAAGATACACGGTTTTAAGCGACGGACTTTTCTATTTCGAGTCGGAAACGGGCAGCTCTGCGCTGTACGAAATCTGTGCGGACGGACAGGTGTCAAGGTCGAGCTTTTCCGCGACTTACTACGCAAGCGATTTCGCCTCAATCGTCTTTTATTCAAACGGCGTGGTGCTGTTCAACAACGCTTCCGCAATGTTTTACAGCTATGACGAAAGTTCGCAAAAAATTTACACCTACACGCCGTCGGACTCTTCGGAAGCCAACGCTTACGGCTTTGTAGCGGAGGAGTTCGACGAGGAGGACGGCAGCATAACCTATACCGACCCCGCAGACAACGTCACGAGAACATATATGCGCTTTGACGGCAAGTACACCGTTTTAGAGGACGGCAAGGGCGGCAAACTCGAATTTCAGTCCGTCGGAGGAGCCGAGTTTACCGTAGACGCGGTTTACACCGACTCGACGGGCAAACAGACTCAGTATTATTTTCTGGTTTATTACGGCGATTCCGGCGTCGAGACCATGCTTGCCTGTCTTGCTACGGGAGCGCTGAACGGCAGCGTTTCGGATTATCTGTTCACCGTCAACTATTTCATCGAAGTGAACCTGACCGAAAAAACTTTCGCCTTTGACAGCGAAAAGTATATTTACGGTCTGACGGCTTACGACTACACCTATGTCGAGCTGCTCACGGTTTACGGTTCCGGCCTCGCGTTTTTGTTTGAAGGAGCTTACGGATATATCAACGTCGTTGCGGACGTTGCGGACGGCAAAACGGTTTATTCCGTTTCGGGAAGCTTCAATTTTATAAAGGACGCCGACGGCAATCCGCTGAGATTCGCCGACGGTACGCTGAGCAAAGCGGGCTTTATAGACGCGCAGGCCGAAGGCTTCGGCAATCTGTTCGCATCAGAGTTTGTTGCGGCGGACGGCAACACTTACCACCTGAATTTTTATCTGGCGTACAACCGAAACGTGCAGCAATTCGTGTATATAATTCATTCCTGCACTTTGGCGGAGGAGATATTCAGGTCGGACGACGGCAGTGCGGTGTACAGGGAAACTTTCCTTTATTCGTCTGCGTTCCGTTTCGTCAAGGGAGAAAACCCGCTCACGGGAGAAGTGGAATATTACGCCAAAGGCGACGAATTTTATCCTACGCTAAGCTACAGAGGGGAACCCGTCGCGGTTTACAATTTCGAGGAGGAGAGCGAAACTCGGTGGATATTCTATTCGAGAGAGTACGCGGGGAACGCATATTCGGATTTCAGATATTGTTTCGAGTTCGTTTCTGACGGAGAGGGCAACGTCGAGTCGGGCGTTCTGGTGCGTTACGCGGAAAGAAACATCGCGTCGGCGCTTGGCGACGCAGCCCGCGTCGTTTGCGACGAGGAAACGGGCGAGGCGCTTGAAATAACGGCTCTGATTGTGGACGACGTTTATTTTGAAGCCCTGTCGTGTGTCGACAACGGAGACGGAACCTTTACCGTCGTCACGTCGGAGGGTACCTATACCGTTACCGTTCACAAAAACGAGAACGGCGAGGTTGAAAGGGTGAGCATAGCCTTAAACAACGACTGAATCAAATCTGCAAAAAAATCAAATAAACACGGAGATAGGACATGGTAACAGAGAAAGATGTAGTAAAATTCGGGGAGCAGTGTGCGAATATATT